>VOFG01000416.1_pt1 | contig 32001 bp, 41 predicted proteins | sample 5384171 | NCBI WGS metagenome assembly VOFG01 (sample SAMN12384726, study PRJNA508395) | human gut metagenome | isolation source: healthy gut F | host: Homo sapiens
CGCCGTATTCGTGGATTCCTTGCAGTCACGGTCGCTGCCAAGGCCAGTGCGCTCAAATTTTCCGTTACCGGGCAGCATCTGGCTCTCAAGGCGGAATACGCCGATCATACCGCTTTTTCCCGACTTACGGTATAGACCTGACCGGGATTGCACATTCCTTCGGGGATGAGTTTTCCGCCGCCCTGTTCTGGAACCGAAACAAATTTTTCTTCAAAGGTATCAAGGTCGATATAGCTGAAGTTCACATCATAGAATTCCATACCGCCCAGTTTTTTCAGCTGTTCCTTGACGCGGCGGCGCATTTCGAGCGCAAATACAAGAATTTCTTCAATCTGTTCCTTCGTGAACTCTCCATCCGGGATACAGCAATTTCACATAGCCGCTTACAATCTTGCGGACAGCAATCGTATCGCGCTGGTTCAGATTTTTACCAAGGCGGAAATACTTATCCAACGCATCACCATACTGTTCTTTCCGCAGTTCCCGGATAAACTCAGCCAAGATAATCCGTGATAAAGCCGTAGTCGTTGGTGAAATGCTCCGGACGGAACTTGGAATCTCCCAGCCTGGAATGTAGCAATGTGCGGACGATCTTTCCATCAAAATTCTGCCGTAATTTTTCCTTGATTGCGTCTCGACGGCAGCTATTTTCCGCATTCGGCTCCATTTATAGTCCTCCTGCTCCCATCAGTTAAAAAATCGAATTCATCAATCGCAAATGCAATATCGATCTGGAACTGTTCCTGCTGCTGCATCTGCTGACCCTGCTCATCCGCAATCACCAGATAATAGGTTGCTGTATTGCTGAACTTCATCGATTTGAGGTTGAAGTTGCAATGGAACGTACGATCTGCGCCGTTCTCACTGGTTTTGTCCGCAATGATCTTCTGGGTATCGCTGACAGGCTTTCCGTATTCATCCGTAAACCACACCAGATAAGTAGCAGCCTCACGGTTTGCACTTACCGCATCTTTCTGGTAGAAATCCAGTGAAAAGATCATATTGCTGATCTTCCGACTGGAAGAAAGCAAACTCACTGTTACGGGGAGCGTATCATACTTCTGCTTATTGCGCCGATATTCCATAGAGCCGTTGCGCAGATAATGATATTCGATCACCGGAACCGTCATTTCCTGCAGGCTGATACCGCCATGCACAAAATTCAGCCCGCCACCATTCATCTTGATGCGAATACCTTCCCGTGGAGCAAATCCAGTGTATTCCGTTTTTCCGTCCATGAATTTTACGGGAAGCAAATACTGCGGATTCGCCTCCTTCTGCATGATTGCATAGCGTCTGCCATATTCCACTTCCATATCATGGAAGCTGGTTTTATCCACTTTGTCATCCTCGGTCAGCGGACTGTAAGTGTACAGGAAGCCATGATCTGCCGTAATCAGAATGTTCGCCCCGCCGAAGTCATTGACGATAATGCGCACCATATTCTTCAGTTCACTGATAGCCCTATCGCATGCCGGGAACACAGAGGTGTCCGAAGTATGGCTTGCTTCGTCAATGGTATCATGGTAGATATAGACTACATCCATACCCTTGACCAGTGCCGCACGCTCTGCACGTTTCATCCCGATGATGTTCTTATACTGCAACGCCACGCTGGCCGGATTTACACCTTTCAGGACCTTATCCCGGTTCGTGCTTGCGGTAGACTGCCCATCGGCCAGAACATTCAGTACCTCATTTTTCAGTTCAGCCGTCAACGTTTTGTGTGGGAGCAATGCCGCCATGCCAAATTTCGTGATAGACGGGAAGATGCCCTGCATACTGCCGAGTTTCACATTGCTCTGCGTTTCTCTGCGCAGTTCATCTGCCAGTGATGCCGCCACCTCGTAGCGCATAGCATCCGAGATGATCACGAACACGCGGCTGTCTGCCGGACGGATGTGCTCATTGTAGAAATCCGACTGCTGCGGAATTTCCAATACGCGGCCATGCTCTGCCATCTCATCAGCACATACATCCGACCAGTTTTTGCCGAGGCCTCCCAGAAACCAGTAGGAGTACAGCCCCTCTACCTTATCTACAACATGCTTGAACAGGTCGTCCAGTTTGATATTGGAGGTTTCCAGGCTTCTCTGGAAGCTCAGATGGAACAGTCGATAATAGGTGTCCATCCTGTAATAGTCCTCCGCATATTCTTTCCAGACCTGCTTTGCGTCCGGGGTATGGAACCCTGCGGAGTGCTCTTTGAAGAACTCCTGCATGTTGGCCACTTGCAACAGACCCTCGTAGAAATTGCGGAAGTACTCGTACCAGACACAGGTGCGACGTTTTTCCACCGTCTTTGTGATCACATCCACATCAATGATATGGTCACTGATCTCCGTCATCAGCTTGCTCAGGATGATCTCGTTGATGCACGGGAAACACTCCGTTGTCGCCAGATCATCAACCGTTAGTTTTTCCAGCCTCTGCGGCAGATGTGCTTCATCTTCCACATAGCGGGCCACCTCATAAAGTTGCTGCAGATCATCACTGTGCAGCCACTCCGACACCAGCTCGTAGCAGTACGCCTGATGCGGAATGGAAAGGAACTTCTCAAGCCCTGCCAGAAATTCCGGGCGCAGTGTGCGCGTAGAAGCTGTCAACAGCAGATGAATTGCCAGCTGCCCAAGATCCGGCTCTTCCTCTGCATAGCCACAGCCCTGCCGAACCATTGCCCAGAAAGCTTCTTCTGCACTATAATCCACAAAACTCTGATAGATTGGATTCTGCGCTTTATCCAACCCACCACGAAGTACGTTCAGCAAGATTTCATTGGGCTGTGCTTTTTTCATACCGCAGAGCGCCGCCATCACGGCCATGTGCAGCTGTGCCGGAGTGGCAGGTATCTTATCCTGTGCCATGATTTTGGCACGACGAGCCTGTGCACCAAAAAACTTCCGGTAGTGCTTCACCAGCTTGCGCATAGAGGGATTGTCCAAGATATCCAGTTCCTGCATCCAGTTGGAAACAGCATCCGTCCGGTAGCTTTCGCTGTATAGTTCAATATCCAACAGCCAGTCATCCTCCTGCCGTTTGTAGGAAATGGGGCAGTAGACGACATAGTTACTCGTCAGGTCATCCACCGACAGCATTTTTTTGATCAAAGGTATTGCTGCCCGTCAGTGCAACCAGCTTGGCATTTTCAAGCCGGATCTCATCCAGCTTGTCCGCATACTCCCTTTTTCTTCATCGTGCCAGAAGATGATCCGGCGCTCATAAAATTTGCAAACCGACGGTTGAGATCTAGTACAATTTTATCTGTTTCCACAACATATCATCCTTTTTAATTGTCTACAAATGCCCCTGTGTTTTTAGGTTGCCAGTTTGCCTTTTAGTATTGCTACTCCATTTTTTATATTTCCGAATTCATCGTTATTCCATCCATCATAATCATTTTTTTCTAACATCGATAGCGAGATCAATCATATCATGTGGTATTTCCTTCAAAAAAGAAATCACAGCATCTCCAGTAGGATTATATTTACTGTCCGTTTGGCAAAATGCACCTACTGTCGTGAATAACGTTAGCAAATAAATTCTAATATTAAACGCCACACCAAAATCACAGATTTTCGGTAAAGGTCGATTACACTATCAAGTAACAGTTGTACCTCCGGATAGTCTTGTTGGAGTGCATTAATTAACATCCATCCCAAATCATTGGAAATATTTTTTCAGTAGTGCAATGTTTAATGTTTCCAGCGAAAAAAGACCAACGCTGTGTAAGCCATTTATTAAAAGAACTCTTATTTGTTTATTTATCAAAACAAAATTTTGTGGATTACCTTTTTCGAATTGAATAGACCACCCTGATATCATTTCCAATAAATATTCTCGCACGTCCTCATTCATACCAGTCTGCGTAATTTTATCAATTATAATGTTTATAATTTCTTCTCCAAGGTTTTCAGACATCAGTTTCTTCTGATCAAGCGCCTCAATCGCTTCCTGCATCCGAGAAAGCATTAAGATATTAAGCTCTTCATGAGTGGACATTAAGCTTTGCTCTATTACAATGAAATATATTTCCATCAAGCTTTCTCGTGTTGCTTCGGTTATATTTTCATCTGTAATACAATCTTGCAATTCATAAAAAAGCTGATAACTCATCCGTGCCATATCTAATCTATAAGCTTCTCTCATCAGTTGAATGAACGAATCTTTGAGAATCTGAACCCTTTCTATGCGGTTTTCGCTTTCACTTAAGAAACGTTTGAAATTCGGATGAGGAAGTGTTCTCAAAAATTTATCAGAGTATGACTCTTGGATTGCAGTCAACAAATTCACATGCTTTTCAAACGAAATTTCAAAATAATCCTTAAAATTTTCATTTTCGAATTCTACAAAAATTTGAATTGCTAGAATCGTCCATTTTTCGCTTTTTATGGCAAATTGTCTTATTAAGTCTAACGAATCAATAACAATATATATATCTGCTTTTCTATTTCTTCTCAGCACTGTAAATATTGTGTTCCGAACAATTTCTATTGATCGAACCCTTTTCAAAATCCGGCATTACAACTGTTGCAGATTTAAGAAAATTCACAAAATCTTTATGTATTCACCCATATCTTTTCAATACAATAGCCTAGAAGAAAAAGATATCCATCCGACATATCATAATTTGATAAGTATCCAAAATATTTGCATTGCTTTTCATTGAAGTTAAAGTACATTTCAAATATTTTGCGAATTTTTGATTCTACACTTATTCTAACAATTTCCATAAGTGCAAATATCGATCCTGTAAAATTTTTCGCTTTTTTGCCGCCCATCAACATATTGGTATATTTTTGTACTGATCCATTATTCCCAGTTTTATGCACATTTGTAAGCTTTTCGAACTGCAGTGGTCTGTGTTTTTCGATCTGCTGTCATTTCAGTATCCTCGCAAGAGATATAGAATGTTCAAATGTATTATCCATTGCCTCGGAAATTTGTTTCGATTTGCTATCACCATTAATAATCGACGTTTGACTTTCCTTCATTGACTCAAGGAAAACCTTATTGCTTTCCTCACAAATGATTTGGCACACATACAGTTCATTTCTAGCGACACACTCATTATATGTTTTTTCAAGAATCTTCAATTTGGCTTTTAGTGCTTTAGAATCCTCCAGCTATTCAAAATGTCTTTAACATATGTACGGGTACACTCCGTCAAAGATGTTTTATAGTGTAGCGAGTATGCAAAATAAAAGAGCCAAATAAATATACCTACTCCACAAACAGATAGTACAGCATCAGAGAATCGCCCCATTTTCACTACCATTTCAACAACGCAGAAAAAAAAGATATAAGGCAATCGCTGTACCAAAATTGGCATATCGAGGTTTTATCTGATTCAAAACCAATTCTGACGGAAATCTATTTATGTAAACTTGAATATAAACCAGCAGTGCAGATATAAATATTCCCACAAAAGAGATAACTGACGAAAACATCAAAGAAACAACGTCCGTGTTTCCATCAAATGCAGAAAAAGTCCATTTACTTTAGCAACAAATTGGGGCGTAGCCAATGGCATCCCCCATGTAATCAAAGCAACAATTACACCAAGTACCAAAGCGCTTTTCGCACATGCAAGCCATCGTGTTACTATTTTTAAACCTTTAATACTTTCTGCTTCATCGCCAATTTCACCTCTTGTTTATTATTATTTATCACTTAATCTTCGCCAGCACGTCCTTAAAGATCTCATAATTATGCTTCACACCATCGTCCAGATCAATCTTAATCATCTGATCCGCCAGCGCATGAACTTTTTCCTCATACTGATGCAGCTCAGTGTCCTGCGCCTGCACTTTGTTCAGCTGCTTGGTCAGCTTGACACGCTCGCTGGTGCTGGTGGCAGCGGCCACCTGTTTTTCCAAACCTTCGATGGCAGTACGGTAGCGCGCCTGCTGCTCGTGGACATAATCGGTACGGATGCGTGCAATGGTATCCGGCTGGTAGCGGTGCAGGTAAATCAGGCACTTGAAGCCATTTTTCTTACCGCTGTCAAACAGCCAGTAGATGGGGCGCTTCTGATAAATCTTGCAGTGGTCGGCATAGAAATCGTTCAGGAAGTAGTTGCGGATGACCTCTTTCGGGCTGCCCTTTGCCGCCCAGTGCGTTTGCAATAAAGCGCAGATTATCTTCCAGCGAGCTGTCACCGTATATCACCCTCACAAACTCCACAAAACGGCCCACCATGTCATCCTCAAAGTATTCGTCGTCACAGATGGGAATAATGCCGTCTGCATCCGGCTTATAGATATTGTATTTGCCATCATCCCATGTACCGCCTGCGTAGGCAAGGCCATCATAGGTGGGAGAGTAACGGCCAAACATACAGCCCACAGCGTAGGAGATAAAGGAGCGCACATCCCGGCCAAGGTCCGCTTTGCGCACGGTCCCATCCTTGTCCTCCACTTCCGGGGTTAGCTCGTCCTGCAAGCCGTAAATGTCAATAAAAATGCGGTTCAGCTCTTCTTCGTTGGCTTTCAGCTTCTCAAAGCGTTCTTCACATTCGCCAGCCCAGATGTCATAGCACTCAGCAAGGTAAATGTTTCCAATATCCATCATGTTGGGGTACTTGGTAATGGCCTTGATAAAGGGGTGGCGGGTAAAGTCCCAAGAGGTTTCAAAGGAGTCCCAATCTTCTTTTGACAATCTTATATTTTCTAAAGTACCAAACTCAACTTTTTCCCTGTTTTGGGCATCCAGCAAAACGGGCACTTTTCCGACAGGTCCCTGACTATAATCAAGTGTCGGGGCTAAAAGTTCGAGGAATCTCATTGTCGGCTTACTGTTGAGAAGTCCACAAATGTAATTCTGCAAGTCTGCCCTTTTTAGATAACAAATTGACCCTTTGGTATTCATTGTAAAGCCCTTGGGTTCATAGCGAAATGAAATAAAATCAGAGCTCAATGTACTCCATGACAATCCTTCCCGGAAATAGTACTGAGTACTGCGCGGTGCACTTCCAGAATAATTTCTTATTTCCTCACCATCATTATACCAGTTAACAATATAATCATTATTGCCGTACCATTTTCTTGCCCCACCGCCTTTTGTATGAGGAAACCATTTCTTTTTTGACTCAATAGCTTGTTGCGTTGTTTCAGAATGATACGAAATATTATCCTCATTCACCTCAAACCAAAGTCTCAAAAACAAGTCATTATTTGCAGTAGACATTCCCTGCCGCAAATCTGCAAAATTCTTCAAGGGAACCCCACTCTCGAACGCATCGTAAATGGAATTACTTACCCAATACGCAATCGGAGCGCTGGGAATCTCAAAAAATTTGTTTTGCTTCTGTACAAATTGTTCTGTTGCCGCTAGAAATATCTTTTCTTTCTCTGTTTGGGAGTTTCCATTCGTCAATCGACAATAAGTTCCCAGATTTCCGCCTAGTTGACAATTTTGTAAAACAAAACTTGTTGTTTGAACAACCTCTCCTCCTATTTCATCAAATGCTTTGGTTCCCAAATGAGCCATGCTGTTTATAGTAACACTGCTTAGCAGTTTAATTCTCAATGCGTCAAAACTTGTCAGGAACATCCATGCTTGCTGAGTGATCATTGCCTGATAACCGTTCTGTTTTGCCATACGGGAGCATACTTCAATAAACACAGCAAACAGGTCGCTCTTGCTGTCGGGATAATTTTTCACATACTCCGATAAATCTTTGCACCCATACCAGAACTACCCATATACGGCGGATTGGTGACGACCACATCGTATTTTTGCGCCAACGTCTGTGCCACCCGCACCAATGGGGGTAATTTTTGCGAATACTCTCTCGATGGAACGAGGACTCGTCTGCCACCTCGTCAAACCGGGCATAGAGGGCATCCCAGTCCTGCGGGGTGATGGTGAGGATGGAGCCATACTCCTTGGCATCATACAGCTGGGTGAGGATGGTGTGCATAGCATCTTTCAGTTCCGGCTTGCCGTTGCAGAAATACTCCACATCCGGCTTTTCGATGCGGTTGCTTTCCTCAATGGCATACACATGAGGCTGGGTGGTGTGGCTGAAAAAGCGGCGGTCGTACCGGCGGGCCTTCATCATCACCGCAAAATAGGCCAGCTGGGCGGCGCGGTCGTCAATATCCAGACCATAGAGGTTGTTCTGCAAAATGCTGGTCACGGCATCGCGGGGCGTGTAGCCGTAGTTTTCGTAGATCTGCATCAGTACATCGAACAGATACGCCAGAATATGGCCGCTGCCGCAGCAGGGGTCGATGACCTTGATCTGTTCCGGGATCAGGTCGGCATACTGTTTGCTAATTTCGGACAGTTGGGCCTGTACCTGCGGCTCCTGCTGGGCTTCCTCCAGATAATAGTGCCACTTGGTATCCTCCGGGTCACGGTTCCCGGCAGTATAAGCTGCTTGCTCCTCCGGTGTGGGTAGCAGCTGTGCTTTTGCGTCCGGGTGACCCTCCACCCACAGGCGTCCAAGGCTGTTTTCCACCATATACCGCACGATCCAGTCTGGGGTAAACAGCTGTGTCGCCGCCGGGATATTCTCCTTGGTGATCTTGACATTTTTCTTGAGGGCGGCAAACACGTCGTCCTTTTTCTCGCTGTTGTAGTACTGATACAGCCAACCAATGATCTGGACGGCATCCTGCCAGTTGTCCTCCGGGATCTGGGTGATCATCTGCTCAATGACGCTGCCCTCCCGGAGCAGGTTGTCCGGCAAAAGCAGCTCAGTGTAGTCCGCAATGGTCTGGAACATTCCGGGCAGAATGCTGTTCAGCGCGTTGCATTGCACGATGAGCAGGTATTTGTACAGTTCTTCGGTCTGCTCGGTCTCTTTCAGGGCATAGACTTTGTCCTTATCCAGCTTATCCAATTCCAGATGCAGGGCTTCGGCCAGAATCTGGGGCTTGAACGCATTGTTTTCATCCGTAAACACCCGCACATGGCTGGGCAGATAGCCGTTGACCTCCATGAACCGCAGTGCCGAAAAGCGATTGAACCATGTATACGCCACCTCTTCCATAACCTGCTGGTAGCCCTTTTCATTGATCTGTGCGATCAGTGCCCTGCGCTGCTGCATCTCTTCTGCAGACAACACTTTGCCGTTGACGCTGTCAGCACCGGCGTCCACCATTTCCGTTTCCGTAATGCCATACTGCTGGGCTTTCTGCGCCACGCGGGAGATCAGTTCTTTCCGCGCCCAGACCGCATATTTCTTGATGGCGTTTTTATCCATGATGGTTCTCCTTATTCCCATTCCGTTTTGCTTCGTCGCAATGCTTTGCGTAATCAAAAAGGCGATCATACGTTATAATTTCATACGATACTTGATAGCGTTTTCTATTGCTTTCTGCATCCAGTCCATTACGCCTTCCAAGGATTGCACGATAATCGTATTCAATCACAGTCATCGGGTCCCGAATTTCTGTCTCGAATCCGCACGATATTTTGTTCCAATCTGAAATTCAGGCTGAATCACCATGCAGTTCCAGTACAATCCACCGATTCCGCGCAATAATTCCCTATGACTTTTCAAATATGTATCTATGTCGTGTTCATTTCTTGCGTTGTCCAATACTGCCTTGAATTCTTCATATTGTCCCATTTTGATTCCTCAGTTCAGCTTGATTTCATCGCAGTTTTCCAGCAGATGCGCGCAGCTGCTCGCGGACTTTTTTCCACATAAGCATCAATATCTGCATCGTTCCGCAGTGTCTTGGCCGGGAACAGGATCTGGCGGCTGTAAGATTTCACCTTTTTCTGCCTTGGTGCCGGAGTAACAACATCCTTCTTTTCTGCGGCCAGCTTTTGGTGCTGGTGGCATCAGTGCAATTTCAATACTGCTAACGGCATCGTCCTTGTACTTGCTCAGCGGGATAATCATACCATCCAGCAGCGCAAGACTCTTGCAGGATGCAATTTTTGCCCTATAGCCATCAAAGAAACATCCGACTTGCGGATAATGTCCATTGCCTTTGGGATCTCCGTTTGCGGCGGTATGGGTTGCTTCCATGCACTGACGCACTGTTTCCAGAATCTCAGAGCGTTTGTCATCCAGCATCTGGTCATGGGCTGTACGCACCGTTTGCATCAACCCATTCAGCTCCGGAATGCGCTTGTAGTTGAACTTCTGCCCAAAAGATGGCACGGTGATGATAAGCCGAATCTTGTTCAGGGCATCGTATGCCGCCGCATCCTGCGCAATGCGGTCCAGATCCGCCTGCATCTCGTGTTCCAGCCGTGCAGCATCATCAAAGGTGCCGACCTGACTCTTGAAGAAGGTCTCTACATTGCCCATGGCATCCTTCTGATCAAAGAGGTCGTCCTCTTTCTTGAGCAGATAGTCGATCAGCGCGATGTTGTCCTTCTTCTGGTTCAACACTTCCTGCGTTGCAGCAATGGCGTTGCGTACCATTGTTTGATCTGGGTACTTGTGGGCACCATCGTATCGCTTGTTCAGTTCGTTATAATGCTCCAGCTGGTTTCCGAACTCTTCGGCAATAAATTTGACCAAACCGTCTTCGTCCGCAGGAACATCCATGACATCGAAATAATCCCGCAGAAGGCCCCGCACAGCCTTCATTTTGGTTGCCGATACCACCACGCGCTTGCTAATGGATGTTTTACCCACCTCACTCTTTTTGCGGAGCATGTCAGGTAATTTGGCGTTGTCCGGCTGGATGGTAGTGCCTGCATATTTGATGGTTACCTTCTGATTCACGATCAAACGCGCCACCACATAAGCAATGTCGATTTCCTTCCAGCCATAGGGTATACTGCTGAACTTGCTCTGTACATCCGCCATCGAGGTAGGCAAATGCTTCATCGCCTGCATTTCAAGATATTCTTCCACAGCTGCTTCCGCATCTCGGTTGGGGTCAGCTTCTGCAAAAACGATATCTGCACCAGAAAGCACTGCCATAATTTCAGCATCGGTATCTGCGTTTTTCCCAATCAGGTCCAACTTGCTGTAAACATGCGAGACCAGATACTCCATCGTCTGGTCAATTTTGGCCTTAGCATTGCCGCTCTTAATGTCCAGATGTTCACCATCGGCGTAAAATTTTGCGTTTTCAATAGCCTCTACCAGAGCTTTGCTGGCTTCAGCTTCATACTTGGTTGCTTCTTCCTGTTGGCCGCGGATAATATCCTGAGCACTCTTGGGCATCTGGCTGACATTCCGCTGTTTGACATATTTGCGGATCTTCATGGATGCTTCCAGTGATTCATAATACGGCGTATCGCCCAAAACTACAATCGCCTCGCTGCCTTTGGAGCTGTTCATCAGGCGAAATTCCGTTTTTCCGTTGCATCCGAAGCTGCCGTCAAAAGCGCAGGCGCATGCCGCCTGTGGCGATGCCGTACATGGTGTTATCCACCATCTGATCAAACGGGAAGTCACACTTGCCGTAACGGAACTTTTTGCATCATAAATTATGCCAAAAATAATCTTTGCTATATCCCCAACAATAGCGCCCGTATCCACCTGTGTAAGGTTGATTTCTTTTTGGATGTCCTGTTCTTCATCCGTCAGGAAGTTGTAGGTGTCACCAGTACGGCCGATGTAGTTCTGTCCCATCAACCGATCCAAGCTGCCGCGCAGCTTTTTCGCGCATAGCAACCTTTTCCAGACGAATGTCGTCCGCCATCAAAATCACAAGGTTGTCCAAGTTGGCCGGAATATCCTCATTGACATACCGGATCAGATAGAGAAGTTTCAGAACATCCACATCCATTGGCTCCAGACCATCGTGATTTTCTACGGCTTTGCTGCAGCGGTCAATCACGTTGCGAATAGAACTGTCCAGAAAAGAATGTACAGTATCATAGAAGCGGAACAGTGGCACCAATGCAAACCCGTTCTGTTTTTCCACTTTCTGGGCTGCTTCCTGGACACCGCTCAGCATGGAACGCTCGCCGCCGGAGAAGTGTTTACCTGCATTGCCGTGTTTGCGGATCTCCACAAAAATTTTCTGCATGATGAGAAACTGGTATGGAACGAACGGAAAGTCCTCTGCAAATTGTGCCGGACCAGAGAAGCCCTTGATGTCCGGCATTGCATTTGTAAAGCTGAACAAGTTGCGCATCCCGGAGCTTTCTTGCTCATAGACTGCATCCAGCGTTTTTTCTGCTTCTGGAGTTTTTTTTTCAGAATGCGCTTCTGGATTACTTCGTCTACGGAAGAGGAAGAAAGGCTCAGACGAGTTTTGAAACGAGCCTGGATCCGAGAGAATTCATCTGCGCGTACCTTGATGATCTCATCAATAGCTTCCTGTCCGGTACAGACCACCCAGACTTTTCCTCTGCATTCACTGCCGATTTTTTCCACCAAAGACTGCAGATTCAGCAGCATATCCGTGTCCGTGCCAACATACTGACCCGCTTCGTCCACCATAAACAGAAGGCGGAAGTTTGCAGGTTTTGTTCTGACGTATGCATTGATGTCGTCTACAAGCTGTGAAACAGAGAGTTCCGTTGCGTTCTTATCGTTAAACCAGTTATTTGCATCTTCTTCACTGATATCCAATGCTTCCGCCAATGCAGGTTTAATGACCTTTCCATTGAATGCAAACGCCTTGCGCACTTCTGCCCAGGGCTTGCCCTTCTTTTTCTTCAACCAGACGGCAAAATTCATCCATCTTGCCCTGCTGCGTAATGTACTGCTCCAGCATAGCAACTTTAAGATTGCTGCCAAAGAATCCCAGATGATTATAGAACACCTTAGCAAAAACACGTAAAACGGCTGTTTTGTCCTTATTGATAGAGCCTTCATAATCGATATTAAACAGAATCGTCTCGGTTTCACCTTTGGTTGCACGATCCACCTGCATAAAGGTACCGGGGTCATCCTCAAATTTTTTGCGGAAACGCTCCACCGTACGAATGCCATTAACCTCTTTGTTTTCCAACAAGTATGACAACATTTTCAAGAAGTGAGATTTACCGCTGCCAAAAAAACCGGAGATCCAGACTCCTGTATCTGCCGTTGGTTCGTCAAATGCTTCTGCATAGGTATTGAAAAAGTCTGCAAAATGCCGCTTCAGTTCTCGTGTAATAACGTACTCGTTCAGTTCCTGTTCCAGGACCTTGTTCTCGTCCTCGTCAACCTTGACAACACCGTTAATTTTACGGTTGATGTCTTCTACAAACATATTCTGTATAACCAAAGCTCTGTTTCCCCCTTCACACAACGTTAAATGCGCGATAGTAATTGTTCGGCTTCAGACAGTTGAACAGCCGCAGCTGCTGGTCGTTAAATGTTCCCGGGTAAAACACAAGCACCGGCCTCTCTGCAAACAATGATGCCTCCAGTAACGTATGAATTCGCATAAATGGAAACGCTTCTCCAACGCCAGTCAAAACCAGTACTTCTCCCGGCTGGAACGGCTCGCTCTGAATTTTCTGTACAATTTCATCGACTCCAATTGTCGATTGAAGCTGTTCCAACAGATAATCATGGCCGTCCTCTTCTTCCATATCGGGGATTGCATCTAAAATATCCATGCCTTCACAAATCCCTAGGAAGATTTGATATAAATTACAGATCCGCAACTGACAGCCCAGTGTCATATCTGTAGATAGCTGTTCAATGAAATGTCGAACCGCCATTTCATCTCTCGGTTCATAGCAGAAGATACGAATATTCACTTCATTGCTAAGACCTTTTCCTTCTAGGAAATCTTGGCTCTGAATCATCTGCCGAACGTTATCAAGGCGTTTTTGTATGTCACCCATTAAATTTTCCTCACTCAAAACGGTTAAATGCGGGCAATACCGCCTGATCCCCATTTGTAAGAATCACATTTTCCAATTCCGGATAAAGCCAAACCGGGTTCAAATGGCCTGCTTTTATATCATTCAGGTAATCATTTTCTCTTAAAATTCGGTTCAGAACCGATTTTAACTTTTTTAACTGTAGATTCACTCCAACCCGCGATAGCTTCATTCTGTTCCTGTAGTCTTGTGAAAAAAGCTTGTCAAATCAAGTTTTCCATAGCTGAAATCCTGGTTTCGATATTTTTCTCCAATAACTGTTACCATAAAATCCCAGACAAGTCTATTATCCTTCATAATCGCGTAAAGACAAATTTGTTTTGCCTCTTCCACGGAATGCTCTGCAATATTCCGAAGCAGTTGTTCACTATTCAAAAGATTTAGCCGCCGATAACACGCCCGAACCATACCAGCTGTCATGCGTTCAGTTGGATACTGGAAGAGATTATTGGCGGCAATTATTTGTATCATTGATGCAAGATCCTCTCCTTGCACCATTTGCTTCGCTACAATTCGCATTTCGTGGAATAAAAACTGTTCTCTTGTCAGAGAAGCTTTATATCCACTTTCTTGTGCTCTGTTTGTATTCTGCATTGCTTATGCAACTCCCATTTATAACTTTTGATACGCCCAATAGCGACCATCTCTCACTCTCTCTAGTTTACCTTCTTTTACAAAAGAAACTAGAATTCGATTTGCCGTTGCTGAAGAGACTTCCAGCAACTGTTGCACATCACTGTTATGAATAATCTTCTCTTTTTTTCAAGTATTTTTCAAGAATATTCCATCGATTTTCTTTTCCACTTGTAGGCATCATGCTCTTTTCGAAGTTTTCTGGGATTACACTCAAAAGTGCTTCTTCAATCACACTTAGCATAAATTCAATAAATGCAGTTCCTTCACCTTGGGCATTGGATGTATTGATAGCCTCATAATACTCCTGCTGATGATCATGAACAATAGACTCCACCGGAAGCCATGCAAACAGCGGATTCCATCTGAGAGCAGTAGCGTATGCCAAAGCCTTCCGATTCTTCCATTTCCATCTGCAAACGGATGGATTACTTCAAATTCATAGTGAAACACGCAACTTTTGATCAGCATCGGAAGCGGGCTGTCCTCTGTCCATTTGAGCAGTTCTTCCACCAGAGGAGGCACATACTGCGGTAGTGTTCCAAAATGAAGTACATTTCCATGACTGTCAACCACACCTACTGGCTTTGAGCGAAACACACCATCTTCTTGAACCAGCCCTCGCATCATCACATGATGAGCCAACAGTAAGTCTTCCACTGAGTATGGATTCAATTCATTCAAATGGTCGTAAATTTCATACGCATTCTTCACCTCCGCAATGTCTTTTGGCGGTGCAAGGACACGTTTTCCTGATAGTACAGCCGTTACCTGCTCCAAGGATAGTGTATTTTGTTCAATTGCAAGAGAGGAATAAATTGTTTTAATCCGATTCTGCCTACGCAGAACAGGGTCAGATGAAAGATGTTGTGTTGAGCTCACTTTTCCAACAAGTTCACAAATCTCCATTACATCTGTGAGAATTTTTTCTGTAATTGTAAATGGCGGTTTTTTATTCTGCATCTGTTTTTCCTCCCCTCCATTCTAATTAATTATATCATTTCATCGCTCATTCATCAATCACACTTTACACAAGTGATTGATGAATTTTTCAGCGATTATGCCACTTTTCAAATCTCTTTTAGCTACCTTCATGCCGGTCTGGCATTTTTATCTCTAGCTTTCTCAAATTTCCATTTTTCACCCAGATATAATAATCATGATCCAAAGCCTCTGAGTCGAAAGACTCAGGGGCTATTTTTTATGTCTGGAGGTGAGCATTTTGTTATTCCGCACCATCACTATCATTATTACTATCGTATTTTAAAGCGCAGCTGCGCAGAAAGGAGAAAGCATTATGAACTTTTGGTCCGAAATCGTCAAAGAGGTTGGCACCGTCCTGGTGGAAGTCCTCGTCCGCATCGCTGAAGAAATGGAAAACAACGATTGAACAAAATACATTGAAAAGGAGATTTTACTATGCCCGCAAATGTTGAAACGATGTTCTCTGTCCGTGAGACCCTTTGGCACGGCCTTGGCCGGATCATCATGGATGCCCCTGCAAGCCGTGAAGCCTTGGAACTGGCCGGTCTGGATTGGCAGGTGGACAGCCGCAATATCTATTCCGGCACGGGTGCTATGATCCCCGGCTATCGCGCAAATGTCCGCAGCACCGATGATGCTGTTCTGGGCGTGGTATCTGATCGCTACCGCATTGTGCAGAACGAAGAAGCATTCCAGTTCACCGATGACCTGCTGGGTGAGGGCGTTACTTTACGAAACTGCCGGTTCTTTTGCAGGGCGGCAAGAAGGTCTGGATGCTGGCAAGGCTTCCGAGGAAATATCTTATCGCTGGAGATCAGGTAGTACCATATCTTGTGATCTTCAACAGTCATGACGGCAGTTCTGGTGTGAAAGTGGCCATGACTCCAATCCGTGTGGTCTGCCAGAATACTCTGAACCTTCGCGCTGAATACCGCAAAGCGCAGCTGGACTGCACGCCACACCGAAAATGTTCTGCTCCGCGTGCAGGATGCCCGTGAAACCCTGCAGCTGGCCAGCAACTATATGGTTGAACTCGGCAACCGTGGCGAAGAGCTGGCTCGCATCGATTTATCCGATCACAAGGTGCAGGATTCATCAATGAGTTTTTCCCGATTTCTGAGGACCTGTCCGATTGCCAGCGGAAGAATAACCTGCGCTTGCAGGAAGATCTGAAGGCTCGCTATTATAACGCACCGGATCTGGAATGGGTCGGCAAGAACGGTTGGCGCTTTATCAACGCAGTCTCCGATTTTGCCACCCACGCAGACCCTCTCCGCAAGACCAAAAACTACAACGAAAATCTGTTCCTGCATACCGCAGAGGGCAACCCCATGATCGACAAGGCTTACAAGATGGTGCTGGCAGCAGCATAAAGGAGCAAGCCATGAATGATGTAAATAACCGCATTTTCAAGGAATTCACGGAATTTTTTGACAACGTTGAGAAGAGTGCTTCTGAAATCAGCGTTACCATGGCTTATGAGATCACGATGAAAAGTACCATCAGCACCGCCATTATTGTTTTGGAATCCGAGGGCAGACTGGAGGAGCGCTACTGGAACCATCTCAGGGTGCAAAATAATATTCTGGATTTTCTTTATGACCTGTGGGTTGGCTCTTGCCATTCGTTAGTTGCCGACTTTTCCACCATCATGAAAGACTTGGTGGAATATGACTTCATTCTTGCCGAATCTATTATGAAAGAAAGGATGCAAAGCGCATGAAAAGATTGATTTCAACTTTGAACCTGTCCAAAGAGGATTGGCTCCGCTACCGCAAGTGCGGTATTACCGGCACCGATGCAGGTGCCATTCTGGGTGTAAATCCCTACCGCTCGGCATTTCAGGTGTACTACGATAAAATCAGCGATACCATTGAAAATATCGACAACGAAGCCATGCGGCAGGGCCGTGACTTGAGGATTATGTGGCGCAACGCTTCACAGAGGCCACCGGTCTGAAGGTGCGCCGTGCAAATGCCATCTACCAGAGTGAGGAACATCCACTGCTTCTGGCGGACTTTGACCGCCTGATCGTTGGACAGAAGGCCGGGCTGGAGTGCAAGACAGTCTCGCCGTTTTCTGCGGACAAGTGGGCGGATGGAAAAATCCCCGCACATTACATGGCTCAGGTCAATCACTATCTGGCTGTCAGCGGTTTTGACTGCTGGTACATTGCTGCTCTTATTTTCGGAAAAGAGCTGGTGATTCACAAAATCACAACCGACAAAGAAGTTCTGAACAACCTCATTGCCAAGGAAGAGCACTTCTGGAAATACAACGTAATGCCCGAAATTCCGCCTGTACCTACCGGAAGCGAGGGGGATACACAGCAGATCAATCAGCTGTACTCTGCAGATGATCGAAACAAAACTGCCGATCTGAATCCCATCCGCAATCTGTTGGACAAGCGGCAGGAGCTTTCCGATCAAATCGAGCAGATGGAACAGGAGAAAACGGCTATCGAGCAGCAGGTCAAGCTGCAAATGCAGGATGCTGCCTATGGCATAGCACCGGGCTATAAGGTGTCGTGGGTATCCTCCGAAAGTAAACGGGTAGACTCCCAGCGTTTGAAGAAAGAACAGCCCGATATTTTCAATCGGTACAGCAAGAATGTAAGCAGCCGCAGGTTTACCATTATCCATGCAGCATGATTTTTGTATGTCTGCTGGCATACAAAATTGCCTGTTTTTCCAATTTTGTTTAGTACGGCAATACAAAATTGCCCGTTTCTCTAACTTTGTTTAGTACAGCAATACAAAACCCGGCGCAGCAATTCATTTGTTGCGCCGGGTTTTTATCAGAAAGGATGCTATCATGGAAAATCCATTCGTAAAATTATTTGCTATCGACTTCAAAGATCATCTGAAGTCAAGAAGTCCGGCAATACCGAGCTGAAATATGTAAGCTGGGCGTATGCCTGGGCGGAGGTGAAAAAGCTGTATCCTTCTGCCAGCTATGAGGTCAAGAAATTCAACGGCCTGCCCTATGTTTATGATCCCATCACCGGCTTCATGGTGTACACCTCGGTCACGATTGAGGGCGTTTCGCACGAAATGTGGCTGCCTGTACTGGATGGCGCAAACAAAGCCATGAAAGCTGTGCCTTACACCTATACCACCCCGAAATGGGACTACAATCCTCAGACCCGCCGCCGTGAAAAGGTCGGCATGGAAGAGCGCACCGTAGAAGCGGCATCCATGTTCGATGTGAACAAGGCTATCATGCGGTGCTTAGTGAAGAACCTTGCTATGTTTGGTCTGGGCCTGTACGTTTATGCCGGAGAGGATTTACCGGAAGATGCTGCACCGCAGCCGGAGGCAGAACCGCAAAAGCAGCCGAAACCGAGACCCGCTGCCCCAAAGCAGGAACAGCCGCCTGTGCCCTGCATCTGCGCCCGATGCAACCAGCCCATCAAGAGGGTCAAGCTGAAGGATGGCTCCATCATGCAGGCGGCAGAGTTTGCAGCCACCCATGAGGGAATGTGCGCTGACTGCTATAAAGCCACCAGATTGAACGTAGCATAATAAAACTGCTCTATTTCGATGTCACTTGATTCTTGTATGATTCTATATTTCATGGTACACTTACAGTAGTGAGTTCTGAAAGCTCTCCTCTGTGAGCGGAAAGGAGCATTGCATGAAAGATTTGCAGTTTCCTGTTGGAATCTCGAATTTTGAAAAGATTCGAGAAGGCGGGTATTATTATATCGACAAGACCAATCTGATTTCTGAACTTCTTAGCGGTGGTATCGCTGAAGTAACATTGATCACTCGTCCTCGCCGTTTCGGAAAATCACTTGGTATGAGCACTCTCGCAAATTTTCTGGACATCCGCAAAGACAGCAAGCAGATGTTTGAGGGATTGGCTATTTCCAAAAATACAGAACTTTGCAAAAAATGGATGAACCAGTGTCCTGTGGTATTTTTCTCTTTCAAGGATACGGACGGTCTGACCTTTGAAAGTGCCTATGGAATGCTGTGCATGAAACTGGCATTTGCATTTCAGGATTATCAGTTTCTTTTGGATGACGATGCTATTTCTGACGATGACAAAGGCATCTTTAAGCGAATTCTGGGACGCACTGCATCAATGGATGAAACAAAAAGCTGCTTTTTGCTGTTGACCCGGATGCTGGAAATCCATTTCAAAAAATCGGCGGTCGTCATCCTGGATGAGTATGATGTTCCCATTGCAAAAGCCAGCAGCAACGGATATTATTCGCAGATGCTGGACGTGATGCGGGCTATGATGAGCACCACGCTCAAAGACAATACTTCGCTTGACTTTGCTGTTATTACCGGCTGTCTGAAAATTGCCAAAGAAAGCATCTTTACCGGGACGAACAATTTTGTTTCGGATACGATTCTTTCTCCCCGGTTGAGCGAATCCTTTGGGTTTACACAGGCAGATGTAGATCAAATGCTGAAAGATGCTTATCTTGAATCGCAGTCTGCTGAAATCAAGGCATGGTACGACGGTTATCATTTTGGCGATGCAGACATTTATTGTCCGTGGGACGTAATCAGTTATCTGCGGGATTTCCAGTATGGTGTAGCACAGAAGCCGAAAAGCTATTGGAAAAACACCAGTGATAACGCCATCATCCGTTCTTTCATCGACTATGCAGGCGACAATATCACCACAAAGCTTGAAACTCTGATGGCTGGCGGCTCTATTGTTCAGCATATTGAAGAAAACCTGACCTACGATTATCTACACTCCTCTGAGGAAAATCTTTGGAGTGTGCTGTATCTGACAGGCTATCTGACCAAGGTGCGGGATAAGGATCTGACAGATTCGCTGCCGGATGGTTGCTCTGCATTGATGATTCCCAATGCAGAGATTCGGGAAATTTTTGAAACCACTGTAAGCAAATGGTTTGATGACAGTGCAAAGGCGTGGAATCGCAGCCCGTTGTTTGATGCAGTCTGGAGCGGAAACAGCGAAGCTCTGACAAAGGAAATGACAAAGCTGCTGCGTATGACCATCAGCTACCATGACTATCGGGAGGATTTTTACCACGCTTTCCTTGCAGGCATCTTTACTGGTGCTGGCTATGTGGTAGAATCCAACAAAGAGCATGGCGAGGGTCGCAGCGATGTCATTGTAAAGGATATCCGCAATGGTCGTGTGGCAATTTTTGAAGCCAAGTATGCCAAAACTCTGGATGCTCTGCCGGATGCCTGTGATACTGCCATTCAGCAGATCAATGACCGGATGTATGCAGCAGACTTCCGGGATGACTATGATGACATCCTCTGCTATGGCATCGCATTCTTCAAAAAACGTTGCATGGTAAGAAAAAATAATTATCTACTGGGGAGTATCTTCGGATGCTCCCTTTTTTTTTACAGGACAATCCATTTGGATTGTCCTGTTTTTATTTGGAGGTACACAATGGAAAAACAAAAAATCAAAGTCCTTGCGCTCCTGCCAATGGAGTTGCCAAAGGAGATCGAACTGGACAACACCCTTGAAGCCATGCAGAAATTTGTAGGCGGGCTGATCGAATGCATCACCTTAAGTGACACCGGTTCAGAGGTCACACTGGTCTGCAATGATGAAGGCAAGCTGCTTGGCCTGCCGCTCAATCGTCCGCTGTGGGATGGAGCCGATGTTCTTGCCGGGCCGGGATTTCTGGCCGGATGTGACAACGAAGGGAATCTGACTTCCCTGCCGCAGAGTGCAATGGATTTCTACAAAGAGAAATTCAGAGCTTTTATTATTGAAATTTAAGGAGGAACGCTTTATGACCTTTCATGCAATGACCGAACACTACGAAGAGATTACGATTTGCGGAAAGCCTGCGCTGTTCACCAGCATCCGCATCAAGAGGGATACTGTCCCGGATGGTCTGTATGCCTACGATGTCCGGCACGATGATGAATGCCGGGGCATCCCTTGTGAGATCGCGCCCTTTGTGATGGTCAACCACTGGGGCACCATTATTCTTGCGGAACCGCTGGAACTGCCGGATGATGGGCGGCGATATATTGACGATGACACCGACTGGAACTACGCTCCTTTGGATGGCGAGGACACCGCCAATCACAAACCGTGCACTACCATTTCTGATTTTATGACTGCCTATGCCCACTAAAACTGTATTAAAAATACCGTATATTCTGTTTTGTATTAAAACCAGCCGTTTTCAGACCATTTCAAGGTGCAAAACACAGTCTTAAAAATGTCGCTCGTTATCTTTGAGCCAGAAAGGAATCCCATGAACATCTATGGCTATTGCCGCATCTCTACGGCAAAGCAGAGCATTGACCGTCAGATCCGCAACATCAAGGCCGAATACCCGACTGCCCATATCGTACAGGAAGCCTACACTGGTACATCTATCTTTCGCCCGGAATGGCTGAAGCTCTATCGGATTCTAAAATCTGGGGATATGGTGGTGTTCGATTCGGTGTCCCGAATGTCCAGAAATGCAGAAGAGGGTTTTGCTCTGTACGAAGACCTTTACCACAAAGGCATCCGGCTGGTGTTTTTGAAAGAGCACCACATCGACACCGAAACCTACAAAAGGCTTTGTCCGGCAGCATTGCCATGACAGGGACAAATGTGGACTTCATCTTGAAGGGCATCAACGAGTATCTGATGGCCTTGGCAAAGGAGCAGATCAAGCTGGCCTTTGAGCAGTCCGAAAAAGAAGTTGCAGATCTGCACCAGCGCACCCGTGAGGGCCTTTTGACCGCCCGGCTGAACGGCAAGCAGGTTGGCCGCAAAAAGGGTGTTGGCTTTGAAACGAAAAAATCCAGAGAAGCTAAGCAAATCATCCGCACCCACTGCAAGACCTTTGGCGGCACACTTGACGATGCCGAGTGCATGAAGCTCACCGGTCTTGCTCGGAATACCTATTATAAGTACAAACGTCAGATTCGTGCTGAACTGATAGCTGAACAGGATTTGCCGAAAGGAGCAAGTATCTTTTATGAGCCACCAAAATCATTCTGAGCCGGAGAACAGGCTCACTTTGGAGGAACAGCAGGAGTTTTTGAAACTTCTGGCCCGTCTGTCCCCTGAACAGCGTGAAGCACTGAAAGAAGTGCTCAAATCCTTTACCTAAAAATAATCCGGGCAGCCCCCAAAAGCCGTCCCGGATTATTTTTTAAGCGAAAGTCAAATCTTTTATTTCACTTTTTTTGATTTTCAGGTTGAAAATCGTCTTTTACAATTGTGCATAAATCTTCTTTTGTCGGTTGTGTGATCTTGATTACTCGTCGTGCATGATTCATTACCAAATCATCGTACAGATTTCGTGCCAATCGCCCATTTGCAAAATTCTCACCTTTTTCCTCCACGCACTTTTTTAGATATTCGCAAATCACAGCACTTGCATCGCTTTCCAAAACATAGTCGTTTTTTCTGCATATTGAACAAAGGATTTGGTCAAGTTCATCTGCGTTATAATCTGGAAATTCGATAAATGTATTAAATCGTGATTTCAAACCCGGATTGATTCAAAGAAGTTGCGCATCGGCTCTGTATACCCAGCAACGATCACTACTAAATCTTCTCGATAATCCTCCAACGCTTTTGTCAGCTCTGTCAAGCACTCTCTGCCATAGGAATCAGAATTTTCATTTTCAGTAATGCTATAGGCCTCGTCAATAAACAACACTCCACCTTTAGCCTGCTCGATTACTTTCTTTACTTTGAGCGCAGTCTGTCCTTGATATCCAGCAATCAAATCCGTTCTGGATACTTCTACAAAATGCCCCTTAGAAAGCAACCCGATTTTCTTGTAGATTCTGCCAACAATTCGAGCAACCGTTGTCTTTCCAGTTCCCGGATTTCCAGTGAAAGCAAGATGTAATGTGTTTTTCGCAGAATGTAAATTCTTCTCTCTCCGCATCTTTTGAACCTGTTGGTATACAATTAAATCATGAACTTTTTCTTTTACCTGCTTCAGCCCAACAAGTGCATTCAGTTCTTCCAGCAGTTCTTGTAGAGATTTTTGTCTTCTGGTTCTTCTGCTGCCGGTTTGCAGATATCCTTTATAGTCGAATATCCATAGAATTGGAGCAGCGTAGAGTTCACCGTCTGTGCAACCAGTTTGATTTCTTTTTGGTCACCGATCATTTCAGAAATTTTCTGCAAAAACGCAATCGTAGCTACTTTGCTTTTTTCTTCAACAACAGCTGTGGCCAATTTTGTTATTTCACCGCAAGCACCCACAGTAGCATCCAGTCGTGAAGCGCTATTGAGCAATGCCTGACTGTATTTATCCATTATATCATCCTCGTCAGGAGAAGTATCAGTTCCACTACCGCAAGTCCAGCGGAACCAGCCGCAATCCAATATGCATACTGTACTCGTTTTGTCAAAGTAGCAACCGCTTCATCAATTTTTTATCAGCAGTTTCGCTGTTTTTTGGATAGAAGCTACCAACTCTTCTTCTTTCTTTTTTCTCGTTCATCTATACGGGTCGTACAGGCTTCCACATCCGTCCATAATTGGTCTACTTCTTCCAAATGAATCAATGCGTCCAGTTTTTCTTTGTATTCTTTCAGGCTTTCAATGTTATCTTTATTCGCAGTGATTTGTTTCTGCTTGTCCAAATCCGCCTGATTCAGTTTTTCAAATTGTTCTGTGTAAAGTCCACTCGTCTGCTGGAGCATTTGAATGTCTTGTTGCTGTTTCTCCGTCCTGTTCCAAATTTCATCCACATCCATAAGATGTTCCAGTTCCGATGCCTTCTTCATAAAAGCGAGCAGCGTTTTTATGTCCGCTTGGTCTTGCTCCATTGCTTTCTGGACAGATGTAAGTTCATCACGAAGCTGGCTGATCGTATCATGGGCAGAGTACAGCGACTCCCACATTTCATCTACATCTTTCAAATGTGTGAGTTGTTCTAATGTGGTCGTAAAATTCACGACCGTTTCGAGCCGTTGTGCCAGTTCTCCGGCCTGTTTTGAAAGGTTTTCGGTTTTCTTTTTCTGCCGCAGTCAGTGCAGATTTTACAGCATCCGCCTTTCTTGCGGTTTCCCCGCTGACTTTTTCTGCGTGCTTGATGGAATTGGAAAGCGTCCCCATCTCACTATGCCATTTCTGGCAATCATTCCACATTTTATCAATGTCTCCGAGATGGGCATAACCATCCAGTTTCTGTTTGAACTTTTTCAGTTCTTCCAGCGTTTTTCTTTGATTCTCGACAATTTTTCCAATTTGGCCCTGTGTTTCCTGAATTCCCTCGCTCGTCTTTTCCGTTGCCTTGATGGAAATTAAAATGGCCTGAATATAGTCTTTATCCAGTGCTTCCAACGCGCTGTAAACCTGACCAAACTCTTTGATTAGTTTGATTTGTGTAGCATTAACACTTTGCAAACACTCTTGAACTTGCGATGTCACGCTATTTAATTCGGCACCTTTTACAATATGATCTGTTCCTATTCCACGTCCCCAAAGCCAATCCGTAATAGCTTCCCCTGCACTTTTGGAGCTGTCAACTCGTCTAAGGTCTATATCTGTTACGGTTTGCTCCGAAAACTCCTTTATCTCCTGCTTTGCATTTTCAAAATCATGATACTTTACGACCATCTTGTCCATCGTTAATCCTCACTTAGCATATCATCCAGCTCCGCCGAAATTGCATCGATATCATTATTTGTTTTCTTTGAAGTCTTTGTATTCTCGCGAATTGCTTCAACCGAACTTTTAACAACCTCAGCCGCATCTGTATGCCGGGTATACATATTGCCTACTGCCTGATTTTTGATATCGCCGTATTCCGCTTGCTGTTGCTTCGGTTCCGTTTTCGCTAGACTCTCTTCTTTCTCAGAGGTCGTTTCCGATTCCGGGTAAACATTGTTCATCGTATGTGTTGTTCGTTTTTATTCAGCATATAAATTGTAGCTGCGCCGCCAATCACAAGCCCTGCGCCAACAATGTACACCGCTTTTTTCATTGTTATTCATCTCCTAATTCGTCAAAAAAGTCTGTCGATGTCATCAAACTTGTCCTGAATACCTTTATCGATAGCGCAATTCTCATTGATTTTTTAACAGAAGAAGCCATTGTTTCCGCAGCGGCCACATGACGGTCATACATGTTCTGTACAGACGCAGCTTTCGTCTGTTCCATCTTGACCTCATTGACTTTCTGCACCTGATGCTGAAGATTCAAAATTTTATTGTTTTTGTCGATTCGTGCATCCAGATTATCATTCTTCAGCCGCTTTTCGATTTGTTTTTCAATCAGGTTGATTGCAATTGCACCAATAATACCTGCAACAACTGCTCCGAGGAAAATTCTAAGATACTTGCCAGACTGCCAAGTAGGGGAATCTCAAATGCAAAAATCGGAATCGTCATCAATCCTTTTTCTATCACTTCACCGAGCATGAGTGCGCCTGTAGCCGTCATCCCAGCGATAATGATCTTGCCCACCTCCATCATTAGGATACCGATAGGTTTTCCCTTGTTTGCCGGATCTTTAATGTATTTGACAGCATCCTTCAGCGACTTCCAGCCCTGTTTTAACATCATCCATGCTTTTTGGATCGTTGCAACCACCGGTCCCATGATTGCCGTTGCCACTGTAGTAAACACCGTACTTCCCGCATTGATCAGTCGAGTTTTCATATTTTCGACAAAGGAATGAATTGCCTCTTTCAAGCTATCCAGCAAAGTACCCAGTGCTTTCTGTGCCGACCCAAACCACTTCACAAGCTTTGTAATAATCTCGCGTATCAACTCTGTCAGCAGTTGCATCACGACCGCTCGAAGAGTCTTTTTTCCAATGCGGAAAGCTTCCTCTTTTTGGGATTTCTTTCCTAGCGCAATTTCTTCCTCTCGTTTCTTCTTCTTTTTCTCTTCGTATGCTTCTTTAGCTTTACGATCTTGTTCTATGTATTCTTCTTCATCGATGCCGAAATACTCGGCATTTGTTTGGCCCTTACCATTTTTTTCCCGTTCGCACATGTTTTGCCCATTTTTCACCATCATGGTCTGATTTAGACTGGTTCGCCGCCGAATCCAAATCATACAAATTATCTTCCGAATTGGCCGTTTCGACTTTTTCAGAAGTTGTCATATAGGCTCCAGCTTCAGCGTCTCGGGCAATTGTTGCATCCGCTACTTGATGATCTTTGTTGACTGTCTTAGAGCCGAACTTATTCTTTTTATCTTTGTCCGATCTTCTTCGTATGGTTTTCTATAATCCGACTTTAACGTTTTCTTCCATTCTCCATCAACAGAATCATAGGTTTCCCATACTTTCGTTTTTTCATTGTACCGCTGTTCCTGTTTCTGCTTAGCGGCTGGCTTATTATTCGGGTCTGTATAAAAATTCGACCTGTATTCTTCTCCTCTCGCCTTATAATCAACATAGGTATTATGCGTCGCATATTTTTGCTGTTCAAAATTATCGACACTCTGAACATGCGCTTCTGTTCTTAGATCCAGCGTAAGACCTCGATTTGCTTCGATGAAGTCCTCGCCCGCTGTCACAGCAATCTGATTCAGAAACTGTTCCCAGACAACGTTTCCAATGACTTTTCCGAGTTCATCTGGACTTCCTATCTTTTCTTTCTCGTCTGTCAAAACCTGCAAATCAGCAAGTTCATTTTCTAACTGCCCCTGAAGTTCTTTTCTTCCAGTGCATCAAAATCAAACGTTTCCTCAGCCTCTTCAGTCTCTATTTTTTCTTTTTCGAGAACAGCATTTTCGTCTGCCATGATTTTCCATCCTTTATTTGTATTGGTTGTTCATCCGTTCGATTTCCTGCTTTATCTCCTGCACCAGCGTTTCCGGCGCAGTCACTTTGACTTTGCTGCCCTGACTGAGCAGCCACATTTTTACGCCTGTTCCAAAGACTTCTGCTTCAATGGAGCACACGCCCTCTTTTTCATCTACAACTTTTGCCATCGGGAACTTGTCCAGAACAGCTTCCACCGAGGGCCCATAGTAGTTGAAACTGATTTTCTGCGGTTCACCGCCAAACATGAACTGGGTGCGGTTCTTGTACTCACCCTCTTTGAAGCGATCTTTGTAGGGAACAGAGAACTTTTCTCCGGTTTCCTTGATGGAATGTATCCTATCGAGCCGATAAATGGTTGGATAAGGATCGTTCTTTGTGGAAAGCTTCTCTTGTGGAGCTGTCTGTGATAATACCCATGAGATAGAAATAATACTCTGAGAACATCAGCCCCACCGGCTCAACCGTCCGTTTTACGATCTGGTGGTCTTTCAGCTTCTGATATTCAATTTCCAACACTGACTGATTGCGGATGGCCTGTGCCACCATCCACAGATTGTCCGGGTCAATGGCTGCATGGGCTGGGTCGTGGTAATGGAACAGCTCATTGCTGATGAACCACTCAATATCGGCTTTTTCTTTTTTGAGACACACAAAGGTTCAGGATAATTTGCAGTTGCTTTTCGACCTGCTCTTTGGTAAAGGCACGGCTCTCCAGCAGAATCTTACATAGGGCCAACACTTCACCTTTGGAAAGCTGCTCAACTTCCTGTGTGACCAAACGGTATCCGTTTTCCTTTTTTGTCGTACTCGATTTTTCTTACAATGCCTTCCTTAGCGCACTGTTCTGAAAGAAAATCTCTGATGCTGTCAATACTCTCTGGATGGAGCGGACGTTCACATAGTACTGCTCTGCTGCTTCCTGCTTGTTGATAAGCTTGCCAGAAAGAAAATCCTGATAAAGTTCCTGCACACGGGTCGTTTTAAGGTATCTGCTGTCATTGGTTTGTCCTCCTCTTCGGTTCAGCCCCATTATAGCAACGAAGATGGACAGGGAGTGTCTACCATATCATTTTTTCAGAATGTTTTACCACAAATTTTATCGAATCGATTTCTTTCTTGTATCATATCACCCAAATTAGATGCCAGTAATATGATTTTTGCTATTTAAAGTATACGACTTATACAATTATCGGTCAAGCCTTATCACAATAAAATCGTAAGTACACACTACGATTTATCCAAGGAGGCCAAACCATGGAACGAGAGAAGCCCACATTTGATATCCTAGGCCGCATTGAACAGGAACGCCTTTCCCGTGGCTGGTCTGAGTATGCCCTCGCAGAGAATTCAGGTCTGACACAATCTACCATTTCTACCTGGCGCAGACGGAATCTTCAACCCAATGTAGCTTCTCTTGAGAAAATCTGCTCTGGTCTTGGTATCTCGCTTTCCCAGTTCTTTCAGGAGGAAGACTCTGTTTACTTAACCTCCGACCAGAAGGAACTTCTTGATCTCTGGGCTAAACTCTCTCCTGCTCAAAGAACTGCGGTCTCTCAAATGCTGCGTTCCTTCCTATATATAAAGAAAGAGGTATAAAATTTTTTCCGCTCGTGAGCCGCTTGTGTCAAAAGCGAATTTCCGCGAGCACCCTCTCACGGCACACCCATTTTCAGAATGGGTGTGCTACAGGGGCGCTTGCAAAAATTCACTTTCGACACGCGCGTCTCACTCACGGGCTGTATTTTTGTAGCTTCTTATATAAGATAAAATTCAACTATTCCGCAGCAAAACACGAGGCTGTTGCACAAGGATAGAAGCCCGTGCAGCAGCCCTTTTTCTTGCTCTCTCGGCACAAAGATGTGGAAAACCAGTAACGTATTTTCTTCTTTGAAATACCAAACGAACATTGCCGGCATATCCAAGATACGTTTTACCCGCCCTGCAATTTCCCTTATAATAGCACCGCAGTCTTGAAACGGCTGCAACATTCCCATATCACAAAGGAGGCTTTCCGGTATGGGACAACGGCAAAGTGAGATCATCAAAAATCACATGGAAGTCTACTGGCACGACTATGCGTCGGCCAGCAAGGGCGTCTCCATTACCGAGGCGGGGCTTGTGGAAAAAGCCTCCGTCATTGGACGCACCGGGCTGATGCTGCTGGAATGCGGCACCGGCGCATGGCGTGTCCGAAGCTCCATGAACACCCTTTCGCGGGAGCTGGGAGTCACAACAACAGCGGACATCGGCCTGTTGTCCATTGAGTTCACCTGCTTTGATGGTGACCAGTGTTATACCCAGTCACTCTGTCTGACAAACACGGGCGTGAATACCTCCCGACTGAACCGGCTGGAGCATTTCGTCAACGACTTCGACCGGGAAGGAAAATTTATGACCGGCGAAGAACTGCACAGCCACCTCGATGAGATCGAGCGCATCCACGGCTTGTATTCGCCCATCGCACTGGGCTTTGCAGCTGCACTGGCCTGCGGCTGCTTCACCTTTCTGCTTGGCGGCGGCATTGTGGAAATGCTGTGTGCCTTCTGCGGTGCAGGCATCGGCAACTTTGTACGGTGCAAGCTGACAAAACACCATTTCACCCTGTTTCTGGGCATTACGGCGTCGGTCTGTTCAGCAAGCCTCGTGTATGCCATCCTGCTGAAGCTGGCAGAGGTGCTGTTTGCCGTATCGGTGCAGCACGAGGCGGGGTATATCTGCTCCATGCTCTTCATCATTCCGGGCTTTCCGTTCATTACCAGCGGCATCGACCTTGCTAAGCTGGATATGCGCTCCGGGCTGGAACGTCTGGCCTACGCTGTCCTCATCATCCTGGTGGCAACCATGACGGCTTGGATCATGGCACTGCTGCTGCATTTGCAGCCGGTGCAGTTCCCTGCCCTGAGCCTGACACTCCCGGAAGAGATCGTGTTCCGGCTGCTGGCAAGTTTTGGCGGTGTGTTCGGCTTTTCGCTCATGTTCAACAGTCCCCGGAACCTGGCAGTCTGCGCCGCCCTTATCGGTGCGGTAACGAACACGTTCCGGCTGGAGCTGGTGAGCCTTGCGGGCTTTCCGCCCGCTATTGCAGCGTTTCTGGGCGCACTGCTGTCCGGATTGCTGGCCTCCTGCCTGAAGAGCGCCGTCGGTTATCCCCGCATCTCCGTCACCGTGCCATCCATCGTTATCATGGTACCGGGACTGTATTTCTACCGTGCCATCTATAATCTGGGCATCCTGTCTCTGATGGACTCCGCCACATGGTTTGCAGATGCCATTCTCATCATCGTGGCACTGCCGTTAGGGCTGATCTTCGCCCGTATTGTCACTGACAAGACTTTCCGTTATTGCACCTGATGTGCAGCATTTCCATTCTCTCTTATAAGGCAAAACGCAGCGAATCATTTAACGGTTCGCTGCGTTTTGTTTTGCTGTAATGCACTTATAAAGGGAGTTCGTTTACAGGGCGTTTACTCCCCGTAAACGATCTTGGTAGCAGTTTCCACATGGCGTTCCAGCCGGTCGGCAAAGTGTTCCAGCGGCAGAAAAACGCCAAGTTCATCGTAGCGGGTTCCGCCGTCCTTGAGCGTATCCTGTCCATAGTAGACCACGGAACGGGGCAGTGCGTGCTGCAGCTTCATCTGGATATCCCAGACGGTGGAGTAGGCCTCCGCTTCCGTTACCTTCTGCTTCACGGTGTCCGGCAGTTCGTAGATCAGCAGCAGCCCCAAATGCTGGTTGTAGTGGTACTCCACCACATCCATCGAGCCTTCGTCGTAGCCGTGATACTTGCAGTAGCCGCTGGCAAGGTACATTTTTACCTTTTCCTGCTTCTGGAACACCCGGGTGAACCGGTCGTATACTTTGCTGCTCACGGCAACTTTGTTGTTCGGCAAAAGAACGCCGGCATCATCCGTCAGGATCACCGGGTTCGGCTGACCATCGGCGTTGAATTTGAACGGGATCAGGGCAGCGTTCCGTAGCAGGTCAAACATACTGTGCTGGCAGATCGCCATCAGAAAGGCAGACAGATCCTTGTTCTCGTAGGCATTGAACAGCGCCGCTCTCTTGGAAATATCGAATCTATCAGCTGTTCGATGATTTCATCGCTGAAAATCACCTTAATGGCAGTCTCCACCACGAACCGTTCCAACGGCTCTTTGCGGATGGCTTTCAGGTCGCAGTGCGCCTTGCCGTGGCGTTTGGCGTTGCCGCACTTGTAGTAATAGTAGGTGTTTCCCATGTGGCTGGTGCCGCTCTCGCCGCCCATCAGGGTGCCGCACTTGCCGCAGAACAGCTTGGTGGTCAGCAGATAGCTCACATCCTCTTTTGCGGGTCGACCATGGGCAATCCTATTTTGCTCGAAACGCTGCTGCACCCGGTCGAACAAGTCCTCGTCCACGATGGCCGGAATGCCGCCCGGTGTCACGATGTCCTTATATCGGTATTCACCTATGTAACGGCGGTTCCGGAAAATCTGGAAGAAGCTGTTCTTGACAAAACGGCTTGCCGGTACGGGTACGCAGACCGCGCTCGTTCAGGGATGCTGCAATCTTCTCGGCCGGTTCGCCGTCGGCATACCGTCTGAAGATCTCCTGCACGATGGGAGCCGTCTCCGGGTCGATATGGTACAGCCTGTCCTCCTTGCCAATGGTGAAGCCCAGCGGCACCATACCGCCGTTGTACTTGCACTGGAGGGCGTTTTCGCGCTCACCGCGCGCCACTTTCAGGGGCGAGCTCGGCGGAATAGTATTCCGCCATGCCAATCAGCATACTTTCCACCATAATTCCTTCAGGCCCCTGCGAGATGGGTTCCATGGCAGACACCAGATGGACACCGTTCTTCTCCAGCTGGTACTTGTAGTTCACGGCATCGTAGCGGTTCCGGGCAAAGCGGTCCAGCTTCCAGACCAGAACCACATCGAAGATTTT
>VOFG01000706.1_pt1 | contig 32001 bp, 40 predicted proteins | sample 5384171 | NCBI WGS metagenome assembly VOFG01 (sample SAMN12384726, study PRJNA508395) | human gut metagenome | isolation source: healthy gut F | host: Homo sapiens
GATCTTTCGGTTTGAACGGAGGAGTAGCGATACGCACTGTCAGCATGATACGGTCACCCTCGGCAGGATAGTTGGCCATAGAGTAAGCACGGATGGTTTCTTCCGTATTCTTACATTTCGCCGAACAGACCGAATTTTTTCCCATGCGGGCAGATACTCCGGACCGATAAGGTCTTTATCGATATCCTTGTTGTAGTCCATTTCAAATTTAGGAATCTTAATCTGAGCGTATGAACCCGGAACGAAGTCCATGTGTTCACCTTTCGGCAAAGCCACAATAAACTCTTTGATGAAAGTGGCAACGTTCTTGTTGCTGATTACTTCGCATTCCCATTCCTTAACACCCAGTACAGATTCATCAATCTTGATGCCCAGGTCACCTTTTTACTTTCACCTGGCAACCCAGACGCCAATGATCCTGTTGTTGTTTACGGCTGAAATGTCCCTTTTCAGAAGGAAGAATCTCACCACCGCCTTCTACAACCTGGCATTTACATTGACCGCAAGAACCTTTACCACCACAAGCCGATGACAGGTAGATGCCATTGACAGACAGGGTGTTCAGCAAAGTTGAACCTTGTTCTACTTCCAGTTCTTTCTCTCCATTGATAGTTATCTTTACTTTGCCGCTCGGAGTAAGATACTGCTTAGCTACCAGCAAAATAACAACGAGCAGAAGTATAATTCCAAGGAATACTCCAATACTAGCTAATATTAAATTCATATCCATTGTCTTATTCCTTTCCTTTTAGATTTTCAAACCAGAGAAACACATAAATGCCATTGCCATCAAACCTACAGTGATGAAAGTGATACCCAGACCTTTCAAAGGAGCGGGAACATCAGAGTAAGCCATTTTTTCACGGATGGCAGCCAGGCCGATAATAGCCAGTGCCCAACCGATACCTGAGCCCAAAGCCTAAGTGGTTGCCTCGCCAATGTTGATGAAATGACGTTGCTGCATAAACAATGAAGCACCCATGATGGCACAGTTTACAGCAATCAGCGGAAGGAAGATACCCAATGAAGCATAGAGCGACGGGCTGAAACGTTCAACCGCCATTTCCACCAACTGAACGATACCGGCAATAACGGCAATAAACAGGATAAAGCTCAAGAAACTGAGGTCTACTCCTTCTACCAGCGCATTAGGTGCCAGTACGTAATTTTCCAGCAAATAGTTCACCGGCAGAGTTACAATCAACACGAAAGTAACGGTCGCACCCAGACCTACGGCTGTCTTTACGTTCTTCGATACTGCCAGGTAAGAACACATCCCCAGGAAGTATGCGAAAATCATATTGTCCACAAAGATGGACTTTACAAACAAACTTAAATATTCCATATTCTTTTCGTTTTATAACGGGGATTAATTATTACTTTCCTGCAATTCTTTGTGTTTTGCACGTTGGTACCAAATGATACAAGCACAGATAATCAACGCCATAGGAGGCATCAACATCAAGCCGTTGTTCAGGTAGCCCAAGTCATAAACAGCCTGCGGGATAACCTGGAAGCCAAACAATGTACCGGCACCCAGCAGTTCACGGAAGAATGCCACGATAATCAGGATTTTGGCATAACCCAATCCGTTACCGATACCATCCAGGAATGATTCCCAAGGACCGTTCATCATAGCAAACGCTTCCAGACGTCCCATCAGGATACAGTTTGTAATAATCAAACCTACATATACAGAAAGCTGCACACTTACATCGTATGCGAACGCTTTCAAAATTTCACTAACGATAGTTACCAATGCGGCAACAACCACCAACTGAACGATGATACGGATACGGTTGGGAATGGTGTTACGCAACAAGGAGATAACGAAGTTCGAGAAGGCTGTAATAATGGTTACGGAAAGACCCATCACGATAGCCGGTTCCAGCTGAGCCGTTACAGCCAGTGCAGAACAGATACCGAGCACCTGTACGGTGACAGGGTTATTCAAACCCAGCGGAGTTAAAAGAACTTCTCTATTCTTTTTAGAAAATAATGCGCTCATATTCTATTTACCCTCCTCTTATTTATTAGTTAAAAATGAATTGTACATGCTCAGGCAATCCTTAATCATCGCATCTACACCCTTAGAAGTGATAGTACCACCTGAGATACCGTCTACCTGATAATCGGGTTTTGCCACCTTGCCGTGTTTTTCAACACCCAAAGCTACAGTACCGTTTTCCATTACATGTTTGCCCAAGAACTGATCCTGGAACTTAGTAGTGGTGATTTCTGCACCCAGACCCGGAGTTTCTCCTTGATGAGAGAAGTAAACGCCGTATACAGTGTCTTTGTCATCATTCAATGCGATGTATCCCCAGATAGGTCCCCAAAGACCGGCACCATAAATAGGCAGCACATATTTGGTCTGACCATCCACGTCGCAAACGAATACATGAAGACGTCCGTTAGCGATTTCACCTTTATAAGAAGTCTGGAAAGCAAAGCATCGTTCTTTACCAAAGAACCGTCTGCCTGCATCAAATCGTCTTCTTTCACATATTTATCATATTCTGCATTCACATCTTTTACGTCATAAACGTTCAAAGCTGCCAGAATTTGTTTCTTTGTGTCCTGTTCTACATTCTGGTACTGTTTTTCTTTCAGAGAAGAAGACACGAATGCCAACAGGAATGCTACGATAACAACCATTATCGAAGCATAGATGATAGTATAACTATTACTATTAGTATTCATAATGTCCGATATTTTAGTTGTTAGTTGATTTTAATCTGTTTTCGCGGGCTGTGATGTTCTTCTGTACGATACAGTAGTCAATCAGCGGAGCGAAGATGTTCATCAGCAGGATGGCAAGCATCATACCTTCGGGATAACCCGGATTCAACACACGGATAACGATAGCCATCACACCGATCAGGAAGCCGTAGATGAACTTACCCTTTTCCGTACGTGCGGAAGTCACAGGGTCGGTAGCCATGAACACGGCGCCGAAGCAGAAACCGCCCAATACGATATGTTCGTACCAAGGCAACTGAGCCATCATGTTATCTGTAGAGCCGAATACATTGAAGATCAATCCCATCACGATACCACCGGCAAAGACAGAGAACATGGTCTTCCAACTTGCCACGCCTGTCCACAACAGGATGATGGCACCCAGTGCGATAGCGATAACGCTGGTTTCACCGATAGAACCCGGAATCAAACCTACAACCATATCCCACATGGTAGCGGGAGTACCGTTCACATTAATCAGTTCGCTTGCACCCGGAGCGGCTGTAGCAGCCTGTCCCAACATCGTAGCGCCGGTAAAACCGTCCACTACCTGTCCGCCACCGATACCGAAAATGCTGTCAGTGCTTACCCAAACGGCATCACCGGACATTTTGGTAGGATAAGCGAAGAACAAGAAAGCACGGGTAATCAATGCAGGGTTGAAGATATTCATACCTGTACCGCCGAATACTTCCTTAGCGAAGATAACAGAGAATGCTGTAGCGACAGCCAGAATCCACAACGGACATTCCACAGGAACGATCATCGGGATCAACAGACCTGAAACCAGGAAACCTTCCTGAATTTCTTCGTTCTTCCATTGTGCCACCACAAATTCGATTCCCAGACCGACTACGTATGACACGATAATCTTAGGCAGAACAGCCAGGAAACCATAAATGAACTTTTCAAAGAAACCTGCCTCCTGGCCCACTGCCAAGAAGTGCTGGTAACCTACGTTGTACATACCGAACAACAAAGCCGGTATCAACGCAATAACCACAATCGACATGATACGCTTACTGTCAATCGCATCATGGATGTGAACTCCTGTTTTCGAAGTGCTGTTGGGTACGAACAAGAATGTTTCGAAACCGTCGAACACCGAACGAAACGCGTGGAGTTTGCCGCCCTCTTCAAAGTTTGGCTTTATCTTGTCGAGATAATTTCTTAACGCTTTCATTAACTTTTTATTCTTAGTTTTTAATTACTTAGCACATTTCCTTGCGAAGCATGTCCAGACCTTGACGCACAATACGTTGCAACTCCAGTTTAGAAGAGTCTACAAACTCGCATACTGCAAAATCTTCGGGAGCCACTTCGTAAATACCAAGTGCTTCCATACGGTCAATATCGCCGGCAATGATAGCCTTAATTAAATATTCGGGGAAAATACTCATCGGGAATACTTTGTCATACTCACCGGACATAATCATGTGGCGTTCGCCACCTTTGATACGGGCATCCAGTGTGTGTTCCTTATTTCCGCATAACCAGCTGAAATAACTGCGGCTCGCACTGAACTGATTGGTGCGGGGGCATGATAAAGCCCAGGAATTCGTGTCGGTCATCGCCTTCGGGAATCACGGTAAGACTTGTGGCACGTGCGCTCAAATATCCATTAGGTTTGACAAGCGTACCGGTCAACACGTTTCCGTTAATGTAGCGTAAGTTTGCACCTTCGGTTACACGTCCTGCAAATACATCTGTCAGCGACGCTCCTACTTTCAACTTGCAGTAAGCCGGTTTTTTCACTTCCGAACCGGTTAATGCAATGGTGCGTCAAGTCTACACGACCTGTATTGAACAAACGTCCGATGAAGATAACATCTTCTGCACGAAGAGTCCAAACGGTTTCGCCCTTGTTGATAGGACTGATGTGGTTAATCTGAACGCCAACGTTTCCGGCAGGGTTAGGACCGTCGAAAACTGTCACAGTCACATTCTTGGCGCTTGTCAGTGCAGGATTCTTCTGTTCTACGCTGATATTCAGATACGTCTTCGCCATTTTAGCCAATGCATCGAGTCCTGTCTGGAAGTCTTTTTCCTGACCTTTCAGAACGAATTCGAAATCGGCAGCCAATGGGTTGGTATCAAATGCAGAAACGAAGATGCCTTTCGGCTTGGCATTCGGGTCGGCAACCACGATATACGGGCGCTGGATGATGAATGAAAAGAGTCCGGCTTCAAGCAGGGCAGCCTTTACCTGTTCGCCTGTCATAGTCGAAACATCTTTCTTTCCAAACTCTTCGTAGTCCTGCTCTGCTGCCGCAGCAACGGAGATGCTAAGGACTTTACGGCGTTCGCCTCTCTCAATGCATGTCACGACACCGCTAACAGGAGAAACGAACTTTACTTCGGGGTGGTTCTTGTCTACAAACAATGTTCCCCGGCCATCACATATTCCTGTTCTTTCACCACCACTTTAGGAGTCACGCCATGAAAATCATCGGGCACCAACGCATAGATGTCCGGCTGCTTCACGTCGAAAATCTCCTGAGCAGGTTTTCCTTTCAGGTTGATGTTCAAGCCTTTGTGTAATTTAATCACATTTGCCATATTGGGTTATAAAAAATGGTTTTTAAATTTGAGCGCAAAAGTACAGAAAAAAAATGTGAAAAAAGAAAGATTTGGCGGTTATTATGGAAAAAAATCCGTAATAATATAAACCTGTGTAATTATAGGGATTAACGGTACGCGAATTAAGATATTCCGGCATCGAAATACACGTACGTATGCAGGGGGCGATGCATACGTATGTGCAGGCTCATACATACGTAAGCGTAGGCTTATGCATACGTACGTATAAGTCCTCGCTTACGTACGTGTTTTCTCCCGCAGTTTCTTGTGCAGTTTCTCCCGCAGTTTCTTGCGCAGAATTTTGCGCGAATGTTATCAGTTATATATTATATTAATTTATTATATATAATATATATTCTCCGAAGGAGATTCCCCTGAAGGGGAAGTTCTTCCGAAGGAACCTCCCCTTCAAGGGGGATAACCATCCGGATGGGTATACATTCGGAGCTGCAAATTTTGCATGCCGATTTGCAAATTTTGCAGCTCCGTTTTTTTTATTATTTTATTATTCTTCGTTCGCAAACATCGGGTCCCATGCCGGCAGGCGAATCGGTTTTTGCTTGAGGATATCCAGCACCTTGGCAGGGACATATTTCTTTTCCGCCACCACGCGGAACATATACTCATCAAACCATTTGTCCGTCATAATGAGATGGCCTTTGTATCCGTTGGTGCTTCCCCAACTGTTTTCCACCATCCATTTTTTCGGTTTCCCGGCCTTATCCAAATCCACAGCCATCAGCGTCATGGCATGGCTGCTGCCACTGGCAAATGTCTGGATACGCTGTTTCTTGTCCATACCGAAAGTTGTCCCCATCAGTGACTCATAATCGTAATTATCAGGGTCCAGCAGTCCTCTCTTGCTATCAAGGAACTTACCCACATCGCAAGAAAAATACATCATTGTGCTGTCTTTGATGGAAGCAATGGCTATTTCCTTGATATCTTCTATAGGCAGATTGACATACGTCCAGTTCTTACCGTCATAGCTATGGCGGTCATAGTCTATCTCGTAGCATTTATAAAACTCACGGCTGGGGTCATTCATCAGCATCACGTAATTATTGGTCAGGTCATTGCCCAGAAATTCCTTGTAGAAAGACAAGGGAGTGTACTCTTTTCTCTTCGCCTTCCTTCATGCTCCAAGTGAACGTAGACACCGGCTCACCGAGTGTCAGCACCAGCATGCGATAGACCGTAGCCAGCATTTCCGTTTTCTTTTTTTCCAGTTCGGCGGGCTTGGCTCCGGCAGCAGCAGCCTCACGGAGTTGTAAGCCGAATTCTTTCAGTTTCAGTCCTATCAGATTATTCATTTTTCCTGTGTTGTCACTGCTGAAAGTCTCCACCATCGCGCTCTTCGGTACAAGTCCGTATTTACCTATAATATCCGACACACCAGTAAATTGCCCTCCATCGCTCAAGGGATGCTTAAAGAGCCACTCCACCATCTTGTCGTCCATCGGCTTTTCACGCGTATCAATGATTCCCTGTAAGAAAAGATTCGATTTTTCCAGCTGGTCATAAAAGAAGCAGTAGTTCTGCGAAAACTCCATTTCATCCAGGCCGTACTTGGCTATCATCTGGCTGCGAAGCACATTCAGTCCCGTAAACAACCAGCAGCGTCCTGACGAGCGTTGATTGGTAATGCCTTTCGATAAGACTTTATTAGAGAAATGAGTGTCAAAGTCTGCCTGATTTTCCTGATTAAGTGCCAAGGTATTGATACTTGGTCCGCCTAAAGCATTGCGGATTGCCTTGTCGGTAGGAGTTGCCTGATAACTTTGTTTGATTTGATTCAGCATCTCGCTCGAAATGCCTCCCTGTTGTGCCTGCGCGGTCAATGCTGCCGCAAAAAAAGCAAGGCAAAAGTGATGTGTCTCTTCATAATATGAAAATATAAATTGATTATTTTAGGTCTGTAAAAATACAAGTTATTTTTGAAATCCCCACTCTTCGGGACATTTTTTTCCCAGTGTACCCATTCCTGTCTGCACACCGGGAAAAAAATTATTCGGTTATTTTCTTCTTTATCTTATAACCGATAACCGCCACCGTGATACTCATCAGCGGACTAATCAGATTAAAGAAAGAATATGGAAGATAAGTGAGTGTAGGCACACTCAGAATAGTTGCCTGAGTCATACCGCAGGTATTCCAGGGGATAAGCGGTGAGGTGACTGTTACAGAATCTTCGGTGGTACGGCTCAGTAATCGGCTTTCATATCCGTTTGCCTCATAAATATCCTTAAACATATTGCCGGTCAGAATAATGGAGATATATTGGTCGGCAGTGGCCAGGTTGAGGAACAATCCCGATGCAACGGTAGAAGACACCATCCCTATACGTCTCTTGGTGAAACGGATAAACACAGAGGTGATACTGCCCAGCATGCCTCCTGCCGTCATAGCCCCTCCAAAGCACATGGCACAGACAATCAGCCAAATGGTATTCATCATTCCCGACATACCGCGTGTGGCAACCAACTCATTTATCTCTGCACTGCCTGTCTCCAGTTGGGTGCCACCGAAGAGCATGCCCATGCCTCCTTTGAAAAGTGCAGTAAGACCTGCTACCCCCCTGCCCTGCTATCTCGCGCAACAAATCCGGCTGGAATATAAGTGCAAAGACAGTGGCCAGTGTGGTGGAAATAAACAAAGTAATGACCGAAGGAACCTTGCGGGCAATCAAAACTCCCGTCACGACGGGAACAATCATCAGCCACCAGGAAATATTGAATTTGGAGTCGAGTGCCTGCATGTATTCGGTAATATGACCTGTGTCCGTTGCCTCGTGAGACAGTCCGGCAACAGTGAAAATAATCAATGTGATGACCAATGAGGGGATGGTGGTTATCATCAAATAGCGTATGTGTGTAAACAGCGGAGTGTCCGTCACAGAAGACGCCAAAATAGTGGTATCGGACAGCGGGGAGAGCTTATCGCCGAAATAAGCACCCGAAATAATCGCTCCCGCTATCCAGCCTTCGCTGAAACCTTGTGCCTTGCCGATTCCCATCAATGCGATGCCGATAGTGGCTATGGTTGTCCACGAACTGCCTGTCATGACTGAAACAATGGCACAAATCACACAGGTAGACACCAGAAAAAAGTGAGGATGTATCACCTGAATGCCATAATAAATCAATGTGGGAACCACGCCGCTAATCATCCATGCCCCCGACAAAGCACCGATAATCAGCAGAATAATCAATGCCGTACTTACTCCGGCTATATTATTCGTAATAGCCAGTTCAAAATCTTTCCAAGCTCTTCGGTACCCTGCCATCCCTATCAATACACAAACAGCCGTAGCCGTAAGCAAACAAACCTGACTTCCGCCCGACAACGCATCGCTGCCAAAGACACGGATGGTGACAAACAATAATAAAATAAGTACAAATACGGGTAACAAAGAAATAAACGGAGAAGGAATTCTGTTATCTTTCATTCTTTTTTTATTCAGTTTTTATTCAAAAATGCTAATAAAGTGAATCTTTTGCTTTCACCGTGCAAAGTTCGGAATATTTTTTGAGTTCTAAAAGTCAAGTGCAGCTATTTAAATACTTTTTTTGTATTTATGGGCAAACATTTTTGTATAGAGAACGTTATTAGTTGAAATTATAACCTAAAACTTAACAAACATGAATGAATTAGTTGGTGGCTTGGGCTACGCGGTAAAGAACTGGTGGATGTCCCTATTATTGGGATTGCTTTACATCGCAGTAGCATTATGCCTTTTGTTTGCTCCCGTGAGCAGTTATGTGGCACTGAGTGTCATTTTCAGTATTTCAATTCTGGTCAGCGGTATCCTCGAAATCTTTTTGCCGTCGGCAACAAAAAGATTATCAACAGTTGGGGATGGTATCTGGCAGGCGGTATCATTGATTTGCTGATAGGTATTTATTTGGTATTCTATCCGCTGGTAAGCATGGAACTGATTCCGTTTATCGTCGCATTCTGGCTTATGTTCAGAGGATTCACCCTTTGCGGTTATTCCACCGACCTGAAACGCTACGGCACCAAAGACTGGGGATGGTATCTGGTATTCGGCATTCTGGCCATTTTATGCTCCATGGCTATCATCTGGCAACCGGGACTCGGAGCAGTCACTGTGCTTTATATGCTGTCCGTTACTTTCCTCATTATCGGTTGTTTCCGTATCATTTTCTCGTTTGAGTTGAAAAGATTGCATAAAAACAAGTAAAAATCCAAGTTTATTTTGGGCTACTTCGGACGTATTTCATACCTTTGTTAGCCCAAAATAAGCAATGATATCAAGCAAAAGTCTTAAATATACAGTTCGCATACTGCTAGGTATTCTCTTGGGAGTTTATCTGGGGATAATTGTGCTTCTGAACATTCCATACGTTCAGGACAAATTGTCTTATATAGTGACCAAAGAGCTCCGCAAAGTGCTCAACACGGAAGTTTCTGTAGGAAAAATCGACATGGGCCTGCTGAACCGCATTATTGTGGAAGATGTGTTGCTGGAAGACCGCCGGGGTAGGGAAATGCTGAAAGTGGCGCGTCTGTCTGCCAAATTTGAAATACTCCCCCTGCTGAAAGGGAAAATCACTATTACCAGTGTTCAGCTTTTCGGCTTTTCGGCCAATATGGAGCGGGAAACGCCTCAGTCTCCTCCCAATTATCAATTTGTTCTGGATGCTTTTGCTTCCAAAGACACGGTGAAGACTCAGACAAATCTGGATTTACGCATCAACTCTTTATTGATAAGACGCGGACGTATCACATACGATGTCTTGTCGGAGCCCGAAACCCCCGGACGGTTCAATACCGGCCATCTTGCCGTAAAGAACTTCGCAGCCACCGTTTCGCTGAAGGCGCTCCGCAACGACTCGCTGAACGCCTCCATCCGTCGTCTGAGCTTTGAAGAGCAGTGTGGATTTGCTTTACAAAAGTTCTCAATGAAAGTCACTGCCAACAATAAGCGACTGAATATAAAGGATTTTTCCCTCGAGCTTTCCAATTCTGCTTTAAGCATTGACAGCCTTTCCATGCGTTACGACAGTTTGCCGGATCTTCCTAAACTGACAGACAATGTGCAATATCAAGGAAGCGTCAATGCCTCTGTCGTACTCAAAGACATAGCCCCTTTTGTCCCGGCCTTGGCCAAGTTCGATACTCCGTTACATTTCAACATGGATTTCTCCGGTAAAGGAAAGAATATAGACTGCCCTACCCTGCGACTGACCGACAACCACAGTCTGATGATCAACGGAGAAGCATCCGTTGCCGACTGGAACGCAGGAAGAAATATGTATATCATGGTAAAGCTGACCGACGTAAACCTGAATAAAGAAGGCATCAGCACCGTTATGAGTAATGTGGCCGGGAAAGTTCCTCCTATTTTTCAGCAGTTGGAATATGTACGTTTTAGCGGTGATGCCACCGGGTATCTTCACGATTTGATTATCACAGGACTCTTGCGCACCGGCGTAGGTACAATCAAAGCCGATGTTATGATGAGCATTGACAAACAACAGAACCGTACCTATTCGGGAAATATCGCCAGTGCCGACCTGAATGTGGGCAAACTGCTTGATAACGAAAAGAAATTCGGTACGGCAGACTTCAATCTGGAATTGAAAGGGTTCAACTATAAAAAATCACTATCCCGAATCTTATATCAAAGGGAATATTGCCTCTTTCGAATACAGCCAATATAAATATGAGAATATAGCACTGGACGGCGTGTATAAAGACGGAGGCTTCAACGGCAAGCTGGCAATGGATGATGACAACGGCTCTGTTCAGATAAACGGCAATTTCAACGTGGCGTGCGCCATACCCGAATTCAACTTGAAGGCCGTCTTAAAGAATCTCCGACCGGATAACCTGCATTTATCCGACAAATACAAAGATACGGACATTTCCCTGAACGTGACAGCAGACTTTACCGGGAAGTCTATCGACGACATGAACGGAAAAATCCGTTTGGACAGCTTGCAAATGAATACCCCCGAAAGGAACAACTATTTCCTTGACAACCTTACCATTACGGCAGGACAGGTAGAAGGACAAAAAGAAATACAAGTGCTTTCCTCGTTCATGACGGCTGTCATACGTGGAGACTATTCTTATAACACAATTCCGGCCAGCATATTGCAGACTGTTCAACGCTATATCCCTTCCCTGCTGACGCTGAACGAAAACATGCCGGTTCCTCACAACAACTTCAAATTCGACATCAGAGTAAATAATACGGAGTTCTTTCAAAAACTCTTTCAAATACCGCTGGAATTAAAGTTCCCTGCCTCCATCAAAGGGTATTTCAACGACCGCGAAGAGAAATTGCGCGTTGAAGGACATTTTCCGGCTTTCAAATATAATGGAACCCATTATGATTCGGGGGTACTCATCTGCGAAAATCCGTCAGACTGGTTCAAATGTTCCCTCAGAACCGGTATGTTGATGAACAGTGGTGCAATGGTGAATCTTACTGTCGATACCCAAGCCAAAAACGACCGGCTGGAAACAACTGTCAATTGGGGAATAACACAAATGTCACTTACGGAGGTAAGTTTGCTGCCGTGACCCAATTCTATAAAACGGAGGGGAAACACCCCATCTTACAGGCCGACATTAACATCAAACCCACGAAAGTGGTATTGAACGATACGATTTGGAATATACATCCTTCGCATATTGCCGTAGACTCCGGACGTGTCTATATCGACAATTTTCTGTTTGAACATGAAAACCAGCATTTACGCATCAACGGAAAGTTGACAAAAAGCAAGGAAGACTCCTGCCATATCGATTTAAAGAATATCAATTTGGAATAGGTACTGGATATAGTGCATTTTGATGATGTGGCATTCAATGGCTTGGTTACCGGGACTGTCAACATGAAGGGAGTAATGAAAGAGCCTGCCATGCACACCAAACTCAATGTACATAATTTCTGCCTGAATAAAGCATTGTTGGGTGAAGCCGATATTACAGGCGTATGGGACTCGGAACTGGGCGGAGTACGCCTTGATGCAAAAATTGCGGAAGAAGGTATTTCGGCCACTCATGTCACCGGATACGTATCTCCGAAAATGAAAGGACTGGACCTGATGATTGAAGCAGACAGTACCAATATCGGACTCATCCAGCCCTTTGTGGAAGGCATATTCAGCGATTTAACCGGACGTGTCAACGGTCATATCAGACTCTATGGAGACTTCAAGCACCTGGATTTGGAAGGAGAGGCACGGGCCAATATAGATACCAAGATTGATGTACTGAACACCTATTTCCAAATACGCGATGATTCGGTACATATTTCCTCCGGACAATTATTGTTTACCGATGTACACGTGTACGACCGCGAAGGAAACAGTGGAGTAGTCAATGGCTATCTGCATCATACCAAACTAAAAAACCTGATGTATCATTTTAATATCAGTGGTGACAATCTGCTGATGTATGATACCCACGAAGGCGGCGATATGCCTTTCTACGGCAAGGTGTACGGTTCGGGAAGCGTCATATTGGACGGAGGAAACAATGCCATGACCGTAGATGCCTCACTGACAACAGGACACAACACCTCTTTTACTTATATCACAGGCATCACGACAGAGGCTACCAATACCCAGTTCATTACCTTTGTCGACAAGACCCCCAAACGTATCCATGATAATGTGGAAACCAATCTGTACCATCACTCGAATGTGCAGAAAGAAAAAGAAGAAGAGGGTCCTCCCATGGACCTGCGCATCAATATGCTGATTAACGCCACCCCCAATGCCACCATGAAAATCGTGATGGACCCGGTGGCAGGCGACAATATTACAGCAACAGGCAACGGCAATCTGCAAGTGAACTACTTTAATAAAGGAGACTTTAAGATGTTCGGTAACTACATTATCGACCAGGGAATGTATAAGCTCAGCATGCAGGAAGTGATTCGCAAAGATTTTACATTGAAGTCCGGCGGTACAGTCACCTTCACAGGTGACCCATATCAGGCCAATCTGGATCTTCAGGCGATTTATACGGTAAACTCTGCCTCATTGAGTGATTTAGGTATCGACACTTCACTTTCGCAGGGACAAAGCACCGTTAAAGTAAACTGCCTGATGAACCTGACCGGCAACCTGTCCAGCCCCGATATTAAATTTGACCTGGATTTACCGACAGTCAGGGAAGAAGACCGTGATGTGGTGCGCAGCATCACCAGTACAGAAGAACAAATGAACACACAAATCATCTATCTGCTGGGTATCGGTAAGTTCTACACCTACGATTATGCCAACAACGACCAATCTTCAAACGCTACCAGTTCATTAGCCTTCAGCACTTTATCCGGTCAGCTCAATAATATGCTCTCCCAATGGATGGACAATAAGAACTGGAACATCGGTGCCAACCTGAGTACAGGAGACAAAGGATGGACAGATGTAGAAGCCGAAGCTGTCCTTTCCGGCAGATTATTGAATAATCGACTGATAATCAATGGTAACTTTGGTTATAAAGATAATGCAATGGCAAACACCAACTTTGTAGGTGACTTTGAAGCCATTTGGCTGTTGACTAAAAACGGAGACTTCCGTCTACGAGGATACAATCAGACCAACGACCGTTATTTCACAAAATCAACCCTGACCACACAAGGTATCGGCATCATGTATAAAAAAGATTTCGATAAATGGAATGATTTGTTCCGTTGGTTCTTATGGAAAAGAGCCCATAAAAAAAAGGAAAAGGAAGACACCACCTCTTCCTCCCCTGCTTCGCAAACAAAGCGAAACGACAACTAATTACATGCTTTCATATTGATATATGTACATGAAATTCTGTTTTTGTCTTAGATAATATACTTTTGCGTATTTATCTGACATTAATTAATAATAAGTTCTTGATAACGATTTGAAAACATTACAGCCGCATTAATCTGCTACATTTTACTAATAACAAACAATTCTGAAACAGAAGTAGCCAAATTCCTTATTAGGAGCAAACAATTGGTCACTTTTTCTTACTGTTTATTCTTATTCGTTTCATCGTGAAAAGAATTACACTATTTCAACTTTAATCTTTATATTAAACATATTGGCTATACGTTCTATATCCCGTTTCTTGGTAAGCGTATTGCTACATGTCATCAGATACCAACCATTACCGACAGGCTTTTTGTGAACTTTTATATTTCTTATCAAGCGTATTGGAAATCAAAGGCACTTTATTTTGTTTCATTCCTAAAGTACGAATGCGTTCGGCACCTACTTCCATCACAAACTTACGAAAAGTCTCAGCTGCTTGTGGCTCTTGAATCACGTGACCATCAGCAAATGTAATCTTTAATCGAGTAGCCGGTGCAATTTCGCCTTTCGGCCCGGTCTTACCTATTTCCTTATGTTCCACCTGTGGATCAGGAAGAATCTCTTTGGCATCCGCTATATCTGCTGTGAAATTTCGTTTGCGAGACAAATGTACGCTAATAGGCGAGCCGGGTACATAATCCACAACAAGCACTAATTCACGCTGCACTTGCCTTAAAGCCGGTGCAATCGTCTCGGTTACAATCGGAAGGATTTCTTTTTTGATGATGTTCTCTTCCAAATCACTTACTTGTTTTTCGAGGTCTTCATTTAACGAAAGACCTTCTTTGCGCAATGTTTCCATTGCTTTATATAGGTCACTTAGTCGGGACATAGATTATTTTAGATTTTTTTGGTTTGACTTAACCGATTGAAGAATAAACTCTTAGCGAATTATTTGAGAAGTAGCGGTAACGAGTCAGTAAACCGTGCGAATTTCAGCGCTTTACATTGCTATGCTGTCAAATAACTCTTTCATTTGCAAATGTAACATCTTTTTCTGAAAGTACGAACTATCGGCGGCAATTTTATAAAATCGGTTGGCAAAAAAAATCATTCAGCCCATTCACGGGCTGTAATGTGTTAGGGGAATCTGCTTTGTCATTTTGTTACCGGAATTTATCCGCATGGAGGGAGAACCACACCGATCAGCCAAGTATGTCGTTTCATTATGCAACAGCCGGCAGAGCGTTTTGGGGTGTAATACTCCGATATTACTTTCTTTTTGTTTTCTGATATGTGCAAATGCAAAAAGCCTCCGGAGAGCTACCTTGCCGGAGGCTTTGTTTATCTCTGTTTTTCCTTACTTTTCCCGAAGTAGAACTTTGGAAAAACCGGATATTTATTGATATCTGTTGCTGTTGGTTGATGACAGTTCTTGACCGTTGAAATAGAGTCATTCCCAACTCTGAAGTTACAGTGAAACGGTCAAACTATCCGGTACGGCCCAAAAACGTGATTCATCCGTAGTTAGTACTGATTTGTCGCTTAAGTCAAAGCCACTGAACCCTTTAGGAACAAGTATTATCTCGCGGTCATGGTTGCTGAATGCAGGATTATTATCTTCACGGCTATAACCAGTTACCTCCCAAGATATAAACCAATAGAGGTTTTTGGCCCAATACATCTTGTAATAATTGAAATTATTTTCTGAATCTAATAAGGGGCGGTATATAATTTCTTGTCCGTTTATGTAACGTTCGCGCATTTCAGCGAGAGAAAGAGGTGTTCCGTTTTCATCTTCTGCCCAAGCTCTCATATCGGAATCAAGCATAGCCCATTTTTGTATTTCGGGTAGCCATACTTGATTTACCACATGACAGTCAGAATCTAACGAATCAGCGGGAAGGCAAGTGACAAAACGATTCACTATTCCTTCCGACAGCAATAACTCATGCAAAAGGATTGAATGGAGGCGGCAGTTAAAAGCTGGCTCTATCGTGCGGGTATATTCCCAAAGTCCTATTGCGTTACATTTCTTTGGATAGTTATTTTGATTGGCATGAGGAATATTCTTGGCTACGAAACGTGCCAATGCAATAGCTCTATTCCATGTGACTTCTGTAGGTTTCACAATGGTATCTAATCTGAAGTATTCACGGATTTGCTGTGCTTTGGCAGTATCTTGCTGATAAACAAAATTATATGACACACTATCTGGTGCATACTCACCAGCGTTCTTTAATAGTTCTATCTTATCCTTTCCTAAGGGTTCATTTAATTGTCTGTTGAATACATAACGTACTAACAATAGGGCTAATACAGTTAAGAGCAATAAGCCTAATATGCTCAAACTAAAAACTTTAAATATCTTCTTCATGATGTCAATAATAGGAATTAAAACTTCTGTTTATTTAACTGCAAATATAGTGAAAAAGCAATTCGTAAGTATTATGAACGGCTCTTTTTTCCAACAAGATAAAACGGTTATATCTTCATTCCCCTACCTTTCCTTTGCGACTGTATAGATCGGTGTATGCTCTGCCATAGCTTGTCGAATTACTCTTTGAACCACTCGGCAATGGGCTTTCTAGCAATAGCAAGAACCAGTTTGCCCCATCCGTCAGGGCTTTCAACACTTGAAAGCCTGACTTTTTCGGTCGTAAATCTCCGTCCGTGTTCCTCCGAGTAGAGTTTCCCTGCATACTCCAAAGGCTTTCCCTTGACGAGTGTTTCGGTCTGCCTTTCATCGAATCCCACGAGTCGGCACAGTTTTTCAATGTGCAACATTTCACGCAGGTAGGGGAAACCATGCCGCCTTTGCGATTACCGTTTTCAGAAACGATATTTCCTGCTTGTGCCTTGTGTCCTTGTCCGCTATCTCCCTGCCGTGCTTCTGTTGCATTTCCCGTATCTCCCGGCTGTGGTCTGCCTGCATGGTCTGTATTCTGTCTTGCAGGGCTTCAATGGTTTCCTCGTGGTCGGCTACTTCCCTATGCAGGGCGGTGTTCTCCCCTTTCAGCGTCTTTACCTTGTTGTTACCGAAAAAGAGAACCGAGGCTCTCGGCGATGTTGGCAGCTGCGGTGGTTGCCGTCCCTTTCAGCTTCTCTGTCTGTATTTCTTTTTTCGCCCGTCTTAGTTCCTCCTGCGCCGTTTCTTTCTGCTGTTGCAAATCCACCACTTCCGCTTTGAGGTTATCGGCGAGTTTCTGTATATCCCGATAATACTGCTGCGTGGACTTGTGGCGAGCTTTCGAGCCGTCTATGCCTCTTTGCAGCCCGTATTTCGCCATCGCTTCGGCATAGGTATCTTGGTAGGACTTCAATTTCAACCGTGTCATAATATCGTCTGCGCACAGCCTCACGGTGTCAATCGGTTTCTTGCGGTATCGCTTCTTCGTCTGTTCTTCCCTTTTCCTGCGCTTGCTCTCTCCCTTGACGATGGGGACGAGCGTAATGTGTATGTGCGGCATTTTTTCTCCGTGCGCAAAAAATACTCGAAATCGTTGATAAACGTAAGATTGAGTTCCTTTAACGGAATATCCTCTCGCTTGTAGGTATGGGGCAAAAACTCCCGAATATGGTTGCAGACCGTCCGATAGCGTGTAAATGTCCCCTGCGCCCTGCTGTGCCCGACTTTCTTCTCAAACTCGGCGTTGTGCTGCTCGAACAGCTTCAGCAAAGTTTCCTGCTTGACGCCGATACCGAGATAGGCGTCTTTGAGTTTGGCGGCGGTAACATAACCGTCCGTCTGCATCAGTTCTTGGTAGCGGCGGTTTACCTCAACACGGATTTTATCCACCGCAAGGTTGATTTTCTGCGCTTCGACGCTCTTGCCCGAAGCACGGCTGTTCTTCACTTCCCACAAGCGTGGGGGAACGTCCATCTTGCAACTGAACTGTTTAATCTCGCCATCCACCGTGATACGGCACATCAGAGGCAGGTTGCCGTTAGGCTTCTCGCTGCCTTTCTTCACGTAAAATAATACCTTGAATGTACTACGCATAACTCACTCCTTTTTTGGTTACAAAATTAGTTATTAGTGAGTTACCGACAGCTATGTAAATCTGCGCAAAACGCAGAAACATAACCTTTAGCAAGAAATCTGCACCCGTTACGGGAGTAACGAAGTGGTAACTGAACTTCTGCACCGTTTGGCTTCGAGGTGGCATTTCGTTGGCTCTGCTCCATAGAAAAACAAAGCGTAACGAACGCTGTATCAGCTAATTCGCTACGCTTTGCCCAAATTTACTTTTTTTTCGCTATGTGTTTATTTTAGACTTTTCTCGATTGGATTTAACCAATTGATAAATAAACTTTTATCGAATTATTTAAGAAATAGGGATAACAATTTAACAACCCCAGCGAGTTACCCCACCGAAGGCATAGCTCATTTATTACAATCAAATTTCTGAAATGTCTTTTCTTCTTTTACAACCCCTTGCTTTATATGCCTGCATATTGCTCATTGCGCTACTTTTTAGGCAACATTTGTGTACCAAGATAATTGTATGTCACTTCTTGTATGTTATAAGGGAAGACATTATAATAACCGTCTGTTTGTATAATCTCCATGTTCAAAGCTTTTTTACCGTATGCTTTACGGAGTGTTGACCACTCGAAATCGAATGATGTTCCGGGACGCATCACCATGGTACGTTTATCGGGAAGTGATACCGGCTGTTGGAGGATGCGTACATATACATATAGGGTAGCCGTTGGCGGTAAGGTCGCCGAGGTCATTTTACGCATGGTATAGATGCCTTGAGCAATGGATTTGTCACAAGGTAAGGTGGCAAATGACGGAGCATTAGTGAAATGAAAGGCACAAGTTCCCCCATAAGCAATAACCTTGTTGGGACAATTCCCTATTCTGCTTGGTTTCCACATTGACACACGTTAAGCCCGAAAGCGGGGAAACGCTGTTGATTGATGTCGTACATTTGAAGTTCCGACAAACATTTGATACGGAAAACCTTATTGAAATCTGCCTTTGCCACAGCTTGTTCCAGTTCTTTCCGATATGTTGTACGAAGTTCTTCCAATGCAAACGGGTCATTGGCTGCTTCTGCATACTGTTGGGGAGCACAGAGAGAGGCATAGGTCTCGACTGATGCTGTGTCGATAGGTTTGCCGTAAAGTTTATGTGTGTAGGCGAACAAGATAGCCGGGTAAGGTCGACAGCTCCATCCATATGGGAAACATGATGTCCGGACATGATGTTTCCTTTGGTTAAAGCCATGTTTAGATATACGCCAATCTTGAAATCGCCCTGTTCGGCAAAGACTATTTGGGGCGTTTCCGGCTGTTGGTAAATGCCGAACTGTTGATAGAGTTTAGGCTGGTAAGCAGGTATGTCGGTAATGACGGCAGTCCGTCCGGTTGAGTTTTTCGGATTCAGCTTATCAAATTGATTGTTGGCGTTTAGTTGCTTAACAAATAGATAGCCCGATAGCAATGGTTCGCCAATACGGAGCGTGTCGCCTACTTTATAAGTACGACCGTCACAAGCATCAATGCTCTGCTGGGCTTGGAGTGGTTGGCATAACAAACAGACACCACCTAACAACAAAGCGGTCAGATTCATTCTTTTCATACGTTTTTTTTATGCTTAATTCTATAGTTCTCATATTAATAGATTCTTATAATAGTTGCAGTAATAATTAAGACTATTGATACAATAAAGAGTGATATATTGATTTTCTTTTTTTTCTGAAACAAATTAGCGATGCAAGCAGATCCCAAACCTAAACGAGCTATTATTGAATCAATGGTAAGATCATCGATAATGATAGGTACAATAGTCCATACCACAATAATCCATATTGAGAAATTGATTATCAAATAGATAAATCTTTCCATACTATTCACGAATTAAATAATATATTGAAATTCCAATAACAGGAAGTAATAAAACAATCAAGACATATAATATTCTGCTTCCTTGTGTGCTTTTTGTGCGTACAATACTTATAGTACGGCTATATCAAGCAAGAAAATGAGTATTATAAGTAAAAGGCTTATATCCATATCTACATAATTTTACGATTCTGTATTTACTTTTATTTGCTCTATCCTTATTTTGTGTGCAAATATATAAAAAGTGCCATTCATAAGGCATTATGAACAACACTTTTTATTGTTTCCCGGCAAGATAAAATGGTTATATCTTCATTCCCCTGCCTTTCCTTTGCGACTGTATAGATCGGTGTATGCTCTGCCATAGCTTGTCGAATTACTCTTTGAACCACTCGGCAATGGGCTTTCTAGCAATAGCAAGAACCAGTTTGCCCCATCCGTCAGGGCTTTCAACACTTGAAAGCCTGACTTTTTTCGGTCGTAAATCTCCGTCCGTGTTCCTCCGAGTAGAGTTTCCCTGCATACTCCAAAGGCTTTCCCTTGACGAGTGTTTCGGTCTGCCTTTCATCGAATCCCACAAGGCGGCACAGTTTTTCAATGTGCATTTCTTTCGATGCGGCAGGTCAAACACACCTTGAAGCCGCATTATCTGCCCATATTTTATATTCCGGTTCGGGTAATCCGGCTTTACGACATTCAGACATCATCAGCCCAATGCCACGTCCCCAACTTTCCAAAACTTTTTGCTTGTACAGGACATTTACCAATAATGGATTTTGTGGTTTCGATTCATGCTCTGATTCCATTTTTCCGTATCCCAGTTGGGCGGAAAAGTTCCGGGGTTTTCTATCTTCACACGGTTATCATAAATGGCTATGCCCACCGAACCAGCGGTTTCTTTGTACGACCTATGTTGAAGAACGGTGTCCCATCCGAGGCGACTCTCTGCCGCGTGGAGCACGGTATCGATAATTCGGCACTTGCCAACAGGATGCAGGAGTTTGCGAAGTCTTTCCACCGAAGGCTGTCCAAGGCAGACGGAGATAAGGAGATAATCTGTGTGGATGGCAAAGCCAAGCGCAGCACTGTACAGGCCAACGAACGCAAGCCTGATATTGTGTCAGCATATTCCTACAACACCGGCATCACATTGGCTACCGAAGCCTGCAGAGAGAAAAAACAATGAGATAATTAGATTGGGATAAAAGAATAACTTTCTGACATACAGCAATAAAAAATACCCGATTTACGATGAATCGGGTAAGGGGAGACTATGGCTCTACTTAGAGATTAAATGAAAGAGCATGATATAGCACCAAGTTTTTCTAAAATCACCTCGCTTCGAAAAGTGAGTAGCTCATTTTATTTCCTATCTTTGTCGGGTAAAATTAAAGAATATGAAGAAAACTTATTTGCCGGCAGAATGGCACAAACAGAGCCTGATACAATTGACATGGCCCCATATAGACACTGATTGGGCCTATATGTTGGAAGAAGTAGATGCTTGCTTCCTTAATATAGCTTACGAAATTTTAAAACGTCAGCCTTTGCTGGTAGTAGCCCCGGAACCTCATCGAATCGGAGACAGAATCTATGAGCACGGATGCAATGTGAAGAATCTCACCGTTTCGGCCGTGAAGACTAACGATACATGGGCACGCGACCACGCCTTTATTACCATGCTGAAAGAGAACGGAGAACCGCTCTTACTGGATTTCTCTGTTTTAACGGTTGGGGAATGAAGTACGCTGCCAATTATGATAATATGATAAACTCAATCTATATTATCGCTGCAAAACATTGACAGGAGAATATGTATACCAAAGAAATTTCATTTTGGAAGGAGGTTCGATAGAAAGTGATGGAAAAGGCACACTCCTTACCACAGAAAAGTGCTTGTTGTCCTACAACCGAAACGAGAAAACGAAGGAAGAAACAGAACAATATCTGAAAGAAACATTCAACTTGAAACAGGTGTTATGGCTGAAGCACGGTTATTTGGCCGGCGATGATACAGACAGTCATATCGACACGCTGGCACGTTTCTGTCCTGACGATACCATCGTATATGTGCAGTGCACAGACAAAAAAGACGAGCATTATGAAGAGCTGGTGGCAATGGAAGAAGAACTGAAAGCTTTCCGGACACCGGAGGGAAATCCCTATCGCTTACTTCCCTCCCTATGGCCGATGCCATTTATGATATAAATGGAGAACGGCTGCCGGCAACCTATGCCAATTTCCTGATTATGAATGAAGCTGTTCTGCTTCCCACATACAATCAGCCTCATAATGATACTCTTGCAAAAGAAGTATTGGAAAAAGCTTTTCCCGGAAGAGAGATTGTCGGTGTGGATTGCACAGCATTGATCAAACAACATGGCTCGCTTCATTGCGTCACCATGCAATATCCTGAAGGTGTATATCAATATAGACGTATATAATATGAGAAGAACAATTAAAGTAGGACTCATTCAGCAGTCTTGTACAGGCAATACGGCTGAAAACATGGATAAACTGAAACACAGTATAGAAGATGTGGCATCCAAGGGCGCAGAGCTAGTGGTGTTGCAGGAATTGCACAATACGCTTTATTTCTGTCAGACAGAAAATACCTCTCTGTTTGACCTGGCAGAAACGATTCCCGGTCCTTCCACCGAATTCTATAGTGGAATTGCATCCGCCAATGGCATCGTACTGGTCACTTCCTTATTTGAGAAACGTGCTCCGGGACTTTACCATAACACGGCCGTTGTATTCGATAAAGACGGAAGTATTGCCGGGAAGTATAGAAAAATGCATATTCCGGACGATCCGGCATATTATGAAAAATTCTATTTCACCTCCGGGGGATTTAGGTTTCGAACCTATTCAAACTTCAATAGGAAAATTGGGTGTACAAGTTTGCTGGGATCAATGGTATCCTGAAGGAGCGCGTCTGATGACCTTGAAAGGTGCTGAAATTCTTATCTATCCCACTGCTATCGGTTGGGAAAGCACAGATACCCCGGAAGAAAAAGCTCGCCAACTGGAAGCATGGGTAATTTCCCAACGAGGACATGCCGTAGCCAACGGATTACCTGTAATAGCCGTCAATCGCGTAGGGCATGAGCCTGACCCTTCGAAACAAACAAACGGAATCCGGTTTTGGGGAAATAGCTTTGTAGCAGGTCCTCAAGGTGAAATACTGGCACAAGCCGACAACATGAAAGAGGAAAATATAGTAACGGAGGTAGACATTACACCAAGCGAAGAAGTTCGCCGCTGGTGGCCATTCCTCAGAGACCGCAGAATAGACGAATTTGACAAATTGACCAAACGATTTGTTGACTAAAAGATGAATAAGTAGAAAAACAGTAGAAACGTTATCGTTATATAAATTCACATATTCGTTAAACAAATTGCGATTGAAGCTGTTTTGTTATCAGATTATCTAAAAGATATATTGATTAACAAAACAGCTTTAATTATGAAAAAAGTATTATTCTTAGCAGCATTGTTACTTGTTTGCTTCAGCGGAGTAACAAATGCACAAACCAGAAAACAAAGAGAAGATGCCAAACGCGAAGCATGGAAAAAAGAACGTCAGGAAAAGAAGGCCTTGGAAGCACAGCAAGATTCCGTGTCTTTCATGAAAGCTATCGATGCCTTGAAAACGGTTCCTTTGTTTTGGAAGCTGATAACGTAGTATTCCGTAACGGTATTATGCGTTTTGTGTCCTCAAACACCAACTATGTGGAGGTAAACGACGGACAAGGAATTATTCAGACCGCCTTCACTAACTTTGTGTATAACTGGAGCCCGAACGGTTTGGGCGGTGTCACTGTACAAGGAAGCGTAAACGGTATAAGTATGCGCCAGGACAAGGATGGCAATATTTATTACAACTACGGCATTAACGGTATTGCCGTATCAGCCACAGTCTCTATCGTGTTAACCGGTGGTACCAATCAGGCCAGTGTAACCATCAACCCGAACTTCTCCGGAAATACGTTGACCATGAACGGTTATTTGGTCCCTTACAATGAAAGCGGAGTATTTCAGGGAACAACTTGGTAAGACTTATCGAAAGGCAATATAAAAAAGGAGTTGTGTCAAAACGTGGATAATGCCATCATTTAGTCGTAGGGGCGAGGTTTTCGCTCGCCCGAAAACAGTTTGCTTTTGTGCCTTCGGGCAGGCAAACCCTGCCCCTACAGCTGACGATGGGATAGGCCGTAGTTTTGGCACACTCCCTTTTATGTATCTATCACTTTATTCTTTGATATCGATAACCAGATTCAACTCATCCAACTGTTTTTGATCCAAAGCAGCAGGAGCATCCAGCATCACATCACGCCCACTGTTATTCTTCGGGAACGCAATGCAGTCACGGATACTGTCAAGGCCGGCAAACAGCGATACCCAACGGTCGAGACCGTATGCCAAACCACCATGAGGAGGAGCACCATATTTAAATGCATTCATCAGGAAGCCAAACTGCTCTTGTGCCTTTTTCGGGTGTAAAGCCCAGAATCTCGAACATCTTGGCCTGCAACTGAGAGTCATGGATACGAATAGATCCCCCTCCTACTTCTACACCATTCACAACCATATCGTATGCATCTGCACGAACGGCTGCCGGATCTGTATCCAACAAAGGAATATCTTCATCTTTCGGATGAGTAAACGGATGGTGCATTGCCATCAAGCGGTTTTCTTCTTCGCTCCACTCAAACATCGGGAAGTCAATAACCCACAGACAAGCAAACTTATTCTTGTCACGCAAACCTAATTGACGTCCCATTTCCAAACGAAGTTCGCACAACTGTTTACGAGTCTTCATGGCATCGTCACCACTCAGAATCAGAATCAAATCACCCGGCTTAGCTCCGAAAGCTTCTTTCATTTGCTGCAGCACTTCTTGTGAATAGAATTTATCTACGCTTGATTTTACATTTCCATCAGCTTCTACGCGAGCATATACCATACCTTTTGCGCCAATTTGCGGTCTCTTGACGAAATCGGTCAACTGGTCAAGCTGTTTACGGGTATAAACGGCAGCACCCTCTGCACAAATACCACCAATATATGCAGCATCATCGAATACAGAAAAGCCGTGGCCTTTCAGAATATCCATCAGTTCCACAAATTTCATTCCGAAACGCAAATCAGGTTTATCGCTACCGTAATATTTCATAGCATCTGCCCACGGCATACGGATAAACGGCTCGGTAAGCTCAACACCACGCAATTCCTTGAATAAATGTTTGGCCATTCCTTCAAAGGTAGAAATGATATCTTCCTGCTCCACAAAGCTCATCTCACAGTCTATCTGAGTAAACTCAGGCTGACGGTCGGCACGAAGGTCTTCATCACGAAAACATTTCACAATCTGGAAATAGCGGTCCATACCTGATACCATCAATAACTGTTTCAATGTCTGCGGTGACTGAGGCAATGCATAGAACTGTCCCGGATTCATGCGTGAAGGAACCACAAAGTCACGAGCCCCTTCAGGAGTAGAACCAGACCAACATGGGTGTTTCTATCTCAAGAAAACCTTTGCTGTCCAAATAGCGGCGTACTTCCATCGTCATTCTATGGCGTAATTCCAAATTCTGACGGACACAACTGCGTCGCAAATCCAGATAGCGGTATTTCATGCGAATATCATCGCCACCGTCACTATTGTCTTCAATAGTGAAAGGAGGATAAGTGCACTGTTAAGAACGTTCAGTTCCGATACGATAATTTCTATTTCGCCGGTAGGAATATTCGTATTCTTATTTGAACGCTCATTCACTTCACCGGTCACCTGAATCACAAATTCACGCCCCAAATGGTTAGCGCGTTCACAAAGTTCGGCATTCACTTCCGTATTGAACACCAGCTGAGTAATACCATAACGGTCACGAAGGTCGACGAAGGTCATTCCTCCCATTTTACGTGCACGCTGTACCCAGCCGGCCAACGTTACACTTTGCCTGCATCGGAGAGTCGCAACTCTCCGCAAGTATGACTTCTGAACATATATTCTTTAATTTTAATCAATTATCGTGCAAAGGTACGATATGTTTTTCATTGTACAAAACCGCCTACAAGAAAAAAAATCCCGCTACTTCATAGTAACGGAACTTTTTAACCTATACTGATATTCGGGCATCAATTCTTGAACATTTCAATCACATCCTTCAATTCTCCGGGAAACACCTCTCCTGTCTTTTTCCACAGTATTCTGTCTTTTTCGCTGAAGTACGAAACCGGGAGCTGTTTCTATGTTATAGGCATCGGCCACTTTCTTGTCGCCCTCCATATTTACTCTGATAATATTGACCGGCGTTTCAAATTCATGAAGTAACGGCTCAATCCATTCATAATGAGGCGACCAGTCTGTATAGAATACAATCAGCAACAATGCGTCCGACTGCTTGGCATCTTCAATTTTTTCGGCTATATCCATTTTCTTTTCAGTTTTAAATTATCCTCTACTGCCCAGACTGTTCAGGTCCGGATTCAATTCTTTTACCGCCGCCTTCACTTCCTTCTTGGTGGGTTCACCGGTATTGGACACTTGTTCAACAGGATAGCGCCGGTCATTTTCCATCAGTTCATCCTTTTGCTCCGTCTTTTTTTCTTCTTTTCTTCCTTATCCATATCTTTTCAATTTTAAGGTTTAATACTGGTAATGCAACAAAATAGGCAAAAAGATGGTTCGCACAATACAGAAAATATAGATGAAAGACATCATATAGAAACATATAATCACAAAGAGAGAAAACTTTTTCTGTGCATTCTGAAGTGAATCCGGAGCCCCTGATGCATCCACTTCATTATAATGACGAATGATTTCATTGTGTACAAAATCTAACTGAATTTCCTGCATATTGAAACAGCAAGAGAGCTATTTTCTTGATATATATAACTCTTTATCTGTTGTGTTAAAAAACGATTTACTGTTGCGTTATGAACATTTGTTCATTATCTTTGCAGTCGAAAACAATAAATATTTAATGTCACCACGTCCAAAAAACATCCGTAAAGTCAATAACATACCTTCTGTTGCAGGCTTTAAACCTATAGCTTCAAACAGTAGTCGCAAGGATACTATATTCTTGCATTTTGAAGAGTATGAAGCAATACGGTTATGTGATTATGAAATGAAGACTCAACAAGAGGCATCTGTTTCAATGGGGGTATCACGTCCGACTCTTAGCCGAATATATACCAGCGCGCGTCAGAAGATTGCCCAAGCACTGGTTCGTGGTGTTGTTATAATGATAGAAGGTGGAGTAGCGTACACTGATAGTGAATGGTTCCGTTGCGGAGTATGCGGTTTGGTATTCAATAATATCAATCCTACACTTAAAATCCGCAAAATGGAATGTCCCATCTGCCACTCCAACGACATAAGCATTAGTAATATTAACATTAATAAAAATGAGATTATGATGAAAATTGCTATTCCGACCAGAGACAATGTAGTCGATAACCATTTCGGTCATTGTGAGTATTACACAATCTTGACAGTAGGGCAAGACAACCAGATTCTAAGTAGCGAGACTATTCCTTCCCCGCAAGGATGCGGATGTAAATCCAATATCGCAGGAGAATTGGAAAACATGGGAGTCAGCGTTATGCTGGCAGGAAATATGGGGCAAGGTGCTTTAAATGTACTTACAACCCACCACATCAAAGTTATAAGGGGGTGTTCCGGTAATATTTTGGATGTCGCTACCGACTACTTAAACGGGAAACTTACTGATTCGGGAGTAGGCTGCTCATCCCATGAACACCATCATGAATGTCACGGACAACAATCATAAAGAATGATGTTTATAAAGAACAAAATGCTACTTAACATTGTCATAGACTTTGTTATGTTGATAGCAATGGCATTGGTAAGTATAAGTGGCTTCATATTGGAAATAGTCATTCCTTCTCGCCATGCTGTCAAATTTCAAGGTGCTACTCCATGGAGTTCACAATTGTTGGGCTTGGGAAGGCATGATTGGGGCGAAATTCATTTGTGGGCAGGAATTGTTTTGGTCATTCTGCTTACCATTCATATTTTGTTACACATAAATATAGTATCGGCTTTTGTTAAAAAGAAATGCCCGAACCATATACTACAAATATTGCTCTATATTTTATTTTTAATGCTATTGATAATGACAATAACCTTTTGTAAGTTTAATTCTTGGGGGATTAACATTTGTTAATTTCCCTTTATGCATACACCTTTGCTAATCTATACAGAAAGAACCTCTTATCTACTACTCCACGAAATGAAGCCCTAAATGCTTTAATTTTTGCATTAAAAGCTTCCGCAGCAGCATTTGTGCTTCTGTTCACAAAGTAGTTTAATATCCGTTCGTAATGATTCTCAATGGAATTGGCAACAGTAGTGAATGTATCATAACCAAACTCCTCAATTTCATTATACCAAAGTGCCAGTTTGGCACGAGCCACATCTTTATCTGTATAGTCTGAAAATATCTTCCCTAATCGTAGTGCGTAATAGTACACGGATTTTATATCCGGGAATTGTTCAAAAGTAGTTTGGCTCTTACCTTCTGGCTTTGCAGCCACTTGTCCGGAGCCTTAAACAGCAGGTACCGGCTTCTGGCCAACAACTGTCTGAGTGTATCTCCATTGCTAAACACTTTAGGTTCATAACTTTCCCCCTTGGCTTTAGCTTCCTTGATTTTCCTGTTCTCATCCTTCATTACTTGCCAGCGATAAGCGATCCGAAGGTCTTGTACAGCTTCATAAACCAACTTTGAGACATGGAAACGATCCACTACCTGCATAGCCCCGGGAAAACAACGTTTTGCTATTTTCTGCATACTGCCGGCCATATCAAGTGTAATTTCCTTTACTTGGTTGCGCTTATCGGCATCTATTTTGAGAAGCACATTGATAACATCCTCTGCTTTAGTTCCCTTTACAATAGCTACAATGGTGCCTTTTCGACCATGCTTATCCCGATTGGTAAGGATTGTATATAGTTCGCCTTTGCTTAAAGCCGTTTCATCAATACATAAATGATAACCTATATTTTTAGGATAAAGAATAAAGTCTTCAGCATGTTCCTTCTGATTCCAATTATTGAAATCACTTAAATGTTCTTTGTATTGAGTCTGGAGTTGCTTGCCATCCATACAGTAATGTTCTGCTACACTTTGTTCCCTTTATGCATACACCTTTGCTAATCTATACAGAAAGAACCTCTTATCTACTACTCCACGAAATGAAGCCCTAAATGCTTTAATTTTTGCATTAAAAGCTTCCGCAGCAGCATTTGTGCTTCTGTTCACAAAGTAGTTTAATATCCGTTCGTAATGATTCTCAATGGAATTGGCAACAGTAGTGAATGTATCATAACCAAACTCCTCAATTTCATTATACCAAAGTGCCAGTTTGGCACGAGCCACATCTTTATCTGTATAGTCTGAAAATATCTTCCCTAATCGTAGTGCGTAATAGTACACGGATTTTATATCCGGGAATTGTTCAAAGAGTAGTTTGGCTCTTACCTTCTGGCTTTGCAGCCACTTGTCCGGAGCCTTAAACAGCAGGTACCGGCTTCTGGCCAACAACTGTCTGAGTGTATCTCCATTGCTAAACACTTTAGGTTCATAACTTTCCCCCTTGGCTTTAGCTTCCTTGATTTTCCTGTTCTCATCCTTCATTACTTGCCAGCGATAAGCGATCCGAAGGTCTTGTACAGCTTCATAAACCAACTTTGAGACATGGAAACGATCCACTACCTGCATAGCCCCGGGAAAACAACGTTTTGCTATTTTCTGCATACTGCCGGCCATATCAAGTGTAATTTCCTTTACTTGGTTGCGCTTATCGGCATCTATTTTGAGAAGCACATTGATAACATCCTCTGCTTTAGTTCCCTTTACAATAGCTACAATGGTGCCTTTTCGACCATGCTTATCCCGATTGGTAAGGATTGTATATAGTTCGCCTTTGCTTAAAGCCGTTTCATCAATACATAAATGATAACCTATATTTTTAGGATAAAGAATAAAGTCTTCAGCATGTTCCTTCTGATTCCAATTATTGAAATCACTTAAATGTTCTTTGTATTGAGTCTGGAGTTGCTTGCCATCCATACAGTAATGTTCTGCTACACTTTGGCAACTAACCGCATGATTGTCTAAGTAACGTTTTTTTAAAAAGCTCCGAACTCAGCTGTTATGCGAGTACCGGAGGCTAATAAGTTCCAATCACGACTATAAGTTTGTCCTGTTTCCGGGTCTTCCCAACGACGCCGCTTGATGCGTAGATATACAGCCTTGCCGCGAACAGGAAAGTCTTGCACTTCTATTTCCGGGAAGAAACCTTTGGAATGTAGATGTAAATGGGAATGCTCTTGAGGAATGGAAGGCTTTTCCTCAAGAAAAAAAATGAAGCAAGTCTCTTGAGAGACATGGTTAACCAGGTCAAAATAGTCAAGCAGGCCTGCAGGAAAGAACAAGCTCAACATCTCCAGTGGAGTGGCAGGGGGTTGAAGGTTCTGTTTCATGCCACAAAGATAGTGTTTTTAACTAATTCCCCCAAGTTTTCAAAAAAGAACCTCTTATCTACTACTCCACGAAATGAAGCCCTAAATGCTTTAATTTTTGCATTAAAAGCTTCCGCAGCAGCATTTGTGCTTCTGTTCACAAAGTAGTTTAATATCCGTTCGTAATGATTCTCAATGGAATTGGCAACAGTAGTGAATGTATCATAACCAAACTCCTCAATTTCATTATACCAAAGTGCCAGTTTGGCACGAGCCACATCTTTATCTGTATAGTCTGAAAATATCTTCCCTAATCGTAGTGCGTAATAGTACACGGATTTTATATCCGGGAATTGTTCAAAGAGTAGTTTGGCTCTTACCTTCTGGCTTTGCAGCCACTTGTCCGGAGCCTTAAACAGCAGGTACCGGCTTCTGGCCAACAACTGTCTGAGTGTATCTCCATTGCTAAACACTTTAGGTTCATAACTTTCCCCCTTGGCTTTAGCTTCCTTGATTTTCCTGTTCTCATCCTTCATTACTTGCCAGCGATAAGCGATCCGAAGGTCTTGTACAGCTTCATAAACCAACTTTGAGACATGGAAACGATCCACTACCTGCATAGCCCCGGGAAAACAACGTTTTGCTATTTTCTGCATACTGCCGGCCATATCAAGTGTAATTTCCTTTACTTGGTTGCGCTTATCGGCATCTATTTTGAGAAGCACATTGATAACATCCTCTGCTTTAGTTCCCTTTACAATAGCTACAATGGTGCCTTTTCGACCATGCTTATCCCGATTGGTAAGGATTGTATATAGTTCGCCTTTTGCTTAAAGCCGTTTCATCAATACATAAATGATAACCTATATTTTTAGGATAAAGAATAAAGTCTTCAGCATTTTCCTTCTGATTCCAATTATTGAAATCACTTAAATGTTCTTTGTATTGAGTCTGGAGTTGCTTGCCATCCATACAGTAATGTTCTGCTACACTTTGGCAACTAACCGCATGATTGTCTAAGTAACGCTTTTAAAAAGCTCCGAACTCAGCTGTTATGCGAGTACCGGAGGCTACTAAGTTCCAATCACGACTATAAGTTTGTCCGGTTTCCGGGTCTTCCCAACGACGCCGCTTGATGCGTAGATATACAGCCTTGCCGCGAACAGGAAAGTCTTGCACTTCTATTTCCGGGAAGAAACCTTTGGAATGTAGATGTAAATGGGAATGCTCTTGAGGAATGGAAGGCTTTTCCTCAAGAAAAAAATGAAGCAAGTCTCTTGAGAGACATGGTTAACCAGGTCAAAATAGTCAAGCAGGCCTGCAGGAAAGCCAGTAATTCTTCCATTCTGACCGGAGCCAGAACAGGCATTGACAAGCGGGACAGTTTCCGATAGTTCTCTACAAATCCGAGCAGTCCTTTACTTCTCCGATAAATGGTCTGCATCCCTTGCAGCATAATACCGTAATCTTTCTCGTTCATGCCATTCTGCACAGCCCGCTCACTCAATGTTTCGCTTAATGAAATAATGGGTGCAATAGAATTCATTA
>VOFG01000727.1_pt1 | contig 32001 bp, 44 predicted proteins | sample 5384171 | NCBI WGS metagenome assembly VOFG01 (sample SAMN12384726, study PRJNA508395) | human gut metagenome | isolation source: healthy gut F | host: Homo sapiens
AGAACCATTCACTACTGCATCCTGTCCGATGAGAATGAGTTTGACATTGTCGTTTTGCTCGCATATCCTGTTGAAAATAAGAGGCAAATCTCTGTAAAAGAAGAAAAAAACTTAGGCTGGTTTTGTATCCCCAATACAGTTTCTGTAAACTTATTGCCCCAATACTGATCACACCAGTCTCACTCTTAACGATAAGATGAGACAAATGTTTGATAAAAATTCCGATTCCGCCACATTTCATACCCAATATCGGATATTCTGTAGTTAAAAACGCTATATGCATCTCTATTGTATTTTTTGGAAAATATCAATGAAAGATTTTGTTTGTTGCGATGCCAAGTAACGGCGGCAATATTCTTTGTTTGCCGTCATTGGAAATTTTTCGCTAAATACTTGTTTGATGACAGTAACACCTTGCTGAGGAGTATCTATAAAAATACCTATGCCTGCTTTTATCAATTCGGTTCGTGCTTCGCTAGTCATGGGCACCATTGCTAATACAGGCACTTGTAATGCGATATAATCGACCATTTTTGCGAAATTAGTCCACCATAAAGCCGTGTGTCCGGGAATAAGTACTGCTGCTTTTGCATTAACTATCAATTCATACAATTTACGCTGCGGTACATGATTGATATATTCCACGTTGTTACAGATTCCCAAATCATTGACAAATTCTTCCGTTGATGTTTAAGTCGCATACCGATTCTATTTGAGGTAAAAAGGCAGGCAAGTGGTATATATGATAGATATATCATGTTCTTTAATTATTTTTCGTCCCATCCTCACGGCACTTCTTTCCCAGAATCTAAAGCGGTCGGGAACTTGAATCCATCGGTCTAGTATATATTTATAAAACTTACCGAATAAAGATTGCTTGTTAGAGGTGACTGTATCCGTGCTTTTTGACTGTGCACCAATAGTTTTTGCTTTGGCTGTAATGGCTTTGAGTGAAGTATCTTCTCCTCCAAGCAACATTCTAAGGCCGCGCAATGTCGGTTCTATATAATTGGCTTGATAAATAGGCACGTCTTGGACTTCGTCCAACAAATCAGGATCTTCTAAATATAGATAATTACGATTAACCGTCAGTACTATCGGATTCCAACCTGTACGTTTAAGATATTTTACAAGTTTAAATGCCCTAAATACCGCAGCATGAGTCTGTGGCGGAAAAAATTCCATCCTGAAAAGCTAAACAGAGAACGGCCGATAACCTTATTCCATTCCCAATTAATCCGGCATTCGTCATAATGCCTAATGCAATAAATGCGATATGTCATTGCAATCAAGAATGAAGATAAGAGCATAAGTCCTCCATATAAAATGAGCTTATCACATACTGTAATAAGTAGAAGTGTAGCGATCAGCAACTTCAACAGTGATCCAACAATTTCCACAATAGCATACACGTCCATTTTTTCGTGCGAAATAAGAGTCGCATTGTATGGAACTTGAGTGATGCTGACCATTGAGGAAATTATTGAAAATTGATACACCCAAACAGCTGCACTCATTCTCTCATCTGGAATGTTCAATTTTTCGAATAACAGCCAAAGTCCGACCGTTTCAGCCAAAAACAAGACTATAATTGCAATTCCTATATGTAATATAAAGGCTGTATTGAATGTTTGTTGGAGTTGTCGAGGGTCATTTTTGGCAAGTTCGACTGTAAGAAAGCGTGAAGTCGCTCCACTCATCGTTACATTCAAAAAGCTAAATAGGACAACAATACCGCCGACAAGTCCATAAATGCCATAATCATCTACACCAAGTGCATTTAACACGATCCGTGATGTATATAGTGATACAATCATGGACAGCAACATACGTGCATAAAGTGCCACTGTATTCTTGAATATTTTTTATTATTACGGACGATGTCTTATTCATAGCAAGCTTATGATCTTCCTAATACAGACGGAATGTATCTTTTTATTAAGGTTGTCGCAAAATAGCATATTGCAACAATGAGTGCAAATTCCAATATGGTCCAACTGTAGTTTACAAGATGTAACTTATTGCGCACGATCCAGAATGTATCTACAAATAATATATGTAGCCCCAATAATGCCAAACTGTTAATTCCACACCAAATCAATATTTTATCCAATGGAATAAGTTTCAGCTTTCTCGAATTAAAATATGAATTGATAAACCAATAAAAATTCATAATAAAAACCATTGAAAGCAACAATAGATGCAATGGAAAATTGTTTGATTTTAAGTCAACGTAAGAGGGAAATAGAACGATGAAAACAATGGCGATAATAAGCAAGAATAATGAGTATATCGGTGAAACCTTCATGCCGTACCATTTGTTCCGCATGAAGCAAAAACCAAGATGGTAATAAATCAAGGTAGACATTGTTGTGTCAATAAAATATGGCAAATCAATGTTATTAGCATTTAACCAATATCCTACTCCATATAATAATATACATAATGCGCTGATTGTTAATGCTTTATTGTAGGGGTGATTTTATGTATCAATAAATAAACGAATGAAACCTCGAACAAACAAATTAAAAACCAAATTACATGAAATAAAATAAAAGAGTTTTCATCACCGAGAAAACCATCAAACATACTCGTTACAGGGAGCGAGATCGCTTTTGCCCAATTATGAGTTTCGTTAAGTTTCAAAACGAACAAATATGCGAACAACAAAAAGGCAAAAAAGGCCCAAGGAATCAGTAATTGTTGTCTGGTCTTTTTTTGCAAAAAACTCTCTCAAACTGATTGGACGAAAGAAACAGCCTGACACAAAAAAAAAAAGGGGCATGTGAAAACTGTAAATAACGGTTTTCAACATGTAAGGGATTTGTATATGACCAAGGATGACCAATAAAATTCCTCCCCCTTTCAATATGTCAAAGGAGACAATCCGATTAGAGTCTACCATCTACAACGTTTTTTTTTCAAAGATAGCTTTAACATCGAATATGACGTGTTGAGCATTTAGTAACGTTTTTACATCAAAGCCTATAAACTGTTCGTGTGCTACAGCTATAATTGCCGCATCGAATTTCTTATCCAAAGGATGTTGGTTCGTTACCGAGATTCCATATTCTCGCATAACTATATCAGGATTGGCCCAAGGATCATATACGGTGATATGTACGTTATACTCTCGCAAAGCATTGTAAATATCTATAACCTTTGTGTTCCGCACATCAGGACAGTTTTCTTTTAAAAGTAAACCCTAATATGAGGATATGAGAGTTGAGCACCTGTATTCCTTTCTTCAGCATCAATTTCGCAACTTGGTTGGCCACATATTCCCCCATACCGTCGTTCATTCGGCGACCGGCTAAGATTATCTCAGGATTTCCAATGCAATGGCCTCCAACCAGCCCAGGCTTAAATGGCAGGAAATTCCATTTGGTAGAAGCTGCTTCCAGTACATCCTGTGTATCAATGCCCATTTTAGTAAATATCTTGGATAGCTCATTCACAAATGCGATATTGATATCACGCTGTGAGTTTTCTATTACTTTGGCTGCTTCCGCTACTTTCATCGTAGGAGCGAGATGTGTACCGGCGGTAATTACAGAAGCATATACCTCATTTACTTTCTTACCTATTTCAGGCGTAGAACCGGAAGTAACCTTTTTTGATTTTTTCTACTGTATGAAGTTTATCTCCCGGATTTATACGTTCAGGGCTATAGCCAGCAAAGAAATCTTCATTAAATTTCAATCCGGACACTTTTTCCACAACCGGGATACATTCGTCTTCTGTAACACCTGGATAAACAGTAGATTCATACACCACAATATCCCCTTTGGAGATTACCTTACCAACAGTTGTGCTGGCACCGTAAAGCGGAGTCAAATCCGGATTGTTGTTTTTGTCTACCGGAGTGGGAACGGCAACTATATTGGCAGTACACTTAAAACCATTGGCAAGGGCAGATTGGAGTAGTTCATCTGACACTTCGAGTGTCGCATCATGACCTGCCATCAAAGCAGTCACACGAGCTTGGTTCATGTCAAAACCTATCGTTTTATACTTTGTCGAGAAAAGACGAGCCAAAGGGAGCCCTACGTAACCAAGACCAATTACGCAAATTTTAGTTTCATTCATAATTTCATCTGTTATTATTACTTTAAATATTCTTCCAATACCATTTGACAGCCTCTTTCAAACCGTCACGCATACTGTATTGAGGATTGTAACCTAAAAGGGATTTTGCTTTATCAATACATGCCAAGGAATGGGGAATATCCCCCAAGCGGTTGGGACCATGAATTATTTTCACGTTGGCAATTTCGGGGTCAAATTCACTCAAAAATTCTTTCAAGTAACCGACCAACTGGTTTAATGTGGTGCGTTCTCCGAAAGCAGTATTGTATACTTGGTTGGTTGCATTCGGATTTGTCGTGGTCATAGCCAGCATGTTCATTTGAATCACATTGTCTATATAAGTAAAATCGCGGCTATATTCACCATCTCCGTTAATGACAGGACTCTCATGAGCCATGAATTTCTTAACGAACAAAGGAATCACCGCAGCATATGCCCCGAATGGATCTTGACGACGACCGAAAACATTGAAATATCGTAAGCCGATACATTCCATTCCATAGGTTTTGGCAAACACATCGGCGTAAAGCTCGTTTACATACTTTGTTATGGCATAAGGCGAAAGCGGTTTACCAATCACATCTTCTACTTTGGGAAGAGACTGACTGTCTCCATATGTAGAAGAACTTGCTGCATATATAAAACGCTTTACATTGGCATCGCGAGCGGCTGTCAGCATATTTAAGAATCCCGATATATTAGTTTCATTTGTAGTTATAGGATCTTTGATAGAACGTGGAACTGAGCCTAATGCTCCTTCATGCATAACGTAATCTACATTGTCTACAGCTTTCTTACAAACGTTCAGATTCCGTATATCTCCTACGATAAGTGTAAACTTATTCGGATATCGTTGTAGAAATGGAAAAATGTTTTCAGGTTTACCTGTGGAAAAATTATCCAAACAGATTACATCATAGTCGTGAGCCAATAAATACTCACATAAATTGGAGCCGATGAATCCCGCTCCACCAGTAACTAAAACTTTTGTTAATGACATATGGATTGTTGTTTTATGTTGAAGTTGCAAGCCTATTGCTTGATAGGGGTGTAATGATTTATTTTAAGACTGGTTTGGATAAAAGAGAGATTGTGTGTATCTGCTCCAAGTCGATTGTTACAATTTCCATTGAATTCCAGCCTGTTGGATTTTTTTGTATGTATTTTATGCAAATCCACCTAGAGAGAAAAAGTTAAACAGAATCTACAGGTCTTAATAACCGATAATTATAATCTATTTAAACTATAACAGTCTGACTATCAATTAAACAGTTTTGTATATTTTTTGTAATACTCGTACAAATGAACTTTTGAAATATATTGTAATTGTGAATGTCCGTTCCTATATGAGTAATAGCCTTTTCTTTTAATAGCAGCATGGCTTTTTTCTTAATCCGGTTGCCATACATACCCGCTATTGACGGAAGATTGAACTGAAACTTCACTCCCATGTCTTTTAATTGTTGATAATCCGACTCACCCATATAAACATACCGTTCCGGATGGGCAAGAATGGGATAATAGCCTTTAGCCTTGATGCGGAGCAGAATGTTGTTCAATCCCATCGGAGGGTTAAAGTAGGAGGTTTCCACCAGTAGATGGTCACCGCTTTCACCCAAGGGCAGCAGATCGTTCTTTTCCAACCGTTCCTCGAAGAGGTTGTCAAGCATGTTCTCTGAGGCCAGATGCAGTTTTATCGGACCGCTATAGGTGGCTTGAAGTTCAGCGTAACGCTCCCGGAGGTGCAGTGTGTGTTGGGCATATCTTCCATGATATGCGGTGTAAGCCATACGGATTTTATGCCCAACTCTTCATACAGGCGCAGTATTTCCAATGCTTCTTCCATCGTCTGCACACCGTCGTCCACACCCGGCAGAATGTGCGAGTGACAGTCGGTAAAATTCTTGAATATACCGCTATCTTTCAGCGATATACGTTTCCTGAATGGCCACACAATGATACGAGTATTTTTATATAAAACATTTTATTTTTTTAATTAATAATCATCCATTTATCCCCACCCTGTTTTCCGTCGGAACCTTAGTGGTATCCTGAGCCGTAACCGTAGTGATAACCATATCGATAGCCATAACGGTATCCATAGCGACCGCCACTTCCCTCGGTCCCGTTCAAGATCAGGGACATGTTCTTGTATTTTTTCTCCTCGTAGATTTTCTCCAATTCAGCAAGCATACTCCGTTCAAGTAATCCTGCACGAACTACGAAAACGGTACGGTCGGCCAGTTTCTCAATAATTTGCGTGTCGGCCACCAGTTCAACGGGCGGACAGTCGATCAGCACATAGTCATATTGCTCCCTTACAGTATCGATTGTCTGCTTTAACCGCTCGTCGAACAATAATTCCGTTGGGTTAGGAGGAATCGTTCCCACGGGTAGTATATCCATAGATTTATGTTTCGGATCGGGTACGATGATCTCATCCAGATTATCGATACGACCTCCCAGATAGTCGCTCAACCCCTTGGTAGGAGAGTCGATATAGGATGACGCAGAGCCGTGACGCAGGTCACCGTCGATTACCAACACTTTTTTTTCCTTTGATGGCAAAGCTCACGGCGATGTTCATGGTCAGAAACGATTTGCCGCTGCCCGGATTGAATGAGGTCATGATGATGACATTCGAAGTCTTGTCCTTGCCGGTCATAAATTCCAGGTTGGTACGCAATACGCGGAATGCCTCGTTGATGATGTCACGGTTGCCCTCCTTGACGATAACGGCCTTGACTTCCTGCGGTTTCTTTCCTAATATCCCTTTTTTTTCTTTCTTGTAAACAGCGGAATTTCACCGATGAACGGTATAGTCAGGTTTTCCAGGTCTTTCCTTCCCCGTACACGGGTATTCATATTCTCGCGCATGAAGATAATGACTATCGGAATGAGCAGCCCCAGAGCGAATGCGACCATAAAGATATTTTTATGCACAGGGGATGTCGGCAACATGCTACCGTGCGGCGGGGTAACAATGCGGGTATTGTAAGCCGTAAATGCCTGCGAGAGTTCGTTCTCTTCACGCTTTTTTGCAACAGGAATAGGTAAAGAGCTTCCTTTACCTTCTGTTGGCGCTCCACCGAAAGCAGGTACTTGGCCTGTGTTGGGTTGGCCGCTATACGTGATGTCGTCTGTTGCTCCGTCTGCCGCAAACTTTTTATCTGCGAATTCAAGGTTACTATCTGATTGTCGATAGACCTGATTATCGCCCCACGCATGGATGCCAGAGCCTGATCCATATCCACGACCAGCGGATTTTCCGTGCTGCTGTTCGCAACCAGGCTGTTGCGCTGCAACAGTTGTTTGTTGTATTCGGCAATCTGCGATTCAATATTGGCGCTTTCAATGCCGGAATTGGCCGGAAGCAGTTGGGTACGGTTGGCATCGTTGGCTAAATAGTTCCGGATGTAACGGGTCATGTAAAGCTGGTTGTTCAGGGACAGGATCTGCGCGTTGGCCGCACTGCTTTGAGCCATATACATGCTCGAAGCCGCCTGCACGTCGGGTAACAGATGTTCGGACTTGTAGGATGAAATGTCCTCGTCCACGTTGCCCAGTTCCTGTTCGATTACGCCCAAACGCTCGTTGATGAACATTGAGGTGCTGACAGCGATCTGGTTTTTGTCCTTCACCCAATTCTCGTTATAAACGGAAATCAACATGCTCAATACATCTTCTGCCCGCTGTGTGGAGTTATCCTTGAATGACAAGTCTATGACTGACGCTTTCTCGCTGTTCAATGAAACGGACAGATTGGACGAGCAGGAGTTGACAGCGTTATACAAACTGGATTTACCTACATATAATGTATATGCCTCGCCTTTCACATAATTGGGGGTTGCATGGATAATGATTTTCCCTAATGGCGTAGTGATGGAGTCGAGCAAGCTTCCCTTTACGTCCTTTTCTTCAAGATCTGTCCGTTACGTATAAAGTCGGATAGGTATAACGTACCGTCCGGCTGTATTTCCAACGTAAAACCGGCTGATTCATTCTCAGGCAAGTCATTTATCGTTACATCCACCGGTAATGTCAGTCCATAGGCTACCTGACGGTGGAATTTTCCCCGAACGAAGTAATTCATATCCAGACGCAACCGTTTAACCACTTCGGTCATTAAAGACGGTGATCGAAAGGTGATGAGTTCGTTATTCACATTTGTACCGGATTGAAACAGCCCGAACTCCGAGAAGGATTCCAAATCCGAGGAGACCGACTTGCCTTTGGAATCCTCTTTGATCAATACCGAAGCGGTACGTGTATATACGGCAGGAGTGCGTAACAGATAGGCAGTAGCGGCACCGATCGTTACCGCTAAAGACAAGACGAACCACTTCCATCTTGCGAGGCACAGGTATAACAGGTCCTGTATTCGCAGGAAATCATCCTGCTGCCCCGGTTTTATATTCTTTTGATTTACGGTCATCATATCTGATTCTATATTATTTTACAATCAACACGGTAATGGTCGTCAGCAACGAGGCCAATGACATCCAGAAAGAGGCTGAGCGGACGTTATTGCCGTTGACGGTCGCCTGCCGTGCTTTCATTGAGTTGGGTTCCACATAAACGATATCGTTCTGCTGCAAATAATACACGGGAGAAGCATAAAGGTCATATCCCGAATTCAGATTGACCTGATACAGGGTTTTTTTCCCGTTTTCCTCCCGTTGTACCAGCACGTTTTCCCGTTTCCCATAGACGGTAAGGTCCCCGGCCATGCTTAAGGCCTCCAAAAGTGTCAGCTTGTCCTTTTCGATATTGAAACGTCCGGGGGTGGCAACCTCGCCCAACACTGAAACGGTCAGGTTCATAAACTCCACTGTAACAACGGGGTCTTTCACGAGATTCTTTGAAACCAATTCCTCTTTTATATACGAGGCGATCTCCGCGCGTGTCATTCCTGCCACATGGATATGCCCCAGCACAGGAAAATCAATATCCCCATCCTTATTTATTGTATATCCTGATATTCCCTGACTATTGGATGTACCTGATGTCGTACCAATCTGTCGGGATATGATCGGAAGGTTGAAAAGGTTCATCAACAAGGGGTCTTTGCTGTTGACCTGTATGGAAATCTTGTCTTCGGGACGTACCCGGATTTCCAGCGGGTTCAAGACTTGCTCTGCGGTACCCCGTTTCAGGTCCGTGAAATAAGCGACTTTCGGCGTGGCACATGATCCCAATAGAAAGGCCACGGTTAATAAGGATAAAATGTATCTGATTTTCATATTTATTGATTTTTATTTGTTGGTTTTCTGTTCCGATTGAAGTTGTGCGATAGATTTTGTCAGCCTGATGTTGGCGAGAGTCCATATCAATATATCACCCAAAACGATCCAGTTCACATTGAGATAAAGGGACAGAAGAATATTGAGCAGTATGAATATAGTTGACACGGAAACAATGATGATCATGGTATTGCGCTGCTTTATTCCGAGAGCAAGCAGCTTATGGTGGATATGGTTCTTGTCCGGCAGGAACGGGTTCTTTCCGTTGCGTACCCGATGCAGGTAAACCCTGACCACGTCACAGCATGGAACCAGCAAGGGTGAGAAGGCCAGCACCATCGGATGTACATTTCCTGTATTATCGTCTAGTCCGCACATGGTCAGTTTGAGACTGAGGAAACAGAGCATCATGCCGATGGTCAAACTGCCTGTGTCGCCCATGAAGATCTTCCTTCCGTGTTTGGCGTTCCCGAAAACATTGTAATAGAAGAATGGTACCAACACTCCCAATGTGGCAAACGCCAGCATGGCATAAACATACTGATGGAGCATAAAGAAAGTCAGTCCATAAAATAGGCAGGCGATACTGCATAGCCCGGAAGCCAGTCCGTCAATGCCGTCAATCAGGTTGATGGCATTGATGATGAAGACCACGATCAGGATGGTCAGGGGATATCCTAACCATAACGGCACCGCATGGATGCCCAGAACACCGTATAGGTTGTTGATATATACCCCACCGGCAATAAGCATCACGCCGCACAGAATCTGGATGACAAACTTGGCACGATAACGGATACCGATCAGGTCATCGGCCATGCCAACCAGATATAGTACCATGATGGAGCAGAAAGCAAAAGCCAAAGAGCACACGTCGTTCCCGATTTCGGACAATATCTCCGAATGTCCCAGCACCATATTGATTCCTAGCAACAGGGCTATGGTGAAAAACACTACCGGCTTGAATGCGATACCACCCAATCGGGGCACCGCACAATGATGTACCTTCCGCTCATCGGGAAAGTCGAACAATTTCTTACGGAAAGCGATTAGCAGAATCTGGGGAATGACGATACCCGCACAGAGAACACAAAGCAAAAATGCCAGTGAACAATTTACAATCCAAAAATACATATATTCAAATATTATTTTATTTGTGTAAGGCCACGAGGAAGGGGAACTTCATCATCTCCTTTTTGTGTCATCTCTCAAAATTTGTCACAATCGGAATCATTGATGACTTCAATCAAATCGGGATGAACTTCTACCGATATACCCATAATCCCTTCAAGCATCACAACCACCCGGCGGCGACGTTTTCCTTTCACCCGCATGAATACGCCCTTTACTCCATTGAACTTGCCACCGTAAATACATATGTGGGTACCTTTCCGTATGTCAATCTCTTCCGGTTTATAATAAATAGTGTTTTCTTCATACTGCGAGGCAATCTTGATAAAGCTCTCCATTTGCTTATCCGGCACCACGATATATTTCAGTCCCGTGCTTTTCTCCCACATCATGAATTGTAAGAAATTATATTTTTTTTTGAAATCCGTGATCTGTTTTCGGGAAGCATGCACGAAGACGAGATTCGGGATGACTGGTACAAGCCTTTTGGATTTCACTCCGTGATAGACCCTTACGGCATAGTGTTTCGGTATGAAATACTCTAGACCATCCTTGCCTTTGAGCATCTCTTCCGCCTTTTTCTCGTTTTTATAAGCGCTCATGGCGAACCATTGGATTCTAGTTAGATCTTCCCTTGTGGTTATGGGAGTACTCATTCGTCGTGTGTTTTTTAGTTATTACGGCAGGTCAAGATATACCCATAGTTCATCCCAACTTATGTATTGGTCTGTATTATAGTAATTTATGTCTTTTTTGGCTGTCATATCAACCATTCATGCCGTCTTTTATCTTGCCGCATTCCTATTTTTCTCCATAAGAGAAATAGAGGACATAAATATTTAACATATATAATTGATTTACAGGGATTATTCGCTGTAAATACAATCTAGTTTACTCAACATTTGTTATGTAACCACGACATTTAACGAGGTGGCTATTAAGGTTTTTCTTTGTTTTATGCTATTATGTTCAATAATTTATGTATTTTTGCATATTCAAAACATTTCTCTTATGGAGAAAACCGTCATTTATTCAATCTTTTTCAAGCAAGAATTTTGTACTTTCACGGGGCTTTTTCCTTTCTGAATCCATCTTGTCATACAACTGAAAGTATAGGGTATATACTTGTTCATTATATTCCTATGGCATTCGTATAGGAAATTTCTCCTATTTTCGGTGTTTCTCTTTCTGAGAGAAATGGGGTGATTGGTATTTTGATGTATATCAAATATTTATAAGATTGGTATAATCAATTTGCTCAACAAATAATCAGTTTTTTCTAATCATACCTCTTATTTTTTATGGTATGACTAATATTTTTCTTCTGATTTTTAGTGTTTTTTGTGTTATCTTTTGTACTTTTGCATTTACAAATCTTTCTCTCAGAAAGAAAACTTCAATTTGTATAACATAATTCCAACTTATTTTTTGTCAGATAAATAAAAATAATAATTGCCATAGAATAACAGCGGGCCGATTGGGCACGTATGCTGAAACCTATGGCGTAAACTGTTTTATAATGTGAATTAAAGTGTATTTAAAATAATACTGTTCGCTTTATCCACTACGGAGGTGTCTAACGATGCAAGATAAATCCGTGTAGTGCTTTCTGAATCATGTCCCATAGCTTCGCTGATGGTAGCCAACGGAATGTTTTTGCTTCTGGCGATAGAAGCCCAGGCGTGACGTGCCACATAACTCGTCAGCGGAATAGGAAGGCCGATTGGTTTTCCCAATTTCTTTAGTTTTGAATTCACCAGCTGGGCTGCATTCTTGTATTGTTTCCGTTCATCCGTTTTTGCGTCGAGAATGATCGGCAATAGATAAGAAGAACCTATGGTATCGTATTTATCTATGATTTCTTGCATGGGCTTTTCCCATTTGATTACTAGCTGTTGGTTGGTCTTTTTTCTGCGATATGATAAAAAACCGTTTTGCAAATTACTTTTCTTTAGATAAGCCATGTCTATAAATGACATCCCTCGGGTATAAAAACTGAACATAAATAGGTCTCTTGCATATTCCAAAGAGGAGTCGTGACTTAAATCCATATCGCGTATCTGTCGGATAATTTTGGCCGGAACTGCCCGTTTTACAGTTTTATCTATGCCCGTATATACATGTTTAAACGGATATCGCTGTATAACCAATTCTTTTTCTACGGCACGATTATACATGGCTCTGAGGTTTCTCATGTAATAGGAAGTACTGTTCGGACAAATGTCATTAGATTTTAGATATTGTTCATATTCCATCATCAGGTTGGAGTCTATATTGTCGAAAGGGATGTCTCTGCCTTTCTTTCTGAAATTCATGAATCGCTTGAAGCTATTGAGCGTAGTGGTATAAGTTTCTGTGGTGCGTATTTTACCTATTTGTCTCAATTCTTCAATGAGATTCTCACAAAATGACACAAAGTACTCGTTCACAGGAGGAGCGGAATAATATTCAATGATTTCGTCTGCCGTATATTTGTATCCAAGATTCTCAAATCTTATCATAATATCTTTTAGACGTGAGGTGTCTTCCTCAATACATTTTTTTAAAGAAACCAAATACCGATGCCGGTTTTCTCCTGTCTTTGCTGGTATGATTATTTGGGAATTGAAAATATCCCACTCGTCAGGATAAATCTTGTATCCTGAATTTATCTGCCTTGCTACACGATTATGAATTACTTGATAGAACAATGTTCCCGCTTTTCCTTCTATAGAGGAATGTCGATACTTTATTTTTAATGATGCCATTTTTTTGTTTAATTAATATTATATTCTCCAAAATAAATGTTTTGGCGTATTATATGTTTAATAACCAATAAATTAGATAACTGTTTGATTTTGATTATAGTTGGATTTATATTGATATGGCGAAATACTTGGCTATTATATATCAATGTGAATAATGTTGGATTTTATTCTTCTTTTATTTCCGTACTGCCCTTTTCCTTGTTTTCTGCCTCCCCTAATGTACGTTTTTTCATAGCCCCGTCTGAGAGCCTTTGTTTTTGAACGGCAAATTTATTTCGGTGGATGGATACGAAAGAGTTCCGGTCTTCGCCCTTTGTACCGAAAAAAATAACGCCGGACGGCTTCGCTGTCCCCAACATTTTTTGTCGTCCAAAACTTTTCTCAATCCCTCCTTCCTTCTTGTTGTGTGCCGTAAAAAAAAGGCTTATAAACTCAGATGGGGCATGAAAGCTCAAAAAAAAAGTCGGCAGAAAGAAAAGGTCATCCCGGAAAGGGGTTTTAAAAAAAGGTCTTTAAATCTAGCTGAAGCATAAAATTAGAAGTTTAACCCTTTAAAAATGTGACATATGATTACAGTGACGGAACAACTAAAGAATGTGTTTGAAGCCAACCCTTTGTACTCAAAAGAGGGGCAGGGGGCTTAATGCGGAAGTCATCGCAAGGTTTTTCCTTCCTTTTTCTTCGGTGGTATGGTTGGTAACGGAAGCCGAACAGCAGGAAGACGGTGACTGGCTTTTTTTCGGTTATTGCCATATTCAAGAATGGGAATGGGGTTATGTGCTTCTTTCTCAAATTCAAGAGGTGAATGTTCGTGGGTTGACCGTGCAGCTGGATAAAGGACTGAAAACCGGTATAACGGTAAAAGCTTGCCTGAATTGATTAGAGAATAAACGGAGAGGGAACAACCCCTTTCCGCTTTCCAACCGGAATATTGAACTTAAAAACGGAAGTTATGGTTTACGAGACGAATTGCACGGAAATAACACAGGACAAATGGCGTGAGCTGATGAAGTACGGTAGAAAATGCTCCTATCGGCTGCTTACGGCGAGAATCAAGCGGGAATTGCCGGAATTATACCATGCGCTGGCTCTCCAGTTCTATAATCCTTATGCGGAACAGTGCAGGCAGACACCCACACATTATATATTGGTTCATTCGGCCATTGAATATTTTATCAGAAAACAATAAAGGACAAATGGTTATGAAAACAAAAAAGGTTGATAAAAAGAAAACGCTGGCTTATGCGGTGGCATTTTACTTTACGGATGTTTCCGTAAAGTTCATGATGGGGAATGCGATGTATGAGTATGTACATACCGTTTATGACAGGCGGTATGATAACGGTGGCTTTAATACGCTTGCCGTAGTCTATAATTACAAGAGGATGAAGTACGAGGTATTGGTCGTATCGGACGAGAAGGTAGGTGATAAGGAGATTCATATATTATAAGTTTCACAAACAGGGCTTTTGCCATATAAAAACGGCTTTTGAGATGAAAAAGTTATCGGCTTATACGGTTGCATCCAACTGCACCGACTTGACGGATATACGTGACGGCATCGCTGAAATACATGAAGCGATGAAGACTTGCGTTGAATCCGGGAAACATATCCCTTCATTCTATGTTTCCCGGTTGGCCAAACTGGAAACTAAAAAGAAGAAACTGGAGAAACGGACGCAGGTACACATGACCGTCACCATCCGTTTCTTTATAGATGATGATACCCTTACAATGGCAGTCAGGCATTGCCTTTTCTTCAAGCTGGAACCGACTCGGCAGAATGTGATGAAAGCCATCCGTGATGCGGTTCTTAATAACGGACGTTCCATTCTTGACTTTCCGGAAGCATGGGGAGAAGATCTTATGGATGTGTCTTTCTTTGATGTGGAGAATGCCATGAAGAAGCTGCGTTCCTCATTCGGCCTATAAACTTCATTGCATATTTTTCCGAAAGTAAAGTAACCGTTGGATTTTGGCCAGCGGTTCTTTTTTCAAAAAAAGAACCAAAAACTTTGAATACAATCTTTTTTCATCTTCTAACTTATGTATTCGGAAAAAATTCCATGGCATTCAGAAAAGGGATGATAGCGGTTTGGGGATTATAGGGTAGATTTGTGGGGTAAGCTTACAGAGACAGTTTTTATAGGCAGGTTCCGAAAAGCCTTTGAGAGAGTAGGAGAACATGAGTTATAATATATGGCTATAAGTATAAATGATAGACAATTGATTACACAATTTATTACTAATACTCAGAATTTGAATGTTAATTTACCTACAAATGGTGGAGGGTGTGCTAATTTAGTTAGAGGAATTATAGAACAGGCAACAGGAAAAAGAATTTCAGTTAATCCTTTTGGAGCTTCTTTAGAAAGTATGATACAAAAAATAAATACCTATCATGATTTAGCTAAATGTAATAATGGAGATATATTATATTTTGTGCATCTTCCTAATGCTGCTGTAAATTTACATCAAACTATTCATTATGCAATTTTTTGTAATGTTAATAATGCTGGTGTACAGAAAAATGTTATTGGGATAAATGGATTAGCAGATCTTTCTTTTTCTCCCACAGCTTATCATGGTGTTGTAGCATCTGTAATATCTCCGGGTAATTTTAATGGAGTAGGGCAGGTGATATATGATACTGTAGCATTCCCTAATATTCTTGGTGAATTGTATGTTATTGATTATGAATTGATATAGGAATAAGTTTCTTCGTTATTTTATGGCGTACAGTAGTATAGAAATAGAAAAAAACTGAAAATTGAATAGTAAATTTGTTTGCTCCATGTTACGTTTATTACCGCTTGTAATCGGGCTTTGCGCAGACTTTATGTCCTGAAGGCTTTTTAGTACCCCTTCCATTTGGAAGATTTTGACAGCAGCGATGAAGGTGGTGGAGGATATATCCGGCTGGAGGCTTTTCAGTGTGTTCTCCGATGGCTGATATCCTCTCATCTTCAGTTCCAGAATGGTATTGAAAAGTCATCATTTCGCATAGCCTTCATGAAAGCCTCCTCTTGTTCGTTGGCAATGTCCGGATTTGGATCGTATGCAGTTGCTTGCCGAACAAGAACAGACTTTTTATTAATGTAATAGTGTCGCTATTCGTCTGTTTTTATCTTCTAGCTAAAGGCAGTAACAACCGTTCCACAAGTTCTTTCTTGTTCTCAACGGGCATCTTGTTTCTGCCTTTGGCAATGACTTCAGCAGCCAAATCGCTTTTACGCCCGGCAATGTATTTCTGTCGCTTTCCGTTTATGAAGGCCTCGATACGGAAATCATGCCGGGTGTTTTCGATGATGTTGATTTCTGATACCAAAAAGCCATCCTCTGTCTCGTAGGGTTCGACAATGGTGGGCAGGTAGTGTTTCATGGTTTTCCCTATGATCGGAGATACCAAACCGGAAAGATGCTCTTCGATGCGGTCTTTCCAATAGTCATCGATTTGATGATTGGTGGCATAATCGTAAAAATGGCTGATGGCAAGGCTGACTTCTTCGATTATCCTTTTCGCATTCTTTATTCCGTTCTGTTTGGCAAATTGCATCAGGTCATCTTCCGTGATGTCGTTATCTTTTCCTGCAATGCTCATGGAGTGTGCGTTTTCGTATGCCGCACCGTCCAAATTGGTGGTGAATGTCATGTCGTAGGCTGGGGTGATGTGCCATGTGCCGTTTCTTTCCATCAGGAAAGAGAAATTCTTGATGTGGTCATCCACATTGCCGCCCATGATATTGAATACCGTCCTACGGTAGAGTTCGGACTGTTCGCTTGCCGGGATGTTCAGTTTTCGGCAGACTTCAAACAAATCCTCATAGCTCGTTGCATCCGGATTCATGGCAGCAAGTGTCTGTGTATGTATCTTCTCTCCGTTTATCCTATCGTAACGCTCCGTCAGGAAGTGATGTTTTCCCTCAATTTGAATGAGTCGGGAAGGCATCATCGTAATCCCGGCTTCCTTTGCCATCTCATAATATACCATTTCCATTTGCGTGAACGGAAAATCGTCCCCTTCTGCAAACTTCAATATGTAGTAGGTATAGCCCTCCGGTAAAGGGACTTGGCCGGAACGTATATCATGTGTCGTTTCATTGATGGCGATGATGGCTTTCGGGTGCTGCCCTCCGGCTGATGTACCTATCTCATAGATACTTTGCAGTTGCAGTGCTTCGTCATCTTGCACGGATATTTCCTCCCGTTCCTCAAAGATACGGCGTGCCAGTTGGTATAAACTCTCTATCTGGAGAGTGGAAGAGGATTCCAATCCAGGAGTGGCCGGGATGAACTCAAAGGCTCCCATTCCCCGTTTCCCGATGAAAGACAGTTTATCTACCGGTGTGAGTTTGCGCTTGGGGATATGGTTTTGTGCCGCCCATTGGTCGAAGACCATGTTACCCCACCGATCAGGCAATGAATCTGCCAAAAACGGTGGGAGACCTTGATAAGTCTTTTCTTTGTTTCCGAGTATGGGCATACCCTTTGCCGCCGGTCCTTTGACAGAAGCGGTCAGTGGGGCGATTTCCACTCCTTTCTTGATGAAATCCGGATGATAGTTGAAGACGGCTCTTTTGTTTCTTTCGTCCCAATAGAGCTTTCCGACTTCTTCTCCCCATAACATAACACTCACAACATTATTTTCCATGTCTTATCCTTTTCGGCTTTTTATTCATTATTCGTTCCATTGTATAGGCTGAAACAGGTATTTCCGGCATCAGATCATCCATCTGTTCCAGACAGTCCACTACTCGTAACAGGGCAAGAAAGTTGCCCATATTGATGTTATAGGCCTTCCCGTTCTCAAACTGGCGTAAGGTGATAAGGCTGACACCGGCTTTCTCGGCAGCCTCTTTTTGGGTGAGCCTATAGGTTAGCCTGTATTCCTTAAATCGTCTGCCCAGTTCCACTATGATTTCCGGATTGGCCATGGCTTGGGTGATGTGATTCGTTGTCATTTTACAAAGGTAAATATATTAATTGTTAAATCAAAATATGATATATAACAATTAATATATTTACTGTTATATTGAATTGTGCGCGATGTAGTTTGTGTGCTAATCCCCCAATTCCATGCTACGTTTATTGCCGCCTGTAATCGGGCTTTGCGCGGGTTTTATGTCCTGAAGGCTTTTTAGCATCCCTTCCATTTGGAAGATTTTGGCGGCAGCGATGAAGGTGGTGGCGGATACATCCGGCTGGAGGCTTTTCAGTGTGTTCTCCGATGGCTGATATCCTCTCATCTTCAGTTTCAGAATGGTATTGAAGTCATCATTTCGCATAGCCTTCATGAAAGCCTGCTCTTGTTCGTTGGCAATGTCCGGCATATGGATCGTATGCAGTTGCTTGCCGAACAAGAGCAGGTTTTCTCCGATAAAATCGGCGTGTTCCGGCTTGACCCCGCAATCCTTGGCAGTCTCATGCCAATGCGATACGGTTTCCTGTATCTCTTCGATAATCTGTTTGTGTTTCCGGATACCCATGTTCTCACCTACCTTTTGCAGATCTTCCATCGTGAAATTGTCTTGTTTGCCGTTGAGTGACAGCTGGTGGCGGTTCGTCCATTTGCCGCCCGGTGTGTATGAGTAGCAGAGGTCGTATGCTGGGGCCAGTTTCCACTTCCCTTGTCTATCCATCAGGAAAGATAAGTTCTTGCTATGGTCGTCATGGTTCCGGCTCATGACGTTGAACACCATTCTTCGGTATAGTTCCTCCTGCTCTGGATAAGGGAGGTTCATCTGCCGCATGATACGGAATATCTCTTCGTATGAATGGCGTTGGTCACGGTCATAGTGGGCAAGCCCGGCCAATGTCTGTACATGGATCTTCTCTCCGTCTTCCATACGGTCAAAACGTCGTGTCATAAAGTGATATGACTCTTTTTCCTGAAGTAACCGGCATTCCATCATATCGATACCGCAGGCTTTTTGCCATCCGGTGATAGGCATATTCGATATTTCCTATTCCTTGTGGATTGTCCGTTATCTGCGTGTGTTCGCTGTATTTGCCGCCATCAAATTTCAACAGCCAATACCCGAATCCTTCAGGAGCTTTTACCTGTCCGGAGCGTACCTCTCCGGTAATATCGTTGTAGGCGATGATGGCCTTGGGCTTGGCACCTCCGGCAGATGTTCCCACTTTCAGTATATCCAGAATGTTTCTTCCTTCCTGGCGCAGTTGGACCTGAAAAGCCATTCTGTCCGTGAATACGGATTTGGCAAGCTCAGTCAGTTCCTCGATATGGAGCACTGATGATTCGTTCATGCCGTTGATTGGCGAGGACGGCTCAAACTCCAGTGCGCCCATGCCACGTTTGCCTACATAGCAAAGCCTGTCTAAAGGGGTAATCTCTTCTCCGGACAATCCCTTGCTGGCAAACCATTCATTGATGATCTGGTTTCCGAAAGTGTCCGGCAGTGAATCGGCAAACAGGCCGGGCAACCCCTTGAAACAGTCGGTACGGTTTTCAAGGAACCGGTAGGGGGTGTTCCTGTACTGGCTGATGGGCATGATGATGGGAGAAATGTCAAGACCGGAGCGGATGAACTTCCGTTCATAGTCGAACAAGGCGGCATTGCTTTCCTTTTCCCAATAGAGAGAGCCTACGCTTTCTCCCCATAGCTTTACATCTACTATCAAATCATTCATGGTTATCTTGTTTTAAATGGCGTACACGGTAGCGTTTCTTTCCTTGCAGTTTTTTGAGCTCTATCGGGCTGACCCGGATTTCCGGTACCAGTTGCTCCAGGTTCTCCAGCAGGCCGAGCGAGCGGAGTACGCTGATGAACAACAGCAGCGATACCGATTTGCCCTTCTCGATGTTCGCAACGGTCAAGGGGCTTACACCGGAAGCCGTTGCCAGTTCTTCCTGCGTGATATGCTGCCTGATACGTGTCTCTTTGATGCGCTGGCCGATTCTCATCAGCACAGCTGGATTGCTCATTTCATTCCACATGGTTGTTCCTTTTTTGCAAATATACAAATAATCCATGTAAATATATAGATTAACTTGAATATATGATGTTAATCTATATGAATACAATGATTATAGTTGCTTTATCGGCTGTTTTTTTCTTTGAACTAGGATGAAAACTGACTAAAATGACAATGTGTTGTGAATATGAAAGAGCTAGGAAAGATGATTAAAGAGTGCAGGAAGAGTTTGAAGGTCAATCAGCTGGAACTTCTCCGAACTGGCGGGCGTGGGCATCAATACGCTGGTGGCCATCGAGCGTGGAGAAGGCAATCCTAAATTGGCTACTGCTTTCCATTGGAGTTGATTAAAGTGCGGAAAAATGTATAAGATTGCTTCTATTATCTGTTTATTTTAGTATATTTGTGCTTTAAATAAGTGCGGATAAATGTATTATACGCTGTTTTTACATGTATAAAAATGCTGTTTGTAGATGAAAAGATTTGTTTTGCAACAACTTATAGAATGGAAAAACCGTGAGGATAGAAAACCTCTGATTTTAAATGGTGCCCGACAAGTTGGGAAAACATGGCTGCTCCATGAGTTTGCCAAACTTGAATCCTCAGTGTCGTTTTGCTGATTTATTTAGCCTCCCTTATCTGGGTAAGCAGGACCGGCACTGAAGTAAACAATACGGTAAAGTCCTGTTGGCAGGCCTTTATTCCCAAAGCCGTAGCAATATGCGTCTTTCCTGTTCCCGGATTTCCATACAGGACCAGGTTTCTTCCCTGTCTGATGAAGTCCAGTGTCTCCAATTCAGGTAATATTACCTGTGCCTCTTTGGGCATGTCTTCCATAACAAGCTCATGCAGATACTTCATTTGTGGAAATCCCGCAGATCTTATCCTTGATCTTCTTCTACACTCCCTTCTCCTGGCGCTTTCCTTTCCAAGCAATTCCGTCAAGAACTGCAGATGGTTCCAGTTTTCTTCAGCTGCCAATGAAAGGGTGCATTCCAGTTCCTCTTTAAAGGCCAGAAGCTTCAGTTCTGCAGCATAGTCATAAATGGTTTCTTTTTCTGATTTCATATATTATAAACTTAAATGGTTGGTATTATATCATGCACTTCATTGTATCCTGTCATGAGCGCCGTGATGCCTTCAAGCATATCCACAGCTTCTCTTTCTATATTCTCCTGTTGTGCCGGGAGAACAGGCGGTTCCATGGTTTCTTCTGTCTCTCCCTGTACGCTACCATGCAGCATGGCCTTTACCTGGTCCGGAGATATCTTTCTGACACCACGTCCGGTCAGCTCCTTGCATGCCGTGACAATGTCCGTTCCGGAAAATCCATTTTTTCGGGCATAGTCCAGCAACAGAACAAACGTCCTGTTGTCCTCCTTGAAATGGATGTCATACAGCCTTCTCAGTTCTTCCGGTGCTCTTTGCCAAACCACAGAGTGGGGCAATGCCCCCGGTTTACGGGAAAGTGTACGCAAATAGTGCTCCAGCTTGATGCACCAGTCTCCACCGCAATAACTGCGTTGATGAGAGGCCACTTTCTCCTTCCCGTACAGGATGACGATTTTTTCACTATAAACCTTGACATGTACTTTTTCTCCCACAAGAGAATCAGGTACGGAATAATGAACATTTTTCATGCTGATAGTTGACCATTTATCCACAATGTACTCATAGACCTCAAAACAGCCCAGATTACCGGGAAAAGGCTTCAGCGATGACAGGTCAGCTTCCAGGCGTGATGTTTTCTCCGCTGTTGAAAGACTGCCTTGCTCGTTGTTGACCTGCATACATACCCGGTTTAAATGCTCCTGGGCAGAATGTATATCACCAAAATGGTCTGTCAGGCAGAAAGCTTTCCTTCTGACATATTCCACGCTGCGCTCCACATGTCCTTTCTCCCATCCGGCCCGTACATTACAGAAACGGTACTCAAAACAATAGAAACCGGACATCTTCATCAAAGCTTCTGTAGGTTTCTTATCACCACCGACAAAGCTCTTGACGGCTACACGCATATTGTCATAGACCATCATGGCGGGGACACCATGTATATCCCTGAAAAAGTTACGGTGGGATTCCATGAAGGCAAGCGTATTCTGATGCGAAAAGATAGGCGTATCTGCCATTGCTATGCCCGAAAGTGAATACGGCCAGATAAAACTTGGTTTTGACGCCGTCAATAAAAAGAAGAACTTCACCCCAGTCAAACTCGGCAATGCATCCAGGCTCATAGAACAACCGGATAAAGGCTTCGCTCTTTTTCTTCTCTTTGTATGACTCTATATTTTTTATATAACTGCATACTGTGGCGTAACTGATGGTGTATCCTTGAGATAACAGAAACTGGTGGATATCCTTTTTCAACATGCGCTGTTTGCGAAGTCCGGTAGCTATCTTAACGGCATTCTTCTTCAGGCAAAATCCTATCTTATCCTTAATCTCTTGTGTGAGCCGGCGAGGACGGCGTCTGGAACTGTCATACCTGGGCTGGATGGTAAGCAAATCACTCAAAGCCTCTTCTGGATTGTCCGTGCGGATGGCTGATTCGTACTTTGAAAGAATATTGTCAACGGTATGACGGCTGACATGAAGTTCACGAGAGATACGCCGTTTGCTATAACCGCATACTCTATACATGTGTATTATTGATTGTCTTTCTACCATAGTCTTCATTTTACCTTTGCATTTGGATTATACAAAGGTCATTATACTTATCCTATGGTGGCGCAATTTTCAACTGGAATATTGGCGCACTTTTCAATTAGTATCTACAGGCTTATGTGGTATGCCGTAAGAATAACCTTGCACGCCAGCTTTTTTCTCAGGATTTCAATGTTGACAGAATTTTACGGGGGCTGCGTGCGATGACTTCCGTTGACATTACTCCGGGTGATACGCTTATTATCCTTGATGAGATACAAGATATCCCGGAAGCACTGGAATCTTTGAAGTATTTTAAAGAGGAGGTTCCGGAGTATCATATAGCTGTGGCAGGTTCACTTTTGGGGATATCCCTTCATCAGGATGTGTCTTATCCCGTAGGGAAGGTAAATGTCATCAATATATTTCCTATGAACTTTGAAGAGTTTCTTGTCGCCAAGGGAGAAGAAGAAGCTTGTAAATTGCTTATGAGTGGGGATTTTGAAACGATAAGCCTCCTGCATGACAAATATACGGATCTCCTTCGGCAATATTATTATGTAGGTGGTATGCCGGAAGTTGTACTCAAATATGTAGAAACGGATTCCTTGCTGGAAGTCAGAAGAATACAGTCGGAGATTTTGCAAGGCTATGATCTTGACTTCTCAAAACATGCGCCCAAAGAACAGGTTCCGCGTGTCCGAATGGTATGGAACAGCATTCCTTCCCAATTATTTAAAGAAAACAAGAAATTCATTTACGGAGCTTTGCGAAAAGGTGCCAGAGCCAATGATTTTGAGATGGCCATTCAATGGCTTGTAAATGCCGGGTTGTTGTATAAAGTGCCTCGATGTACCAAACCGGAGCTTCCGCTTGATATTTATGAAGACCTGTCGGCTTTCAAACTCTATATGGTTGATTTGGGGCTTATGGGTGCTATGGTCAAGACAGATCCGGCCCAAGTCTTGATTAAAAACGACATATTTAAGGAATACAAGGGAGGAATGACTGAACAGTATGTATTGCAGCAGATGAAAAGTAAGGGCGTGTCACCGATTTATTACCATAACACAGACAATTCGCGTCTTGAGTTGGATTTTGTTATTCAACGTAATGCCCAAATGGTGCCGATAGAAGTGAAGGCCGAAGGGAATGTCCGGGCCAATTCGTTGACAGCATTACTGGGAAAAAGACCGGAATTGCATGCGGAGAGATTTTCTATGTTGCCTTATAAAGTACAGGGTAATCTTACAAATTTTCCGCTATATGCAATATAGGTGTATCCTTTTCCCATGCCGGTCATACCGTTAGAACTGATTGATAAGTATGATGCGTATGTTGGCCGGTATGTCTATCTTTGTGGCAATGAAAACAGAGAGAGGATTGATTTACGCCTTGTTTTCCGGGACGGAAAGGAGATTGGCACGGATGATCTGAATCTGTATTATAATTGATGTGACGGCTTGGATGTCCCCCGGATGAATGTTCGGGGGATTCTTTTTCTTTTGGGCGTTCCTGTGGGACGGTCGGGCTTTACGTTTCAAGTCCTCGCCTAAAGGCTGTGGGCTTTACTCTGCAATCCCTAACGCATGGCTGAAAACTCTTCTTGCCGGTGTTCTTCTTCTTCATACAGCCTCATGCGTTCTTGTAATGCTTCTTTTAAATTGTCGCTTTTTTTCAGTCCGAGTTTGGCACGTATGTTCGCTCGTTGGCTGGTTATGTTTCCGCTACTCCGATGTAATAATTCGCATATTTGGCTGACGGTCTTGTCTTGCAGTATTAAACGGCAGATGTTTAATTCGGACGGGGATAAATTGGGATATATTCTCCTGATTGTATCAAGTTTACTTTTTTCCTTTTTCTGGTATGCGGCAAGGGCTGTAAAAAGATTTTCTTTGGATTGTTCCCCTATTATGTTTAACAGGGAGCTTGTCTTTTCTTCCGGGTTATTCTCGCTTAACAACTCGGCGAACGCGAATAGTTCTTCCTTTTTCATTTGGAGACGTTTCAAAAGCATTTCCTCTTCCTCTTTTAGCAAGTTGCTACTTTTTAGCAAGCTGCTGATATTACTGTGTAAGGATCTTCCTAATAAGGGGATCATGGTGTATATGATGATGATCAAAGGCAGATAACTGTATAGGAACGGTTCGTCGGTGATAAGTGTGCAGATTGTATAGGAAGCTATGGTAAGGGAGGACAATAGGATGGAGATATTACTCATATAGGCACAGATGGAAAGCATGGTAAATAAGAGAGAGATAGTAATGTTACTCATTATCAATGCTCTTTGATAACTATATTCATATCCGCTACATATTGAGCAATAAATTATTTCGATAAAAATCTCGATATGTATGGCTATCAGTATAATGGAAAAGGTCGTGGTCAGATTTACTCTCTTTTTAAAATAAGCGAGAGTGCACATAATGATAAACAGGAATAATACGCTGTTAATATAATAAAACTGTTCATTGGGAAATGGAACTGAATATATGTATATGGGTGCGCATAAGACCAGCATGAGCAGGGATAGATGAAAGACTCGTTTTTGTTGATACGTTATTATCATTTCTCTTTCTTTTTTGTCGTAAGTTTGAGTTTTTATTGAACTTAGAAAAGAGGCGGCTTTTGTGCTGATTTTCATGTGTTTTATTGTTTTAAGTGTTATTAAGTATAATGTTTCCTGCAAAAATAACTGTTTTTTTTTTTTTGTATGTTTAAGTACTTTTCTTTATGATGTTAAGTGTTTTTAATTGTTGTGTAAGCGTGATTGGCTGCTGTGGTAAGTGTTGTAGCTGTTGTGTGGTTGTCTTTTTAAGTATTTATAAGTTTAAAATACTTGTTTTTTGCTTTGGAGGTTGGTTTATAAGTGCATATCTTTAGCGGTTGAAATTCAGGGGGTGTAAAAGCCTGGGTTTGGATTGTCATATTAACAAATGATTAAATGACGAAAAGATGTTTTTTTATATTAAATGTGTATTGTTCGTGCTCGTGTTGAGTATAAGCGGAGAAATATCCGCTCAGGAGAAGCGTGATTCGGTAAGGATCTATTTTCATCAAGGAAAGGTAAATATAGATACATGTTTACTTGACAATGGGAACGAGATGGAGCGGTTTGCTAAAATCTGTTCCGCATTGAACGACTCCGTCCGTCTTATCAGGAAAATTCAAATAATAGGAGGAGCTTCCCCGGAAGGAGGGGGGCTGTTGAATGGAAGGCTGTCTGAAAAACGAGCAGAGGTTTTGTGGCGGTATATATCACCTTATATAAAGATTCCGGTATTGGAGAAGGATTTTCATTTTTCGGGAAGCGACTGGAACGGACTTATAACGATGGTGAGAGCGGATGTGAATGTTCCGGAGAGGGAGGATGTCCTTCGTTTGTTGGAGAAGATCGTCCGTTTGGAAAACCAGGACAGCCCTTATTTGGGGGGAGAACTGAAAAGACTGAAAGGGGGGAGGCCATACTCATATTTGTATAAATTCCATTTTCCGAAACTTCGTTCGTCGATGGTGAAAATATGCTATGATAGTGATCCGATAAATCCCGTCAGAGATACGGTATATATACATACACGTGATACGTTGTGCATCCGTGATACCGTTACCGTCATAGCTCCGGTAAAGAAACGGCCGTTTTGCATGGCGGTGAAAACAAACTTGCTTTATGACGCTGTTTTGATACCTGACATCGGGGTTGAGTTCTGTTTGGGGAAGAACTGGTCTGTGGCCGGGAATTGGATGTATGCCTGGTGGAAAAGTGATCGGAAGCATAATTATTGGCGTATCTATGGGGGAGATGTGGAGTTGCGCCGCTGGTTCGGTCGGAGAGCGGTGGAAAAACCGTTTTCCGGGCATCATGTCGGATTGTACGGGCAGATCGTCACCTATGATTTCGAATTGGGTGGGAAAGGTTACTTGGGGGATAAATGGAGTTACGGGGGAGGCGTGGCTTACGGCTACTCGTTACCTGTGGGACATCGGTTCAATGTGGATTTCACGTTGGGAATCGGCTACCTTGGAGGATCGTACAAGGAGTACATCCCTTTGGACGGTCACTATGTATGGCAGACCACTAAAAACCGCCGCTGGTTCGGCCCGACCAAGGCGGGTATCTCTTTGGTGTGGTTGATCGGCCGGGCAACTACAACGAGAAGAAAGGAGGCAGGCAGTGATACGGATACGCTTTAGTCTGGTGTTCATATTTTTATGGATAGGACTGACGGCTTGTGAGCATAAGGATTTATGTTACGATCATCCGCACTTTGCCACGGTGCGGGTAATATTCGACTGGACCAAGATTTCCAATCATGACAAGCCTGAAGGCATGAGGGTCGTATTTTATCCGACCGACGATGAAAGCAACACGTGGATATTTGATTTCCCCGGAGGAGAGGATGGGGAAGTGGAGCTTCCCGAGAATGATTACCGGGTAATTTGCTTCAACTACGATACCGACAGGATGGTTTGGAAAGAAAACGGCAGTTACACGCTTTACTGCCGATACGCGTGATGTGCAGTCGCCGGATAACCGGACAATGGCTGTCACCCCACCTTGGCTGTGTGGCGACCATATAGACGAAGTTATCCTCAAGGACATTCCGGGAGGAAGCGCGGAGATAGTACGGCTGACTCCCGTAAACATGGTATGTCACTACACGTATGAGGTGAACGGTCTTCGGGGACTGGATAGGGTGGCGGATTTGCGGGCCGCTCTTTCCGGCATGTCCGGCTCGCTTAACATGTCCGCCGACAGTTTGCCCGCCGGTCTTTCGGAGAGCCTGCTCTTTGATGGAATGGTTTCACGGAATCAGATTATAGGCGGATTCTATACGTTTGGACATTCCGCACTTGAAGGAGAGCCCAATGTTTTCCGGTTGTATCTCAAGAACCGTTCAGGCAGCATGTCTGTATTGGAACAGGACGTGAGCGGCCAAGTGCATGATGTCCCGGTAGTGGGGCATGTCGGTGATGTGCATCTGGTGTTGAATTTTGATTATGAGGTTCCATCCGAGCCGGGAAGTGACGGTGCGGGATTTGATGTGGACGTTGATGATTGGGATGATGTGAATATGGATATAGTGTTGTAATATGAGTTTATTAATTATATGTATCAATTTGATTTATTTTTATTTATGAAAAAAAGTACAGTAATGCTTTGGGCAATCTTTGGAGCTCTACTCATGGGTTGCTCAGACGAGGAGATTGCGAATGTGGAAACCTCCTCACGGAATGCGATTGGTTTTAACGTGTTAAGTAATGCGGCGGAAACGAGGGCTACCCCTACTACCAACACCAACTTGAAGAACACCGATTTCGACGTGTTCGCTTTTACGGCGGATGGTACTGCCTTCATGGGAAAGGTAGACACGGATTTTGGACATGACGGAGTGAATATCGTGTACAATAATGGTAAGTGGGATTATAAAAATGCGAGCGACCTTCGTTATTGGCCTACCGAGGCTTTGGACTTTTACGCATTCAATCCCGGAACGGTTGATGAAGCCATGCAGTGGAGTTATATGTGGGAAGCCACCAAGGATACTCAAAAGATAACTTATTCCTGCTCCGATGAGTATGGATCTGGTATCAATGCTCATGAAAACTACGACGTGGTGTATGCCATAGCCAAAGGCCAGACAAAAGACAAGAACAACGGAGTAGTGAAATTTAACTTCAAGCATATTCTGTCACAGGTCGTATTCAAAGCAAAGACCGAATACGATAACATGCAGGTGAATATAAAGGACATCAAGATTTTTAATGTAAAAATGGGCGGCGTCTACACATTGCCTGCGACAGCCGATGGAACGGGAAGTTGGGCTGTGGGTGATTGGCCTGAAAGCTCTACAGGAGGAGGTTTTATTACCGTAGTGCAAGGCAAATTCATCGAGGTCAATAGTAATACCACAGCTACCGATATTTCCGAAAAAACTCCTATGCTGAATATACCACAGAAGCTGACAGCATGGAAAGTTTCCGAAGAAGCCACCAATACCAAGATAAAAGCCGACGGTGCGCATCAATGTTACCTGTCGATCACCTGCAAAATCCAGCGTTACGGAACAATTTATGTTCCGTTCGGAGATACATGGGTAGCGGGCAAGCGTCATATCTACACGTTGATTTTCGGTGGTGGTTATACTGATCAGGGAGAGGCTGTGTTGAATCCGATCCAGTTTGATGCAGAGACAACAGGCTGGGTTGATGCAAATAGCAACGTAAACGTTAAACCTTAAACAAAAAGTTTATCAATATCGTACCCGTTGGCAGGTTAAACATACGCAAGATTAATCCCGCCAACGGGTTCTTTATAGGGAATCGCATTTTCAATATACTTTTTGATGTAGGGGTGCTTTTTGCGTACCTTTTTCCTGGAGAATTTTTTTGTGGAGTGTTTGCCCTGTATATTCCCCGATACGCTGTTATAGCAGGGAACTGTTTTTATCAAGTAGTCAGATATCTTTGCAATACCGATTTTAGCGAATCCCCGGGCAGATTTGGTGATAGGGTCCATGCATACGGTTTCGCTTTCTTCGGCTTTTGAAAAATAATCAGCCCGGCCCATTGTGTTCTTCGGGGCTTCGGCCAGTCCTCTGCCCCGGCAGATTTAATGGCGTTGCGTATATGGGTGCTGAACACTTTGCCCTGGAATGTTTCCTGTACCAGTTCCGAAACGCTCTTGTTCAGGTTCTTTCTTCCGTCGTACTGGGTTATCAGAACCCCGGCTATCGAAAGATCCGAGTTCAAACGTTGCTGCACCTTGTGGACGACCTGCATAAGTTTGGCCATTCCACGCATTGCCAGGAATTGAGCCTGAACCGGGATAATCAACCGATCCGAGGCCGTCAGTGCGTTAAGCGTGAGCAGCGACAGCGAGGGGGGACAGTCGATCAGGATATAATCGAATTTCTCCTTTTGGCCCTTGATAAGGTGGGCTAAGATAAGCTCCCGTCCGGCCTCGTTGATTAACTCCGTTTCAACGGCCGAGAGATCCAGGCAGGAGGAACGACGCTAAGGCCGTCCTTATGCTCGTAGATCGGCTGGTCGTATTCGCCTTTCATCGCAACGTAGATCGTTTGGGGAAGCTCCGCAGAGAAGCCCAGCGATTCGGTCAGGTTGGCCTGCCCGTCAAGGTCGATCAAAAGAACCTTGTACCCTTTTTTGACGTAACGCACCGCCCAGGTTGATCGTGGTTGTGGTCTTTCCTACTCCCCCTTGTGATTCAATACGGAGATTACTTTTGCTTTGCTCATAAATTCAGTTTTTAAATGGTTGTCATGTCCGCAACATATAGTCAAAAATACTAATATACTAAAAGACTAAAAGTAGTATTTTCGTTTTTGCGTGTATTCACTGGCTATTATTAAATGGGAAAATACCTATAAATTAGGTATTCGTTGGAACATCGCTTATAGTGAATGGGACGATTACCGCAAACAGAACGGGCAAGATGAATGTATAGGTAATCCACAGTCGAGAGGTATTCCCACCTGGTTTGTTTTGCCCGATGATATGATGTTTAGTGAGAAGTTCAGCGGTGCGATGCAGAGGCTTGATGAATTAAGAAAAGGTAAATAAGTAATGGAACAGGGAGAAATCATATTATACCAGCCGGATGAAGCGGTCAGGTTGGAAGTGAGGCTGGAAGATGAAACCGTTTGGCTGACACAGGCGCAAATTGTGGATCTTTTTCAATCCAGCAAAGCAAATATAAGCGAGCATATAAAAAACATATATGATCAGAAAGAATTAGAGGAAAGTTCAACTGTTCGGGATTTCCGAACAGTTCGACAGGAAGGCAAACGGCAAGTGATGCGCAATCTGACTTATTACAATTTGGATGCGATCATATCCATTGGGTTTCGTGTCAATAGTAAAAGAGGTATTTTATTTAGTTGATGAAACGGACGTGTACCATATCGGAGCCTCGTTAAAGGATCTGGGGAAAAAGATGTTCGCTTTCTCAAAGCTGGATATTCCGGCGGCTGTGATTACTGACCTGTTATAATATCCTTTGTCTTATGAATGGGCTGTCGCAAAAGAAAAACCCGTTCTTGATGAACGGGTATATCCTTGACTTGGTTACGTGTTTTGATAACAGAGGCTTTACCAAGCATTACAATGCAAAGATAGTAATTATAGGTTAATTAGCGAATTTCTTTTTGGATAGATCCGGAAATAATGCCTCCTTGAAAGAGGTGGATAAGGTGATTAAAACAATAGATAAGGAAGAACAAAAGCAAAAGGGATGAATGTGGTTATTTATTCACGTGTAAGCTCGCAGTCGGCCAGGCAATCGACCGAACGGCAGGTTGTCGATCTGGAGAGGTTCGCAGCCGGACGGGGGTACGAGGTGACGGCGGTCTTTGAGGAAAAGATAAGCGGACGAAAGGCCAATATCGAACGCCCGGTTTTAAGCCGTTGCCTGGAATACTGCACAGATCCGCAGAACCGGGTGGATATGTTGTTGCTGACCGAGATCTCACGCCTGGGGCGTTCAACCCTGAGATCCTAAAGTCACTCGATACGCTGCACACGCATAAAATATGCGTGTATATTCAAAAACCTGAACCTGGAAACGTTACGGCCGGACAAGACGGTAAAAAGGCTACTCGATCCGAACGTGGCGAAGCTCACGGGAAAGGCCGTTTCGACGATACAACAAGTAAAAAAAAGACTTCATTAGTAGCTGATTATCGGAACAAATATTGTATTTTTGCAACAAATACGAGTAAATGCACATAATTAAAAAAAACGAGTATTTACACGTGTCTAAAAACGAGTATTTGCACGAAAATAATCAGAATCTAAATAAAAACGGTTATGGCAACAATGGCGGAGAAAATGGCGGCTTCACTGGAGGAATTAAGAAAGCTCCAGGAGAAAGACCGCTGTGTCGTCCTGCAAGGGACGGCCGAGATAGGGAGGACGCATTTAACCCGGCTGTTGGATAACGGCTGGTTGCAGGAAGCCTAATCCGAAGCCGTCTTTTGCGGCGGCATTTGAAAGACGTTCAAATGCACCGAATACTCGTTGTTGCTCATCTTCGGTCATGCCCGTACCGGTATCTTCAACGATAAGTTTCAGCAAACCGTTATCATAATCCGCTGCCAATGATACACTACCGTTAATACGTCATTATCCCGCCTTTGAACTGCCCGCGTAAATTCAGGTTTTCAAGCCAGATTAAATCAGCATAATCTTTTACC
>VOFG01000944.1_pt1 | contig 32001 bp, 42 predicted proteins | sample 5384171 | NCBI WGS metagenome assembly VOFG01 (sample SAMN12384726, study PRJNA508395) | human gut metagenome | isolation source: healthy gut F | host: Homo sapiens
TCCGTCGTGCCGCTGCCGAACGATGAGATGAAGGGCCGCATCATCGGCCGCGAGGGCCGCAATATCCGCACACTCGAGACGATCACGGGTGTCGACCTCATCATTGACGACACGCCCGAGGCCATCACCGTTTCGTCCTTTGACCCCGTGCGGCGCGAGGTTGCGCGGCTGGCGCTCGAGAAGCTCATCGCCGACGGGCGCATCCACCCGACACGCATCGAGGACATGGTCGAAAAGGCCCGCCGCGAAGTCGACCACACGATCAAGGTCGAGGGTGAGCGCGCTACGTTTGAGACCGGCATCCACAACCTCCACCCGGAGCTCATCAAGCTGCTCGGCCGTCAGAAATACCGCACTTCCTACGGCCAGAACGTGCTCAATCACTCCATTGAGGTCGCACACATCGCCGGGCTGCTGGCCAGCGAGCTGGGCGTGGACATTCCGCTTGCCAAGCGCGCGGGTCTGCTGCACGATCTGGGCAAGGCCGTCGACCACGAGATGGAGGGCAGCCATGTCCAGCTCGGCGTGGAGCTGGCCAAGAAGTACAAGGAGATCCCGTCGTCATCAACGCCATCGAGGCGCACCACGGCGACGTCGAGCCGCAGACCACCATTGCCTGTCTTGTTCAGGCAGCTGACGCAATTTCCGCCGCACGCCCCGGTGCGCGCCGTGAAAACGTCGAGAACTACATCCGCCGTCTGGAAAGCTCGAAGAGCTGACCGGCTCGTTCCCCGGCGTTGAGAAAGTCCTACGCCATCCAGGCGGGCCGCGAAGTTCGCATCATGGTCAAGCCCGAAGAAGTCAGCGAGGACAACATGATCCTGCTGGCGCGCGAGATCGCGAAGAAGATCGAATCCGAGCTCGAATACCCGGGCCAGATCAAGGTCAACGTCATCCGCGAGACCAAGGCCGTCGAATACGCAGAATGCGTTTGCGGTCGGCTCCAGCAGGCAGTCGGGGTATTCGTAATTTTCGTGTGCAGCGGGGCGTGGGTTTCTCCCGCACCGACCCGAAGAACGCGCCGGGGACATGCAGGAGGTAGTGTCCAAAATCTTCACTCCAACGCATGGGGACCTCCAACGTCTTTCCATGACAGAGAGAAAGAACCTTCTGCGCACACGCGGGCGTGTTTTCCGTCGCGGGGAACACATCCTGCTCTTCAAACGAAAAATCTAACGCCGCTTCCTCCGCCAGCGCTTTCGCGCAGCCAGAACGGCCGTTCGCGCAGATCCGCGCTGACCGCACGCCGACCTCCGCCCGTGCGCATGCCGCGCCGAACGCTTTTTCGCCCAGCTCCGCGCCAATGACCGTGCAGAGCGTCATGCCCGCAAAATGCGCAGGACTTGCCAGCTCGGGCAGCGCGCACAGAAGCTTTCCTACCGCAAGCGCCGGATTTCTCCCGTTTTCCGGGTAAGCCGCATGCGTGGGCGCGCCTGAAAACCGGAGCGTCACCCCGCGCGACGCGCAGGCAAACGTGCCGGGCCTGGTATAAATCTCGCCTCCGGAAAGCCCGGGAGGTTGTGCGCGCCGTAAATTTTCAGAATCTGCTCTTTCTGGAACAGCTCGCAGCAGGGATACGCGCCCGCGCCGGTTTCTTCCGCAGGCTGGAACAGCAAAAACACGTTCCGGCCCACGACTTTTCCCTCCAGCAGCAGACCTACCGCGCAGAGACTCGCCGCGTGACCGTCGTGCCCGCAAAGATGTGCCGCGCCGCCGTCTAACGTCGCCAGAGCGTCATAATCTGCGCGCAGGGCAATCGCAGGCTTCGAAGCATTTTTCTCCCGGTGCGCCGCATAGAAGCCTTCGCCGCACGGGAGGATTTCCAGCGTCGTGTGCGCGCGCAAAATTCCTGCAAAGCGCTTCGTCCTTGCCTCCTGCCCGGAAATTTCGGGGCATTGGTGAAGCTTTTGGCGCAGATTGACAATCAGATTTTGCTGCTGCTTCGTCATAAGGTTCTCTTCCTTTCCAATCCAAAAAAGCGGCAGACGGTGTTTCCGCCTGCCCGCAATGTCTGTCTGTTCGTATGTTTTTCTCAGATGTACTGCTGGGTGTTCACGTCGATGACGCCGCGCGTGGTGATGCGGAGCGTCGGAATGACCGGCAGCGCCATGAAGCTGAGCGTCATAAACGGGTCAATCCCGCGGCTGACGCCGAGACGGAACGCCGCGTCCTTTGCCGCCTCCAGCTCCTCGTTCATCTTGGTGAGCGGCTCGTCGGACATAATGCCCGCGATTTCCAGAACGACGCTGGCAAGCACCTTCCCGCCGTCTACAACGACGATGCCGCCGTGGTTTTCGACGATGTAGTTTGCCGCAAATGCCATATCCTCTGCGTTCGTGCCGACGACGATGATGTTATGAGAGTCGTGGGAGATGGACGTTGCAACCGCGCCGGACTTGAGCCCATAGCCCTGAATGTAGCCAAGGCCAATGTGACCGGTGTTTTGTGGCGCTCAACGACGGCAATTTTCAGGATATCCTTTTCCAGATCCACATGGTCCGCATAGCCGTTGTCGGTCGAGACAATCTCGCCCGGAATCATGCCGATCACGCCGCGCTGCCGCACATCCTCGAAGTCGGACTTCATGAGATGGCGGACATGGAACGTGTCGTGCGCCCGCTCGTCCAGATATTCCTCGATTGCGGGTGCGGGGAAATCCTTGAGCTTACCGTCATTATAATACAGCTCGCCCTTTTTGAAAACCATTTCGACGTTAAAATTCTTGAAATTATCGATGATGGCGAAGTCGGCCAGATAGCCGGGCGCGATGGCGCCGCGGTTGTTGAGCAGGAAGTAGCGCGAGGCGTGATGGCAGGCGGCCTTGACGGCGATGATCGGATCGACGCCGTATTTGTTGATGGCCTCGCGGCAGATATAGTCGATGTGGCCCTTCTCGAGAAGGTCGTTCGGGTGCTTGTCATCCGTGCAGAACATGCAGCGCTCGGCATACTGCGGGGTGAGTAAACCAGCCAACGCTTCGAGGTTCCGCGCCGCCGTGCCCTCGCGGATCATGATAAACTGGCCGCGGCGGAGCTTGGCGAGCGCGTCCTCCATGTCGGAGCATTCGTGGTCGGAATAGACGCCGGCAGCGACGTACGTGTCGAGGTCCTTGCCAAAAAGACCCGGTGCGTGGCCGTCGATTTTCTTGTGGTGCGCCTGCGCAGCGACGATCTTGGCAACGACCTCTTTATCGTTGTGGATGACGCCGTACGCGTTCATCATCTCGCCGCAGACCCTGCACTCTCGGATAGTCATAGAACGAGTCAATCGCCCGGTAGTCCAGATTCGCACCCGACTCGTCCATCGGCGTTGCAGGAACGCACGAGGGAAGCATGAACCGCACATCGATGGGAAGCCCTTCGGTCGCCTGGAACATGTAGTCGATGCCGTCGGTTGCCCATAACGTTCGTAATCTCGTGGGGTCCGTGATGACGGTCGTCGTGCCGTGCGGCAGCGTAGCTCTGACAAATTCCTTGGGGCTGACTAGGCTCGATTCCAGATGGATGTGCGCGTCAATAAAGCCGGGCAGACAATCTTGCCCGTCATGTCGTATTCGACCTCGCCATCATACTCACCCAGACCCACGATCAGCCCGTTGGCGCAGGCAATGTCGCAGGTGGTCAGTTCGTTGGAAAAGACGTTGACAAACGTCGCGTTCTTCAGAACCAGATCAGCCTTCTTGCGCCCGGATGCGGCCTCGATGACCTTCTGCTTTTTCAAAAGCTTTCTCTGAATTTTACCCGCGTAGCTTTCGGTTGTGACTGCCATGAGAATCATCCTTTCTTCGTTATATTACGGTGCTGATCATGCCGCCGTATCTGCCCGGTTGCGTTTGGTCCTGTGCGATTATAGCACAGCTTCTTGCTGATATTAGCACAAATTATACGAATTAAACGCAGATTTTGTCCATACTGTTTTTGCAGCCGCATAAAAAAGCCGTTTTCGCCGATGCCGAACGGGGCCTGTACAAGCACGTGCTGCCGTGCTATAATAAATGGAAAAATCAGGTTGGGGCGTTTTATGAAGCTTTTGATGCACATCTGCTGCGCGCCGTGCGCAAATCTGCCAATCGACGTGCTGCGCGCGGACGGGATCGATCTGACCGGCTACTGGTATAATCCGAATATCCACCCCTTCACCGAATACCGCGCGCGGCGCAACTGCTTGCAGGAGTATGCGAAGACGATCGAGCTGCCGCTCCTCGTGCGCGACGACTACGGGCTGCGTCCCTTTGTCCGGGCCGTTGCAGACGATATCGCCGGCCGCTGCGTCAAGTGCTACGAAATGCGCCTTTTTGAGGCGGCAAGAATGGCAAAGGAGGGCGGCTTCGATGCGTTTACGTCCTCTCTGTTTATCAGCCCCTACCAGCAGCACGAGCTCATGCGCGACGTTGCCTACCGGGCGGGTGAGGAATGCGGCGTGCAGTTTTACTATCAGGACTTTCGCCCGATGTTCCGCGACGGGCAGACAAAGGGCGCGCGAGCTGGGCTTCTACATCCAGAAATACTGCGGCTGCGTGTTCTCCGAGCAGGAGCGCTATCAGAAGCCCTCGAGAGCCGCTGTCCAAAAAGCGCCAGCTTTTGGACAGACGAAGGCGCGCCGCAAAATGCGGCGCGCCCTTGGTGCAGGATTGACTTTTCCCGCGAAATATGGCAACATGAACTTAAGCGTTTGCCCTCTTCTGCGGCAGCGCGAACATCGAGGGCATCCGGCGCGTCACGGCAACGCACAGAAGGCTTCCCACCGTGATTTTCAGCAGGTCGCCCGGGAGATAGATGAGCATGCCGCTGCGAATCACCTGCCAGAAGGTAAGACCCTTGCCGAGATAGCCGTTTGCGATCAGCGCCATATACGGAACGCCGATGGCATACAGAACGACAAGACCTGCGAGCATCGAAAGCGCCGTGCGCCAGAAGGTAAGCGGGCGTTTGGCGAGCTTGCCGATCACGAACGCGCACGGAATCAGCCCCAGCAGAAAGCCGAACGTCGGCTGGAAAATATACGAAAAGCCGCCGCCGAGCGCAAAAATCGGTACGCCCACGAGGCCGATGAGCACGTAGACTGCCTGCGACAGCGCGCCGTATCCGCGCCGAACAGCACACCTGCCATTGCTGTAAAGAGAAACTGCAGCGAGATAGCCGCCAGCGCAAAGGGGATTTTGAAAAATGCGCCGACTGCTGTCAGCGCGGCAAACAGCGCGCAGAGAATCATGGTCCGGGTTTTCATAGTTCCTCCTGTATTGTAAACTTGATTTTTGATTTTTAGTTTACAATCAGAAGTATAGCAGATTCTTCCCCAAATGACAAGGAGTTTTTTATGACGAAAGATGACGTTCTGGCGCTGCTGGAGCAGGCGACGCGCCGGTTTCGGGCGAGCAGATGTGCCGTGCGCTCGGCATGACGCGCGCGGGCGTCTGGAAGGCGATCGAAGCGCTGCGCGCGGACGGCTTCGACATCGAAGCTGCGCCCCGCAGAGGCTACCGGCTCTGTGCAAAGCCCCTTGCAGAAGCAGGCGCTCGAACGGCTGCTGGACGGGGAGATTCCCGGCGGACCGGCTCATCGTCCTGCCGGAGGTCGACTCGACCAATACCTATCTCAAACAGCTTGCATCAAACGGCGCGCCGGATGAAACCGCGGTCCTTTCCATCCGCCAGACTGCCGGACGCGGGCGGCGCGGCAGAAGCTTTCTGTCCGAGCCCGGCGGGCTTTATCTGAGCTATCTGATCCGTCCGCATGAGTCTGCGCAGGAGCTTTTGCATCTGACAGCGCTCGCAGGGCTTTGCGTGTGCAATGCCGTCCGGCAGGTAACGGGCATGCAGCCTTCCATCAAGTGGCCGAACGACCCGGTGCTGAACGGCAAAAAGCTCTGCGGCATTCTGACCGAGCTGTCCGTGTCGTTGGAGACGCAGGAGCCGGAATATGTCGTCATCGGCATCGGCATCAACTGCAATCAGACGCAGTTTCCGCAGGAGCTCGATATGGCAACGTCGCTTCGCATCGAAGCCGGGCGCCCGGCAGACGTGAACGCCATCGCCGCGGCGCTGCTTCTGGAGCTTTCGCGGATGCGGCGGGAGTTTTTGAGCAGGAAGTCAGACTGGATTGCCGCATTCTCGCGAAACTGCCTGACCGTCGGCAAGGACATCCAGATTCTGCGCGCAGGCACGGTCCGGCAGGCAAAAGCAACCGGCATCGGTCCGGATGCGGAGCTTCTGGTGGAGTACCCGGACGGCACAAGCGGCAGCGTCTCTTCCGGCGAGGTGTCGGTGCGGGGGCTTTACGGGTATGTTTAATTGCCAAAGGGCATTTGCTTTTTGGCACACGGAATTTTCTGAAAGGAGTTTTTCCATGACAAACGAGGTTTTACAGGCAATCGAAGCGCGCAGAAGCTGCCGCAGCTATGAAGAAAGGCAGATCTTGCCCGAGGAGCTCAGCGCCGTCACGCGCGCGGGCACCTGGGCGCCCACCGGCATGGGCAGACAGGCGGTAAAGATCGTCGTCGTGCAGGACAAGGATACGGTTGCGAAGCTTGAGCGCATGAACGCTGCTGTCCTCGGCAACCCTGACGCGCACCCGTTCTATGGCGCGCCGACGGTGCTGGTCGTCTTTGCTGACTCGACCGTTCCCACGCATGTCCCCGATGGCTCGCTGGTTCTCGGGACGATGCTGCTTGCCGCTTCTTCGATCGGCCTCGGCTCGTGCTGGATCAACCGCGCGAAAGAGGCATTTGAAACCAAGGAAGGCAAGGCGCTGAAAGCCGCGTGGGGAATCGAAGAAACCTACGTCGGCATCGGCATCTGCATCCTCGGCTACGTCAAGGGAGAGCTTCCCGCGCCTGCGCCGCGCAAAGCAGACTATATCGTCACGGTCTGACCCTTCCAACATCACACAGGAGGTACATCATGAGCTACGAGCAAACGGCATTTTGCGGCGCGGTCGGGCGCGGCGAAGAAATTTTCTGGGTAAATCCGGAGAAAAAGCCCTATCGCGAGGTCGAAGCGTCGCTTCCCTTCTCTGCGGCGCAGATCGAGGACGCGGAGGCAAGACTTGCGCGTTTTGCGCCGTTTCTGGAGCTGAAATTCCCCGAGACCATCAAAACGCACGGTCTGATCGAGTCTGCGCTGCGCGAAATTCCGGGCATGCACGAGTGGCTCTGCGAGCCGTGCCCGGAAGCGCCGACGGGCAAGCTCCTTCTCAAGATGGACAGCCATCTGGCGGCGGCGGGCTCTGTAAAGGCGCGCGGCGGCATTTATGAAATTCTGCATCACGCGGAAACACTCGCGCTGGAGCATGGGATGCTACAGCCCGGCGAGTCCTACGCCCGCTTTGCGGACCCGGATTTCCGGGCATTTTTCGGAAAATACTCGCTGCACGTCGGCTCGACCGGCAATTTAGGCCTCAGCGTCGGTGTGATCGGCGCGGCGCTCGGATTTCAGACCTGCGTGCACATGTCGGCGGACGCGAAGCAGTGGAAAAAAGACTTGCTTCGCAGCCGGGGCGTGGAGGTGCGCGAGTACGCGTCCGATTACTCCGCGGCGGTCGCGGCAGGGCGCAAGCTGGCGTCCGAGGACGCGCGCGCCTATTTTGTCGACGACGAGCAGTCGCAGGACCTGTTTCTGGGATACGCGGTCGCGGCAAAGCGGCTGCAGAAGCAGTTAGAAGCCATGCAAATTCCGGTAGACGATGCGCACCCGCTGGTCGTGTATCTGCCCTGCGGCGTCGGCGGCGCGCCGGGCGGCATTTGCTACGGACTGAAAAAGCTCTACGGCGACAATGTGATCTGCTGCTACGTCGAGCCCACGCAGGCGCCCTGCATGCTGCTGGGACTTGGCACGGGCAGAATGGAGAATATCTGCTGCGCAGACGTTGGCTTGAGCGGCAAAACAGCTGCAGACGGTCTGGCAGTCGGCAGACCGTCCGGGGCTTGTGGCGCGGGCAACGCGCGAGCTTGTCTCCTGCGAAGCGACCGTGCGCGACCGCGCGCTGTTCCGGTACCAGAAAAGCTCTGGGAGACAGAGAATATTTTCATCGAGCCGTCTGCCTGCGCAGGTTTCCACAGCTATGTCCAGCTGGCGCGTGCGTGTGCGGCAGGTCTCGCGCCCGAGACGCTGCACCCGGCGCTGCGCAATGCAGCGCACATCGTCTGGGCGACCGGCGGCAGCCTCGTGCCCGAGCAGGAGCGGCAGACCATGCTGCAGACGAAAACCTGCCCCGAAGATCTCGGCGCGGCACCCCGGATTTTCCAATAAGCTTTGCAGACGCAAACGCGCGCAGGCGATGCCTGCGCGCGTTTCTGTTTTCCTGCGTTTCAAAGCTCGTCGAGCGTCAGCCGGAAGCTGTCCAGGAAGTGCTCCATGAAGTAATCGAGGCACGGCAGCTTCATATCCACAAGCGCCTGATAGGTCTGCTTTTCCGCCTGCGTGAACTCCGTATTGCCTGCCTTCAGCTCCTCGACGCATTTCAAATACGCCGAGAGCTTGTCCGCCGCCTTGACGATCACGGAAACTGTTTCGTCCGACTCAAACAGCAGCGGCTCGTAGCTTTTCTGCAGCTCCTGCGGAAGAAGCCCCAGCAGCTTCTCGCAGCTGACTGCCTCGACCTGCTTATACGCCCTTTTGATTTCGGGGTTAAAATACTTGATGGGCGTCGGCAGATCGCCGGTCAGAATTTCCGATGCGTCGTGGAACAGCGCCGCCGTCGCGCAGCGGTCCGGGTCGGCCGTGCCGCCCAGAATGTCCCGCTCAATCAGCGCCAGCGCGTGCGCCAGGACGGCCACCATGTGGCTGTGCTCCTGAATGTTCTCCTGAAACGTGTTGCGCATGAGGCCCCAGCGGGCAATGTAGCGCATGCGGGAGATCAGCGCGAAAAATTTATACTGCATAACTGTCTCCTTATCTGACAAGGTTTTTCTTTTTCCAGCCGCCGCGGAAGAAATGCGTATAGCAGGTCAGAAGCGCCGCCGTCCACGCCATCGCCTGACTCCACCAGATAGCCGTATAGCCAAAGAGCGCGGTTTGATACAGGCAGTAGGCGAACACGACGCGAAGTCCCAGCGCCAGAAGGGCGCAGAATGTCGCGAAAAAGCCTTCGCCCACGCCCTGGAACATACCGTTGGCAGGGAAATAGATCGCGAAAATCGGCATCGTGAGCGCCGAGGCAAGCAGGTGCTGATCGCAGATGGCAGCTGCCGCTTCATCCAGCTTGAACGCACCGGCGATCAATCTGCGCCCGAACAGCTGACAGAGGCAAAGCGCCGCCGTCAGAAGCAGCGACACCAGCACGCCCTGCCCAAGTCCTCTTGACACGCGCTCCGGCTGGCGCGCGCCCATGTTCTGCCCGGCGTAGGTTGCCATCGTGTTCTGGATGCCGATGATCGGAATCATCAGGATGTTTTCCATCCGGCTGGCAACGGTATACGACGCGATCATGCTCTCACCGAAGAGATTGACGAGCTTCTGCAGAAACATGAAGCCGCACGAGACAATCGACTGCTGAAGAGCCATCGGCGCGCCGATCTGAAGCACCCGCGCCGCGGCAGTCCGGTCGAGCCGCAGCTCGCGGGCAGAAAAGCGCAGCAGCTCATAGCGCCTGCGCATGTAGGAAAAGCTCACGACACATGAGGCAAGCTGCGAAAGAACCGTCGCAATTGCCGCACCGGCGACGCCCATGTGAAACCCTGCCACAAACAGAAGGTCCAGCACGACGTTCAGCACCGACGAGACGAGCAGGAAATAGAGCGTCGCCCGGCTGTCTCCCAGCGCGCGCAGAATTGCCGCCGCGATGTTGTAGCCGAACTGAAAGACCAGCCCGACCGCGTAAATTTTGAAATACAGCGCTGCCTGCGGCAGAAGCGACTGCGGCGTGCCCAGAAATTTTTCCAGAAACAGCTCCGCGCTGCAAAAGCCGATGACGGACATCAGAAGCCCCAGAAGCAGCATGAGAACGATTGACGAGGCCGCATAGCGCCGCAGCTCTTCCAGCCGGTTCGCGCCAAAATACTGCGAGATCAGAACACCCGCGCCGATAGAAAAGCCGATGGCAAGCGCCGTGAAAAGTGCGGTCAAGGACGCGCAGGAGCCGACGGCGGAGAGCGCCTGCTGGGAATTGAAGTTGCCGACGATGATGGTGTCGGCGGTGTTATAGAGCTGCTGCAGGAGGTTTCCTGCCATGATCGGCAGCGCAAACTGCACAATGAGCTTCCACGGTGTGCCCCGGGTCATATCCTTTGTCATGCCATGTCTCCTGTGTATCAAAAATCCGCAACTTTTATTTTATCACAGAAGATCGGGAAAGTAAAATACAGCTTTCCACTTGCCAAACCTTTAACCCTGTAGTATAGTAGGTTAAAAGAAGGGAGCGGTTCCTATGATGATTTCCACCAAAGGGCGCTACGCGCTGCGCGTGATGCTCGATCTCGCGGGGCATCGGGAGAGCGGCTATATTCCGCTGGCCGAGATTGCCGCGCGGCAGAAAATTTCCGAAAAATATCTCGAGAGCATCCTCTCAGTTCTGAGCAAGGCAGGGGATGCTGAGCGCCCTGCGCGGCAAGGGCGGCGGCTATAAGCTCGCGAAAGCGCCGGAGGACTACTCGGTCTATGATATCCTCTGCCTGACCGAGGGAACACTTGCGCCGGTCGCGTGCCTGGAGGCCGGGCAGAACTGCGAAAACTCCGCCGCATGCAGCACCTATCCTCTTTGGCAGGGGCTGGACGAGACGGTGCGGAAGTACCTCGCAGGCTTTACGCTCGTGGATGTGCTGCATATGAAAAAATAGCGGGAATCAAAAGCCCCGCCGCACCGCCGGTGCGGCGGGGTTCGTTTATTTGCGAATGGAAAGCTCGAGCATTTCCAGCGCCGGACGCAGCTGGTTATAGAACTCCGCAGCGGTCCGCGCCGCGGGAACGCGCGTGACGTACCACTCGCACGGTTCCAGCTCGGTGTCTCCAAAGCGTCTTGCAAAGTCCGCGCCCATATGCAGCGCCTGCGCATAGGGCAGCAGCTTGTAAAAATACTGCCCGTCGCGCGAAAGAAGCATCGCCACATGGCGCTCGGAAAGCTTCTCGAGTCCCTTGCGGAAGCCGAGGCTCTGCGAGATGAGCTGTGTGCCGAGCTCGGTGCGCCTGCCGCCGTGCAGCGTGAGAAGCCCGCACACAAAGCTCATTGCGACTGCGACAAGCATCGCAGGCCCTGCGCCGGAAAGCTGCCCCGCAATCAGAAGCGCCAGCGCGCACACGGCAGAGAGAATCATTGCCGGAATATTGCCGAGGTAGTAAGAGCGCGGCATGCGCGAAATAAGAACGCTCAGGGCGATCCCTGCCAGCATACACAGAAACAGGATCAGTCCCCGCGCGGGCATGTTCGGCAGCAGCTGGCTCATGACGGCAAGAGACGCGATGCTGGCTGCAATCGCGCACAGCGCCTGCATGATTTTGACGTTGCCGCTTGAACGCGCGTAAAGCCGCCGGTCCCAGTAGCGCCGGATGGCGCGCATGGCGTTCTGCGCGGTGGTTTTATAGACGAGGCTTGCCCCGTCGCACACGTCGCCGCGCGAGAACAAAGACGCGAAAATCTTGACCTCGAGCCGCTTTCGCTCGTTGCCCATGATCACCTGCCGGTGCAGCAGCACATGCCCCTTTTCGTCCATCTCGATGGTCAGGTATCCGAGCGCTGCCCAGTGGCAGATCAGCATGTTGAAGTCCGGCACGCCGCCCGCAAGCAGGTACGGCAGATCGCACGGCAGCGCGGCGTCCGGCGGCGTTGCGCGGCTGGACACTGAGAGCCGCTTCGAGCGAAGCGTCAGCGCCCAGTACAAAAGCGCGAGCGCACTGAAAACCATCACAAGCGCCGTCTCCACCCAGCCGGAAGACCAGCTGGCATAACGGCCCGCAAAGTACCCCTCGCCAACGGTGAGCGTCATGGAAAGGGACTCATGGTCGCGCAGTGCGGTCGTGATCGTGCCGCCGATCATTCCCTCGCGGACGGTGAAGCTCATGTAGTCCTCGATCACATCGCCGTAGTACCCGCTGGTGAACGCCGGGTAGCTCTCAAAGGCAGCGGGAAGCGAGATGGTAAAATCGTAGTTGTTGATCGCCCAGTTCCATTTGGGCGCCAGCAGCGGCAGGGTCAGCGTCTGGATCTTATCCTGCTCGGTGACAAGCCCGGAGATTGTATAGAGAATCGTAAAGGTCCGGCTTCCGGCAAATCCGCCGTTTGACGAGAGAACGAGCACCGTATAGCCGTCCTGCGTCGTCTTCTTGTACTTGTAGCCCGCGACGCTGATTTTCTTCGCGTTCGCTGCCAGAGGAAGCTCGATGGTATCCTCGGTGCCGGCAATGTCGATGGTGACGGTTTGCGTGATCTGGCAGCTGCCGGAGGCGTCTACCAGGCAGTCGGTTTTCATATCGGTAATGACGGTTTACATCTGCGGCAAACGCCGGAACGCAGAGCGCCAGCGCGCACAAAACCGCCAGAAGCAGCGTAATCAGTCGTTTCGTTTTCTCCACCTCACTTCTGGAGCGTTATGATATCTGGTGTATTCCTCAACAAAATACCACAAAATGCGCGAAATTGCAACCGTTCTGCGCAGACGCGGCACGAAAATCAGCGTTCCGGCACGGCGCGGTGTATTTCGGTGAAAAAACACAAAACTGTCTGGCGTTTTCTGGCGGGAAAGCCCGTTGATTTCCATCCGGAAATACGATATGATAGCCTTGGAGACAGCGCCGGACGGAAGCGGGCAGCACGGGCGGCGCGCAGATAAAAAGTAAGGAGTTACATCTTATGATTATTACACAGAAAAAGCCTCTGGAAGAGGTTATGGCCATGGTTGGCGATGCGAAAACCGTCGCCGTCATCGGCTGCGGCCTGTGCGCGTCCACCTGCCAGACCGGCGGCGCGCCCGAGGTCGAGGCGATGAAGAAGACTCTGGAAGAAGCGGGAAAGACCGTCGTCGTGACGGACGTTGCCGACGCGTGCTGCATGAAGCTCGGCGTGCGCGCCAAGTGCAAGGCGATCTCCGCGGCCGCTCCCGAGTGCATCGTCTGCATGTCCTGCGGTGACGGCGTACAGACCATCGCGAAAAACTGCACCGGCATCCCCGTCTACCCCTCCAACAACACCATGTTCCTCGGCGAGGTCGCGCGCGTGGGCATCTGGGAGGAAGCGTGCAAGATGTGCGGCGACTGCGTGCTCGGCACAACCGGCGGCATCTGTCCCATCACCCAGTGCGCCAAGAGTCTGGTCAACGGACCGTGCGGCGGACAGAAGAACGGCAAGTGCGAGGTGAACCCCGAAAACGACTGCGCGTGGATTCAGATCTACAAGCGCCTCGAGCAGCTCGGTCAGCTCGACAAGCTCACCATGACGCGGCCGGACAAGGGCTATGAAAAGGTCGCGTATCCGAGAACGATCAACCAGAGGGGGAAGAAGGCATGAGCAGATTAAAACAAGCGCTGGAAACCGGCAAATTCGGTGTGACCGCCGAGATGGCGCCCCCGAAGGGCTATGATTTTACCGAGCAGTTGGAAGCCGGCAAGCTGCTTGCCCCCAAGGTCCACGCCGTGAACGTCACGGACATGCAGTCCGCGTCGCTGAAGGCGTCCAGCCTCGGACTCTGCATTGCGCTCAAAAACGCGGGCGTCGAGCCCATTTTGCAGATGACCGGCCGCGACCGCAACCGCATGGCAATTATGGCTGACGTTCTGTCTGCGGCGAGCTTCGGCATCGACTCGGTTCTCGCGCTCACCGGCGACCACCCGGTCGTGGGCGACTGCAAGGACGCAAAGCCCGTGTATGATCTCGATTCCGTCGGCATTCTGAACATGCTGAGCAAAATGGAGCAGACGAACTGCGACTGCGGCGGCAACGAGATCGCAGGCGGCGCGCCGAAGCTCTACAAGGGCGCATCCGTCACTCCGGTCTACGAGCCGATTTTCCTCCAGATCAACAAGCTCCGCCAGAAGGTGGAGGCAGGCGCGGCGTTTGTCCAAACGCAAGGCATTTTTGATCTCGACGCGTTCAAGCGCTTCTTGGAGCAGGTCGACGCAGCTGGCATCAAGACCCACGTTATGGCCGGTATCATCCCGCTCAAGTCCGCCGGTATGGCGCGGTACATGAACGAGAACGTGCCCGGCATCGCCGTGCCGCAGGAGATGATCGACCGCCTGGCTGCCGCTGCCGAAGAGGGCAAGGCAAAGGGCGTCAAGGGTCTTCCGATGAAGCTCGGCATGGAAATGGCCGCCGAAATGATCGCGAAGATCAAAGACGAGCATCTGTGCGACGGCGTGCACATCATGGCGATCGGCGCAGAGAAGAACGTCCCCACGATTCTCGACCTGGCTGGTATTACCATCTGAGTTTTCCCATAACGCAAAAAGGACCATCCCAACGGGATGGTCCTTTATTTGCAAAACCTCGTAGAGTTTCGCCATCCGCAGATGGCGAAATCAAATAGAAATTTGTCGCGTACTCCTTGCGGGTAAACATACCGCTCGCCGAGCCAGTGTGGAATTTTGCGCCTCCGGCGCAAAATTATGCGCGCAGTCGAGCGCAATTTTGGCAAAAAAGCATGGCTTTTTGCCAATTCATTTTCCGGTGCCGAGCGCCTGCATGGAGTAGGTCAGGCAGAAGCACGCGCCGCCGGCGTAGATCAGCATGGACGAAAGCTCCTGCCCTGCCATCGCGCTGGCGCCGAAGAATACGCCGCAGAGGCTGTAGAAGCAGAGCCTTCTTCTTGCGCCATGGTCAAACGAGAAGCTTGCCGCGTGGTAGGTCGCGATCATGAAGCAGATGAGCGCGAACAGGCAGAAGCAGTAGTCCAGAATCGCCGGGTCGTGCATCCAGCGGCGGAAGTCGAAAAAGAGCGTGCACACGTAGTACAAAATCGCCGGAACATACAGCATGGCAGGCGGTGCATCCTGTTTCAGCCGCAGCACGCCGCTTGCCAGAAGCGCCAGTGCACCGACTAGGCCCCCCAGCGTGCAGATCAGCTTCACCGCCGTACCGTCGGAGGAAAAGCGCAGCACGCAGCCCGCGCCGAGCGCGAGCGCGCCGAGCAGACTCAAAACGTAGCATCTGCGCGCATCGGATGGAACACCTCGTCATAGCGCGCGCGCTTTTCCAGCGTCGCCGCCGACAGCCAGAACAAAAGCGCCATCAGCACGCTGAACGCCACAAGCGGAATTGCGCTTCCGCCCGAGCGCATCGTCGCGTGAAAGAAATATCCCAGAAGCCCCGCCAGAACGCCGAGCCATGATACCTTTGAAAACCCGATTCTTCCGCGCCATACCGAACGTCCCTTCCCTTGCATTTCTCATATTTATAGTATAGCATATCGGCAGGGCGTTTTACAGACAAAAACGTGTGAATTTTTTGAAAACAGCGCCGGAGACAAGGCTCCGGCGAAAAAAAAAGCCGAAAAAAGCCGGGATTTTTCCCAAAATACGCTAGATTTCTCTTGCATTTTCCGCCATGGATGGTATAATCCAAATATCTTGATAGTAGTTTTACTGGAGAGTGGGGAATACTTCCCCACTCTTTCTTGCTGAGAAAGGGAGTTTTGCATGAAGATCACGGAAACAGTCCGGCAGTTCGCGAGCCTGTGGTGCAGGCGCACGGGTGCTCGCTGTGGGATGTGGAATACGTCCGCGAGGGCGCCGACTGGTTTTTGCGGCTGTACATCGACAAGCCCGGCGGCGTGGACATCAATGACTGCGAGGCCATTTCCCGCGCGGTCGACCCGATTCTGGACGAAAAGGACCCCATCCCGGACAGCTACAGCTTTGAGGTCTGCTCGGCAGGACTCGAGCGCGTTTTGAAGCGTCCTGGCGATTTTGAGCAGTTCATGGGGTCCATGGTCCTCGTGCGGCTCTATCAGCCGAAGGACGGCAAAAGGAAATCGTAGGAACACTCGCAGGCTACGACGACGGCGCAGTGACGATCAGCCTCGGCAGCGAGACGGTCCGCTTTGAAAAGAAGGAAGTCGCGCTGGTGCGGCTGCATGTGGAGTTTTAAGGAGGAGTACAGAAAACATGAACGCTGAAATTTTCGCGGCGCTGGCCCAGCTCGAAAAGGAGCGCGGCATTCCGCAGCAGTACATGATCGACAAGATCACGCAGGCACTCGTCGCGGCGTATAAAAAGGACAAGGAAGGCTATACCGATAACGTGTTCGTCGAGGTAGAAGACGGAGATCTCAAGATGTATGTGCAGAAAGAAGTCGTCGACGACGTGCTCACGCCTGCCACCGAAATTTCGCTTGACGCCGCCCGCAAGATCAACAAGCACGCCGAGCTCGGCGATCTGGTGAACGTCGATGTGCGCACCCAGAACTTCGGCCGCATCGCCGCCCAGACCGCCAAGCAGGTCATCATCCAGGGCATCCGCGAGGCAGAGCGCGGCATGATTTTCGACACGTTCTCTTCCAAAGAGCATGAGATTCTCACCGGCACCGTGCTTCGCATCGCGCCCGACTCCGGCGACATGACCATCCGTCTCGGCGGCAACACCAACGACCGCACCGACGCGATGCTCGCCGCCTCCGAGCAGGTCAAGGGCGAGAGCTACCGCGAGGGCGACATCATCCGCGTCTACGTCGTAGAGGTCCGCCGGTCGACAAGAGGGCCCGCAGGTCATCGTCTCGAGAACGCACCCGGGTCTTGTCAAGCGGCTCTTTGAGCTTGAGGTTCCCGAGATTGCGTCGGGCCTCGTCGAGGTCAAGTCCATTGCCCGCGAGGCAGGCTCGCGCACGAAGATCGCCGTCTGCGCAACGGAGGAAAACATCGATCCCGTCGGCGCGTGCGTCGGTACAAGAGGCGCGAGAGTCGGCGCGGTCGTCGATGAGCTCCACGGCGAGAAAATGGACATCATCGTCTGGTCTGAGGACCCGGCAAAATTTGTAGCCGCGGCGCTGAGCCCGGCGGATGTCGTTTCCGTCACGGTGCTCCCCGGCACGCAGAAGGCATGCAGAGTGATCGTCCCGGACGATCAGCTGTCGCTTGCCATCGGCAAGGAAGGCCAGAACGCACGCCTCGCCGCACGGCTGACCGGCTACAAGATCGACATCAAGCCCGCCTCGCAGGCCGCCGAGTTTGAGCAGCCGCAGGAGCCCGAAGAGCCAGCAGAACCGGAGGCCGCTTCCGAAGCCGCAGAAGAGACGGCAGAATAACCGTTTTTCATACGCAAGGAGGTACAAAGCCGGATGCAAAAGAAGATTCCCATGCGCCAGTGCGTCGGCTGTCGCGAGATGCGGCCGAAAGAAAGAGCTGGTGCGGGTGGTCAAAAGCCCGGAGGGCGCAATCAGTCTGGATTTTCGGGGGAAAGCCCCCGGACGCGGCGCGTACCTCTGCCCGAACAGCGAATGCCTGAAAAGCGATTCGCGCCAAAGCGCTCGAACGGGCCTTCGACACCCGGATTCCGCAGGAAATTCTGGACGAACTGGTCAGAACCATGGAGGAGCAGCGCGAATGAATGAGACGCAGCACAAGGCGCTGATGCTTCTGGGCCTTGCCCGGAAGGCGCGAAAGCTCGAGATCGGAGAGGAGCCCTGCGGCATTGCCTGCCGCAGCGGAAAAGCAAAGCTGCTTCTCATCGCGCACGACGCGGGCGACCACACGTTCCGCCGGGCAAGATCCTATTGCCGGGCGGGAAAGCCCCCGTACCTCTGCGTGCCGTTCACGAAGGACGAGCTGGGGGACGCACTGGGCTGCAACGCCTGCGCGCTGTGCGCAATTCTGGACGCGCCGTTTGCAAAGGCGTTTCTGGAGGACCTGCCGGAGCTGGCGCAGCAGCACGAGGATATTTTGCAGGAGCTGACCCGGCAGACCGAGCGTGTGCAGAAACGCCGCCAGGAGAAAAGGCACACCGGAAAAACGTGAGATTTGGTAAAAAGTAATGGAGGTGGCTGTATGAGTATTGAGATCAAGCAGAAAATCAAAGAGGTGGCCGACGATTTTGGAATGCCCGCCAAAAGCCTCATTGAGATTGTCGGAAAGTTTTATGATAAGCCCAAGAGCAGTTCGCAGAACCTGACAGAAGATCAGCTGAACGTAATCTTTGACTATATCACCGCGCAGAACCAGATCGGCTCGATTGCCGAGGTCTTCGCCGCAGCAAAGCCGAAGGATGAGCCGAAGCCCGCTGCACCCGCACCCGCACCGCAGCAGAGCCAGCCGGTCCAGAGCCAGCAGCCCGCGCCGCGTCCGCAGCAGAATCAGCCCCGTCCGCAGGGAAGCTTCAACAATAATAATAACCGCCCGGCGCAGCAGCAAAATCAGCGCCCGCAGTTTAACCAGCGCCCGCAGCCGCAGAATCAGCAGCCGCGTCCGCAGCAGTCCCAGCCGCAGCAGCAGGCGCCCCAGAGCCAGAATGCGCAGAACAATGCACAGCAGCCGGCAAAGCAGCCGCAGCCCGAGCGCAAGCGTGAGCGCCGCGTCATTGATACCAGCGCGGTCACCGTCAACGCCGACCGCTACGACGACCGCGTCGATTCTCTGGTCTCCGAGCGCGTGCAGAACTACTCGAGCGGCAAGCAGAAAATCGGCAACAAGAACAAAAAGCAGCAGGCAAAGAAGTTCGGCACCAAGAACCGCTCCGAGGAGCAGGAGAAGATGCGCCGGCTTCAGCTCGAAATTGCCAAAAAGGCGCCGCTGGTCGTCAAAATCCCCGATGAAATCACCGTCGGTGAACTCGCCTCGCGCATGAAGAAAACGGCCGCAGAGGTCATCAAGTGCCTGCTGAAAAACGGCGTGATGGCGTCCGTCAACCAGACCATCGACTACGACACCGCAGAGTTTGTCGCCGTGGAGCTCGGCTGCAAGGTTGAGCGCGAGGTCGTCGTCACGATTGAAGAAAAGCTCTTCGACGATCATGAGGACACAGCAGACGAGCTGGTCTCCCGTCCCCCGGTCATCGTCGTCATGGGTCACGTCGACCACGGCAAGACCTCGCTTCTTGACTATATCCGCCATGCAAAGGTCGCAGCCGGCGAAGCAGGCGGCATCACCCAGCACATCGGCGCTTACACCGTGAAGGTCGGTGACCAGCCCATCACGTTCCTCGACACCCCGGGCCACGCAGCATTCACTGAGATGCGCGCGCGCGGCGCAATGTGCACCGATATCGCAATTCTCGTGGTCGCGGCCGACGACGGCATCATGCCGCAGACGATCGAAGCCAATCAACCACGCGAAGGCGGCGAACATTCCCATCATCGTGGCCGTCAACAAGATGGATAAGCACGGGGCGAACCCTGACCGCATCCTCACCCAGCTGACCGAGCACGGCCTGACCCCCGCCGATTGGGGCGGCGAGACCGAGGTCTGCAAAATCTCCGCGAAGACCGGCGACGGCATCGACGATCTTCTCGAGACGGTGCTCCTGACTGCAGAAATGCTCGAGCTCAAGGCCAACCCGAACAGAGCCGGTAAGGGCTGCGTGCTCGAAGCAAGACTCGATAAGACCAGAGGCCCCATCGCGACGCTTCTGTCCAGAACGGTACGCTCCATCAGGGAGACCTCATCATTGCAGGCACTGCCGTGGGTAGCGTCCGTGTCATGACGAACGACAAGGGCTTACAGGTCAAAGACGCAGGTCCGTCGATCCCGGTCGAGATCACGGGTCTGACCGAGGTTCCCGCGCCGGGCGATGAATTTAACGCGGTCGCCGATGAGCGCATGGCGCGCCAGCTGGTCGAGCAGCGCAAGCAGAAGATCAAGGACGACGCAAACAAGCTCAACCAGAAGGTCACGCTCGAGAGCCTGTTCTCGAAGCTCCAGGAAGGCGAAATGAAGGAGCTGAACCTCATCGTCAAGGCAGACGTGCAGGGTTCGGCGGAGGCCGTCAAGGCGTCTTTGGAGAAGATTTCGAACGACGAGGTCCGCGTCAAGGTCATCCACGCGGGCGTCGGCGCGATCAACGAGTCCGATATCCTGCTCGCTTCCACGTCCAACGCGATCGTCGTCGGCTTCAACGTCCGCCCGAACGATCAGGCGCAGGCCGCGGCCAAGCGCGACAAGGTCGATATCCGGATGTACCGCGTCATCTACGACGCGATCAATGAAATTTCCGACGCGATGAAGGGCTTGCTTGCGCCCAAGTTCCGCGAGGCCATCATCGGCCACGCCGAGGTCCGCCAGACCTACAAGGTCTCTGCCATCGGCACGATCGCAGGCTGCTATGTCAAAGACGGCAAAATTACGCGCGACGCGTCCGTTCGTGTCCTGCGCGACAACATTGTCATCCACGAAGGAAAGCTCGGCTCGCTCCAGCGCTTCAAGGACTCCGTCAAGGAGGTTGCCGCAGGCTATGAATGCGGCATGTCGATCGAAAAGTACAACGACATCAAAGAGGGCGACATTTTCGAGTGCTTCGTGATGGAGCAGATCAAAGAGTAACATTCTGGCAAAAAGCAGGGGCTTTTTTGCCAAAAGGAAGGCGCCTCGACTGCGCGCAGAATTTGTGCGGCAAAGCCTCGCAAATTCCCACTTGCGAGGCGATAGGTATGTTTACCTGCAAGGAGTACGCGACATCCGTAAGCGGCAAAGCCGCTAACGGCTGTGTTTATTTCGCCATCTGCGGATGGCGAAACGCGAGGCTGAATCATGCAAAAGGAGGTACTATGGCTTCCAATCGAATTGGACGGATCAATGAAGAGATCCAGCGCGAGCTGTCAGACTTGATCCGCTCGCTCAAAGATCCGCGCGTACAGACGCTCATTTCCATCACCCGCGTCGACACCACGCCGGATCTTCGCTACAGCAAAATTTATATCAGCGTCATGGACGAGGAAAAGCAGCGAGACGCCCTGCGCGGGCTAAAATCGGCGGGCGGCTGGCTCCGGCGGGAGCTTGGCAGCAGCCTGCATCTGCGCTATACGCCTGAGCTCGTGTTCGAGCTCGACGACTCGCTCAAATACGGCGCGCACATGTTCGATCTTCTGTCGAAGCTCGAGGCCGAGCAGAAGGAAAAAGCGGGAGAAGCAGGCGATGACGAGGCTTGAAACGGCGCAGGCGCTGCGCGCGCACGACAACTATATCATCCTGACCCATCGCCGCCCGGACGGAGACACCACCGGCAGCGCCGCGGGGCTGTGCCTGGGTCTGCGCGCGCTCGGAAAGTCGGCTTGGGTGCTCAGAAACCGGCAGCTGACGCCGAAGCTCGCTCCGTTTACCGAAGGGCTTCTGACGGATACCTGCCCGGAGGACGCGACGGTCATATCGGTGGACATTGCGTCGCTGGGGCTTTTCAGCTTTGACGCGGAGGCGCTTCATCTGGAAGAACGGCTCTGCTTTGCCATCGACCACCACGGAGCAACGACTTATCGGTCCCGAAGCTCGTCGAACCGGACAGCGCCGCCTGCGGCGAGATCATTCTGGAGCTGCTGGAGCTGCTCGGCGTGAGACTGACGCGGCAGATGGCAGAGGCTTTGTATCTTGCCATCTCGACCGACACCGGCTGCTTCAAATATTCCAATACCACCGCGCACACCCATGCCGCAGCGGCAACGCTGATTGCCGCAGGCGCGGAGGTCTATCCCATCAACAAGACGTTTTTCGACACGAAGAGCTTTGCCCGGCTTGAAGCTCGAGGCGCGGCTGACCGATTCCCTCGAGCTCTACGGCGGCGGAATCGTCGGGCTGTGTACGATGCCGAAGTCGCTTCTCGACGAGCTGCGCATTTCCGAGGACGACGTGGACTCCATCTCAGGCTTTGCCCGCTCGATCGAGGGCGTGGAGATCGGGATCATGATCCGCGAGGTGGAAGACGGCGGCAAAATTTCGCTCCGCACATCTGAAAACTACAACGCCTCCGAGCTCTGCAAGGCCCTTGGCGGCGGCGGACATGCGGCGGCGGCAGGCGCAACGGTCCCGGGTGGAATCACAGGCGCGCGGCATGCCATTTTGTCGCTGCTGGCCCAGCGCGGGATTATCCGGGAGCGCTGAGTATGGCAAACGGAATTTTGATTGTCGACAAGCCCGACGGCTGGACGAGTCAGGATGTAGCTGCGAAGCTGCGCGGCGTGTTCCACGAAAAGCGCGTCGGGCACGGCGGAACGCTGGACCCGATGGCAACCGGTGTGCTGCCCATTTTCATCGGGCGCGCGACGCGCGGAGTCGAATTTTTCGAGTCCGCGGAAAAGGAATACATCGCCGGTATCCGGCTCGGCACGGTCACGAACACCCAGGACATCACGGGCGAGGTTCTGGAAACGAACCCTGTTTCCGCGACGCGCGAGGATGTGCTTGCCGCGCTTCAAAAATGTACGGGAGACATCGAGCAGATGCCTCCCATGTATTCCGCCATCAAGATTGGCGGGCAAAAGCTGTATGAACTGGCGCGCAGAGGCGTCGAGGTTGAACGGCAGCCCCGGCAGATTACGATTTTCGAGCTGGAGCTGATGGGCGGCGCAGGCTGCGACTACACGCTTCGCGTCCGCTGCTCGAAGGGCACCTATGTGCGCACGCTCTGCCATGATTTAGGGCAAATGCTCGGCTGCGGCGCGTGCATGTCGTCGCTTCGCCGGACAAAGGCAGGCATGTTTACGCTTTCGCAGGCAATCACCGTGCCGCAGATTCTGGAATTCGCGAAGGAAAACGACCCGCAGGAGCTTTTGATGCCCGTCGACGCGCTGTTTGCCGAATTTCCGCCGCTCATCGTCGAGCTCGGACAGGCAGAAAAGCTGCGCAACGGCGCGCAAATCAAGGATTGGCACTTTGCCCCCGGCACCTACCGGGTCTACAGCATCACAGGAGACTTTCTGCTCTTAGGCAAGGTTGAGAACACAGTTCTCACCACGATCAAGAGCTTTTTTTGAGGTTTGAGGTAACAAAACTTGAACGAACGACGTGTTATCGCGCTTGGCTTTTTTCGATGGGGTCCACATCGGCCATGGCGCGCTGCTGAAAAAAACATACGAACGCGCGCGCGAGCTGGACGTGGTGCCGTCGGCAATGAGCTTCGATACGCATCCGGACACGCTGGTGTTCGGAACACCGGCAGAGCTTCTGAACACGATGGACGAGCGAAAGCATCTGATGCAGTCGCTCTACGGCATCGAGGACGTGATCTTCTGCCACTTTGACAAAGCCATGATGAATATGCCCTGGGAGGCATTCGTGGAGGACTATCTGGTAAAGAGCTTCACGCCTGCCATCTGGTCTGCGGGCACGACTACCGGTTCGGCGCGCGCGGCATCGGAGACGCAGAAGCTGGCGGAAAAATGCCGCGCGCTCGGGCTCGGCTGCGATGTCATTGGAGAAGTGAAGCTGGACGGTATCACCGTCAGCTCGACGTATCTGCGAACGCTTCTGAAGGCGGGCGAGATGGAAACTGCCGTGCGCTTTCTGGGGCACGGGCACATCATATCCGGCCTTGTGCAGCACGGCGACAGCCGCGGCCACACGCTCGGGCTGCCGACGGCAAACCTCGCACTCGAGCCGGAACTTCTTGTGCCTGCCTTCGGCGTCTATGGCGGCTGGGCAGACGCAGGGGAGCTTGGAAGGTTTCCCACGGCGGTCAACCTCGGCATTCATCCGACGGTCCACCAGCTGCCGCGTCCGGTTGCCGAAGCGTCTCTGCTCGGCTTTTCCGGCAATCTCTACGGGAAATTTCTGCGGCTGGAGCTGCTGTTTCAGGTCCGCCCCGAGCAGAAGTTTTCCTCTCTTTCCGAACTTACCGCGCAGATTGCGCGTGACCAGCAGACAGTGCTGCACCGTCTGAGCGGCGTATAACATACCGGAGGCAATCAAACGGCTTTTGCCTCCGGCTTTTTTTTGCCGCGCCCATTTTGTCGAAAGCCGGCGAATGCGCCGCGAGAACGGAGGAATGATTTTTTGCACGAGCATCATATTCCAAGAGTCCTTACCAGTGAAGAACAGCACCGCAGGATGCTGCAGACACCGGTTGCGAAGCTGGTTTTGTCGCTTGCCGCGCCGACCGTGGCAAGCCAGCTGATTTCCATCATCTACAATACTGCCGACACCTACTTTGTCTCGCAGATTTCCACGAGCGCTTCTGCCGCCGTCGGCGTGGTGTTTTCGCTGCAATCCATCATACAGGCATACGGCTTCGGCGTGGCAATGGGCGCAGGCAGCCTCATCAGTCTGCGGCTGGGCGAAAAGAAGGACCGAGACGCCAATATGTATGCGACCAGCGGCTTTCTTGCCGAGTTCGTGGGAGGACTGCTGATGCTCGTGTTCGGGCTTTTGTATCTGGAGCCTTTGATTCGCGCGCTGGGCGCGACGGAAACGATGCTGCCGCATGCGTGCGCCTATGGGCGGATTATCCTGATGGGCGCGCCGATCATGTGCGGCTCGTTTGTTCTAAACTGTATTCTAAGAGCCGAGGGCGCGGCGGTTGTGTCCATGATCGGTCTGTGCTCAGGCGGCATTCTCAACATCGCGCTCGACCCGCTGCTGATTTTCACCTTCGGCATGGGCACGGCAGGGCGCTGCCGTGGCAACCGTGATCAGTCAGTGCGTGAGCTTTCTCGTGCTTGCCGTTGCGTTTCTGCGCGACAGAAGCATCGTTCATCTGCGCCCGAAGTATATCAGCCGCAGCCCGCGCGACTACGTGCAGATTCTTGCTGTCGGCTTCCCGACGATTGCCCGGCAGGGCATGGCAAGCCTTGCCTCGGCGCTTATGAACATACAGGGCGCAGTCTATGGCGACGCTGCCGTCGCGGCGCTTACGATCTCCAATAAAATTTATCTTCTCGTGCGCAACGTCATAATCGGCATCGGGCAGGGCTTCCAGCCCGTCGCTGGCTATAACTACGGCGCGGGCGACCGCAAGCGCACAAGGCAGGCGTTTATCTTTGCAACCAAGCGCGGCACCGTGATCTGCATCCTTGCCGCCGGAATCATTGCCGCTTTTGCCGAACCGATCATCGGCTGGTTCCGCGCGGACGATCAGGTCATTGCCATCGGGCGGCTGGCGCTGCTGTATACCTGCGCGGTCATGCCGTTCATGGCGTACTCGACGTTCGTCAACCAGCTCTATCAGTGCCTCGGCTTCAAGCTTCCGGCGACGGTGCTGGCATCTTTACGTCAGGGCATCTGCTACTTGCCGCTCATTTTCCTCCTGCCGCATTTTCTCGGCTTGCAGGGCGTGCAGATGACGCAACCCGGTTCGGACCTTCTCACGTTTTTCATCTGCATCCCCTTCCAGATCGCGTTCTTCCGCAAGCATCTGCGTGACAACGCCTGACTCGCAGCGAAAACAGCTCCGCTGAAAACCGGCGGAGCTGTTCTTTTTTTTCGCTATTATTTACAAAGGCGCCTGTTTTGGATATACTAACGGTATAGCTGTGAAATTTCCGTGAAAAAACCAAAATCGGGGGACGCGCCATGAGACGCCTGCATCGCGCCTGAGCGGTCTGTCTGGGCTGTACGCTGATGCTGCGGTCAGCGGCGGACTGTGCATCAACGCCTTTTCCGTGACCCAGCCGTATATTCTCGCGCAGAACAGCTTTACCAACACCGAAACCTCCATGATTACAACCGCCTGCTCGGTGACGTTTCTGCTTTGCATGTTCGGCATCGGCGCGCCCCTGACTACGGTTGGCTTGAGCGTCTGGGCGGCAGACTTTTCCTGCGCCGAACGGCGCGCGCAGAGCGTCCAGCGCTTTCAGCTCTGCTACGCCATCGCGGGCTTGCCTTTTCGTTCATGCCCGGCATGGTGGCAGATCTCACGGGCAGCTACGCGCCTGCGTACGTGATTTTGCGCTTTTCGGCGTCTTTTCGATTCTGACCGTCCAGTCGACCTACCGGCTCGGAAGCAAAGCCCCAATTTAAACGCCCGGGCGATTTTTCTGAAACTCTGAAAGCGAGGCTTTTTATGAATACCTGTATCAAATGCGGTCGGGAAATTCCCGACGGAGAGCTTTTTCTGCAACGACTGCGCGCTGAACCCCGGCGCATCCGAGACGGTACAAAAGCCCGCTCCGGCGCTTTCCGGCAGAATGCAGAAGCCCGTCGTCCATCCGCCGAAGCCGAAGCCCCAGCCGCAGCTGGTGCAGCCCACGCCGCCGAAACGCCGGACGGGGCACGGCGTTGTGATTGCGATTTTGTGCGTCTTTACGGTTCTGAGTCTTTCTTTGAGCATCTATCTGCTTGCAAACAGCGCCTCACAGCGGGTATCGCTGCGCCTGCGCGAGTCAGATCTGGAAGAGCGCGAGCAGCACCTGACCGTTCTGGAGCAGTCGCTCAGCGACACGCAGCAGGAGCTTCTCGATGCGAAGGACGAGCTGTCGCAGCAGGCGCAGACGATTGAAGAGCTGCAGCGAAGCTTTTCCAGCGCCCAGAGCACCGTCAGCCAGACGCAGTACGACATGACCACGCAGCAGGCGGAGCTGGAGCGTGCGACGCAGGAAAACAAAGCACTCCAACAGGAAAATGAGGCGCTCGAGCAGTCGGTCGAGACGCTCACCGCGACCAATGAGGAGCTTGCCTCGTCCAACCGCCTGTTTTTGTCGAAGTCCAAATTCATGGATTCGTATGTCGTATTCGTCGAGAACGATGGCAGCAGGCTCTACCACAAGTACGGCTGCGACTACTTCGCCCAGACCAGCTTCTGGGCCTACAGCCGCAAGCTCGCCGAGGCCAACGGCTATACCCCCTGCCCGCACTGCTTCGGCTGACCCAAAACATACCGGCCGACTGCCGCATCCGCAAAGCCGCGGGTGCGGTGCGGGTCTGAAAAGAGGTACATATGAACGTTCCGGCGCTGATTGAAAAAATGCTTGTGCTGTTCTTCGCGATGGCGGCGGGCTTTGTCTGCGGCAAGCGCGGCTGGCTTGACGACACGGCAAACCGCACCATCTCGCGCCTGGTCGTAATGCTCACAAACCCCATGCTGGCGCTCAGCTCCGTGATGGGAAAAGAGCGGCTGATGTCCAACTGGCAGGTCCTCGCGCTGACGGGCATTTCGTTCGCGCTGATTCTCAGCTGCATGCTTTTGAGCCGGGTCGTGGTGCGGCTTTTGCACGCGGAGGACGCAGACCGCGGACTTCTGCGCTTTTTGTTCAGCTACTGCAACATCAGCTACATCGGCTATCCCATGGTGCAGTCTCTGTTCGGCATGGACGCGTCGTTCTATGTGACGGTCATGGTTTTGTGCTCGCAGCTGATCATGTGGAGCTACGGCATTCATCTGGTCTCGGGGCATGGAAAATTCCGCTGGCAGTGGAGCATTCTCAAAAATCACTGTCTGATTGCCTCGTCAACCGCGTACATCCTCTATCTGACAGGGCTTAAGGTCCCGAACGTGCTTGCCTCGGCGTGCTCGTTTCTCGGGCAGACGACGTCGCCCTTAATCATGCTCATCACCGGAAGCGCACTGGCACTGATGCCGCTCAAAAACGTCTTCACCAACGGCAGACTCTATGCGATGTATGCAATCAAGCTGGTGGTGCTGCCGGTGTGCGCGTATTTCCTCTGCGGAACGTACTGTCCGACGGGCTGCTGCTCGGTGTGATCATCACGTTTTTGTGCATCCCCTCCGCCACGAACGCGACGAACATCGCCTACCTCTACGGCGGGAACCACGAGCTCGCGTCCTCCGGCGTGATGCTCTCGACGCTTCTTTCCATGTTCACCCTGCTTTCTGCACTCATGCAGCTTCTGTTTGGCTGAATTTTTCAGGAGGTTTTATGACCATTTTTGAGCAGCTGCGCGCCTACGCGCCCGTAAACGCACAGGAGGCGTCGGACCGGCGATTGATCCTGCAATATGCCGAACAGTTCGGCAATCTCTTCACGCGCAAAAACGAGATGGCGCACCTGACCGCGTCATGCTGGATTGTAAACCCTGCGCGAACAAAAGCGCTGCTGGCGTATCACAACATTTATGACTCCTGGGCCTGGCTCGGCGGGCACGCGGACGGCGAGGCGGATCTGCTTGCCGTGGCATGCAAAGGAGGCAAACGAGGAATCGGGCGTGACGGCAAGGCCGGTTTTGCGGGACATTTTCTCGGTGGAGATTCTCGGCGTGCCCGGGCATGTCAAGCGCGGCAAGTACGTCTCTGGCCATCTGCATCTGAACGTGACGTATCTTTTAGAGGCCGATGAGGAACAGGCGCTTCACGAAAAGCCGGACGAAAACAGCGGCGTGCGCTGGTTCGCGCTTCGCGACGTGATCCCCAACACCAGAGAGCCGGAGATGCGCGTGGTCTATCAGAAGCTGATGGACAAGTGCGCTGCTTTGCATTTGTAATGAAAAAGCCGCTTCGCACCGGGATGGTGCGAAGCGGCTTCATTTTTCAGAGCGGTTCGAGCTTCGAGAGCGCCTGTGTGAAATAATCCGGCAGCTCACACTCGACGTGTATGGGCTTGCCCGTTCTCGGGTGGATGAAATCGAGCGCCGCGGCATGCAGGCACTGGGAATTCAGTCCCAACTCGGGCTTTTTGTGCCCATAGATCATATCTCCCACAATCGGGTGGCTGCGCCAGGCAAGATGCACGCGGATCTGGTGCGTCCTGCCGGTTTCCAGCCTGCAGCGCAGGTGCGTATAGCCCCGGTAGCGTGCGATGACCTCCCAGTGCGTGACGGCGTTGCGGCTGTTTTTCTCCGTGACCGCCATCTTCTTGCGGTCCGTCGGGTGACGGCCGATGGGTGCGTCGATCGTGCCGGAGTCTTCCTTCAGATTGCCGCAGACGATGCACTCATAGGTTCTTGCCAGCGTGTGGTCTTTGAGCTGCGCGGAAAGATGCGCGTGGGCAGCGTCGTTTTTTGCCGCAATCAGAAGCCCCGACGTGTCCTTGTCAATCCGGTGGACAATGCCGGGGCGCTTTTCCCCGCCGATGCCGGAAAGAGAATCGCCGCAGTGATGCAGCAGCGCGTTGACCACCGTCCCATCCGGGTGCCCCGGCGCGGGGTGGACGACAAGTCCCTTCGGCTTGTTGATGACAATCACATCGCTGTCTTCATAGCGGATATCAAGCGGAATCTCCTGCGCCGGCAGATCGGTCTCCTGCGCCTCCGGAAGCGTCAGCTCCAGCACCATACCGGCAGTCGATTTTTCGTTCTTCTTGAGAGGCTTCCCGTTTGCCGTGACCAGTCCCTGCACCAGAAGCCGCTGCGCCTGGCTGCGGCTTAACTCCGGCACAAGCCTTGCCAGCGCGGCGTCCAGCCGCTCGCCGCTACTTTCCAGTCTCAGCGTCATTGCCCTGCTCCTTGCTCTTTTTCGGCTTGTCCTCCAGAAATTCCTTGTCCTTGATCAGAATATAGAGAACCAGAAGGATTGCGCCGAAGGTGATGAAGATGTCCGCGACATTGAACGTCGAGAACCACGGAATGCAGATCATGTCGACGACGAGCCCCGTCTGCACGCGGTCGATCAGGTTTCCGATCGCGCCGCCCGTGATTGCCGCCAGGCACCACAGCTCAAAGCGCTTGTGAATAAGCTTCTTTGCAACCGCGTAGATGACCAGCGCCAGATACACCGCCGTCAGCACGACGAACATCCATCTGCCGCCGCGAAACAAAGACAGCGCCATGCCGTCGTTTGTAATATAGTGCAGCTGCAGCCAGCCCGGAACGAGCGTGATGGTCGTGCCGGTCAGATACTGCTGCGCAAGAACCTTTGTCAGCTGATCGGCAATCGCGATGGCAGCGGCAAACGCCGTTAACAGAACGTAAAACAAGGGCAAAGCCTCCTTCAATCAATTGCGGAACTGCGTCTTTTTATCCTATCACACAAGCCGCTTTTTGCAATCATCCGCGCCCGAGAAGCTTATTAATCAACCCCGTTTTGCGGATAAAACGGTAAAGCGGCACACCAAGGATGTATAAAACGGCTGCCTCGCCCGCGCCGACCTCCGCGCCGAAGATCGCAAGTCCTTCCAGAACTCGCCCGCCGGCATATAAAGCGCCGAGAGCATCGCGCCGACCATCAGCATATTGCAGAGAATCGTCGGCAGCGGCAGAAGCCAGGTATTTTTGATATAGCGCGTGAGCAGGCAGGCAAGCAGCGTCGCAGCGGTGCCGACGATGATATCGAGCGCCGAGACCGTGGAGAAAAGATTGGCGATCAGGCAGCCGAGCGTCAGCCCGACGGTAAGCGTCGGCTCCAGCGCGACGAGAAGGCAGAGCGCTTCTGCAAGCCGGAACTGGATGTTTCCGTAGGCAAACGACGCAGTCAGAATGGTGACGACGGCATACAGCCCCGCAATGAGACCGTTGAGGGCAATCTGGCGTGAGGTGATGTGTTTCATGATACTTCTTTCCCTTTCTTTAGGGACAAAAAATGAGCGTATTTCCATACGCCCATCCTGCCGCGGCAGAATTTCTGCGCAGCAATCCCTAGTTTTGTTTAGAGACAGGATGGTTACGAACTGTCTGGTATTCGCGCGGTCTGCCGCCCTCCGGAAAGCGGTGCGCCGCAAGGCGTATTCTACCCGATGGCGCGGAAAAAATCAAGCCCGGCAGCAGGGTGTATTCCCCGAAAAACGCAGAAAAACACGGAAAAACCGGTTTTGCCCCTTGACAATACGGGCAGAAGTGACTAAGATAAAGCAGTATCTGAATATTTCGCGATGATAAGGACAAGTACGGGCTTCCGCTGCGCAAAGAGAGCTGCCGGTCGGTGTAAGGCAGCGGCAAGGCTTCCCCGAATATCCCCTTGGAGCATCCGCCTGAAAAGACGTTCGTCTCAGTAAGCACGGACGGGACTTCCCGTTACAGAAGAAGAGTGTCCGGAGAATGCGTTTTCCGGGAATTCAGGTGGTACCGCGGTTTTTTCGCCCTGAGCTTCTGCTCTCGGCGTTTTTTTATTATACAGTCAAAAACATGATTTCACATGGAGGCATAGAGTAACGATGGAATACAAACAGACGTTAAACATGACGAAGTCGGGCTTTCCGATGCGCGGCGGTCTTCCGATGCGCGAGCCGGATATGCTCAAGCACTGGCAGGAGCTCGATCTTTACAACGAGCTTCTGAAGAAAAACGACGGCAAGCCCCTGTTCTCGCTGCATGACGGCCCTCCGTTCTCCAACGGCGCGCTGCACATGGGCCATGCCCTCAACAAGTGCATCAAGGACTTCATGAACCGCTCGGCGGCTATGCGCGGGTACTACACCCCCTATATCCCCGGCTGGGACAACCACGGCATGCCGATCGAATCGGCCATCATCAAGCAGAACAAGTTGAACCATAAGGCCATGCCCATCCCCGAGTTCCGCTCCGCGTGCCACGATTTCGCGCAGCACTACATCGATGTCCAGATGGAAGGCTTCAAGCGCCTCGGCGTCGTTGCCGACTGGGAACATCCGTATAAGACGATGTCTCCGAGCTTTGAAGCGGAGGAGGTCAAGGTCTTCGGCGCGATGTACAAAAAGGGCTATATCTATAAAGGGACTCAAGCCCGTCTACTGGTGCTATCACGACGAGACGGCGCTGGCCGAGGCTGAGATCGAATATCAGGACGACCCCTGCACAACCGTATATGTGAAGTTCCCGATGAACGACGATCTTGGGAAGTTCTCGCACCTGGATCAATCAAAGCTCAACTTCGTCATCTGGACGACCACGATCTGGACGCTTCCCGGCAACCTTGCCATCGCGCTCAATCCCGTACGAATCCTACGTGATTGTCAAAAATGAGGATAACGGCGAACTGTATATCGTGGCCGAAGCACTCTGCGAGAAGGTCATGAACGTCGGCAAGGTCGAGCATTATACCGTCGTCGAGTCCCATCCGGGCAGCTTCTATGAGAACATGCTGGCAAGCCATCCGTTCCTGCCGAAAACGTCTCGTCTGGTGCTTGCCGATTATGTCACGATGGACTCCGGCACGGGCTGCGTCCACACCGCGCCGGGCTTCGGCGCAGACGACTATCAGACCTGCAAGCGCTACGGCATGGACATGGTCGTTCCGGTGGACGACCAGGGCCGCCACACCGACTACGCCGGTAAATACGCCGGCATGATCGTTGACGACTCCAACCCTGTCATTCTCAAGGACATGCAGGGAATCGGGCGTTCTCTTCGCCTCTGAGGAAATCGTCCACT
>VOFG01001118.1_pt1 | contig 32001 bp, 33 predicted proteins | sample 5384171 | NCBI WGS metagenome assembly VOFG01 (sample SAMN12384726, study PRJNA508395) | human gut metagenome | isolation source: healthy gut F | host: Homo sapiens
GACGTGAACACCATTACAGGTTGCCATATATACGGAGTTCTTTTTTTGTCAAAAAATACGTTCATGATATGCGGATCGACAAGACTGGAATTTTGTGGAGTAAATGTGTGAAAATATCCTGTTTTAGGATTAAATATATGCAGGCCACATTTTAAGTTCCCTAAATAGAGATTTCCTTTATTATCTTCAGTGATGCTCCATATACTGTTGTTGACGGGATTTCTTGGGAATTTATCGGAAAAAGGTTGTTGATGGAAACAATTATTCTGATAATAGCCGAATCCATCCAGATAGGTGCCAATCCATATTCTGTTTTGGGCATCTACGTGCATGCAAATAATCTTATTGCTAAATGAATTATTTTGCTCTTTCTTAAAAGTGGTAATATTCCCATTAGGATCTACTTTATAGATTCCATCTCCGTCTGTACCAATCCATAAATTATGCTCATGATCTTCCACCTGACATGAAGTATCGTAAGTGGAAGGGAGCATGGTTTTTAGAGAAAGAGAAGAAGTGTGGGTTGTAGTAGGATATTCCGTTTCGCATTGTACCTACCCACATAGTGTTTTCATCATCATAGTAAAAACACCAGACTTTGTTGCTTCCTAATGAGTAAGGGGACAGGTTTTGCGAGATATGGGTATGTTGTTGTTTCTCTTTATCATAAATACTGATACCGTCATATTCTAATCCAATCCATATTTTATGGAAGTTATCTTCACAAATACTGATAACCTTATTTTTTAGAAGTAGGGTATTTTTTCCTATTGTACTTAACTTCCATGTGTTATTTGTATTTTGAGAGAACAGCCAAAGTCCTTCTGTGTTGGAACTATATACCCAAATGTCGAGGTTGTCGTCTACATAAAATTTATAGCTCAAGAATTTTTCTGCACCTAATGCTTCGTTTAGTGGAATAATGGCATTTGTATGCTTATGTAATAGATCTGTTATATGAAATTTATTTTCTCCGTCGATGTAAAATAGTTTATCTTTTTTTACACTGAAAAAAGTTATGTTCTCGGGCAAATCTTTTTATGGTATGAGATTGTTGGGTACTGAAAGAATATACTTTCATTGTTTCCCCATTGTATGACCATAAATTATTGTGATCGTCAGTAATAATTGTTTGTGGATTTGCGCCGCTGTGCAATTGATATTTCTGAAGTAAGGGTTGTGCATTGACAAATAAGTCTTTTTCCCTATTGTATGTGAAGTAATAGCCAAAACGTTCTATCCAAATATTATTATCTTTATCAATTAAAATCTGACAGACAGAAGTTGATAAATCGGTTCCGTCTTCAGTTTTTAAATATTGCTTTACGTTGTATCCATCAAAACGGTTTATGGCACTGCTTGTCACACACCAAAGAAAGCCTTCGTTGTCTTTTTAGCATATCTATTACTTCATTATCGGCTAAACCGTCAGAAGTTGTGAGATGCCGGAATTGATAATACTCTTTTCGCAATTGTTACATTAAATATAAAACAAAGTATGAACAATATCTGTGCTTTCATTTAATTGTATCTTTAATATAGAATTACTAGGTTTAAATAAAGGACTACTCATTTTAATTAATCATATAACAAAAATAGTAAAATATTCTTGTTATATTTTATTTGCAAAGATAATATTCATTTGAATTCCTGCTATATAGGCAGGGGTGTCTTATGTCTAAAAATAGGGTATGAAATGTTGATTCTACAATTGAAGGTATACTGTAATACATATCAGACCTTGGAGTAAATTGTTTGTATTTACATTTGCATGTGTAAAAAATCTTTGTTTTCTGTGTTCTTGGTAGTTTCTGTTTATCTATAGGTAAATGGTTTGCTTTTGGGGAACAATAAGTTTTATTAAATTCATAAATCTATGAAAACAGTAAGTAAAAAAGTTTTAATGTGTGGAGCTTTTTCCTTATCTATGTTGGGAGGAGTTCCGTATGTACAGGCAGATGCTCCAGATTGTTTGTTAGCGGTTCAGCAAGGAGCTAAAATTTCAGGTGTTATAACAGATTCCGAAGGTCCGATTATTGGAGCTTCCGTAGTTGAAAAAGGTACGAGTAACGGAACAATTACGGATTTAGATGGCCGTTTCTCTTTAGATGTAAAACCAGGTGCAATTCTTGTAGTCAGCTATGTGGGATATGCCTCACAAGAAGTAAAAAGCAACGACTGGAACGATGAGAATTACCTTGAAGGAAGATAACCAGGTATTGGATGAAGTTGTAGTGACAGCTTTGGGTATTAAGAGAGAGAGAAAGGCTTTGGGATACGGAGTTGCAGAAGTTAAAGGAGAATCTCTTACTAAGGCGAAAGAAACGAATGTAATCAATTCTATGGCAGGACGTGTACCTGGTTTGGTAGTAAGCCAGACAGCCAGTGGTCCTTCTGGATCTACGCGTGTTATTTTACGTGGTAGTACAGAAATGACTGGTAATAATCAGCCATTATATGTGATTGATGGGGTACCTTTGGATAATACCAATTATGGAAGTGCTGGAACTTATGGCGGATATGATTTGGGTGATGGCATTTCGAGTATTAACCCGGATGATATTGAAAATATTTCTGTCTTGAAAGGTCCTGCTGCTTCAGCCTTGTATGGTAGCCGTGCGAGCCATGGAGTTATCCTTATTACCACAAAGAAAGCGGATGGGAAAGAAAAGTTCAGTGTAGAATATAATGGAACTTTGACTATTGATACACAATTGTCTAAGTGGAATGATATTCAGCAAATATATGGTATGGGTAGCAATGGTACATATAGTATTGATGCAATATCAAATACCAATACGAGTTGGGGACCAAAAGCAGATGGAAATAATATGCTGACTTATTTTGATGGGGTATCACGTCCGTATTTGATTATTCCAGACAATACTTCAGGATTTTTCCGTACCGGTTTGACAGCTACTAATACAGCGGTAATCAGTGCTAGTCATGGTAAAACGGGGGTACGTTTTTCATATACAGATATGAGAAATAAGGATATTGTTCCTAAAACTCATATGAGCCGTAATAATTTCTCTTTGCGTGCAAATACTTCTTTATCAAAAGTTGATTTGGATTTTAGCGTGAACTATACACGTGAAGATGTGAAAAACCGTCCTGCTATGGGAGACAGTAAAGCTAATATCGGAAAGAACCTGATGACATTAGCCACAACTTATGATCAGGCATGGTTAAAGACTTATCAGGATGAAAATGGAGAATATAGCAACTGGAACGGAATGGACCCTTATAATGTAAATCCATATTGGGGCGTATATAAAAATCAGAATATTTCCCAAAAAGACCAGTTCCGTTTGAACGGTAAGGCTATTTGGAATATTAATCCCCACTTGAAGTTGCAAGGTACATTGGGTACTGAAATGAACTGGTTCACTTTTGAAGATTATCAGGCTCCGACTACTCCAGGATTCGAGGCTGGCCGTTTGCAGAATAGTACCTTCGAAAATCGTATGTATAACTTTGAGTTGTTGGCCTTGTATAACAATACATGGGGTGATTTTGATTTTAATGGAACTTTGGGAGGTAATATCTTTAAAGTGGATAATCTGACTACTATTACTACAGCGCAGGATATGCAGATTCGTGATGTAATCGCTTTACTTAGTTTTAATGAAATTAGTGTAGAGCAAAATACATATCGTAAACAGATTAATTCACTTTATGGAGCTGTAAACTTAGGTTGGAAGCACATGGTTTATTTTGATGCAACTTTACGTGCTGACCAGTCTTCTACCTTGCCTTTGAATAATAACTCTTATTTGTACCCTTCATTCTCAGGTAGCTTTATCTTCTCAGAGATAATCAATAAGAAGAACGCATTACCTTATGGAAAAATCCGTATGTCGTGGGCACAAGTTGGTAGCGATACCAATCCGTATCAGTTGGGACTGGTTTATACAAAGTCTAAATATACATATCCAGGTTATACAATAGGTTATATAAATAATAATACAGTGCCTAATAAGAATTTGAAACCCACTAGAACGAATTCTTTTGAAGTAGGTTTGGAAACAAAATTCCTGAATAACCGGATTGGTTTGGATTTCACCTATTATTCTCAGATTAGTAAGAATCAAATTATGGGTATGGCCAGCCTCCTGGAGTTCAGGCTACAACTATCGTTTGATTAATGCGGGTGAAATAGAGAATAAGGGTATTGAAATAGCTTTGAATACTCGTTTGATTCAAACAAAAGACTTCTCTTGGGATTTGAACTTAAACTTCTCTAAAAACCAAAATAAGGTAAAAGAGCCTGGTAGATGGAGTGGATATGTTTGAACTTGAAAAAGCTTCATGGCTTGATGTGCAAGTAGCGGCTAAGGTGGGTGAAAATTATGGATCTATCATTGGCCCGGACTTCCAGCGTAACGAGAATGGAGATATTCTTATTGATCCGTCGACAGGTCTGCCTATGTATGATAAGAGCTCACATATATTAGGTAATGCATCATGGGACTGGACAGGTGGTCTTGTTACAACTTTGGCTTATAAGAATTTATCATTGTCTGCTGTGTTTGATGTGAAAGTGGGTGCAGATCTCTATTCTATGTCTGCTCGTTCTGCTTATGAGTCCGGTAAGGCTTTGGAAACACTGCAGGGCCGTGAAGAGTGGTATCGTTCTGAAGAACAGCGTAAGGCAGCCGGATTCCCGAAAGGCTCTCCTGACTGGAAACCTACTGGTGGATTTATTACTCCGGGAGTAATAGACAATGGTGATGGAACTTATCGTCCGAATGATATATACATTAATCCTGAAGATTATTGGATGAGTGTTTGTCGAAATGCCCCTTCAATGTTTATCTATGATAACTCGTATGTGAAATGCCGTGAGCTGACATTAACCTACCAGTTCCCGAAAAAGCTTCTGAAGAATGTAGTAGATAACTTGACCATTTCATTTGTAGCACGTAACCCGTTCATCGTGTATAAAAATATTCCTAACATAGACCCAGACTCTAACTATAACAATACTACAGGTATGGGATTGGAATATGGTTCTTTGCCTTCACGCAAAAGTTATGGATTCAATGTGAATATTAAATTCTAATCTGAGTAGACTCGTTACCTAAAATAAAATAGATATGAAATACAATAAATCAATTTTGGCAATGCTATTGACCGCATGTACTTTTTCATTTAGTGCTTGTAGTGATAGTTATATGGAAGATATGAATACAGACCCTTCTAAGGCAGATATAATAGACCCTAATGCCCAAGCTTACTACTGCGGAATTACAGACGTATGGTAGATTGGATATGGTTGATATATTCAGAAACTATTTATATGCTTTTTAACCAGCAGTTTATGGGATGCTGGAATACTACATTTCATGGTGGTCGCCATATCATTAATAATAATATTATGGGATATGGCTGGACATTGGGTTATACAGGAGCCTGTTTCAAATTTGGTAGATGCAGAATACCGAACAAAAGACGATCCGGAAAAAGTGAATATCAATGCGGCATTGAATATTTTTTATGTATATACAATGTCAGTTATGACAGACCTGTATGGAGATGTTCCTTACAGTGAGGCAGGAAAAGGTTATCTGGAAAGTATCTTTACTCCTCGTTATGACGAGCAGAAAGATATATATGATAGTTTCTTTAAGGTGTTAAGTAAGGCTGTTGATCAGTTTGACCCTGCTAAGGATGAGATAACAAGTGATGTGATTTACGATGGAGATATTCAGAAATGGAAGAAGTTTGCAAATTCTCTTCGCTTGCGTTTTGCAATGAGAATCTCCAATGTTGATCCGGAAAGGGCAAAACAAGAGTTTGAAAGCGCGTTGCAGGCAGACGGAGGAGTCTTTGAAAGCTCAAGTGATGATGCTTTGATTAAATATATGGAAATTTCATATAGCTTCGGATCAGAATCATATACAGATTATAGAGGAAATGCTTTGTCAAAAGTCCTTTATGGAAATGACCCTGCCAATAATCCGACTTATCTGTGTTCCACTTTCTTTAATCAGTTGTATAATACCGGTGACCCACGTACATTTAGAATAGCCCGTTGTTATTATGATGGCCTTATGAGTACTTCAAGTCCTGACAATCGTATTGACTTGACTGGAGAAATGATAGAAAAAGGTATTGCATTTCAGCCTTGTGTGCCCGGAGCATTCTCATGGGAACCATGGCCTACGGGATATGATAGTGATATTTTGAAGGAAATGGCTGAAACCAATCCGAATATTGTGTATTCGGTAGCACGTGAAGTAGAACCGAAGCTGGCAACAACTTTCTTGATGAGTGATAACCCTGGAGTGGTAATGACATATTCAGAGGTTATGTTTTTAATGGCTGAAGCTGCATTGAAAGGATGGAATGTAGGGTCAGCATCAGTAGAAGAGTATTATAAGAAAGGTGTAAGAGAAGCAATGAATTTCCTTTCAAATAATTATGATTGTGAGGAGATTACTGATGAAGAGTTTGAGACTTATTATAATGCTAATCCTATAGGTTATACAGACGAACAGAAAAAAAGTTCTATCAATACCCAAGCATGGATTTTACATTTCTTGAATCCGGCAGAGTGCTGGGCTAATGTACGGCGTTCTGGTTATCCAGTTTTAAAATCGCCTGTTGAGTATGGTTTTGAACAGTATCTGACGGATGGTAAGGAAATTCCAGTACGTTTCTGTTATCCAACTCTTGAGTCTTCGTATAATAAAGATAACTATGAAGAAGCTTTACAAAGAATGGGGGGTAAGGATAGCTGGTATACTCATGTATGGTGGGATTCTGTAGATTAATTGTAGATTAAATAAAGAGAAGAATATGAAAAAAATATATTTGATGCTTATGGCTTTTGTTGCTGTAAGTTTATTGGGAGTTTCATGTAAAGAGGATGAGCCTTTTTCAACTATTACAGAAGATGATTATCCTAAGATATTGGATCCTGTATTTCCTGATTGGGTTGATGGAGAACCAGCTGTGGTCTCACAGATAACTCATGATGCCAATTTTACAATGAAATTGACAGTTACTCCTTCTGATTACACAGAAGTAACTTGGTTAATTGACGGAGTGGAGGTACAAAAAGGAAATGAAATAGATATTCCATTGGAAGCAGGAACTTACTCTTTAAAGGTTGTTGCAACGACTACAAAAGGACAATCCACTTCCAGGGAAGGAAAGATTGTGGTCAGTCCTCTTCAGGGCGAACCATGGTCGGAGGCTGTCGGCTTTGAACGAATTGTATCTAATGGGGCTCGTGCTCGTCTTTATGGAAATAATTTGTCTTTGGTCACAGGTGTAGTGATAGGCGAACAGACGGTTCCTATTGTATCGATGGGAAGTTCAGATTTGGGTAACTATGTAGAATATGAGGTTCCTTCAAACTTGGAGGTGGGAGAATATCGTATCAGCCTTGTAGATGTAGAAGGAAATAGCTATGGTGGAAATCTGGTAACGGTAGTTAATGTTCCGGTCATCACTGGCGGATTTGCACATGCAACCTCACATAGTGAATGGGTTATGACTGGCATCGGATTGGATAAGATAGCCTCTCTTAGTATTAATGGAACCACAGTGACTGAGTTTATCAGACAAAGTTATGACGAAATAGTACTTACTTGTCCAGAATTAGAGGATGGTATGTATGTATTGAAAGGAGAGAGTGATAATGGAGCAGAAGTCTTGTTCTATTCTTCACAAAAAATGGAGTCTGAAATCTCGTTCGCTGTTTCTTCAGAAACATTGCTTTGGGAAGGACATCATTATGTATCCTGGGATTTGCCAGACGGTGATCCTCATAAGACTTTTAATCTTATTCCTTTGGAAACTTTTGAATCGATTTATCCGGGTACAACAATGTATGTAAGTTATTCGATTAAGGCTGACGATGAATATCATCAGATTCGACTGACACATGCAGCTTGGGAACCCTATTTTACCGACCCGATAGATGTACAAGAAGACGGAGTTTACGAGTTTGTTTTAACTCAGGAAATTTTGAATACAATCAAGGAAAAGGGAGGATTTATTTGTGTAGGTCACGGATATTATGTGGATCGGATAACTATTAAATAATATCTTATGTCACAATCTTGTCCTTGTATTTTTACTTGGACAAGATTGTGTTTCTTAAAGGTTTCTATGTTAACCCTAATTAAAATTATGTATGAAGCATATATTATTATATGGAAGTTTGATGATATTGGTGCTTAGCTCATTACTATCCTCATGTTCAAGCGAAGAGAAATCTGTAATCATGCCGGTGCTTTTACAAAGTAATCCTGAAAATGAAGATCAAGAGGTTGATTTTGCACTTTCTGAGATTGTACTGACGTTTAATAAGAATGTCTGTATGTCTGCTTCGGACTTGGAACAGTTACAGTTAAGCCCAAGTGCTCAAATAGAGAATATCTCATTTTCTGATGAGGTTGTCACATTGCAGATTTCAGGATTAACTCCAGAAACGCAGTATACTTTGACTATACCTGGTGGATTATTGATTGATGATGACAATAATTCTGTAGGTGAGATTAAAATACTTTTTAAGACCAAAGCTTTACCGGTTGACAAAGCACCGGATAATGTTGGTATGGAAAACGATGCTTATGCGTTGTTTAAGAAAATAAAGGTTGGATGGAATTTGGGTAACTCCTTGGAGAGTTATGAAGATGGATTGGCTAATCACATGGATTCAGAGACTTCATGGGGAATCAATTGTGACAAAGGAGATGATTGATGCAGTGAAAAATGCAGGATTTAATGCTGTACGAATACCGGTCAGATGGTATCCTCATGTCGTGGATCAGAATACGATGGCTGAAATACGTCTTGATTGGTTGGCTCGTGTAAAGGAGGTGGTAGACTATTGTATAGATAATGACATGTATGTCATTTTAAATACGCATCATGAAGACTGGCTGGAAAGCCACCCTCTGAAATCGGAAGCGGAAACAGTATTGATGAAAGAAAAGAATCTATGGCATGCAATCGCATCTTATTTCAGGGATTACGATGAGCGTTTGATTTTTTCTGGCACTAATGAAGTCGAAATAAATTGGCAGGCACCTACTGCTGCTAATTTAGAAGTGCAGAATCGTTTTAATCAGTGCTTTGTAGATGCTGTACGTGCTACTGGAGGTAAGAATTATTATCGAAATTTGATTATTCAAACTTATGCCACCAATCCTGATTATGCATTTGATGGACTTCTTTTCCCGACTGATGTAGTGGATAAGCGAATGGCAATTGAGTTTCATTATTATCGCCCGGCAGGTTTCTCTTACATGGATTTTGCAGATTATACAGAGACTGTATATTATTGGGGGCAGGACTATATTCAGTATAATACAGTTGTATCAGGAGAACAGGAAGACTATGTAGATGAACTGTTTGGAAAGATTAAACAGCTTTGGGTGGATAAAGGCTATCCGGTTGTTATGGGTGAATATGGGGTGGTTACACCTCCTAAAGATAAGTCGGATGGGAATGTAAATGACTTAGCAGATACTAAAAGATATTATATGAGTTATATCACTTCTGCCGCCAAAAAGAATGGTATCGTTCCAATTGTTTGGGACAATGGTACTTTCTATAATCCTTTATATGATGGCCCATTTGTAGAAGGAAAAGAATATTTTGGCTTGTTTAATAGATGGTATCAGATGGAAGTAAACATCTACTCTAGACCCATTTTGGAAGGCATTATGGAAGGGGCTAATACTGAATATCCATTTTAAAGATTGATTGTATGAGAAAACTTATAACTTTTATTTTAATAATTGTTTTGTCTGTGGGAGGATATGCTTCTCCTAAAAAGTCGTTTGAGATAAAGAGAGGGGTAAACCTGAGCCATTGGTTGTCTCAACGGGGAGAAAATACTCCTTCCATACAAGACGGAATGAGTGCAACTGATTTTTCCCGAATAGCTCGGGCTGGTTTTGACCATGTACGATTGCCCATTGATGAAGAAGTGTTGTGGCAGGAAAATGGTCAGAAAAATAAAGAAGCTTTTTCTTATCTTCATAAAGGTATTGAGTGGGCTTTAAAAAATGATTTAAGAGTCATAGTGGATCTGCATATTGTACGATCACATTATTTTAATGCAGGGAATGAAGGAAAGAAAAATAGTTTGTGGGAAAAGCCGGAAGCGCAAACTCATTTTCTTGCACTCTGGCAGGATTTAGTACAAGAATTAAAGGGCTATTCAACTTCAGATGTGGCTTATGAGATAATGAATGAGCCGACTGCTCCAAATCATGAGGACTGGAATAAACTGGTTGAGAAAGCCTATCAGATAATTAGAAAGGTTGAAAAGGAAAGAGTTATTGTCATCGGTTCCAATATGTGGCAAGGGGTAGATACTTTTCAGTATTTGAAGGTTCCCCAAGGAGATGAGTTCATTTTGTTGAGCTGTCATTTCTATGAACCTTTCCTGTTGAGTCACTATCAGGCAGGTTGGACTGAATTTGGTAAGTATCAGGGCAATGTACATTATCCTGGTTATTTGGTGTCGAAAGATGAATTTGATTCTTTATCAGCAGATGATAAAAATTGGTTGCACGTTGGCGTACAACTCCTTGGAACCGGGAAACACTGACTGCATTTTTAAGTAAGGCTAAAAGGGTAGCAGATGAAAAGGGGCTGAATTTATATTGTGGAGAATTTGGAATTTATGAAAAAAGCTCCGATAGAATCAGCATTGAAATGGTATTCAGACGTAATTAGTGTATTTGATAGTCTTAATATAGCTTGGGCTAAATGGGATTATAAAGGAGGATTTGGAGTATATACATCTCAAAATCAGCAGAAAAAAGATTTGCTTAAAGTGTTGATGTCTGGTAGTGGGAAGAAGGTGGTCGTAGGAGAGACACCTGTTTATCTGGATACTCGAAAACCTTTGGAACTTCGTGTGAAAGATGCATTGAACAGAATGACTGTTGAAGAGAAGACACGTTTAAGTTATGCGGATGGCCGTTTCAGTACACCTGGATGTGCTCGTTTGGGTATTCCTGGGTTGATGTATTCCGATGGCCCTCATGGAGTACGTGCAGAAATTTGCTGGAATAGCTGGGATTATGCTGGATGGACTAATGATAGTTGCACTGCTTTTCCAGCCTTGACTTGTTTGGCTTCTACTTGGAATCCCTCTTTGTCGAAGGCGTATGGAACAGCTATCGGGGAAGAGGCACGTTATCGTCATAAAAATGTATTGTTAGGACCTGGAGTGAATATTTACCGTACTCCGTTGAATGGACGTAACTTTGAATATATGGGTGAAGATCCTTTTTTGGCTGCACGTATGTGTGTTCCTTATATTCAGGGAGTACAGGAAAATGGGGTTGCAGCTTGTGTAAAGCATTATGCACTTAACAATCAGGAACATTGGCGTAATCATATTGATGTGCAGGTGAGTGATCGTGCATTGTATGAGATTTATCTTCCCGCATTCAAAAGCTGCGATAGAAGAAGGAAAATCATGGACTATTATGGGGGCTTATAATAAGGTTCGTGGAACACATGCCGCTCATAATAAATTATTGAATAATGATATACTGAAGGGTGAATGGGGTTTTGACGGATGTGTGGTTACAGACTGGGAGCTGCGCATGATACGTATGAAGCTTCGCTATGTATGGATTAGATCTTGAGCTTGGTACTTTTACAAATGGTTTGACCTCTAATTCAAGCTTGGGGTATGATAGTTATTATTTAGGAAATGCGTACTTGCAGATGGTGAAAGAGGGTAAAGTTCCGATGGAAGTGGTAAATGACAAAGCTGCTCGCGTGTTGAGATTAATATTCAGAACGGCCATGAATGATAATGGAAAGTTAGGTGCTATGTCTAATGATTCTCATTATGAAACAGCCTATCAGATAGCAACTGAAGGGATTGTTTTGTTGAAAAATGAGGCTAAATTTAAGGGAGAGTCTCTTTTACCTTTAAGTCAAGGAAAGTATAAGCGTGTCTTAGTGGTAGGAGATAATGCTGTCCGGAATTTAATGCAGGGAGGAGGTTCCTCTGAATTAAAGCCTAAGATGGTGATTACTCCTCTTGAAGCATTGACGGAGAGACTGGGAAAAGAATGTGTGAAATTTACTCAGGGATATGTAGCTGGACGCCCTATGTTTGATCGGGCCGATACGTTTTCTCAGTCAGTGATTGATTCTCTTTATACGGCAGCTGTTAATGAAGCCCAGAAAGCGGATTTGGTTATTTTTATGGGTGGACTTAATAAGAATTTTCAGCAGGATTGCGAAGGAGATGATCGGAAAACATTCCAATTGCCATTTGAACAGGATCGGCTTATCAAAGGCCTTTTGAAGGCTAATAAGAAAGTGGTAGTGGTGTTGACAAGTGGAAATGCTGTGGATATGCCTTGGTTGAAGGAGGTTCCTTCACTTATACAATCATGGTATTTGGGCTCTATTGGTGGAAAGGCACTTGTCGATGTGATTACAGGTGAGGTCACTCCGAGTGGTAAATTGCCTTTCTCTTATCCGGCTAAATTAGAAGACTGCCCAGCTCACTATTATGGAGAAATCAGTTATCCTGGAGACGGTATCCGACAGGAATACAAAGAAGATATTTTGGTGGGTTATCGCTGGTATGATACAAAAAAAATCAAACCTCTTTTCCCATTTGGCTATGGATTGAGTTATACACAATTTGAATACGGAAAGCCGGTTGTTTCTTCTTCTCAGATGCAATCCGGAGACGTATTGGAAATCAAATGTACTGTAAGAAATGTAGGAAAAGTAGCAGGAAAAGAAGTTGTACAATTGTATATCGGAGATGAAAAATGCAGTGTATTGCGTCCGTTGAAAGAATTGAAAGATTTTTATAAAGTAACACTCCAACCAGGTGAAGAAAAAGAGGTACTGTTTACGGTAGATGAGGAAGACTTGAAATTTTTTGATGATACGCAGCATAAATGGGTGGCAGAACCAGGCAAATTCAAGATTTATATAGGCAGTTCATCAAAAGATATAAAGGAAGTTGTAGAGTTTGACTATAAGAATTAATACTGATATTAATAATTAAAAAAAGAAATACCATGAATTTGATAAAGAACGTAGTTTTGGCCTCAGTGCTTGGATCTGGCATGTGTATGGCACAAAACGTGCAGAGCGTGACACCGGCTATTCCAGTAGATAAGAATATAGAGGCAAATATTCAGAAATGGCTGAATAAAATGACGCTGGAGGAAAAAATCGGACAGATGTGCGAAATTACTATTGATGTAGTAACTGATTTTGAGGCGAGTAAGAAGCATGGTTTTTACAATGAGTGAAGCCATGCTCGATACGGTCATTGGGAAATATAAAGTAGGATCACTTTTGAATGTTCCGTTGAGCGTGGCACAGAAGAAAGAAGTTTGGGCCAAAGCAATCAAACGGATACAGGAAATTTCCATGAAAGAAATAGGTATTCCTTGTATTTATGGTGTAGACCAGATTCATGGAACGACTTATACTCTTGATGGTACCATGTTCCCACAGGGCATTAATATGGGAGCTTCTTTCAATCGCGAACTGACGAAGAAGGGAGCTGAAATATCGCTTACGAAACAAAGGCCAGTTGTATTCCTTGGACATACGCTCCAGTGGTTGATTTAGGAAGAGATCCGCGTTGGCCTCGAATGTGGGAAAATTATGGAGAAGACTGCTACGTGAATGCAGAAATGGGAAAGGCTGCTGTAGAAGGATTTCAGGGAGAGGATCCCAATCATATTGGTGAATACAATGTGGCTGCCTGTATGAAGCATTATATGGGATATGGAGTCCCGGTATCAGGAAAGGATCGTACACCGTCTTCCATTTCTCGTAGCGATATGCGTGAGAAACATTTTGCTCCTTTCCTGGAGGCGATTCGCCATGGAGCCTTGAGTGTCATGGTGAATTCTGGAGTCGATAACGGAATACCTTTCCATGCCAACCATGAGTTGTTGACAGAATGGTTGAAAGAAGGATTGAACTGGGATGGCATGATAGTGACCGACTGGGCAGATATTAACAACCTTTGTACCCGTGACCATATTGCAGCTACTAAAAAAGAAGCAATTAAGATAGCTATTAATGCGGGTATTGATATGTCAATGGTTCCGTATGAAGTCAGTTTCTGTACTTATTTGAAAGAACTGGTAGAAGAAGGAGAAGTACCGATGAGCCGTATTGATGATGCTGTAGCTCGTGTGTTACGTTTAAAATATCGTCTGGGGTTGTTTGAAAATCCATATTGGGATATTAAAAGATATGATAAGTTTGGCTCGGAAGAATTTGCAAAAGTTGCTCTCCAGGCTGCTGAAGAATCAGAGGTGTTGTTGAAGAATGAACAGAATGTATTGCCGGTAACCAAAGGTAAAAAAATTCTTCTGACAGGTCCTAATGCAAACTCTATGCGTTGTTTGAACGGAGGCTGGTCTTATAGTTGGCAGGGAAATAAGGCAGATGAATATGCCGGAGCCTATAATACGATTTATGAAGCGTTCTGCCATAAATATGGAAAAGAAAATGTGGTTTATGAGCCGGGGGTAACTTATGCAGCATCAGACCCTAATGCCATAACGAATCAAAATGATAACTGGGGGCAGGAAAATGAGCCGGAAATAGAAAAAGTTGTGGCTGCTGCAGCAAAGGTTGATGTTATTGTAGCTTGTATTGGTGAAAATTCTTACTGTGAAACCCCGGGAAATTTGACAGACCTGACACTTTCAGAAAATCAGCGCAACCTAGTAAAAGCATTAGCAAAAACGGGAAAACCTGTTATTTTAGTGTTAAATCAGGGACGTCCGCGTATCATTAATGATATTGAGCCTTTAGCTCAGGGAGTGATTAATATTATGCTTCCTAGTAACTATGGAGCAGATGCGTTGGCAAATCTGATGTCTGGTGATGCGAATTTTAGTGCCAAAATGCCTTTCACTTATCCGAAGTATATTAATGCAATTGCCACGTATGATTACAAACCTTGTGAAAACTTGGGACAGATGGCAGGAAACTATAATTACGATTCTGTAATGGATGTACAATGGCCGTTTGGTTTTGGACTTAGTTATACAACTTATGCATACAATAACCTGAAAGTTGATAAAACTTCTTTTACTGCTGAAGATGAACTGACAATCTCTGTAGATGTAACGAATACCGGAAAGGTTGCAGGGAAAGAAGCGGTTTTGTTGTTCTCAAAAGATTTGGTGGCAAGTAGTACTCCTGATAATATTCGTTTGCGTAATTTTGAGAAGGTATACTTAAAACCGGGTGAAACAAAGACAGTTACAATGAAGATAAAAGGCAGTGATCTCGCTTTCGTTGGCTATGATGGCAAATGGCGTCTTGAAAAGGGAGATTTTAAAATAAAATGTGGTAGCTTGTGGGCAGATATAAAATGTTCCGAAACAAAACTATGGGAAGCTGCTAATAAGTAATTTTATGAGGTATGGTATTTTATTATTGGGTTTAGCTTTTTTTAGGCTGTGCTCGTCCCGATTTCCGTGACTCTTCCTTACCTTCCGAACAGAGGGCAGAGCTGCTGTTACAGGAACTGACGCTGGAAGAAAAGATTTCCTTAATGATGGATGTATCAAAGCCGGTGGAACGGTTAGGTATAAAACCATATAACTGGTGGAATGAAGCATTGCACGGAGTGGCACGTGCTGGATTGGCTACGGTATTTCCGCAGTCAATCGGTATGGCAGCCTCTTTTAATGACTCGTTGGTATATGAGGTATTTACGGCAGTGTCGGATGAGGCTCGAGCTAAAAATGCATATTATGCGTCGAAGGAAGTTATGAAAGGTACCAAGGACTTACGATGTGGACTCTAATGTGAATATTTATAGAGATCCTCGTTGGGGACGCGGAATAGAAACATACGGAGAAGACCCATATCTGACTACTCGTATGGGGGTAAATGTAGTAAAAGGGCTGCAAGGTGTCAATGACGGAAAATACGATGTCTGCATGCCTGCGCCAAACATTTTGCCGTGCATTCTGGGCCGGAGTGGAACCGCCATGCTTTTGATGTGGAAGATTTGCCGCTTCGTGATTTATATGAAACTTATTTGCCTGCTTTCAAAGCTTTGGTACAGGATGCAGATGTGAAAGAAGTGATGTGCGCCTATAATCGGTTTGAAGGAGAGCCGTGTTGTGGGAATAAGCGTCTGCTGACTCAGATTCTGAGGGAAGAATGGGGGTTTGATGGTATCATATTAAGTGACTGCTGGGCGATTAATGACTTTTTTTGAGGAGAAAGGACATAAGACGCATAAAGATTCGGCTTCTGCTGCTTCTGCCGCTGTATTAAGTGGTACTGACTTGAATGTGGTGCAACCTATCAGTCTTTATTGAAAGGGGTGCAAAATGGTCTGATTGACGAATCTGCAATTGATAAATCGGTAAAAGAGAGTTTTAAAGGCTCGCTTTGAATTGGGGAGAAATGGACGATCCCCTCCAAAGTGTCCTGGACAAAGATACCTTTCTCTGTAGTGGCTTCTGCCGCGCATGATTCGTTGGCATTGAAAATGGCTCGCGAATCGATGACATTGTTGCTCAATAAACAAAATGTGCTTCCATTGAAACGTGGCAATTTGACGGTTGCTGTAATGGGGCCCAATGCCAAAGATTCTGTCATGATGTGGGGAAACTATAATGGAGTACCGGCCCACACGGTGACCGTATTGGATGGTATTCGTGCAGCTCTTGGAAAAGGAGATAAACTGATTTATGAACAGGGATGTCCTTGTGTAGGTGATGATTTGCTGGAGAGCGTGTTCAGTGAATGCAAGTCGGAAAGCAGACCTGGATTCAGTGCCCGTTACTGGAACAATGTGAACCACGAAGGAAAAGTGGATGTAGAAACACGGGTGATGACTCCGTTCAACTTCTGTACTTCAGGGGCTACGGTGTTTGCACCGGGTGTGAATCTGACGGATTTCTCTGCAACCTACAATGCGACTTATGTACCAAAGGCTTCCGGTGAGGTTATCTTTGATGTGTACAGCTTTGGCAAAGGACGGTTGCTGGTAAATCAGAAAGAAGCCATGTCATTTTATAATAGTCATGGCGGAAACAAGCAATTGTATGCTTTGCAAGTGGAAGCAGGGAAGAAGTATGACATTGAATTGCAGTTTGAATATCTGCAGAGTGATGCGCAGCTGAATTTTGACATGGGCTTTAAAAAGAAAGTGGATATTGCCAAATCTGTCAATGCGGTTCGGAATGCCGATGTCGTTGTTTTCGTGGGAGGTATCTCCCCGAGCCTGGAAGGTGAGGAAATGGGAGTCGATTTGCCTGGCTTTAAGAAGGGAGACCGTATCAGCATTGAGCTGCCGGAAGTACAGCGGAATTTGCTTGCTGCCTTGCATCGTGCAGGAAAAAAGGTAATTTTAGTGAACTGCTCCGGTTCACCTGTCGGACTGGTTCCTGAAACCGAGACTTGTGAGGCTATCTTGCAGGCCTGGTATCCAGGACAGCAGGGTGGTCGGGCGGTAGCCGATGTCTTGTTTGGTGATTACAATCCGGCCGGAAGATTGCCGGTTACTTTTTACCGAAGCATCGAGCAATTACCTGATTTTGAAGATTATAATATGATAGGACGAACTTATCGTTTCATGAAAGAACGTCCGCTGTTCCCGTTCGGATATGGCTTGAGCTATACGACGTTTACATACGGGGCAGCCACTTTCAGCAAGCAGACGGTAGGCAGTGAGGATAATCTCTCTTTGGTGGTTCCGGTTTCGAATACGGGCAGCCGGGATGGAGAAGAAGTGGTGCAAGTCTACCTGAGCAAGGTGGGAGATGAGGCGGGTCCGGTCAAGACACTGCGTGCATTTAAGCGTGTATCCGTTCCTGCTGGAAAGACAGTCAATGTACACATCACCTTGTCAAAGAAAGATTTGGAATGGTGGAATGAAGGCACACACAGCATCCAGTTCTGTCCGGGAGAATATCAGGTATGGATTGGAGGTAGTTCGGATGAGAAAGCGTTAAGCAAGTATGCAATACAGCTGAAGTGATGTGAATTTCCCTATATAACAGACAGGGCGATACCTGAGAAATAAAGGTATCGCCCTGCTTGTTTTTATAATACTATACTCTCTTATAGAATCAGTTCATAATCTACGATTCCTAACCACTTCCCGAATTTACGGCCTACTTCCCGGAAATAAGATACCTTTTCAAACCCTAACTTTTCATGCAAGGCGTAGCTGGCCTCGTTACCTTCCGTGATGCAGGCAATCAGGGCATGCAGTCCGTAGCGGCGGCATTCTTCTATTAGATGCAGCATCAGTTCATTTTCCGATACCTTTCCCGGTATGCGAAGGAGCCAGGTAGATGGTGGTTTCTGCACTTTGGTTGTAAGCAGCCTTTTCTTTCCATCTGTGCACGTAGCAGTAGCCAGCAATCTGCCCTTCCGTCTCATATATAAAGTACGGATACTTCTCACTGATGTGCTGGATACGTGTCCACATTTCCTCTTCGCTCACCGGTTCCAGTTCAAAGGTGATGGTGGTGTGGGCGATGTAATGATTATAGATGGCAGTGATGACCGATGTATCTTCTTTGCGTACCTTTCGAATCATATTAAAGTATTAAGCCAAGGGTGAGTAATAATCCAAAAATAAGCATGTTGCGGGAGGTTTCTCCCAAGATTCCGTTCAGGGCTTTTCCGCGGTAGATACGGGCCATGTGCTGGGTGGTCAGGATGTGTGGAATCAGGTACAGCTGGGGTAGCAGTACGGCATAGATTTTTCCGATTTCCAAAAAGTAGAAACAGCACCAGCAGGCCGCCAGTCCTAACAGGAAGTAAAGAATCAGTCCGGCTTTGGCACCCAGGCGTACCACAATGGTTTTCTTGCCGCTGATAGCATCCTGTTCACGGTCGCGGAAGTTATTAATCATCAGCAGGGTATCGATGATGAGGCCGCAGGCCAGTGAAGCCATAGTAACAGACATGTTCCAGTCGTGCGCCATGACGTAATAGGTACATCCCACGGGTACGAAGCCGAAGAAGACAAGTACCAGCAAGTCACCCCATCCGTGATAAGCCAGCGGATACGGCCCGGCGGTATAGAGGAAGGCAAAAATCATGCAGGCAATACCAACCGGAATCATTTCCAGTCCTCCGTAGTAAAGCAGGCAAAGTCCGGTGATTCCTGCTAACAGGGTGGTACAGGCAATTCCGCCTTTCATGGCCTTGGCGCTGATCCATCCTTGTGCACAGGCGCGTTCCGGTCCCAGCCGGTCTTCGCGGTCGCTGCCTTTCAGAAAATCAAACAAGTCGTTGATGAAGTTCGCGTCAATTTGCATCAGAAACGCAAACAGAAAGCAAAGCAGGGCAGGCGTTAAATGAAAGTGACCGTAAATAAAGGCCAGCGCACAGCCCAGCATGACGGGTATGGCAGCACCGGTCAATGTCTTGGGGCGGGCAGCCAACAGCCAGGCTTTTATGGAATTGGTTTTGACGTTTGTCATTGTGGATTGATTTTTAGTTTTTCGTCCGGCAAAGTTAGGCATTTTTTTACGACCTTTGTCACGACCGGATAGTTATATGTATTTTAAAATGATGAAACGATTGAACTTGCTGGCGGGTTACCTGGTGGTGCTATGTGTCCTGCTTTCTTCTTGTGCTACGGCTTCTTTTTCCAAATATAAAGGCGTGGGGCGTGTAAAACGCTATGATTTCTACAGCGCCCAGTTGCCCGATTCTTTCGATGGCTTCCGTGTGGCTTTTGCTTCCGATTTTCATTACGAGAGTCGGTTTACCGCCCGTCGTTTGCCAGGCATGTGCCAGGCACTTCGTTCGCTGGATGCGGATGTGTTGCTCCTGGGAGGTGACTATCGGGGACGCAACGGAGGGGATGTGACGCAACTTTTTCAGGCGCTGAAGACGGTGGAAACACCCTGCGGAACGTATGCCGTGATGGGAAACCACGAGCGTGGGCAGGCTGACTCGCTGGCACGGAAGGTCATGCAGGCAACTGGGGTACATTTACTGGAACACGAAGTGGATACCTTGTGGAGGGGAAAGGAGTACATTTTGCTGTGTGGCATTCGTAACCCGTTTGACTTGAAACGGAACGGGGTATCGCCCACTTTGGCATTGCAGGAAGAAGATTTCGTGCTGATGTTGGTGCATACAGCCGATTACGTGGAGGATGTGAGTGTGGTGCACACCGATTTGGCGCTGGCCGGACATACGCACGGGGGACAAGTCAGTTTGTTCCGCCGATGGACACCGGCGCATTTTTCCAAATACGGCAACCGTTTCCTGACAGGGTTGAAGTATAACAGTGCGGGTATTCCGGTTATTATTACCAATGGACTGGGTACCTCCCGCAAGGATGTGCGCTTGTTTACACCGAGCGAGGTGGTGCTGGTGGTATTGCACAAAAAGAAATGATTACCGGTACAATCTTTTTTCCTGAATAATTCTGAATACTTCCGGATGCAGGAAATAGCGCAGGTCTTTTCCTTCCCGGATGCCTTTGCGGATAAAGGTTGAACTGATTTCGATGAGGGGAGTTTGTACGACTCTGACATGAGGAGGCAGACTGGCTGTATCCTCCAAGGGATAACCCTGGCGAGGATAGACCAGAATGTGGTGGCGGCGGATGATTTCTTCGGGCGACCGCCAGCGGTCGAAAGCCTGCCAGTTGTCGGCACCGATAATCAGGTGAAACTCCCGGTCAGGATAACACTCGGCCAGTTTATCAAGGGTATGGATAGTGTATGAGGGACGTGGAAGCTGGAACTCAAAGTCGGATGCGCGGAAACGGGGGTATCCTGCCACGGCAGCTTCTACCATTTTCAGCCGCAGATGGTCGTCGAGCAAAGTTTCGTTCTGTTTAAACGGGTTCTGAGGAGTGACTAAAAACCATACCTCCTCCAGTCCCCCATATTCACACAGGTAGTTGGCAAGTGCCAGATGGCCTGTATGGATAGGGTTGAAGGAGCCTCGAAAAGTCCGGTTTTTATTTGAGGCTTTTCTTCCATTGTCTGTAGTTGAGTATCTGCCAGGCAGCTACCAGCAGCATGGCTACGGCAATGATGTATTCTTCTTTGCTACGGCCACCACCCCTACGGCAATGGCTGCCAGCCCGATGACGATACAAAGTATGGTCATCATGAACATGATTTTCTTTGGGTCTTTAGGCATATCAGCAAATTTATTGTTGAATAAAATCACGAATGGTCTTCAAGGCTTCTTCTTGAGCCTTTTCCAGATTGTCGTTGACAATCACAACATCGAATTTTTCGGCATAGCTCAGCTCGAAGGTAGCTTTTGCCAGGCGGCTTTCAATCACTTCGGGCGCGTCGGTACCACGACCGGTCAGTCGCTTGCGGAGCTCTTCGAGTGAAGGCGGCTGGATAAACACAGACAGTGCGCGGTCGCCGTAGAATTTCTTGATATTGCATCCGCCTACTACGTCGACATCGAAAATTACATTCTGTCCGGCTGCCAGCTGTTTTTCTACCTGTGCTTTCAGTGTGCCATAGAAACGGTCCTTGTACACTTCTTCGTATTCCAGAAACTCATCGTTGGCGATACGCTGTTTGAATTCCTCTGGTGTCAGGAAGAAGTATTCTACTCCGTTCTGCTCTGTGCCACGGGGGGCGCGGCTGGTGGCAGAGATGGAGAAGGCCAGATTCAGGTTCTGTGTCAGTAAGTAATTGATAATGGTGGATTTACCAGAGCCGGAAGGGGCTGAAAAAATAATAAGTTTGCCTGCCATATTCTTTTTTACATTACGTTCAACACTTGTTCCTTAATCTGTTCCAGTTCGTCTTTCATCTGTACCACGATGTTCTGCATTTCGGCATGGTTGGACTTGCTGCCGGTAGTATTGATTTCACGTCCCATTTCCTGAGCGATGAATCCCAGTTTCTTGCCTTGACCGTGTCCGCCCGCCATGGTCTCCATGAAATATTTCAGGTGGTTGGCCAGACGCTGCTTCTCCTCGTTGATGTCCAGTTTTTCGATGTAATAAATCAATTCCTGCTCCAGGCGGTTTTTGTCATAGTCAATGCTCAGCGTTTTTTCCAGTGCATCGGTAATGCGTTCCCGTATCTTGGCCACACGTTCCTTTTCGTAAGGCTCGATGGATTTCATCAGTCGTTCGATGTTGTCGATTTTTTCTGTAAACTTCTTTTCGAGAGCTGCACCTTCCTGCTTGCGGAAGTCAACCAAATGTTGCAGTGCAGTTTCGATGGTTTGTTTGGCAGCAGCCCATTCTTCGTCCGACAGCTCCTGTACGTCTACACGGGTCAGTACGTCGGGCATGCGCAACAAAGTGGCGAACCAGTCTTCCGGCAACGGAATATGGCAAGTTTCAGAAATGGTTTTTATCTGGTTGTAATAGTTTTCTACCAAGGCTGTATTGATGGGAGTAGCCGATTCGGCAGCATCTTTTTCTACCCATATAGAGAAGTCCACTTTCCCGCGTTCCAGTGTCTGGGCAATCAGGTTGCGGATTTCCATTTCTTTTTCACGATACAATGGAGCGATGCGTGTGGATAAGTCCATTGCTTTGCTGTTCAACGATTTGATTTCCACGTTGATTTTTTTGTCTCCGAACACAGTGACTGCTTTTCCGTATCCGGTCATTGACTGTATCATAACTCCTTCTGTTTTTTGATAATTTGGATACAAAGGTAGGAAAAATCTAAATAAAGAATAAGCGGCTGTTAAAAAAAACGTACGAAATACCTTTGACTCTGACGGATGGAACAGAGTTTCGGCAAACTTTCTGCTTCTTTTTTCATGAGATAGTGAGAAGAAAAGTGTATATTTGCAGACTATAATAATTGTATCGAGTTTAATTATGTCATGTATTTTACATATTGAAACATCTACGGAAGTTTGTTCTGTGGCTGTAAGCCAGGATGGAGCTTCCATTTTCTCGAAAGAAGATTTTAACGGCCCTTCGCATGCTACTGTGTTAGGGGTATTTGTGGATGAAGCCTTGTCGTTCATTGATAGCCATGCCATTCCGTTGGATGCGGTGGCAGTGAGCTGTGGTCCTGGTTCGTATACGGGGCTGCGTATCGGTGTGTCGATGGCGAAAGGTATCTGTTACGGACGGAACATTCCGCTGATAGGATTGCCCACACTGGAGGTGATGTGTGTGCCGGTGCTGCTTGCGCACGACCTGCCGGAAGATGCTTTGCTTTGTCCGATGATTGATGCCCGCCGTATGGAAGTATATGCGGCCGTGTATGACCGTGCTTTGAAGGTGCAGCGTGCCATCGGAGCAGATATTATTGACGAAAATTCGTATGCCGAATATTTGGAGAAACATCCGGTGTATTTCTTTGGTAACGGAGCAGCCAAGTGCAAGGAAAAACTTTCGCATCCCAATGCACACTTCATTGAGAATATTCATCCGGTAGCCAAATGGATGTTCCCGCTGGCCGAGAAAGCTATGGCAGTGGAAGATTTCAAGGATGTGGCCTATTTCGAGCCGTTCTATCTGAAAGAATTCGTGGCTTCTACTCCGAAGAAACTGCTGTAAGGGCGTATGGCCGGAGAGGCGTAAAAAGATTTGATTTGTAGAATAACAGAATTTTATATGGAATATAATACCCAGCAACGAAAATTGCCACTTCCGGAGTATGGACGAAGTGTGCAGAACATGGTAGACCATGCATTGACCATCGAAGACCGTGAAGAGCGTCAGCGGTGTGCCAATACGATTGTAAATATAATGGGAGGCATGTTCCCCGCAATTGCGCGACATGGAGGATTTCCGCCATAAGTTGTGGGATCATCTGGCCATTATGTCCGACTTCAAACTGGATATTGACTATCCGGTGGAAATTGTGAAGAAAGAAAGTTTGGAAGTGAAACCGGACAGAATTCCCTATTCTCCGAACGTCATTCGTTTCCGTCATTACGGACGGTTCATTCAGGACTTGATTAAGATTGCAGTAGACTATCCGGAAGGAGACGAGAAAAAACAGCTGATAAAATATATCGCCAACCACATGAAGAAGGATTACATCAACTTCAACAAGGACGGGGTGGAAGACCAGAAAATCTTGGAGGATTTGTGCGAGCTGTCAGAAGGACGTATCGCTCGACGACGGATGACTTGAAGCTTTGGTGGAACAGCGTTCGTTCGGTCCGCGTCGCCGTCAGATGAACAATAACAATCAGCAGAAAAAAAGAAATATTAATCAAAATCGGATACTATGGCTTCATTTGTAATCGAAGGAGGACACAAACTGCATGGCGAGATTGTGCCTCAGGGTGCTAAAAACGAAGTATTACAGGTACTTTGTGCCACATTGCTGACAGATGAGGAAGTGACTATTGAAAACATTCCGAACATTCTGGATGTGAACAACCTGATACAGTTGCTTCGCGACATGGGGGTGAAGGTTTCTAAGTCGGGAAGTGATGCGTATACTTTTCAGGCTGATAATCTGAACCTGGCTTACCTGGAGAGTGATGACTTCTTGAGCCGTTGCTCTAAATTGCGTGGCTCGGTAATGCTGGTAGGCCCTTTGGTAGCTCGCTTCGGAAAGGCAATGATTTCGAAACCGGGTGGTGATAAAATCGGGCGTCGCCGTCTGGATACGCACTTCCTGGGTATTCAGAAACTGGGTGCTTCGTTTGAATATGATGCCGTGAATGGTCGTTTTTGCATCAATGCCGAGAAGCTGAAAGGGGCTTATATGCTGCTGGATGAGGCTTCTGTGACCGGTACGGCCAATATTGTGATGGCAGCTGTACTGGCCGAAGGAGTGACCACGATTTACAATGCAGCCTGTGAACCTTATTTGCAGCAGTTGTGCCGGATGTTGAATCGCATGGGAGCCAAGATTTCGGGCATTGCATCGAACTTGCTTACCATCGAAGGTGTATCTAGCTTGAAAGGCTGTTCGCATCGGGTGCTTCCAGATATGATTGAGGTCGGCAGTTTTATCGGAATGGCTGCCATGACGGGAAGTGAAATTACTATCAAGGATGTGTCTTATGAAAACTTGGGAATCATTCCCGACAGTTTCCGTCGTCTGGGTATCCGTTTGGAACAGCGCGGTGACGATATATTTGTGCCTGCACAGGAGCATTATCAGATAGAGTCGTTTATTGACGGCTCCATTATGACCATTGCCGATGCACCGTGGCCGGGGCTGACTCCTGACTTGCTAAGTGTGATGCTCGTTGTGGCTACTCAGGCTAAGGGTAGTGTGCTGATTCATCAGAAGATGTTTGAAAGCCGTCTGTTCTTTGTGGATAAATTGATTGACATGGGGGCACAGATTATCTTATGCGACCCTCACCGTGCGGTGGTAATCGGTCATGACCGCAATTTCTGTCTGCGGGGCGGCAACATGACGTCGCCGGATATTCGTGCCGGTATTGCCTTGCTGATTGCGGCACTGGGAGCAGAAGGAAACAGTCGCATTCATAACATTGAGCAGATTGACCGAGGATACCAGAATATTGAACAGCGACTGACTGCACTCGGTGCACGTATCACGCGTATTGAATAAGTATGATTAGAAAAGAAGAAGTATTTAAAATAGGAATCATCAACAAACCCCACGGAGTGAAGGGTGAGGTGTCGTTTACGTTTACCGACGATATTTTCGACCGGGTAGATTGCGATTACCTGATTTTGTTGCTCGACGGGATTCTGGTTCCGTTTTTTATAGAGGAATATCGCTTCCGCTCCGACAATGCGGCGCTGGTGAAATTCGAAGGGATAGACACTGCCGAAAAAGCACGTAGTTTTACCAATGTGGAAGTGTATTTCCCGAAGAAGTATATGGAAGAACAGGATGAAGTTACTTCTTGGAATTTCTTTGTCGGATTTAAGGTGCACGATGTGCATCATGGCGACTTGGGTGAAGTGGTGGATGTGGATGATGCGACGATGAATGTGCTGTTTGTCATTGAGAAGGAGGGAGAAGAACTATTGCTTCCGGCTCATGAAGAGTTTATACTGGATATTGACAAGGCACAGAAGGTGTTGACGGTGGATAGTCCTGAAGGATTGTTGGATTAAAAACCAGATTAGGTATGAAAAAGAAAGGTCGTAAAGCATTCTGGCGGAACATTAAGTTTAAGTATAAGCTGACCGTCATTAATGAGAATACACTGGAAGAGGTAATTGGCATTCATGTGTCGAAGCTGAACGGGTTTTCGGTGTTGCTGGCTGCTTGTACGGTAATCTTTCTTTTGGCTGCCATCATTATTGTGTTTACTCCCTTACGGAACTACTTGCCGGGATATATGAACAGTGAGGTTCGTTCGCAGGTGGTGACTAATGCACTGAAAGCTGACTCGTTGGTTGAGGCACTGGAACGCCAGAACCGCTATATCATGAATATTCAGGATATTTTCAGCGGGAAAGTGGATGTGGATACGGTACAGTCGATTGATTCGCTGACTATCATCCGTACGGAGGAGCTGATGAACCGCTCAAAGGAGGAAGATGATTTTCGCCGGAAGTACGAAGAACAGGAACGGGCTGCAGCAGTGGCAGGAACAGATGACCATACTTTGCCAGATTTGTTGTTCTTCCGTCCTACTCGTGGAATGGTGGTGAAGGATTTTGCGCCTTCGCGTCATCATTATGGGGTGGATATGGCAGCCTCTGTTGATGAGAGTGTGCTGGCTGCTTTGGACGGTACGGTGATGCTGGTGGTGCAGACTGCCGACAGCGGGGTACTCATTCAGATTCAACATGAACAGAATTTTATATCCGTATATAAGCATTGTGGCCCTTCCCGGAAAAAAGAAGGTGACCAGGTGAAAGGGGGAGAAGTAATCGCATTGGCCGGAACATCGGACGAGGGCAAGCATGTGTCGCATGTGCATTTCGAACTGTGGCATGATGGCACCCCGATTGACCCGGCGAAATATGTTGTATTTTAAAGCTTATGAAGAAACAGATTGCCATATTAGGTTCTACCGGATCAATCGGTACTCAGGCTCTTCAGGTAATAGAGGAGCATCCTGATTTGTATGAGGTATATGCCCTTACAGCGAACAATAAAGTGGATTTGCTGGCTGAACAGGCCCGTAAGTTTCGGCCGGAAGTGGTAGTTATAGCCAACGAGGATAAGTATGGAATTTTGAAGGAGGCGCTGGCTGATTTACCGATTAAGGTGTATGCCGGAGCCTGAGGCGTTGTGTCAGGTGGTAGAGGCACAGCCTATTGACATTGTACTGACCGCTATGGTGGGTTATGCCGGTCTGAAGCCGACCATCAATGCCATAAAAGCCCGAAAAACCATTGCGCTGGCCAATAAGGAAACATTGGTGGTAGCTGGTGAACTGATTACGGCCTTGGCCAGTCAGTATCAGACACCGATTTTACCGGTAGATTCTGAACATTCGGCTATTTTCCAGTGTCTGGAAATGAACAACCCTGTGCATAAGGTGATTCTGACTGCATCGGGAGGTCCTTTCCGTACTTTTACTATGGAGCAGCTTCAAACGGTGACTAAGGAGCAGGCATTGAAACATCCCAACTGGTCAATGGGAGCGAAGATTACCATCGATTCTGCTTCCATGATGAACAAAGGATTTGAGGTGATGGAAGCCAAATGGCTGTTTGGAGTTACTCCAGAACAGATTGAAGTGGTGGTGCATCCGCAGTCGGTCATTCACTCTATGGTGGAATTTGAAGATGGGGCAGTAAAGGCTCAGTTGGGCGTACCCGATATGCGTTTGCCTATTCAGTATGCCTTTTCTTATCCGAAACGGGAATCGCTTTCGGGTGAGCGGCTGGATTTTGCCAAGTATAATACTTTGACGTTCGAAAAGCCGGATACGACACGCTTCCGTAACTTAGCTTTGGCCTACGAAGCCCTGCACCAGGGAGGAAATATGCCTTGTATTGTCAATGCGGCGAATGAAGTCGTGGTGGCTGCGTTCTTGAAAGACCAGATTTCTTTCTTAGGTATGAGTGAGGTGATTGAAAAATCTATGGTGAAGGTTCCTTTTATAAAAACACCTACTTACGGAGATTATGTATCGACCGATGCGGAAACCCGTCGTATTGCAGCAGAACTGGTGATTAATGGAATGAAATAAACAAAGTCTAATTATAAAAAAGTAAGAAGTAAAATAGAAATGGAAACATTTTTGATTCGTGCCCTTCAGTTGATTCTCAGCCTTGTCGCTGCTGGTCATCATTCACGAAGGAGGACATTTTTTCTTCGCCCGTCTGTTTAAGATTCGCGTAGAAAAGTTTTATATATTTTTCGACCCTTGGTTTTCGCTGTTCAAATATAAACCCAAGAACAGTGATACGGAATACGGAGTAGGCTGGTTGCCTTTAGGGGGATACTGCAAGATTTCGGGAATGATTGATGAGTCAATGGATACCGAGCAGATGAAACAGCCGGCTCAGTCGTGGGAATTCCGTTCTAAACCGGCCTGGCAGCGTCTGCTGGTAATGGTGGGAGGAGTATTGATGAATTTCCTGCTGGCTCTGTTCATCTATTCCATGATTCTCTTTACATGGGGAGACCATTACACGGCCTTGAGCGACATGACAATGGGTATGAAGTTCAATGAACATGCGCAGGAAATCGGTTTCCGCGACGGCGATATTCTGAAGAGTGCCGACGGCAAGGAACTGACTCGCTTCAATATGGATATGATTCGTAGCATCGTAGAAGCTCGTGAGGTGACTGTCTTGCGTCAGGGAGAAGAGAAAAAGATTTTGCTGCCTGAATTAAGCTTGCTGGATGTGGCAAAAGAAGACCCTATGTTTGTGGATGTGTTCTATCCGAATGTGGTTGATTCTGTACTTCCGGGTGGTGGATTCGCGAAAGTGGGTATTCAGAAAGGAGACTCTTTGGTTGCCTTTAATGGCAAGGAGATGACCTCATGGAATGAATTTCTGGACAACATGGCTGAGTTGAAGGCAAAAGCTGAGTTGGAAAAGAAGACTTCGGCCGCCTTTACGCTGGTTTACTCACGTGCAGGAGTGCGTGATACCGTAGATGTGCAGACGGATGATAAATTCAAGGTTGCTGTGATAGGTGGACTGGTGGACTATAAGCAACGTACGTTGAGCTATGGCTTCTTTGAATCTTTCCCGGCAGGGGTAGCATTGGGCGTCAATACATTGAAAGGCTATGTCAATGACATGAAATATGTGTTTACCAAGGAAGGAGCCAAGAGTGTGGGCGGATTTGCTACTATTGGAAGTATCTTCCCGAAAGTCTGGGATTGGCAGCGTTTCTGGGAAATGACCGCATTCTTGTCTATTATTCTGGCCTTCATGAATATCTTGCCGATACCGGCACTCGACGGAGGACATGTGTTGTTCTTGCTTTATGAGATTATAGCCCGTCGGAAACCAAGTGACAAGTTCCTGGAATATGCGCAGATGGTAGGTATGTTCCTGCTGTTTGGTCTGCTTATCTGGGCAAACTTCAATGATGTACTGAGGTTCTTGTTCTGATGAATTTATAGAAGAATAGTATAAATGGACACAAGGAAGTACAAAAGGCTGGCTTGCCGGCTTTGTCTCCTTGTGTCTTTTTTGTTTAATCGATAAATAAAAAGAAAATATGATGAAAAAAATCCTATTGGCTGTAGTGTTGTGTGGCGGTTTCGGATTGACGTCTGTTTCTGCCCAGCAGGCGGAAGGACGTCTGCCAGGCTACTTACAGGCCGAAAAGTTTACCAAGAGTAAGCTGGACAAAATGTTGTTTTCTACTACTGTGGACCCGCACTGGTTTTCAACAGGGAAACAATTTCTGGTTTGAGTATAAGACCAGTGAAGGAAAGTTCTGGTATGTGGTGAATCCTTCAGCTAAGCGTAAAGAGTTATTGTTCGACCGTGAACGGCTGGCTTCACAGCTTACCGAGATTGTACAAGACCCTTTTGAAGCACGTCAGTTGCCTATCGCAGACCTGAAGGCTGGAGAAGACGGACGTACCTTTACGTTTAAAGTGGTCTCAAAGGCTGATTCTACATTTTATTTCTCGTACGACTATCCGTCTCGTAAATTGACACATTTGAAAGACAAAAAGAAGGAACTGGACAGACCAAGCTGGGCCTCTGTTTCGCCTGATGGACAGCGGGTGATTTATGCCAAGGATTGCGATTTGTACTATATGAGTATCGCCGATTATCAGAAGGCTCGCAAGGATGAGAAAGATAGTACGATTGTAGAAGTCCGTCTGACAACGGATGGTACACCGGATTTCGGGTATGGCATTCCGTATAGTACCCTGAATACAGATACATTGTGCAATGGAAAACGTCGTGGAGTATGGGGATACTGGTCGCCTGATTCCAAATATTTTGCTACGATTATTGCGGACCAGCGGAATGTGAAACCGTTGTGGGTGATTAACTCTATTGCGGAGCCACGTCCTACTCTGGAAACTTATAAGTATGAGATGCCGGGAGAGACAGGTATGCCGGAATATCATCTGTATTTGTTCGATGTGCAGGCAGGTACACGGAAAGAAATCAAGACAGCGGCGTGGAAAAATCAGTCGATTGACTTGGAAGGTAAATCCTTTGAACAGAAACAGCGCGATATGGATCTGATTCCAAGAATCTGGCAAGGGGATAACAACCGTTTCTTTCTGACACGCAGCAGTCGTGACTTGCATCGTATTGATGTATGTACTTATACATTGGGGGCTGATTCCATTGTACCTATAGTAAAGGAAAGAATGAACACCTACCAGGAAACACGTCCTATTCATGTGCTGAAGGGAGGAAAAGAGTTTATCCAATGGAGCGAACGTGACGGCTGGGCGCACCTTTATTTATATGATGATAAAGGAAACTTGAAAAATCGTATCACAGAAGGCCCCTGGCATGTGGAGCGTGTGGTAAAAGTAGATGAGGCTGCACGGACAGTCTATTTTGTGGCCAATGGACGGGAGGCAGGTGAAAATCCATATTACGAACATTTCTATAAAGTAAATGTGGATGGAAGCGGATTGAAACAGCTTACGCATGGTGAATTCTTCCATGATGTAGAACTGGATGACGATGCCCGTTTCTTTGTCGATAACTATTCACGTGCCAATACCGTTCCTTGTGCTGACCTGCTGGACAATAACGGGAAAAAGGTGATGACCATACAGGAAAGTGATTTCTCTTCCCTGAAAGCAGCCGGTTACAAATTCCCGGAACCTTTCAAGGTGAAAGCCGCCGATGGAGTGACTGATTTGTATGGAGTGATGTACAAACCTTTCGATTTTGACTCTACCAAGGTATATCCCATCATAGATTATGTATATCCGGGGCCTCAGGTAGAGGCAGTGGATTATCCGTTCCGACGCATGAGTGTCCGGACAGACCGTCTGGCACAAGCCGGATTTATCGTGATTACGGTAGGACAGCGAGGTGGGCATCCCAGCCGCTCCAAATGGTACCATAATTACGGATATGGAAATATGCGGGATTACCCGTTGGCCGACCATAAGGCAGCAGTAGAGCAACTGGCCGACCGTTATTCTTTTATCGATATTACGCGTGTGGGAATCCACGGGCATTCGGGAGGTGGATTTATGTCAACAGCAGCAATCTGTCAGTATCCTGATTTCTACAAGGCTGCAGTTTCTTGTGCAGGTAATCATGATAACCGTATCTACAACCGTTGGTGGAGCGAAACGCATCATGGGGTAAAAGAAGAAATTTCAGAAAAGGGAGACACTACTTTTGCCTATAAGATTGCCACCAATCCAGAGATTGTAAAGCAGTTGAAAGGACATTTGATGTTGGTACATGGAGATATTGACAACAACGTGCATCCGGGAAATACCATTCGCGTGGTTAATGCACTGATTCGCGCCAACAAGCGTTTTGATATGCTGATACTGCCGGGGCAACGTCATGGTTTCGGCGATATGGATGAGTATTTCTATTGGAGAATGGTTGATTTCTTCTCAGAACATTTGAAAGGAAAGAAAGAATCTTCGGTAAATATTCCTCAGCGATAAGATAACTTGTTGCATGTTGATTCACGGCGGGATGGCGTAGGCTGTTCCGCCGTTATTGTATCTAGGCGGTTACAAACGATT
>VOFG01001237.1_pt1 | contig 32001 bp, 28 predicted proteins | sample 5384171 | NCBI WGS metagenome assembly VOFG01 (sample SAMN12384726, study PRJNA508395) | human gut metagenome | isolation source: healthy gut F | host: Homo sapiens
CGACATTGATGACTTGACTGTTTCTTATAACACTTTCGGTGAATCAAAGATTGAAGGAAAAATCGTTCCAGGACTACGTCGTTTTGATGCCGGTGTGATGGCTGGTGTGGCACTCGACTTTAAACGCTGGACGGTAGGACTTGACGGAGAATTTGGATGCTGCAAATTAGCCAGCAATTCAAAGACACGCAACTTGGCATTCTTCTTCACTGCTGGCTATAAATTTTAATTTTTAGAGATTCTATGTACGCTGGATGGCCTGTACCGTTTCTTTACGGGCAGGCTATGCAGCATTTTGAGTGCTGCCAAGTGGCGGTCGCGCCAGATTCGGTAGCTGAGCACGATTACAAGAAAAACAGTTCCTAATAGACATATCCAGCCGAACAACTCTTTCAGGCTGGTCAGCATAGTCTGGGTGTTTACTTCTTCATAGAGTTGCATGAGTGATACATCCGGCATCCACTCGTGCAGGTTGTCCATGTTTCTGCTTAATAATCTCCAGTTGTCACGTTGCAGGTGCTTCATCCAGCGGTTCAATATGGCTGATCCCAGCGGGGTTGCAATGCTGGTACGAATGAAACTGAGTACACATAAAGACTGGAAGAAATGCTTGAAGGGTATATGCTTTGCTACATAAATGGTCAGCGAAATATAAAGCACTCCGTGTCCGATGCCTTTTAAAAAGTTGGGCAGATACAAACTTTCAATATTCAAATCGGGGTATATCAGAAGAAAATACATGTAATACTGGTACATGACTATCAGTGTAAATCCGACAGGAATCAATAGTTTATATCCTTTCTTTAATACTGCTTGCCGGAAGAATACGATACCTGCTCCAGCCAGGATTCCTGCAAATACACACCAGTTCAATGAAATGGCATTTAGCGTATCGTACTGTAAGATGGAGGTCATGAATGCATTCTGCAGTACGGAGGAGGTGGTGAGAAACAGACAGAGCATCAAGAACAGGAACAATACTACGGGGAATTTCTTGTAGCGGAATACCTGCGGGTCTATATACGGATGCCGTATGGAAGTCATCCGGTTGATGTTTATCAACAAGGATACTACGGCTATTACAATGCAGGAGCGAATCTGCACGCTGTCCAGCCAGTCGTAAAATCTCCATAGATGCAAATAAAAACAATTGCGAACAGCATGACTGTCCATAAGAGGAGGCCTATCCAGTCTATGCCATATAAAGGAATCTTTTTACCTAGTCTAATGGTTCGAGTCAGGCACATGACACAAATCCATACCACCATTAGCATGCCGATGAAGGAGGCATAGCCTGCCATGGTTACATCTTCCTGGATACATCCTAATGCGCTCGACATTTGGGTAGCAGCCGGTAGGAAAACTCCTCCGTTAAACTGAAAGACCATGGCAAAGAAGAGCGACAGGACGATGCAGACCAGAGTCGGTAAGAATTCTTTGAAGTAAGGAATCTGAGGACGTTGTTCAGCCATTTTCTTGTTTACTGTTTAACGTAACATTCTACATTCATTCCGGCTCTCAGGCGTTGCAAATCTTCCGGGCGGTTGTTTTCCGTAAACTCGATACGGACTGGGATGCGCTGTTCTACCTTTACGAAGTTGCCCGCCGAGTTATTTTGTGGAATAAGTGAATAGGAAGCTCCGGTAGCATCCGAAATAGAAGCAATACGTCCCTCAAATTTCACATCAGGGATGGCGTCTACTCTTACTTCTACCAGCTGGTTTCTCTTCATGTCGGTAGTCTGAGTTTCCTTGTAGTTGTCAATGACCCATTTCTCCGTACCGTCTACCAGAGTAACCAAGGCTTGTCCAGGCTGAACTAACTCTCCTTCATGAATGTTTTTTCGTCCGGTTACCCCGTCTGTAGTAGCCAGAATCACTGTATAAGAGAGGTTCAGTTTGGCCAGGTTGAGCGCAGCCTCTGCCAGTTTGATGGCCGACTCATTCTGTTCCAGTCGCTGGGTTTGCTCCTGTTTCTGGAGTAAAGTCGATTGTTTCTGGCGCAACAGCTGTTCATAGCGTGCCTGTGTCGCTTCATAATCCGTTTTTACCCGGTCGAATTGCTGGGGAGTAACGGCTTCTTCTTTCAGCAATTCCTGATAACGTTTGTAATCCGTCTGTGCATTTTGCAGGCGGATTCGCTGTTCATCAATAGCTGCATCCGTTACGAGGATGTTGTTCTGTGTGGTGTTGATAGTGGTATGCATGGCACTCTTTCCAGCCAGTGCATTGCAATAGTCGGCTTCGGCCTGTGCCACTTTCAAACGATACTCCGTATCTTCTATGATGGCCAGGGTATCTCCCTTTTTCACTGTCTGGTATTCCTCAAAGCAGATTTTCTTGATGAAGCCTTGCACCCGTGTGCTGACTGGGGGCAGGTGTTGTTTCACCTGGGCATTGTCTGTATATTCCACATTACCTAAATGGATAAATTTGCCGCAAACCCAGCTGATACCGGCTACGAGGACTAGCAGTATAAAGAAATTAGAAATAGCTCTTTTTTTGTTTCGCATCATATATTTTTTCGTTTTTGTGTAAATATGCATTTCATTAAAGTGTTCCCGTAATTTTTTTTTTCAGCAGGTAATATTGATATAATATACCTATCTGGTAGTTGACCAAAGCTGGTAGTTCTTTTCTGCTTTTGAGGTAGCTATCCGTGCCTGTTTCAGTTCCTTCTTGCTCTTGAACAAAGCATCCAGGTTGAACGAGATACCTACTCCGGCAAACCAGTAGTTGAAGTTGTTGTTCAATGGTGGTACTTCTATCAGAATCGGCCCATTAAACTCATTAGTTGCCGTCAGGCTGATGTGAGGCCTGCGTTCAGAACGAATTAGGTTTTGCTGGTTGTGGGTCAGTTTGATTTCCGTGTGTGCCTGCTGGAGTTCAGGAGATTCCTGAGAAAAGCTTCCATCCAGGTCATTTCCTGTTGTTTGTCTACATTGATACGGAGCAGTGCCGTGGAGTCTGGCACAATATGTACCGAAGGGTCCAATCCGATAGTTGTTGTTAATTTGTGGTTCAAGACATTGAGCTTGTTGATAGTAGAAGTCAGACCTAATTGCAGATTTGAAAATACCTTTAGCTATTTTATTTGGCTGTGCAAAATTAAACCATTATTTTTAGGCTGAATTTGAGGTTTATGCAAAAAGATTACCATTTTAAGCCATCCTCAGAGAATGAATCAGGAACAGGAAAGTTATATTTCGCTGATAAAGCAGACGAGTAAGGAGACCATCCGCATCAAGAAAACCGGATGGGAAGAAATTAAACTGCCGGGCCATGCACATGAAAAGTGCCAGATTATCTATACTCTTTCCGGCACGTTGCATGTGCAGATAGGTTCCACAAGCTATTCTCCATTTATCACACCAACTCCTTCATTGCAGAGAACTTGAAATTTATTGCTTCCAAGGGGACAGAGATAGAACAGGCCGATTCTCCCGATTTGTATGCCTTTGCACTCAGCTTTTTCAAACTGCTGCCCTCCATCAGCCAGGATATGGGCTTCTTGTTGAAGATGCTGGCCATTCCCAATGATGCACGTTTGCATCCTATTCTGGCATATTTGCAGGAGCATTTGCATGAGAATTTGAAGATGCCGCAACTGGCTGCTCATTTCGGATTCTCTGTGCGTAATCTGAGCCGTTTGTTCAATGAGTCGGGCATACGTTTCAGCTATTATGTAAACAATCTGAGAATCATGCGGGCTATCGAGCTTTTTGCTGATGGAGGAAGAACCATGCAGCAGATTGCATACGAAGTAGGTTTTGCCACTCCCAACCATTTCAATCGTGTGTTCCGCCAGATTACGGGCGTATCACCTAATGCTTTTGTAAAAAATGACTGAGTCCCTTTCTCTGCCTGAAACAGGACAAAAGAAAAAGACCCAGCAATGAGTATAAATCAAATCAGCTTATACGTAAGTTTCCAGGAAAGAGACTTCTCCTTCCGGCATAACTTCCAGGTTCTGGGTAGTAGCCGGGAACAATACAGATTCACCTGCTTTTACGCTGATGCGGTTGCCTTCGTTGTCAGTAACGGTGCAGGCTCCCTTCATGCAGATGTAAATAACAAACGAATCCAGTTCGCTATAGTCCATGTTCATGGTTTCTGTCAGGTTATAAACAGAAGTAGTGAAGTACGGACAAGCTTACCAGTTCCACCGGTTCGTCTTTACGCGGTTCATAGTGCGTACGATAATCATCAGATACAGTATAGTCGATGGCATCTTTTGAGAGTTCCGTATGCAGTTCACGCAGGTTGCCGTTCTTATCTCTGCGGTTGAAGTCATAAATACGGTACGTGATGTTGGAAGTCTGCTGTATTTCTGCCAGGAAACATCCGGCTCCGATGCTGTGGATACGTCCTGCCGGCAAGAAGAATACATCACCCGGCTGTACGTCATACTTGTCGAGGGCATCGCAAATCGTATTGTTTTCAATCATGTCGGCATATTCTTGCGGAGTAATCTGTTTTTTCAGACCTGAATACAGGTGTGCCTGTCCACCGGTATTGTCGATGATATACCACATTTCTGTTTTACCCATAGACTGGTGGCGTTTCATGGCCAGTTCATCGTCAGGGTGTACCTGAATAGACAAATCCTGCTTGGCATCAATAAACTTGATAAGCAAAGGGAACTTACCCTGGAATCGCTTGTAGTTTTCTTCTCCCACCAGCTTTCCTTTATATTCTTCCATCAGCCTGAGTCAGGTTCTTGCCGGCATCTGCACCTTCTGCTACTACAGATTCGTCGCCCGGTACATCTGAGATTTCCCAGCTTTCTCCCACTTGTTCCTGCTGCCAGTCTAATTGTTTGAAAGGAATAATACGTTCTCCTCCCCAAAGGGTCGATTTTAAAATAGGTTTGAATTTCAAAGGATACATAATCTTATTTATTTTGGTCTGTACAAAAATAGGAAAAACTATGATTATACCTTATATAATTGGGTGAGAAAAAAAAGATATGAAGTATTCTTTTGATTTCTCAAATCAGAAATACAAACGTAATCTTCGTGTAAATGAAATGTACATCCCATGCAGTTCTGCTGTAACATAAACACTCCATCTTTGCAACGGAAAAAAGAAATGCATGAATAGATTATGAGATTAGGTTTTAAGGAGATTGTTTTTGTTTCAGGTTTCTTAGCTTGTTCTACTATGCCGATGGTAGCAGAGACTATAAAAGGTACCATTGTAGACAAGCAGACTAAAGAACCATTGACGGGAGCTACCGTACAAGTGCTTGGAAGTACAGTAGGGGCTGTAGCCGATCTTGACGGAAATTATATTTTGGATGTCCCCGGTGGAGTATATGACCTTGTGGTGAAATACGTGGGATACACCGACATTAAGGCTGGGGCTGTAAAAGCCAAAGGTAAAGATGTGGTGCTGAACTTTGAGATGGAAAGCGATGCACAGGCTTTGAGCGAAGTCTCCGTTGTAGCACGTAAAAACCTGGAAGGTGAACGTGCGTTGAGCATGGAACGCCAGAAAGCCACTGTAGCCATTGAAAACCTTGGGGCGAAAGAAATGAGCGTGAAAGGTATCAGCAATGTGCAGGAAGGTGTGAAAAAAATAACTGGTATCTCGATTGCCAGTGCAGGACAGCTGATTGTGCGCGGATTGGGCGACCGTTATAGTACGACTACTTTGAACGGACTGCCGATTGCTTCCCCGAATCCAGATAACAAACTGATTCCATTGGATTTGTTTCCTTCAAGTACGGTACGGAACATTACGGTAAGTAAGGTATATGAAGCTGGAACTTTTGCAGATTATTCAGGAGCACACATCGACATCAGTACCAAAGAAAATACCGGAAAAGACTTTTTCTCCATCGGTTTCAATACGGGAGGCCGGTTCAATACAATTTTCCAGGACTTCTATAAAATGGATCAGCAATATTCCTTGTTCCGTAATCCGGGCATTAATCAGAAGTACATTGACATGTCTAAGGCGGACTTTTCTACTGCCATTACGAAGGAAAATCCTTTTCATACAACCTTCGATGTGAATAAGAGTACAAGTCTTCCGGAATTTGGCGGTAATATAGCTGGTGGAAAGAACTGGGATGTAAATGGACAGAATCTGAGTCTGTTGGCCGCGTTGAGTGCAAGCAATACCAATGAAACCACAAAAGATGCTTTTTATCGTACACTTGAGGCCGGAGGTACTACCCTCGACCGATTTGACTACGACAGTTACCGTCAGGAACTGAAACTGGCTGGTCTTGGTAACCTGGCTTATACGCTAAGAGATACTGACCGCATAGGATATACCTTCTTTTATGCACGTAATGCGGAGAATACCTACATGTTGCGACAAGGAGAAGACTATGAAGACAATGAACTGATAGGTAATAACTCTGTAACCCACATTTATACACTTCAAAATCATCAGTTGAACGGACACCATGAGTTTGGAAAGCAGTGGGACTTGAACTGGAGCGGTTCGTACAGCAAGACTTCCAGTGAAGAACCAGACCGCAGACAGGTGATGTTTGAAAAGGCAGGAAACTCTCTGGAACTGTTCGACCTGAACAAGCAGGAGAATATGCGTTATTTCGGTTCGCTGAATGAAGAAGAATGGGTGGGCGATTTGCGAAGCTCTTATCGCTATGGAGACAATAACCTGATACGTATGGGAGCTACTTATAAAGACAAGAGCCGTACGTTTCGCTCTACACGTTTCTACTATGATGTAAGCCGTTTCAATCCTGAAATAGAGGATATTTACCAGACTTCCGGCTTGATGGGGTATGACCATATTGCTAATGGAGACATTTCTATAATTCGTGACCAGCAGCCGAAAGACCAGTATGATGCCGGACACTCCATTTATGCCGGATTTATTGATGCGGAATATTACCCGACAGCCAATTTCCTGGTGAACATAGGAGTACGTTATGAATACAGCCACCAGTGGGTAAATTATGCGACTGACGGAGGTGAAGCCAAACGGAATGAGGTAAACTGCCATGATTTCTTCCCGGCATTAAACTTGAAATATACCGTGAACGATGCCAACAGTCTGCGCTTCTCGTTCTCACGTACGGTAACTCGTCCGTCATTTATCGAAATGGCTCCTTTCCTCTATCAGGAATCGTATGGAGCAGCCATGATTCGAGGTAATGCAGAATTGAAGAACGGATATAACTACAATATCGACTTACGTTACGAACGCTTCGACCAGCAGAACAGCAACAATATGTTCTCTATTACGGGTTATGCAAAAATCCTGGAAGACCCGATTGAACGTACACAGACCTTGTCGGGTGGTGCGGCTGTTCACTCTTTCCAGAATGCAGATACGGGTGTGGCTGCCGGAGTGGAAGTGGAATTTCGCAGAGAACTGTTCCGCGACTTCCGCGTAGGAGCCAACGCTTCTTACATGTACACCAACGTACAATTGCCGGAAGGTGGAGCCTATACCAACGCACAGCGTTCCCTGCAGGGAGCTTCTCCTTATCTGGTGAATGCGGATATTAGCTATGCTCCTAAGTTTAAGAACGATACACAGCTGACTGCTACACTGCTCTATAACCTGCAAGGACCACGCATTCATGCGGTAGGTATTTCCGGATTGGGCGACGTGAAACAGGAGGATTTGCATACGCTGGATTTCGTAGCCACTTACAAACTGAATGACCACTGGAACTTTAAGTTGCAGATGACCGACTTGCTGAATCAGGACATCGTCTTCAAGCAGGAAGTGAAAGACGGCAGAAAACTGGAAGTGGAACGCTACGGAAGAGGAACTACTTTTGAATTAGGTTTTAGCTATACATTATAAAAATTCATAAAGGAAAAAATTTGAACACTATTCTAAACTTTTTATTAACGAGAAAAGTATGAAAACAATGAACTTGAAATTTATGTCGATGGCCGCAATCGCTGCTATGACTTTGTGTACTGCTTGTAGTGAAGATGACAACACTCCGAATCCGGAACCTCCTGTTGCAGATGCGTATTCTTCAGAGTTGTTCTTGGCTGCAGCAAACAATAACGCAATCAATTATAATTTCAGCAATACATTTACAAACAAATTTGTCGGTACGATTGACGGTGGAGCCGACATGACGAAGGTAGATAATTTCTTCGAAGCAGCCTGCTTATCGTGGTGCAGTTCCGGCTAACAATGACTGGACAGCCGGATGGATTCGTACAAGCGGCAACGGTGATGAAACAAGTGCCAATGCTGAAGAAATTCTGCAAGGCGAACTGACTGCCAATAAAACTTTATTGAAGAATAAAGTATATGCACTTAGCGGTGAATATATTGTGAAGACTGGCGCTACACTGACTATTGAAGAAGGTGTGAAAATTGTTGCCATGACTGACGATGAATCTGTGGACTATATCTTGGTACAGCAGGGTGCTAAGATTGAGGCTGTAGGAACAAAAGAAAATCCGATCATCATGACCTCAGACAAAAAGGAGTCTGGTGCATGGGGCGGTTTGCACATCTGCGGTAAAGCTCATACCAATGCAGAAGGTGGTACCGGTAAATCAGAAATCGGTGATGCAGCTTATGGAGGTTCTGCTGACAATGATAACTCTGGTACGCTGAAATATATTCGTCTGGAAAATACGGGATATGCATTGGACTCTGAACATGAAGCAAATGGTATTTCTTTCTATGGCGTAGGTAACGGTACTACAGTAGAATACGTACAGGCTTACAATGGTTCTGACGACGGTTTTGAATTCTTTGGTGGTAGCGTTGACGTGAAACACATGGTAGTTACCAACTGTAGTGATGACTCTTTCGACTGGACTGAAGGATGGAACGGACGCGGCCAGTTCCTGGTGGCTTATCAGGAAGCAAAGGAAACACTCGGATTTGATTGCGACTGTTTGATGGAATGCGATAACAACGGTAAGAACTTTGCAGCCACTCCGGTAGCTTGTCCTACTTTGGCTAACCTGACCTTGATTGGTAACGGCGGTGAGAAACAGGGTGTTCGCTTGCGTGCCGGTACACAAGTGAAGATGTACAATGCCCTGATTTCTGGTAAAGGAAAATGCTTGACAACTGAAACTACAGAAACAGAAAAGGCATTGGTAGACGGTACTTCAGTATTGAACTACGTAACTTTGGCTACGGATATTGAATGTAGCGGTGCTGAAGAATAAGAAATAGATTTCATTTGATTGATGGCGGTCTGTCGGGAGAAATGGCTCGGCAGACCGCTTTTTTTATTGGAGAATGAAATGCATTTTTCCGTCTTCTTCTCCGTGATAGGAAAAGCCTTCCCACTCAAACTCTTTCAGTTGTTCCGGATGTGCTATCCGGTTTTTCAGGATGAAGGGTCATCTCGCCCCGGCACATCTTGGCGTAGATAACTACCGTGGTAGGTTTCCCGTTTTTCAGGGTGTAGAACTCGGGCGTAACGACCTGTACTTCCCGACAGACTTTTTCCCAGTCGAACAAATCTTTCATTTCACCACTGGCCAGGTTGACAAGAATGCCTCCTTGTTGCCGGATGGCATCAATGAAATAGTCTGTCAGTAAAGGACGCCAGTATTCAAACATGGTTTTCCGCTCGTGTTCCGGCAATCGTACATTGCCTTCCAAGCGGTAATTCTGAATACTGTCCAGCGGGCGGAGCAATCCGTATAAGAAAGAGGTAATCAACAAATGTTGCTGGGCATACCGAAAGTCTTCTGCGGTAAAGTCTGCCGGATGGATGCGCTTGAACACGATGCCTGTGTAGGCTAGAAGAGCCGGCAGGGCAGGAGTCTCCGGTGAAAGAAACTCGTGGTAGCGCAGATAGTTTTCGGCTGCTAACTTCGGATTCACTTTCAGCATCTGGGCCAGTTCTTCGGCAGTAAACTGGGTCATGTACAAGGCGTTTTCGGGCCTCCTTCAAAAAATGAGGGCTACTGGTTTCTGGATATGGAGTTTTGCTACGTGCGGTCATGGTCTTGGCACACGAGATAAATGTCATCATACGCGCTCTTGTTTTCGTTAAAACTATTTACAAAGATAGACTCCTTGGCGGATTTTCCAGCGGTTTGCGGTATATTTGTCAGGGTTTAACATTTTATAGAAAGGAAAGAACAATGAAAAATTTACGGATTTGGAGTCTTTGTGTCTGATTTGGATGGGCGTATTGGCTGCTTCTGCACAAGACACCGGGAAAGAAAAAATCAGTTTGGGTGATGCCATGCCTGCCATTACCCTGAGTTCGGAGATATATGGTAAAGTAACACCTGCCGATTTGAAAGGAAAGGTAGTGCTGGTCAGTTTGTTTGCTACGTGGTGTGGTCCTTGTCAGATAGAACTGGCAGAGGTTCAGAAAACCTTGTGGCCCAAATACAAGGATAACAAGGATTTCAAGCCTGTTAGTTATCGGTCGGGAGCATACGGATGCAGAACTGAAAAATACAATGAACGGAAGAAGTTCAGTTTCCCGCTCTATCCGGATCCTAAACGGAAGTCTTCTCTCTTTTTGCCGACCAGACAATCCCCAGAGCATATCTGTTCGGAAAAGACGGTAAGCTGATTCATGCTTCCATAGGTTATACAAAGGCTGAATTTCAAGAACTTATGGCTGATATAGAAGCCGCTTTGAAATAAGAAAAAGGTACATGAAAAAAACGTCCTTGTGTTTTCCCTTAAACACAAGGACGTTTTAGTTGAAACGCAAGTGCATTTTACATCAAGTGCACTTGCGTTTTAATTTAAACGTCAAAGCGTTTTGTTTCATGCGCTTTGACGTTCTTATTTTCTACCTTTGGTATACCTTATTTATATTCCTGCCAGCTCTTGATCTGGATTTCATTCTGGTTCATGTGGCAGAATGCTTCAATGAATGCTTTGGCCAGGCGGGCGTTGGTAATCAGCGGAATGTTGTGGTCGATGGCCCCACGACGGATGCGGTAACCGTTGGTCAGTTCCCGTTTGGTGTGGTTTTTCGGGATGTTGACAATCAAGTCGAACTTATGTTCCGCAATCATCTTCATCACATTGTTTTCTGCATTCGGACGTTCATCCGGCCAGAACACCGGAGTGGTGGTGATGCCGTGAGAGTTCAGGAAGGCAGCTGTACCAGCTGTAGCATAGATGTTGTATCCTTTCTGGTGAAGCATCTGGCTGGCATCCAGCAAATCGACTTTTGACTTAGTAGCACCGGAAGAGAACAGAACGGACTGTTTCGGAATCTTGTAGCCGGTTGCAGTCAAGGCATTCAGCAAGGCTTCATCGAAGTCGTCTCCCAAGCAACCTACTTCACCGGTAGATGACATGTCTACTCCCAGTACCGGGTCGGCATTCTGCAGACGGGCGAATGAGAACTGAGAAAGCTTTTACCCCAATCCAGTCGATGTCAAACGCCAGCCTTGTCAGGACGTACGTAAAGGAGCATCCAGCATGATACGGGTAGCCGTTTCGATAAAGTTGCGTTTCAATACTTTTGATACGAACGGGAAGCTACGTGAAGCACGCAGGTTACATTCGATTACTTTCACATCGTTGTTCTTGGCCAGGAACTGGATGTTGAACGGACCGGAGATATTGAGTTCTTTGGCAATCTTGCGGCTGATTTTCTTAATCTGGCGGGCAGTAGCAAAATAGATGTGCTGTGCCGGGAAGACAAGTGTTGCATCACCAGAGTGTACACCGGCAAATTCGATGTGTTCTGAAATAGCATATTCTACGATTTCACCGTTCTGTGCCACAGCATCGAATTCTATTTCCTTGGTTTCCTGCATGAATTGCGATACAACTACCGGATATTCTTTTGATACCTCGCTGGCCATTTGCAGGAAGCGTTCCAGTTCTTCCTGGTCGTAGCATACGTTCATGGCTGCACCACTCAGTACGTATGACGGACGAACCAGTACCGGATAACCCACTTTCTTGACAAAGTCTTTCACATCGTCCAGGCTGGTCAGTTCCTGCCAAGCCGGCTGGTCGATGCCCAACTGGTCAAGCATGGCCGAGAACTTGTTGCGGTTTTCAGCATGGTCAATAGAAATCGGGGAAGTACCGAGTACCGGTACAGCCTGACGGTAAAGTTTCATGGCCAGGTTGTTCGGAATCTGACCACCTACGGAAACGATGACACCGCGCGGCTGTTCCAAATCAATCACGTCGAGAACGCGTTCGAATGACAATTCATCGAAGTACAGACGGTCGCACACGTCGTAGTCGGTAGAAACCGTTTCCGGATTGTAGTTGATCATGATGGACTTGTAGCCTAACTTACGGGCTGTCTGGATAGCATTTACCGAACACCAGTCAAATTCTACAGATGAACCGATGCGGTAAGCTCCTGAACCCAGCACGATGACTGACTTTTCATTCTTGTAATAATTCACATCGTATCCTTCTACGGCATACGTCATGTACAAGTAGTTGGTCAGTTCCGGATGTTCGGAAGCTACGGTATTGATGCGTTTCACGGCCGGAAGGATACCTAATTTCTTACGGTAAGAACGAACGGCCAGATTTTCCTTTTCCATGTTACCCTGCTGAGGCTTCAGTACGAAGCGGGCAATCTGGAAGTCAGAGAATCCCATCACTTTGGCTTCACGAAGTACCTCTGCCGGAAGTTCTTCAAGCGAGTTGTAGGTTGACAGTTTATGCTTGTAGTCTACAATATTTTTCAGTTTGCCGATAAACCACGGGTCAATCTTGGTCAGTTCATAGATGCGTTCGATAGAGTAACCTTCTTCCAGTGCCTGTGCAATGGCAAAGATACGCAGGTCAGTCGGATTGGCCAGTTCATCATCCAGGTTGGTGAAGCGGGTGTGGTCATTGCCCACAAATCCGTGCATGCCCTGTCCAATCATACGCAGACCTTTCTGGATGATTTCTTCAAACGTGCGTCCGATAGACATGATTTCACCCACAGACTTCATGCTTGAACCGATGCGGTGAGAAACTCCGGCAAACTTGTTGAGGTCCCAACGAGGAATCTTACAAATCAGGTAATCCAGTTGCGGAGCTACGTAAGCAGAGTTCGGTGTACCCATTTCTCCGATTTCATCCAAAGTATAGCCCAAGGCAATCTTGGCAGCTACGAAAGCCAGCGGATAACCGGTTGCTTTGGAAGCCAGTGCAGAAGAACGGCTCAGGCGGGCATTTACCTCGATGATACGGTAGTCGTTGGTTTCCGCATTGAACGCATACTGAATGTTACATTCACCCACAATGTTCAAATGACGGATACATTGCTTGGACAAATCCTGCAACATGGTTACCTGTTCTTCGCTTAGTGAGCAGGTTGGAGCCACTACGATAGATTCACCGGTATGAATACCCAGCGGGTCGAAGTTTTCCATGCTGGCCACGGTGAAACAGTGGTCGTTGGCATCGCGAATCACTTCGAATTCAATTTCTTTCCAGCCTTTCAGTGATTCTTCCACCAGAATCTGTGGAGAGAAGGTAAAGGCACTTTCAGCCAGTTCGATGAATTTTTCTTCATCGGGGCAGATACCGCTTCCCAATCCTCCTAATGCGTAAGCCGAACGGATCATCACCGGGTAGCCGATGGTACGTGCTGCTTCCAGTGCGTCTTTCATGTTTTCTACCGCACGGCTGACCGGAGTTTTCAGAGATTTCTCGTTCAACTTTTTGACAAAGAGGTCGCGGTCTTCTGTATACATAATGGCGTCTACGGAAGTTCCTAATACTTCCACACCGTATTCTTTCAATATACCTTTCTGGTAAAGCTCCGTACCGCAGTTCAGGGCCGTTTGTCCTCCAAAGGCCAGCAGAATGCCGTCCGGATGTTCTTTCTTAATAATCTCAGTTACAAAATAAGGTGTAACGGGCAGGAAATATACTTGGTCGGCAATTCCTTCCGAAGTTTGAATAGTAGCAATATTAGGGTTGATAAGTACCGAGCGGATGCCTTCTTCGCGTAAGGCTTTCAGTGCTTGTGAACCTGAGTAGTCGAATTCTCCGGCTTGCCCGATTTTCAGTGCGCCTGATCCGAGAACCAGGACTTTTTTGAGTTCTTTCTTCATGGTTATAGATAATTTGTTGTGGTATCGTTAAAGGTAGTCCCTGTCAGGCAGATGGTTGTCTGTTGAGACCTCTTGCAAAGAAACGATTTATTTTGAAGAAAACAAAGGATTTATATATCTTTGCTGCAATTTAAAAATGAACAATAGCTTATATTATGAAAAAGGAAAAGATTATCTTGACCGGTGACCGTCCGACCGGAAAATTACATATCGGCCACTATGTAGGTTCATTGCGCCGACGTGTGGAATTGCAGAATTCGGGTTTGTATGATAAGATATTTGTGTTCGAAGCCGACGGACAGGCTTTGACGGATAACATTGAGAACCCGGAGAAAGTACGTCAGAACGTGATTGAAGTGGCTTTGGATTACTTGGCTGCCGGACTTGATCCTGCAAAGTCAACCATCTTTATTCAGTCACAGATTCCGGAACTCTATGAATTGAGCTTCTATTTTATGGATTTGGTAACCGTATCGCGCTTGCAGCGTAATCCTACGGTGAAGACTGAAATCCAGATGCGTAACTTCGAAACAAGTATTCCGGTAGGTTTCTTTACTTATCCTATCAGCCAAAGGCTGCCGATATTGCGGCATTCAAGGCAACTACTGTTCCGGTGGGAGAAGACCAGGAACCGATGATTGAACAGACACGTGAGATTGTACGCCGTTTCAACCATATCTATGGCGAAACACTGGTAGAACCGGAAATCCTTCTTCCGGATAATGCGGCATGTCTGCGTTTGCCGGGTACGGACGGAAAGGCGAAGATGAGTAAGTCGCTGGGCAATTGTATCTATTTGTCTGATTCGGCAGATGAGGTATTGAAGAAAGTGAAAAGCATGTATACTGACCCGACACATATCAAGGTAAGCGATCCGGGTAAACTGGAAGGTAACTGTGTGTTCACTTACCTGGATGCTTTCTGCCAGACAGAGCATTTTGGACGTTATTTGCCGGAATATGCTAACCTGGACGAACTGAAAGCACATTACACTCGCGGCGGATTGGGGGATATGAAGGTGAAGAAATTCCTGGGAGCTGTGATGGAAGAGGTGTTGGAACCGATCCGTACACGTCGTAAGGAATTTGAAAAAGACATTCCTGCCGTATATGATATGTTGAAGAAAGGTTGTGAAGTGGCTCGTGAAGCTGCCGCTCAGACCATGGATGAAGTGCGCCGTGCCATGAAAATCAACTATTTTGAAGATGCGGCATTGATTGAAGAGCAGGCAAAGCGCTTCTCAGAACAATAAGAATATGGATATTGAAGAACTATACAGCCGGTTTACGGAGTGTAACGGACTGACGACCGACAGCCGTCATTGTCCGGAGGGTTCTATGTTTCTGGCCCTGAAAGGAGAAACATTTAATGGCAATGCGTTTGCGGCACAGTCGCTGGCACAGGGATGCCGTTATGCTGTGGTGGACGAACCACAATATGCATCACCGGAGAATCCGCGTATCTTGCTGGTGGAAAATTGCCTTCAGACGTTGCAGCAGCTGGCCAATTATCATCGTCGTAAGTTAGGAACTCGCATGGTGGGAGTAACCGGTACCAACGGGAAAACCACAACGAAGGAGCTGATTGCGGCCGTATTGAAAGAAAAATTCAATGTGCTCTATACACAGGGAAATTTCAATAACCATATTGGCGTGCCCTTGACATTGTTGCGCCTGAAACCGGAACATGAGGTGGCTGTCATTGAAATGGGAGCCAATCATCCGGGTGAAATCAAGACGCTGGTTCATATTGCTGAGCCTGATTGCGGTATTATTACTAATGTAGGAAAGGCGCATCTGGAAGGATTCGGCTCTTTTGAAGGAGTCATCCGCACCAAAGGAGAATTGTATGACTATCTTCGGGAAAAAGGAAATGCCACCATTTTCATTCAGAATGAGAATCCTCATTTGAATAAAATTGCGGAAGGACTGAATTGTGTCCGTTACGGACAGACTTCGGGGCTGGATGTGAGTGGAACAGTGCTTTCTTGTTCTCCGTTCCTGCATTTGGGCTGGACGGCTGGAGGTGCGTCACACGAGGTGAAGACACACCTGATAGGTGCCTATAACCTGGATAATGCACTGGCAGCGGTTGCTATTGGTCGTTATTTCGGCGTGGAAGATACACAAATCTGTCATGCGCTTTCCTCTTATGTGCCTCAGAACAATCGTTCACAGCTGGTTCAGACAGAGTCCAATACACTCATTGTGGATGCGTATAATGCCAACCCAACCAGTATGATGGCGGCGCTGGTAAACTTTCGCCAGATGGAGGCCGAGCATAAGGTGGCTATCTTGGGCGATATGAAAGAGCTGGGTGAAGGAAGCCGGGAAGAACATCAGAGAGTAGTAGACTTTCTGAACGAATGTCAGTTTGAACGCGTGATTCTGGTTGGGCCGGAGTTTGCCGGACTCTCTGCTTCGTTTGAACATTATGAGAATGTGAAGGAGGTAGAAGCTATGCTGGCTGCTCATCCTGTTCAGCATTGTTGCGTGTTGATAAAAGGTTCAAACAGTATGAAGTTAAGCGAACTTCCAGCGTGTTTGTAAGATATATTGTTTTTGCGAAACAGTCCGTATTGAGAGAGAGTCTTTGAATACGGACTGTTTTTTTGTGTACGTGTCCTAGACATTTGTTTCAGAACTGGTGACGATTCTGTCAAAATAAGGTGTAATTTGTCCATTCAGTTTCCCTTGCCCGTTTTTTATCCCTCCTTGACGAAATTTTCGTACTTCCTTTTATATGAAAATCCTATTTTTGCCAAAGAAACTTAATGGATAAACTATGAAGCGCATTTATTTATTTCTCATAGGACTTCTTGTTTGGAGTGAAATTTCAGCACAACAACTCGTAAAGGTGGGTGACGGATATAGTTCTACTTCCGTCAATACGACTGTATTCCGTAACAGTTCTCTGGTAACGGATGGGGATGTGCAATACATATCTTATTATGATGCCGATGGATATTTGACCGTAGGTAAACGTGCATTGGGGAGTGCCGAATGGACGTTGCATCGCAGTCAATATAAAGGAAATGTAGCCGATGCGCATAATGTCATCAGTATGATGGTGGATGGGGACGGTTATTTGCATCTTTCTTTCGACCATCATGGAAACAAATTAAACTATTGCAAGAGTACGGAACCCGGTGCTTTGACGCTGGGAGAAAAAGAAGCGATGACCGGTAAAGATGAAGATGATGTTACGTATCCGGAGTTTTATCGGATGCCAGATGGCGATTTGCTGTTTGTGTATCGTTCTGGGGCTTCCGGAAGAGGTAATCTGGTATTGAATCGCTATGATTTGAAGAGCCGGAAATGGACACGTGTGCAGGATGTGCTGATTGACGGAGAAAATCAACGAAATGCCTACTGGCAACTTTATATGGATAAAAGGCTGGAGTGATTCACTTGTCGTGGGTATGGCGTGAGACTTGGATGGTAGAAACAAACCATGACCTTTGTTATGCATATTCTCCAGATGAGGGAAAGACATGGTATAAATCGACAGGTGAGAAATATGCCTTGCCTATTTGTAAGGACAATGCAGAATATGCTTGCCGCATTCCTCAAAACAGTGAACTGATAAATCAGACCAGTATGAGTACTGATGCGGAAGGACATCCTTATATTGTGACCTACTGGAGAGATGCAGACAGTGAGGTCCCTCAATATCGGTTGGTATGGAACGACGGGAAAGGATGGCAGAACCGTCAGATTACGAATCGTTCGCAAGGATTTTCTCTAAAAGGCGGAGGCACCAAAATGATTCCGATTTCACGACCACGTATTGCAGTAGATAAAGGTAAGGCTTATTTTGTGTTCCGTGATGCAGAACGTGGCAGTAAAGTATCTATGGCCTATACAGACGATGTAAAGTCGGGCAAATGGCAGGTGAAAGACCTGACCGATTTTTCTGTAGATGCCTGGGAGCCCAGCTATGATACGGAGTTGTGGAAAACACATCAGAGACTGCATGTATTTGTGCAGGAAACGCATCAGGGAGACGGGGAAAAAGTTAAGGCTTCAGAAGCAACCCCTGTGTATGTATTGGAAATAAATTAATCTCAAAATAAAACTATGAAACAGGTATTTAAATTGTTGCTGGCCTGCGCTGTCGGAGTATTGCCGATGTCGGTTGGGGCCAGAGATTTCGAGGCTGTTGAGGTCCGGAAGATGATTGATAAGGTAAATCAGCATTGGCAGGCAGAAAAATTCGCCGGAGGTTCGTTCGTTCTGGGATAATGCCGTATATCATACGGGAAATATGGAAGCCTATTTTCTGACAGGAAACGAGACTTATCGTACTTATTCTGAAACCTGGGCAAACTACAACCAGTGGAAGGGAGCGAAGAGCAATAACCGTGCGGAATGGAAATATTCTTACGGAGAGTCGGATGAATATGTACTGTTTGGCGACTATCAGATTTGTTTCCAGACTTATACCGATTTGTACAATTTAGCTCCGGATGATAAGAAAATCAAACGTGCGCGTGAGGTTAATGACAAAACTCTATAAGGTTACTCATAATGCGAAATACTTGGATAAATTGTATGAATATCTGATTTATTCTGATAGTATTATGTTCGATAAAGATGAGAATCTTTATTATCGTGATGCAAAATACATCTATCCGAAGCACAAGACAGTCAATGGTAAGAAGGATTTCTGGGCCAGAGGTGATGCATGGGTATTGGCCGGACTGGCTAAAGTGTTGAAGGATTTGCCGGTAGAATACAAGCATCATCAGTTCTTTGTGGATAAATTTCAGAAGATGGCTAAAGCCGTGGCAGCTATCCAGCAGCCTGAAGGTTACTGGACACGCAGTATGATGGATCCGGAATTTGCACCAGGACCGGAAACCAGTGGAACAGCTCTGTTTACATACGGATTCTTATGGGGTATAAACAATGGGTATTTGGAAAAAGATATATATATGCCGGTGGTGCAGAAGGCATGGAACTATTTGTCAAAGAAAGCGCTTCAGAAAGATGGAACGGTAGGTTATGTACAGCCTATCGGTGAAAAAAGCAATCCCCGGACAAGTAATTAATGCAAAGTCTACCGCTAATTTTGGAGTGGGAGCCTTCTTGTTGGCTGCTTGTGAGTATGTTCGTTACTTGGAAGCACCTCAAACTACAGATCGTGCCTACTGGTGCAAACTGGCTTATCAGATGGCTTATCCGGTATTGAGCAACATGGCAAAAGGAGAGTTGCAGAAGAATATGCGAAGCTGGAAGTTAGTCCCACATGGGATGGCCGAAACAAAAAGGTGGCTTATATGGAAACGTTCGGTCGCTTGATGGCGGGTATCGCTCCTTGGCTGACGCTGCCGGATGATGATACGGAAGAAGGAAAGATACGTAAGGAACTTCGTGAGATGGCTTTGAAGAGCTATGCGAATGCTGTAGACCCGCAAAGTCCGGACTATTTGTTGTGGAGACAGGAGGGCCAGACTCTGGTGGATGGCGCTTACGTGGCAGAAACTTTCTTCGTGCTTACGATCAGTTGTGGAAACCCTTGGATGAAACCACTAAAAAGCGTTATATAGAAGAATTTCAGCAGTTACGTCGTATAGATCCTCCTTATACCAACTGGCTGTTGTTCTCATCTACGATAGAAAGTTTCCTGGCAAAAGCAGGAGCTTCATTCGATGAATATCGTGTGAATTCAGCCATCCGCAAGGTAGAAGAATGGTATACGGGAGATGGCTGGTATGCTGATGGTCCTTCTTTTGCGTTCGATTATTACAGCAGTTATGTGTTCCATCCGATGTATCTTGAAACTCTTCAGGCTATGAAGGATGCAAAAGTGCGTAGCCGGATAGATTATGGAAAGTATTATGACCGCGCATTGAAACGTGCCCAGAAATATAGTTTGATTCTGGAGCGTTTCATTTCTCCGGAAGGAACCTTCCCCGTATTCGGTCGTTCCATTCCTTACCGTATGGCTACTATGCAACCTTTGGCTTTAATGGCGTGGTATCAGGAGTTGCCTGCAGGCGTAAGCAGTGCTCAGGTACGCTGTGCATTGACTGCGGTGATGAAACGTATGTTTGCCAGTGGACACAATTTTAATGAAGGTGGTTTCTTGACCATCGGATTTACCGGACGTCAGCCGAATGTAGCCGACTGGTATACCAACAACGGAAGTTTGTATATGACTTCTCTGGCATTTTTGCCACTGGGACTTCCGGCTTCTCATCCTTTCTGGACTGATGCACCACAGGAATGGACCAGCGTACGTGCATGGGGTGAAAAACCTTTCCCGAAGGACCATCATTGGAAAGATGAAATCCGTACATGGGATTTGTTTTAAGGAATTATTGAACTTTGTAAATAAGGGATTATGAACTGCGACCAGACTCTTTGGGTGTTCTCATAAGAGCCTGGCCGCAAGAGCTATATGGTTTTGAATACTTCATTTTATCTGATTTTTTATAGTATGAGAAAAAACGGGGTTATTGTCTTTTTTATGGTTTGTTTGCTTGTCGCTTCATACCGTAAATGCACAGTCACTTGCTAAAAAATTGCTTCCACTGGATTCTATTCGTTTGAGTGATCCTTGCATTCTGGCAGATACACAGACACAAATGTACTATATGACAGGTACAGGTGGAAAATTATGGAAAAGCAAGGACTTGAAACTTTGGGATGGACCTTACGATGTAGCTCAAACAGACCCTCATTCATGGATGGGCCCAAAGCCAATGATATGGGCTGCTGAACTTCACCATTATAAAGACAAATATTATTATTTTGCTACCTTCACGAATACCGCCGTAAAAGATAGATACCGTAAAAGGAAATGTGATAGAGCGCAGGGCTTCTCATGTGTTGGTCAGTGACAAACCAAATGGACCTTATCGTCCGATGCTGGATGCTACTTATTTGCCGGCAGATAAGCCAACCCTGGATGGGACATTTTGGGTGGATACTGATGGAAAGCCTTATATGGTGTATTGTTATGAGTGGCTGCAGAATTGGGATGGTACCATTGAAAAGATTGAATTAAAATCAGATTTGAGTGGTTCCATTGGAGAAGGTAAACTATTATTTCGGGCCAGTGAGTGCCCTTGGAGTCGTGAATTGCAGGACGGAAAGGAAGTTCCCAATAAAGTGACGGATGGTCCTTATCTGTTTCGCACGGCTACGGGACGTCTGGGAATGATATGGACAAGTTGGATTTATAATGTATATACTCAGGGAGTAGCCTATTCGGAAAGTGGTACGTTAGACGGATCTTGGATACAAGAACCGAAGCCCATAACTCCTCCCGACTTTGGTCACGGTATGTTGTTTCAAACTTTGGAAGGAAAATGGCTGATGTCTGTACATAGCCATAAAGATGTGAATGGAGTATATATTCGTATTCCTCATTTGTTTGAAGTGGACTTATCGGGTGATAAACTGACGGTCGGAAAAGAGTATCAACCATAGCAGAATGAACTTATCGTTTAATTTTAATTTATATCAATCCATGAGAAATAAATTCATTAATCTTTTAGGAAGTATTTGTTTTTGTTGGGGAGTGATGGCATGTACGGCCGAACCTCCTAAAGAAATTCGTAGTGGTGAAATCTGGCCTGACAATCAGGGGGTACATGTAAATGCCCACGGAGGAGGTGTATTGTATCACGATGGAACTTACTACTGGTATGGAGAGAATAAATCTGACTCTACCAGTAGTGCCATGGTGGGAATTATGTGTTACTCTTCAAAGAACCTGACTGACTGGAACAACGAAGGAGCCGTTTTACCTGTAGTGTTGAACGATTCTACCAGTGATATTGTGCAGGGATGTGTAATGGAACGTCCAAAAGTAATCTATAATGAAAAGACGAAGAAGTTTGTCATGTGGTTCCATCTGGAATTGAAAGGAAAAGGCTATGCAGCAGCCCGTTCGGCGGTGGCCGTCTCTGATTCTCCTACCGGGCCGTTCAAGTATATTCGTTCGGAACGCATTAATCCGGGAGTGCTTCCTTTTGATATGAATGAAACACAGCGTGCCATGCTGGATACATTGGATGCAGAGAAGTATAAGGAATGGTGGACACCGATGTGGTATGAAGCTATTCACAAAGGTTTGTTTGTGAAACGCGACCTGCAAGGAGGACAAATGGCACGTGATATGCAGCTTTTTGTTGATGAAGATGGAAAAGCTTATCATATTTACTCGTCAGAAGACAATCTGACACTACAGATTGCAGAATTGAGTGATGATTACCTGACTCATACAGGGAAGTATGTACGTATGGCTCCAGCCGGACACAATGAAAGGCTCCGGCCATATTCAAGAAGAGTGACGGTACATACTGGATGATTACTTCTGGCTGTACAGGATGGGATCCGAATGAGGCACGCATGTTCTCTGCTCCTAGCATCTGGGGACCTTGGACACAACATCCAAATCCTTGTCGTGGAGAAAAATCAGAAATCACTTTTGGTGGACAGAGTACGTATGTACTTCCGGTACCGGGAAAGAAAGACGCCTTTATCTTTATGGCAGATATCTGGCGGCCTAAGCATCCGAATGATGCTCGTTATATTTGGTTACCTGTACAATTTGAAAATGGGATACCTTATATCGAGTGGATGGATAGCTGGACACTTGATTTCTTCAATAAGAAATAATAAGAATAATAAATGCCTGTCTGGATTATTCAGACAGGCATATATTGCTAAGAGATATAATATTAGTTTTGTTTTCTCTTCAAATATTCAGTGGGTGCCATTCCGTATTCATCTTTAAAACATTGGCGGAAATAAGCCACACTATTGAAACCTGTCAAATCCGAAATCTCAGCTAAGGAATACTTCCCTTCATTGATAAGTTCCATACCTTTCTTCATCTTGATTTTACGGACATATTCATTGACCGACATTTCAGTCAGTCCTTTAATCTTTCGGTAAAGAGTAGAATGGCTCATGCACATCTTATCGGCAATAAACGCTACATCCATTTTCTCCATACTCAGGTTCTCTTCGATGATGGTGGTTACCTTATCCAAGAACTCTTGGTCTAGTTTGTTTAAGTTCTTTCGTTCATTCTCAATGTTCTTCTGTTCACTTTCCGTTTCGGGTATGGAAGTGATTCCTCCTGCCGTTTTACGTCTGTTTTCCAGAATGTTGTTGATGCGGCTGTTCAGCAAACGGGCACTGAACGGTTTGGTAATAAACGAATCGGCTCCTGCGGCATAGCCCTCTTCCTTATCTTGAAGAGTATCTTTAGCTGTAAGCAAGATGACTGGGATGTGGCTGGTACGCATATCTTCTTTGATATGACGACATAGTTCAATTCCGTCCATCACCGGCATCATGATGTCGCTGATGATGATATTCGGAATCTGGCTTTGTGCAATATCCCATCCTTCTTTTCCATCTGCAGCCGTCAAGACTTCATACATTTCTTCAAACGAACTTCGTACATATTCGCGGATATCCCGATTGTCTTCCACGACCAGAATAATCGGTTTCCCATCTTCTGATTCTACAGAAGCAGGTTGTTTGTTTTCGTCTTCAGCTTTATGAACTTCTTTAGTAACCTGGCGTTCTGCATTAGGATAAGTGTTTTCTGTAAGTAGTTTTAATGTAAACTTACTTCCTTTTTCCACCTCACTTTCCACTTCAATGGTTGCCTGATGCAAATCTGCCAGTGATTTTACCAGTGCCAGGCCAATACCTGACCCTGAAGCCTGATATTTCCCTTGTCCTTGATAATATCGTTCGAAGATATGATTCAAAGACTCTTGGGAGATACCATGTCCGGTGTCTTCCACACTGATGGTTGTATATTTAACCCCTGTTCTCCTCATTGCTTGCCAAGGCAAGTGTTATATCGCCTTTGGGAGTATATTTTAAGGCATTCGACATCAGATTATCGATAATAATAGTGATAATCTCGTGGTCATAATAAATCTTGGTATCTTGCGCTTCTACATTGATGTGAATATTTACTTCCGCATTCTGGTTTAATTCTTTATATTTGATACCTATTTCTTGTACCAGTAGTGCCAGATTATGATAACCTACCTTTTAGCTTTCTGTTTTCTGTCTCCATTTTTCTAAATTCCAGAATCTGATTAATAAGGTTCAGTAATCGGTTGGCACTGTCACGTATAATACTGATCTTATTGGCCTGTCGTGGAGACAGCGTTTTGTCAGCCAGCAAGTCCTCTAGTGGTCCGAGAATCAGGGTTAGAGGAGTGCGTAATTCATGAGTGATGTTAGTATAGAAACGCAGGCGTTCATTATTTAGCTTCTGATCATTCTCGTGCTGGTGATGTTCCAGATTCAAACGACTTTCCAGTGCCAGTTTACGCTTGTAGAAGCGCAAGATTGCAAACAGTATAAGGGCAATGAAAATCGTATAAAATAGTTTAGCATACCAGGTAAGCCAGATAGGAGGGGCAATTGTAATCTGGAGAGAAGTAAACTTCTCGCCCCATGGCTGGTTTCTCATTTTGGTTTTTACCTTAAATGTATATTCTCCAGGCTGTAGGTTCCGGAATGTAATCCGGTTTTCATCGCCTGTTTCAAACCATGTTTTACCTAATCCTTCCATGGTGTAGGCATATTCTACCTGAGGGGTTTGTGAGAAGTCCATCACACTGAAAGAGACTGTAAAAGTACTATGTTGGTAAGATAAATCGACCTTGTCATCTACAATTGGGACAAGAGTTCCTTTACTACTTGGATCTGAGTTGCTATAACTTTTGACTGCTGTAATTCTTACGGGAGCTATCTGTATGTCTTCTGTGGTTTGCTCTGGGTTAAAGTAGCAGGCTCCATTCTGTGAGCCAAAAAACAAATACCCATTTTATCCTTGCATACTGAGCCATCCATGAAGTCCCCTCTGGGTACTCCTTGGTGCCAGGTATAGTTTAGAAATCTTTTTTCGTCACTTTTCCATTGAGCAATTCCTCCGTTGGTGCCGAGCCAGATGTTTCCTTTTTCGTCTTCTGTGAGACTTCTTACATTTTCATCAATTAGCCCTTGCTTATGATTGTATATTTCTAGTGTTGGGTTACTGGTGTCACTGATATGTACGATACCAGCGCGTGTGGCAGCCCATAAGTTTCCTTCTGAATCAATGTATAATGCATTGACTGCATTTGATTCCATACCATTGGAAGTGTCGAAACGCATAATTCGCTTCCCTTCTGGTGAAAATACAATAAGCCCTTTGCCAAATGTGCCCAGCCATAGTTTCCCTTGACGATCTCGCTGGATACCGTGTATCATGATGTCTGGAAGTTGTTCGTTTATTTCTTTTTCTTCAACGATTTTTCCATTTTCATATGAATACAGTCCATTTTGTGTACCAATCCATATTTTATTATTTTCCTCATAAAAGCAGCAAATGTCTGCTCTTTTGTCTTCCATTTCTATTCGGGTAATTTCTTCTGTGTAGGGGTTACATGTTAATATCCCGTCTTTATATAATCCTAGCCAAATAGTTCCTTTTTTATCTTTAAAAATAACGGAAGCATGAGTATGTGGACTGGCTTTGGCTGTCAATGACAAGATTTTTTGAAGTTTCATGTCTGCACTGAATACAGCAATCTCATTTTCTCCTCCTAACCAAATGCGTGATTTATTGTCAATAGCAAGTCCCCATACCTGTTTGTCTGTCAAAGCACCATCTCTTAATGTATTATATGCTAATGTCTGGAATACAGGTTGGTTATAGCTGAGAAAATCTACACCTCCTCGGTAATTTCTAACCAAATATTTCCGAATGAATCTTGCAAGAAACATTTGGCATTAGGAGATGAGATGCCATGCAGGTCATTGGTGACCCGTATATTCTGAAAATGCATGTTTTCGGGACTTGTGAATACGTTGTCATTGAGGTCGAGTATGCTTACTCCTCCCATGTGGGCGCATACCCACAATTTCCCGTCTCTGCTTTCGCCTATATCATTGATTTGATTAGATAAGAGTGAGTTGGGATTTTCTTGTTGGTTCTGAAAGGTGATAAATTGTTCTTTATGAGGGTTGAATAGTGCCAGTCCTTTGTCTGTACCAATCCAAATAGCGTTGGTTTTGCTAATGAATATGCAGCGTACGGTATTATTAGGTAAGCTATATGGGTCTTCCGGATTGTGTTGGTAGACTTTTGCGGTTTGTTTCTGAATATCTATAACAGCCAGCCCTCCTTTATGAAGACCTACGTAAAGATGACCTTTTCCATCGTCGGTTGCGCACCAGAAATTTCCTGACAATCCTTTAATATCTTTTGCCCAATAATGAGTTACTTCTTTAGTCTTATTGTCATAATAATCTATGCCTAGGTGATAATGGGTAATCCAAATACCTCCATCGGCTGCAGGGCTTAAGTCTGTGACGTCTCTGGTAATCATATCAGGAACGCCATTGGTGATGAAAGTTTGCTTTTCACAATCAAAAATGCTAATACCATCGCGTTGAGTTCCTACCCATACGGTGTTGTCTGCTTCATTGTAGTATAATACATTTTGTGCATTGCTTCCAATAGCTGAGTTTCCTATATTATATATTGTAAAATCCTTTCCATCGAATTTGCAGAGTCCGGATTCTGAGGCCATCCATATATACCCTTGTTTGTCTTGAATAATATCGACAATATAATTACTGACCATGCCGTCGGACATTGTTAATCGCTTGAAGGTATATTGAGGTTGTGAAAGGATAGAGTAGTACCATCCGAACAAGAAAAGAAATAGAACAATGCCGTTTTTCATGGCTTGCGATTTTTAGGCAAAAATACAATAAACTCTTTAGATTGAGAATTTGAGAGAATAGAAAAATATGTACCTAGAAATAAAAACAGACGAATTTTTTATGCTATGACGAATTTTTATTATTCGCTGAATGGGCATTTCTGTTCAGTTACGGTATGTGAATATCTGTATAATAAGGTGTATATTTAAAAGGTGATTTATTTTTGGCTTTTTAATTGGATAGAATGACGAAAAAAACGATTCATTTGCTCATTTTTTCATTTATGACTGACTTAATATAATATAATTTTGCGGCAGAAAATCTAATTAATTTGAAAAGCAATGAAAGTAGATTCAGTAAAAAAACAATCGAAGAGCATTATTTGCTTTGCTGTTGTGTTCAGGATTTATTGCTTCACATCCGTTAACGGTATTTGCAAGCAGTAATGAGGTTCAAGCTACTCAGCAACAAAATTTGACAGTGTCTGGTGTCGTAAAAAGACAATGCGGGGGAACCAGTAATTGGAGCTAGTATTGCCGTTAAAGGAGGTACTACAGGTACTATATCCGATATCGACGGTAAGTTTTCTTTAAATGTTGCAAAAGGGGCTATTCTTGAAGTATCTTTCATCGGCTACAAGACCCAGGAGTTTAAGATTGATTCTTCCAAATCATTGAACATTGTTTTGAAAGATGATACTGAAATGTTGGATGAGGTTGTTGTTGTCGGTTATGGTACAATGCGTAAGAAAGACTTGACAGGTTCTGTTGTGCAAATTAATCCAACTAAGATTGCTGACCAAAATCCGACTTCTGTACAAGATGTACTACGAGGAACTCCAGGTTTGCAGATTGGTTATGATGCTTCGGCAAAAGGTTCAGATGCTTCTATCCAATTGCGTGGTCAGAACTCTTTAGGTACCAATGCCAGTCCGATGATTGTGTTAGATGGTATGCCTTTCTATGGTGAACTTTCTGAAATTAATCCGGACGATATTGCACAGATTGATGTGTTGAAAGATGCTTCTTCTGCGGCTATCTATGGTGCCAAGGCTGCTGCGGGTGTTATTATCATTACTACAAAGAAAGGTAAGGAAGGAAAACCTGTTATTAATGTAAGTGCAAACCTTTCGGTAGTTAATAAATCTGATTACCGCGACTATTATGATGCTGCTGGATATCTTAAATTCCATCAGGATTGGCGTAAAATGTATTATACCTATGGCCAGGGAGAAGATGGCTTGTATGGCTATTATCAAGCAAAAGATGAAAATGGAAACTTGTTGTATCCACAGGGATATTATGATGATCCTCGTCTTATGACTCCTGAAGAGCAGAGCGCTTGGGCTACTAATATTGGAACAAGTGGTATTGGGCTTGCTGAAGGTGAATCTGTATTAAGTCTGTTTGCTCGTCGTTTGGAATTCAATAATGCTCCGATGATGATGGATAATTTCTTGAATGGACGTATGGTCGATTGGAATGATGCCACATTCCGTACCGGATTCAATCAAGATTATAATGCTAGTATTTCAGGTGCAACAGAACGTGTAAACTATTATCTTTCATTGGGCTATGTAAACAATGAAGGAGCCTGTGCAGGGAAATGAATACAATGCATTCCGTTCTAATATGAAGATCAATGCGAAAATCACAGATTGGTTGGAAATTGGAGCTAATGTAAACTTTCAGGATCGTTCAGATGGCGATATTCAGGTTTCGTTGGGAAGCAATTATTGGGATGCCAATATGTTGCGTAACTCTCCATACGCTTCTATGTATGATGAGGATGGAAATTATGAACAATATCCTATGTCTGGTCTGCCTTCTAATGGTGGTTATAACTACTACTTTGACCGCCAATACTATGATTTGGAAAAAGGCTATACGGTATTGAATACAATTTTCAATGCCAAAATCACTTTGCCGGCAGGTTTCACTTATTCATTTAATATTGCTCCTCGATACCAGTGGTATTATGACCGTTATTGGATGTCTGCTGATCTGCCCGATGCTTCAGCTTCCAGCCGAGGAGTAAATCGTGGATGGAGTAAGAACTTCGACTACAACTTGAACAACACCATTACATGGGATAGAACCTTTGGTGACCATCATATTACGGCTACTTTAGTACAGGAAGCAGAAGAGCACCGTTATTGGAGTGATAATATCAATGCACGTAATATTACTCCGAGTGACGCTTTGGGCTTCCACTATACATCGGGTGCTAACAAGAGTCAGAGTAGTTTCAGTACCAACGATACACACTATACGGCAGCTTCTTATCTTGGTCGTTTGTTCTATGGATTGAAAGACCGTTATATGATAACTGGAACTTTCCGTCGTGATGGTTATTCTGGTTTTGGTGCTAATAATCCATGGGGTAACTTCGGTTCTGTGGGTGTTAGCTGGGTATTCTCTGAAGAAAAATTCATGTCTGCCACTCGCGACTGGTTCGATATGGGTAAGTTACGTTTGTCATGGGGTACCAACGGTAACCGTGAATTCGGTGATGTATATTCTACATTGGCTAACCTGGCTTTGGCAGGAGGAAACATGGTGTACTACCAGAATGGTAATTCCAATGGGGTTAATCCGCTTTATATGAGCCGCCTGGCTGCTCCTAACTTGGAATGGGAAAAGACAAAAGCATGGAACGTTGGTTTGGACTTTTCTTTCTTTAACGGAAGATTGACAGCCAACATGGATTATTATTTCAAGAAGACCACTGACATGATTATGAGTCAGCGTCTGCCGAGCTTCTCTGGATTTGGATCTATTATGGCTAACTTGGGTGAAGTACAGAACCAAGGCTTTGAAATTGCACTTAATTCTACCAATATTCAGAACAAGGACTTTACTTGGAATACTTCTGTAGGTTTCTCTATTAATAAGAACAAGATCAACCACATCTACTACGACTATGATGAAAACGGAGTAGAAAAGGATGATACATCTAACGGATGGTTTATTGGACAGCCTATTGGTACCATTTGGTATTATGAAACAGATGGTGTATGGCAGAACACACCGGAAGACATAAAGGCTGCCGCACTGGTAGGACAGAAACCAGGTGACCCGAAGGTTATAAACCATTATACAGAAGATGACCAAATTTTGGAAGATGGAACTCGTATTCCGGTATATAACGATAACGATAAAGTATATCAAGGTACTACAGCTCCTCCTATCTATTGGAACATGCGCAACGACTTCACTTTGTGGAAAGATTTGACACTCTCTATTTCATTGTACTCATACATGGGACACAAGAGCCGTGCTGGCTACTGGTTGAACCAGGAAAACGGAGGTTCACAGGTAACAAACGGATTTAACGTAGCTGCCAGAGAGTATTGGACACCAGATAACCCGACAAACGATTACTGTCGTCTAAATGCTGCAGGACCTAACACTGGCTTGGCTGGAGGTGTTGATAAAGTTTATAACCGTAGCTTTGTTCGTTTGGATGACATCACTATCGGTTATACGTTGCCGAGAAAATGGACACACAAGTTTATGGTAGACCGCATTCGTCTGACTGCCACTTGCAAGAATGTTTGTACGATTGACGGTTGGGAATACGGTGATCCGGAAACAGGTGGATTGGCTACACGTTCCTTTAACTTTGGTATTAACGTAACACTCTAATTACTGAAAAAACATTATGAAAACAATAAATACAATATTTGCAAAAGGATGTATGGTGCTGGCTTCAGCTGCGCTGCTTACTACTGGATGTACGGATGATTTCCTGAAGCAAGACCCGCTGTCATTCTATAATCCTGAAAATACCTATACGACCGAATCAGGATTGCAGGCTGCCATGGCAATGTGTGACTATGGTTTGAAGGAAATGTTGATGGATGGTAATGGGAATGTGCTTCCCATGGCTTCTCTTTATTTCATGACTGATTTAGGCTTGTATGCAAAAACTGATGCAGGTGATATGCAGGATGATTTTGCCAATAAAATTACTCCGACCTCAGGAATGAAAGGAGGGGGTGATGAAAACGCCATGCAGCGTTTTTGGAATCGTACCTGGAATAGTGTCACTTTTGCTAATACAATTATTTCGAATGTAGATAAGGTAGAAGGCTTGGATCCTACTTTACGCGACGTGTATCTGGGCCGTGCTTATTTCCATCGTGCTTATGCTTACTATCATGGTGTATTGTTGTTTGGTGATATTCCTTTGATTACAAAATTGATTGAAGTTCCTAAGCAAAACTATAAATCAACCAGTAAGGAAGCCATCTTTAAAATGTTGGTACATGATTTGGAATTTGCAGTAGAACATGTACCGCCTCAGAAAGAGATTGGTTACATTGGAACGGTGAATCAAGAAGCTTGTATGCAGCTCCTTATTAAATGCTATCTGGTAGTAGGAGAATATGCAAAGGCTGAAGCGATGGCTACAGACTTGATTAATAACCATGGACTGGCACTTATGAAAGCGCCGTTTGGTACCAATGTACCTTCAGGTAATCCAGAAACATGGCCTGTAGAACGTAACGTAATTTGGGACTTGCATCGTGGAGTAAATATTACAGATGCTTCTAACACAGAAATGATTATGCCTATCTTGAATTATTATTCTGAAGGCTTTATATCATATCCTTTGATGCGTGCTATGTGTGTACACTGGAGTAATGGTATTATCCGTGACCCTCATAACTTGGGTTCGCCAACTTATAACTATGCGCGCTCTAATAGTAAATATAATGCTGGGTTGGACTGGGTACGTGCTTTGGGTCGTGGTATTGGTTGTTTCCGTACTTCTTATCATTATAACCAGACAATTTGGAATTATGATGGTGAAACTGACTGGCAGGATTTGCGTCATAACCGTCAAAAAGGAAACTGGGTGGAAATGACCGACCTGAAATACAATAATCCGGAATCAGATTTTTTTGGAGAGAATATGATGCTTTATGCGCCGGATGATTATTATGATGAAGAGGGTAAAATGCTGGTGAAGAAAGGTGACTTACTTTGCTCTGATACGATTCGTAGCTGGTTCCCGACTCCGTTGTATAAGGTTTATATCGTTGACCAGAGTGCAGAGGAAAATATGAATGCCAATCAGTTTAACGGTGCGACAAAAGGTAATAATGTATCTAACGGTAACTTGTATCTGTTCCGTTTGGCAGAAACTTATCTGTTGCGTGCAGAAGCTAAGTTCTATCAGGGTAATGCAACCGGAGCATTTGAAGATTTAATCTGGTCGCCCACAATCCAGAACGTCAATCCGTTTTCGTTGCTGAGGTCCTTGCGGATACGGCCTACGTAAACCGGGTCTTTGCCCGCGAGGAACAAC
>VOFG01001384.1_pt1 | contig 32001 bp, 43 predicted proteins | sample 5384171 | NCBI WGS metagenome assembly VOFG01 (sample SAMN12384726, study PRJNA508395) | human gut metagenome | isolation source: healthy gut F | host: Homo sapiens
TATTGCGGGAGCATGAAGATGCATTATTAGTTCAGAGAAATGAGTTAGCAGAAAGGTTATCCTGCACCGTCGCAGATCAGCTATGTTTTGAGCACACGCTTTACACCGGAGCGTGGTTTTATAGTTGAATCACGTCGTGGTAGTGGTGGCTTTGTTCGTATTGTGCGTATGGAACCGAAAAATCAGCTACCTAAAGAACCATCTGCTGCTGATTTAGTGGAACATCTGACAGCGCAAAAGATGATTACTAAAAGAGAACGTGCGTTATTACAATATATGTTAAAGATTATTGACGTTGATGAGAAGAAAAAGAAGGCTATATTACAGCAGGCTGTAACACTGCTGAATCATGTCTGACGGAGGGTTTGTTTATGTTATGTGAACAATGTCATAAAAAGAAAGCCATTATGCATATGGTATGCTTGGCTGGAGATAAAAAGGTAGATAAATGGCTTTGTGAGGATTGTGCTAAGGATTTTTTGCCTCAAGGAGTAGATTTATCTAATCCTGGACAGGGTATGATGCCCAGGGATGCTATGAAATTTTTTGAGCAGTTGATGAGAGCAGAGGGAAAGCTGCGCAAAAGTAAGCCTAAAGATGGTTTTAGTGAATCTGCTGCCGATATTTTAAAATTAGCTGCTAATAAAGCATTGGAATGTGGTTGCGAATATATTGGTACAGAACATATTTTATGGGGTATTTTGCAATTAGAAGAAAATGAAGCTAAGAGAATTTTATCAGGTATGCATGTAGATTTAGATAAAATGAACACAGAATTAGAGGATTGGCTTGAGAAAGGTGATCATAAAGTAAGCATGCCTCAATATAGTCAAAAAGCAAAAACTGCTTTAGAAAAGGCTAGCGTAAAATCTAGTGCTTTAGGTTTAGGTTATGTTGGTAGTCCGTTTTTACTTTTTGGTTTATTGGCTGCAGGTGATAGTATTGCTTTTCAAATTCTGAAAAAGTTTTCTGTTTCTTTTGAAGAATTGGAGCATATTATGGATGCTAGTGCAGAGGAACATAAAGCAATACCGGGACGCATGAAAGATTTTGATAAGCAAAATGAAGATGATTCCCGTGATGTTTTGGAAGAATTGAGTAAATATGGTCGTAATTTAAATTTGTTAGCTGCACATAAAAAAATGGATCCTGTTATCGGCAGGGATAAAGAGGTAGAACGTGTTATTCAGATTTTATGCCGTCGCACGAAAAATAATCCTGCTATTATCGGTGAAGCTGGTGTTGGTAAAACAGCAATTGCTGAAGCTTTAGCTCAACGTATTGTACAAGGTGATGTACCAGAGTTTTTGCAGAAAAAATTATTTTCTCTGTCGAAATTGGTTGCTTGGTAGCTGGTTCAAAATATAGAGGCGAGTTTGAGGAACGTATGAAAAATCTTTTGGAGTTAATACGTGAAGATAACCGCGTTATTTTATTTATTGATGAGCTACATACTATTATCGGTGCAGGTAGTGCTGAGGGCAGTATTGATGCTGCTAATATCATTAAGCCTGCTTTAGCTCGTGGAGAAGTACAGATTATCGGTGCAACTACGATTGATGAATATCGTAAACATATTGAAAAGGATGCTGCTTTAGAGCGTCGTTTTTCAACCTGTTAAGGTAGAGATTCCTAGCGTAGCAGAATGCAAAAAATGCTTTTAGGTTTACGTAGCTATTACGAAAATTTCCATAAGCTGAAGATTACTATTAAAGCAATTAATGCTGCCGTAGAGTTAAGTGATAAATATATTACTGACCGTAATTTACCTGATAAGGCTATTGATATTATGGACGAGGCTTGTTCTGCATTACGCTTGAAGATGTTTAAAAAATCTGCGCCTGCTCGTGCTTTACAGGAGGAGCTGGAATATGTACAGCTGGAAAAAAGAAGAAGCCGAGGAAAATAATGAAGAGGATGCTTTAGTGGAAATTGAAGCTAGAGAGAGCGAATTACAAAAGCAGCTAGCTGAAGCCATTGCTTCTATGGCAAAAAAGCATTCTGTCGGTGAAGAAGAAATTGCAGAGGTTATTTCTTCTTGGACAGGTGTTCCTGTTGCTAAAATTACAGAATCAGAAAGCAGCCGTTTATTACATTTAGAAAAACGCTTGCAAAAGCGTGTTATTGGTCAAAATGAAGCTGTTACTGCTATCAGCCGTGCTGTACGTCGTGCCCGTGTAGGTTTTAAGGATGTCAATAGACCCGTAGGTTCCTTCCTTTTTCTTGGACCTACCGGTGTCGGTAAAACAGAATTGGCTAAAGCATTGGCACAAGAGCTGTTTGGCGATGAACGAGCTATATTGCGTTTTGATATGTCCGAATATATGGAGAAGCATACTACTGCCCGTTTGCTTGGTGCTCCTCCGGGATATGTCGGTTATGATGAGGGCGGTCAATTGACTGATGCTGTAAAACGTAAGCCTTATAGCGTTATTTTATTGGATGAAATTGAAAAGGCTCATCCTGATGTATTTAACTTGTTATTACAGATTATGGAAGATGGGCGTCTGACTGATGGTCAAGGACGTACTATTGATTTTCGTAACGTGGTTTTGATTATGACAAGTAATGCCGGTGCTCAAAGGTTAAATACTTCTAAACCTTTAGGTTTTGCCGCTAATTTGGCCGACGAATTAAAAAGGACGCAAGGAGCAGGTTTTGGATGAGATAAAACATATTTTCCGTCCTGAATTTTTGAATCGTGTGGATGAATTATTAGTATTTAATCCGTTAGGTATGCCAGAATTAGAAAAAATTATTGATAATATGGTAGCCGAATTGAATCAACGTATGGCGTCTAATCGTCTGAAGCTTAAAATATCTGCTACTGCTCGTAATTTATTATTGCAGGAAGGCAGTGATAGTAAGTATGGTGCTCGTCCGCTGCGCCGTGCTTTACGTAGATTAGTTGAAGATCCGCTTAGTGATTTAGTACTAGAGGGTAAGTTTAAACGCGGGGATACTATTCTTGCTGATGCTGTTGTCGATGGTAAGGTAATGCACTTTACAAAAGTAGAAAAGAAGAAAACTGCTGCAGTGAAGGAGGCTCAACATGGCGAAGCCTAAATATCGTTTTGTCTGTCAAAGCTGTGGTTATACTGCATCTAAATGGATGGGACGGTGTCCTGAATGCGGTGCTTGGGATTCTCTGGTGGAAGAAGCAGAGGTTAGTGTAAAAATAGTAAAAGCTATTTACCTGTAAGTAGTGAAAAGATTAAACCTCGTACTATAGCTAGTGTAGCCCAGACTACAGTGGAACGTCTACAGACTGGTATCCGTGAATTTGATCGTGTGCTTGGCGGAGGTATTGTGCCCGGCAGTCTGGTGTTGTTAGGTGGTACTCCAGGTATTGGCAAGTCGACTATTTTGCTTGATGCAGGTTTGCGTTTCGGTCAACGCGGCATCAAGGTGCTGTATGTCAGTGGTGAGGAGAGCGAGGAGCAGACAGCGATGCGTGCAGTACGCTTAGGTTGTCGTAAAGAAAATAACAGTCTTTTGATTATGACTGCGACTGATTTAGATGCAATCTTGACACAGGCTAATGCTGTAAGTCCTCAGCTACTGATTATCGATAGTATTCAGACCATGTACAATCCTGAATTACAAACGGCAGCAGGTAGTGTAGGTCAGGTACGAGAATGTACTGCGAAACTTTTGCAATTTGCGAAAACTACTGGAATTGCAGTTATGGTAATAGGTCATGTTACTAAGGATGGCAATATTGCTGGTCCGCGTTTACTGGAGCATATGGTGGATGTGGTGCTACAATTTGAGGGTGACCGCTCTTATTCTTTCCGTATATTACGTGCTTTAAAAAATCGTTTTGGCAGTACTAGTGAAAGCGGTATATTCTCTATGGAAGCAGGTGGGTTACAGGAAATTGCTAATCCTGCAGGCTTATTTTTGGAAGATCGTGACGGCGAAGCAGCAGGCAGCGTAGTTGGTGCGTTAATGGAAGGTAACAGACCGATTATGGCAGAGTTTCAGGCGTTAGTAGCCAAAACACCGTATGGTATGCCACGTCGCACAGCAGTAGGCTTTGATTATAATCGTGTTAATATGCTGTTGGCTATTTTAGAGCGTCGTTTCGGACTTGATTTCGGAGTTTATGATGCTTATGTTAATGTAGTCGGTGGTATCAAGGTTACAGAGCAGGCTGCTGATTTAGCAGTTGCTGCAGCTATATTTTCCAGTTATCGTAATCGTCCCGTACCTAAAGGGGTTATGTTATTTGGTGAAGTAGGATTGACTGGAGAAGTACGCCGTGTCAGTGCGCCTGAACGCCGAATAAGTGATGCAATAAATTTAGGTTTTACTAAATTTATTGTTCCTGAGAGTAAATTACCTGATTTTGAGAAAAATGTAGAAATTATTAAAGTAAAATCATTGGAGCAAGCCTTAAAGGCTATATTTTCTTGATATTTAGTCCCGCACAGTTTTTGGCTGTAGCGGGATTTCCTTTTTTAAGCAGATAGTTAATTTTATTGCTGTCAGTTGTTATCACTCAATAAAAAATGCTACATTTTTGTGAAAAAGTAAATAAAAAAAAGGATTTTGTGTTTATGGCAAGAATAAAAAAGTGTTACATGGAATTTGCTCATGTGGGGGATGAAGTTTATGATTATCGGCATTGGTTGCGATATTATTGAAATTAACAGAGTAGTAAAAGCCGTAGCAAAGGAAGCTTTTCAAAAGCGTGTGTTTACTGCGGAAGAAATTACGTATTGCCAAAGCCGAGGCAAGCAGGCCGGTAAAAGCTTTGCTGCTCGTTTTGCTGCTAAGGAGGCTGTACTTAAAGCTTTAGGTACAGGATTACGAGGTGGTGCTTTAACAGAAATTGAAATCGTAAATGATGAATTAGGAAAACCCGAGGTGAAATTAAGCGGTTATCATGCTGCTTTAGCACAAAAATTAGGAATTGCTTGTATACATATCAGTCTTAGTCATAGTAATGATTTTGCTATGGCCTATGTTGTAATGGAGGATGGAAAATGAAATTAGTAACTGCACAGGAAATGAAGGAAATTGATAATTTAGCACAAGCTGAATATGTCATTCCCGGTATTTTATTGATGGATCAAGCTGCTAAAAGTGTAGCTGATGTTGTTGCCGGTGAATTAGAAGAAACTGTTGGAGTTCGTGCCGTAATTTTTTGTGGCGGTGGCAATAACGGTGGTGACGGCTTTGGTGCTGCTCGCTGGTTGAGCAGTTATGGTATGCAGGTTAAAGTATTTCTGATTGGCAAGGAATTAAATGATATTAGTGGTGATGCTGCTCAGGAATTAAAAATGTATACTGTAGCAGGTGGTGCTGTTGAGGTGTTGCATAGCGAAGAAGATTGGCTGTTGGCAGAAATTGCTGTGGCTAAAGCTGATGTAGTGGTAGATGCTTTGATTGGTACTGGTTTCAACGGTGAATTGAATGAAGAAGTGAAACGTGCCTGTCGTTTGATTAATAGCAGCGAGAAATTAGTTGCGGCTGTCGATGTACCGACAGGTGTTAATGCTGATGACGGAAGTGTTGATAAGGATGCGGTTTGTGCTGATTTGACTGTGACTATGGCTGTAAGCAAAACAGGCTTATGGTTGTATCCTGCTTACGAATATTGTGGTGATGTATTTGTAGCTGATATTGGTATGCCTACTAAATTGGTAGATGAATATCCTAGCAAAAAATATCGTTTGACCGCTGCGATTGTTGGGGAGTTATTACCCATCCGTAAAGGGAATGCACATAAAGGTGAAGCAGGTCGCGTAGTTATCTGTGCCGGAAGTCCCGGTTATGTAGGTGCTGCTGCTTTATGTTCTCGTGCTGCTGTAAAAAGCAGGTGCAGGCTTAGTATCATTGGCAACTCCTCTTAGCAGTCGTGAGGTTTTAGCTGTAAAGCTTGATGAAGTTATGGTACATGGTTTATTGGAGCGTATGCCAGGTGTTTTAGGTAGTGCAGCGGCTAGTGATGTGCTTTCTAAAACTGAAAATGCAGATATTTTAGCAATCGGTCCTGGCTTAGGTATTTCTGATAGTACTAAACAAACTGTACGCGAAATTTTGTTAAAAGCAAAATTACCTGTTGTTATTGATGCAGATGCTTTAACTGCTTTGCAAGATAATCTGGATGTTTTGGAAAAAATGATGGCTCCTAAAGTATTGACTCCACATCCTGGTGAAATGGCACGTCTTACAGGTTTAGATGTAGCAGAAATAGATCACGACCGTATTGCAGTTGCAGCTAAATATGCACAGGAATGGAATGCTGTTATTGTTCTCAAGGGTGCACCTACAGTTATTGGTTGTCCTGATGGAAATGTTTATGTCAACAGCACTGGTAGCAGTGTTTTAGCAACAGGTGGCAGTGGTGATGTTCTGACAGGCATTATTGCAGGCTTGGCTGCACAAGGTATTTCTTTACAAGAGGCTGCTATTTGTGGTGTTTACCTGCATGGCTTGTCTGGTACCTTAGCTTGTCAAAATGTTGGCCTTGCAGCTGGTGAAATTGCGGAATATCTGCCTGCAGCACGTGAAGAGTTACAAAATGGTTGCAATTACGATATTTACAATGATGGCCCAAAAGTGATAAAATTAAATAATGCAGATAAATAATTTCTTATCTAAACAAAATATTGCGAGGTGAAAATTTTTGCGAAAAATATTCCTGTTTGTATTGCTGCTTTGTTCCTTATTGTGCAGTGCAGTAGCACAGGCGGCACAGGTAACAGATGTGAAATGGGGTTTAAGCAAAGAAAATGTTCTGCGTTTAGTAGTTGACGTTACAGAACAAGCTGGTTATGCAGTCAATATTGAAGGGAATACTTTAAATTTAACTGTAAATGCACAAAAAGCTGGTCAAATTCCTGGAAGCAGACCTGTAAAAAGCTCTATTGCTAATAGAATGCAGGTTAGAGCTGCCGGTAGTAGTACTGTTATAAGTTTGCCGTTGAATAAAAGTTTATCCGCTAGTGACTATAAAGCATTTGTCTTACGCAAGGATCCGAAAACTAATCGTCCGTTCCGTGTAGTCTTGGATATTACTGCAGATAAAGATTCTAGGGGCAATGCAAATGTTGCAGGACCTGTTGTAGGTAATCGGCCTGTAATTAGCAATACTCCTGTAAAAAGACCTGTAGTTCCTGTTACTCCTGTAGTAAAGCCGGAAAAGAAACCGGAAAAAGCTCCTGCACCAAAACCTGAGAAGAAGCCGGAAAAAGCTCCTACTAAGAGTGATTATAAGACTAGTGGTGGTTTAAAAGGTAAGGTTATAGTTATTGACCCGGGTCATGGCGGTAGCGATCCAGGCGCTATCGGTGCTGCTGGCACTAGAGAAAAGGATATAACCTTAGCTATTTCTAAACGTGTTAAGGAATATTTAGAGGATGAGGGTGCTAAGGTCTATATGACACGCACTACTGATGTTGACGTTTATGGTCCCAATGCTAGTGACAGAGATGAGTTGCAGGCACGTGTTGACGTAGGTGAAAGAAATAATGCTGATGTTTTTCTGAGTCTGCATATCAATTCTTCCGTAAATAAAGATATCGGTGGTTTCTCTACTTATTATTATCCCAAAACTAATAATGACTTACGCTTAGCACAAAATGTGCAAAAGAAACTAGCTGATAATTTCGGCGTAGATGATTTAGGCGTACGTCAGGCTAATTTTTATGTTGTAAAACGTATTAGCATGCCGGCTATTTTAGTAGAAATGTGCTTTATTAGTAATCCCAAGGAAGAAAAATTGATGGCAGGTTCCTGGTTCCAAAAGAAAACAGCACGTTTGATTGTAGAGGGTGTTGAACAATACTTTAAATAAGCGACGGAGGCAGTGTAATGAAAAGAATTATTTTAGCGATACTGCTTTTGTGTGCAGTAATTATTGGTGGCTGCAGCGAAATGAATCAAACTGCACCGCAAACAGATGGGGCTAAGCAAGAAGCTAAGCAGATCAGCTTTATTGTTTATCGTGCCGCATCTGATGGTAGAGAAGTGTTGTTACCGGAAAAAATTACTATTGCTGATAATGGTAAGACATTACCGGAAAATGCTTTGGAAGCATTAGTAAGTACTAAGCCGCAGGATGGTAAAATGATGGATGTAATTCCTGTAGGTACTAAGGTTCGTAGCTTGAAAATTGCAAATGGTGTTGCTACTGCTGATTTTTCTAAAGAATTAGCAAAAAGGGCATGGGATCTTATGATGAGATGATGCTATGCTACGCAATTACCAATACTTTAACAGAGTTTCCGGAGATTAAGAAGGTTCAAATCTTAGTCGAAGGCAAGAAGGTTATTACTCTTAGTGGTCATATGGATCTAGAAGATCCGTTGACACGTAATAAGTCTTTATTGACAAAATAAAAGAAAAAAAGCAGTGTCCGGTATATACCGGTACTGCTTTTTTTGTTAATGGGGTGTTACAATGGAATTGTATCTTGCTGACAGTATAGCAACAGAGGCTTTAGGTCAAAAATTGGGTAAGTTAGCAGAAAGCTATGATGTTTTTTGTTTAAATGGTGATTTAGGTGCCGGTAAAACATTGTTGAGCCGTGGTTTAGCAACAGCAATGGGGGTAGATCCTAATGCTGTTAACAGTCCTACCTTTGCTATTATGAATATTTATCAAGGCCGAGAAATGGAAATCAGACATTTTGATTTGTATCGTTTAAACCGTCCGGAAGAACTGGAGGATATCGGCTTTGATGAATATGCTGGTGGCGAGGGCGTAACATTAATAGAATGGGCTGATTTATTTCCAGAGCAGCTGCCTGAGGAGTATTTGAAGATTACTTTGCTACACGAAAAAGATGGACGTAAGGCTATTTTAGAGCCTTATGGAAAGCGTTATGAAGAATTATTAGAGGAGATGGAAAATGCTGACTTTAGCTATTGATACTGCAACTAAAATCTGTACAGTTGCTTTATGCCGTGATCAGCAGTTATTGGCAGAATATAATGTCAATGTGGGTATGACTCATAGTGAAGGATTGCTGCCGCAACTGGAACAGCTTTTAAAACGTACAGGTATTAAGAAAAATGAAATTGAATTATTAGCCGTAAGTATGGTCCAGGATCTTTTACCGGTTTGCGTATCGGTCTGGCTACTGCAGAGGCTATGGCTTATAGCTGGCAATGCTTTCTGCATGGTGTGGATACCTTAAAAGCTTTGGCATATAATATTCCTCTTGAAGGATTTATTTTATCTCCGGTATTAGATGCACAAAAGGGTAATTTTTACCAAGCTCTGTATAAATGGGAAAATGGTGTTTTAGTGGAACTGGAGCCTGTACAAGTGGTTAATGGCAGCGATGCTTTAGCTCGTATTGCAAAATATGAAGGACAAGCGCTGCTTTTAGGTGAGTGTGCTCGTTTAGTGAAAGCGGGTCTGCCTGAAGAAATCAATGTGGCTCCGGAAGCTTTGCGTATGCCTAAGGCAAGCTCTGTAGCTTGGGCAGCAATGCAGAATTTTGATGCAGATAATGATAAGAGAATTTTTGGTTTGGAACCTTACTATATTAGAAGATCAGAGGCTGAGGAACTGTGGGAGAAGAAACAGCAACAACAATAAATTTCCGTCCGATGACGGCGGCAGATATTTCTGTCATGGTACAAATAGAGGCAGAATCTTTTTATGATGCTTGGAATGACAGTATGCTGTTGAACGAATTGAATAATAATCTTACAACATATCTGGTAATGACTGTGGCTGATAGAATAGTTGGTTATGCAGGTTTCTGGCTCGTGGCCGGTGAAGCGCAGATTACACGTGTGGCTGTTAAGGACAGTGAGCGTGGTCAGGGTTATGGTACACGTCTGACAGCAGCTTTAGTAAATAAAGCATGGGAACTTGGAGCAGATGCGATTACTTTAGAAGTACGTGAAAGTAATGTTGCGGCACAAAAGGCTTATTTAACTTGTGGCTTTGCTAGTGAAGGTATTCGCCCCAACTATTATGAAGATAATCATGAGAATGCTGTCATTATGTGGCTGTATAAAGAAGGGGTAAACGATGATTAATACTCAAGGAAAAGATGTTTATATTTTAGGTATTGAAAGTAGCTGTGATGAAACTGCTGCTTCCGTAGTAAAAAACGGTCGAGAGGTTTTAAGTAATATTATTTCTTCTCAGATTGTTATTCACCGTAAATTTGGCGGTGTAGTGCCGGAAATTGCTTCTCGTAAGCATATTGAAAATATTATGCCTGTTATTGACGAAGCGTTGAGCAAGGCTGATGTTACTATGGAGCAGATTGATTCTGTGGCTGTAACCTATGGTCCAGGACTTGTAGGTGCGTTATTAGTGGGCTTATCTGCGGCGAAAGCTTTGGCATGGGCAACTAATAAACCATTAATTGGTGTTAATCATCTTGAAGGACACGTTTTTGCTAACTTTTTAGCTGATACTGATTTAAAACCACCATTTATGGCTTTAGTAGTCAGTGGTGGTCATACTGCTTTATTAAAAGTTACCGGCTATAATACTTTTGAAATGCTTGGTCAGACTCGTGATGATGCAGCCGGTGAAGCTTTTGATAAAATTGCACGCGTAATGGGCTTACCTTATCCCGGTGGTCCGGAGATTGAACGTTTGGCTTTAGATGGTAATCCTGATGCCATTATCTTTCCCGGTAGCTCATCTAGATAAGCCGTATGAATTTAGTTTCAGCGGTTTAAAATCTGCTGTAATTAATTATTTGCATAATAACGAACAGGCAGGTAAAGAGATTAATCGTGCTGATGTAGCAGCATCTTTCCAAAAAGCAGTAGTTAATGCTTTAGTGCGTGAAGCTGTAGTGGCAATGAAAGAAACAGGTTACAAGAAAATTGTTTTGGCTGGTGGTGTATCCGCTAATAAAACATTACAAAATACTTTGGCCGAAGCAATGCAGAAAATCGGTGCCGAGCTTGTACATCCTACTCCGATTTTATGTACTGATAATGCAGTAATGATTGCTTGCCGTGGGTACTTTATGTATCAGGCTGGTATGAGAAGTACACTGGACCTGAACGCAGTTCCATCGTTAAATTTAGGTTAAACAAACGTCCAAAACAGTGTATAACCATGTGGATAATGTGGATAAGTCGGGAAATAGCTTAAAAAATAAGCAAAAATAGCTGTGGATAATATGGTGGATATAGTGTATAACTCGGTGGATTATTATTTCATAGTTGTGGAAAATACATTTTATAGGGGGAAAGAACGAAACATGTTAAGCGATTTTACGGCAGAACAACGTAATAGTTTACAATTAATGTTACCTATGTTGGGGTTAGCGGCGGACTTAGCACATGGAATAGTAACCATTTATCTGCCTTGCAATGATAAAAAATTCCTGAATATCTTAAAACAGGCCAAACCATTGACACAGCTTAGCAATGATTATCCTGATTTAACAGGACGTCGAGTACGTATTGCAGAAGAACCGCTTGTTGCTCGTGCTTTACAGAAAAACATAACGGTAATAGGTAAGCGGGAACGCAGATTAGGTAGTTTTTACAATCTACAGGTTTATCCTTTGCGTGATAATCGTGGACGTGCTTATGGTGTCGTAAGCTTTGAAACAGGAAATACTGATCCGTTGTTTATTGCCAAAAGCTTTGAAATGCTGTGTAACAGTGATATTCATAATACAGCTACATCCAAGGCTCATTATCAAAGAATGCAGCCTTCAGATGGTATTATGCTGGTAGACTTGGATAAGGCTATTATTGCTGCTAATAATAGGGCACGTCATATGTTCGATGTTATGGAAATCCCTGATATTGTCGGTTACCGTACCAGTGATGTTGCTATTAATTGGCCGCTGGTCGGGATGGTGATGGATACCGGTATTGCCGAAAGCAAGGAATTTAAAATGCATGGTCTTTTGTTATCCATGCGTGTATTGCCGGTTGTGCCGAAGCCTCGTGGTGGTTGCGCCGTAGTTATTTTTAAAGGATATTACAGAGCTACGGAAAAAGGATGAGGAGCTGTTAATAAAATCAGTAGTTATTAAAGAAATTCATCATCGTGTGAAAAATAATCTCCAGACTATTGCCAGTCTATTGCGCTTGCAGGAAAGACTACACAGAACAGTGAAACAAAAACAGTTCTGCGTGATTGTATCGGCAGGGTGAATAGTATAGCTATTGTTCATGAATATTTATCGCAGCAGGATACCGGGCTTATAAATGTAGGTAAAGTTGCTAAAGGTATTTATCAGGCGATTATTAGTAGTATGCTGGCCTATGATTTTGTATTAGAAACACATTTCAGTGCTGCTGAGGTGCAATTACCTTCTGATAAAGCAACTAATATTGCTCTGATTTTAAATGAATTATTACAGAATGCCATTGAGCATGCTTTTTTGTTGGCCGTAATCATGGCAGTCTGCAGGTAGATTTTACTGAAGAGGTTGATAAATATACCTTGTCGATTATCGATGACGGTATAGGTTTGCCGAAGGATTTTCAGATTACAGGGCGGAAGAGTTTGGGACTTAAAATTATTAAGACCATGGCAGAAAGTGATTTACATGGTTCATTTATATTACGTAATAATGCACAAGGTGGTACGCAGGCTTTGGTTACTATTCCGAAAGCAGGTGAATTATAAGTGTTACAGAATTTAAGAATTTTGTTGGCTGATGATGAAGCCTTGATTCGTATGGATTTGCGAGAGATGCTTTTAGATGCAGGATATGAGGTCCTAGGTGAAGCATCCAATGGTGAGGAAGCAGTTAGATTAGCACGTTCTTTGAAGCCGGATTTTGTTATTATGGATGTAAAAATGCCGGTAATGGATGGTTTAGCTGCGGCTCAGATAATTTCTGCTGATAATATTGCCCCTGATTTTACTATTGACAGCATATAGTCAGCAGGATATAGTGCAAGAGGCGGCGGCAGCAGGTGTCATTGCTTATTTAGTTAAGCCGATTCGTGAAGAACAACTTTTTCCTGCGATTGAAATTGCTTATAAGCGTTTTCAGGAAATGAATAAATTAAATGCTGAGCTGGCTGATTTAAAGGAAAGTTTGGAAACACGTAAACTGGTAGACCGTGCTAAAGGAATTATTATGAATGCTCATGGTTTAAGCGAAAAAGAAGCTTATCGTCGTCTGCAGCAATATAGTATGGCTAAACGTATTTCTTTGAAGGCGTTGGCGGAAACGATTATTGCCAGTGCGGAAAAAAATAAATAAATCAAGATAAAAGTCTGTTGTAAAATGATGTTTTTAGTTGGAAGCAGCATTATTTTGCAACAGCTTTTTATTTTTAGTGAGAAATTGCGACAAATTTGTAAAAAACATAGAAAATACTTGCTTTTTTTATGATAATAGATATAATTATACTTGTAATTAGCACTCGGGCAAAATGAGTGCTAACAATGAAGATTACTCTCACATGTAATAGAATTCTCGAAAGGGGTCATAAAAATGTTAAAACCATTAGCTGATCATATTGTTGTAGAAGTTGTAGAAAAAGTAGAAAAAACTGCTAGCGGCATTTATCTGCCCGATACTGCATCTAAAGAAAAACCGCAACAAGGTTTGGTTGTAGCTGTAGGTGCTGGTAGATATACTGACAGCGGTGTTCTTGTAAAACCGGAAGTTAAAGTTGGCGACGAAGTTGTTTTCGCTAAATACAGTGGCACTGAAGTAAAACATGAAGGCAAAACTATTTAATCCTTAGCGAACGTGATCTGCTCGCTGTTATCGAAAAATAATTTGCTTATACCCTGATATAGTTTTGAATAGATTTTAAAGGAGCGATATAAAATGGCTAAACAAATTCTGTTTAATGAAGAAGCTCGTCGTAGCTTGGAGCGTGGCGTAAACGCTTTGGCTGATGCTGTAAAAGTAACTCTTGGTCCTAAAGGCCGTAATGTTGTTTTAGAGAAAAAATTCGGTGCACCGACTATTACCAATGATGGTGTAACCATTGCTCGTGACATTGAATTAGAAGACCCGTTTGAAAATATGGGTGCTCAACTGGTTAAAGAAGTTTCCATCAAAACTAATGATGTTGCCGGTGACGGTACTACTACTGCAACTGTTCTGGCACAAGCTATGATTAACGAAGGTATGCGCAATGTTGCTGCCGGTGCTAATCCGATGGTCCTGAAAAAGGTATTAAAAAGCAGTTGATGTTTTAGTTGACGAGCTGAAAGAAGTTTCTCAAAAAGTTGAAACTAAAGAAGCTAAAGCACAAGTTGCTTCTATTTCCGCAGCTGACGAAGAAATCGGTAACCTGATTGCTGATGCTATGGAAAAAGTTGGTGACGATGGTGTTATCACTGTTGAAGAATCCAAAACTATGGAAACCTGCCTGGAAACTGTAGAAGGTATGCAATTTGATCGTGGCTACATTTCTCCGTACATGGCAACCGATCCTGATAAAATGGAAGCTGTTTTAAGCAATCCGTATGTATTGATTACTGATAGAAAAATCAACATGATTCAAGATATCATGCCTGTTCTTGAAAAAGTTGTTCAAAGCGGCAGTGAACTCTTGATTATTGCTGAAGATGTTGAAGGCGAAGCACTGGCAACATTAGTTGTTAACAAGCTGCGTGGTACCTTCAAAGCTGTAGCTGTTAAAGCTCCTGGCTTCGGTGATCGTCGTAAAGCAATGCTGCAAGATATTGCAACTCTGACTGGTGCAACTGTTATCAGTGAAGAAGTTGGCCGTAAACTGGACAGCGCTTGTCTTGATGATTTGGGTCGTGCAGGTCAAGTTCGCGTAACTAAAGAAATGACCACTATCGTTGATGGTTATGGCGACAAAGCTGCGATTGCAGCTCGTGTAGCTCAAATCCGTGCTCAAATTCCTGAAACCACTTCTGATTTTGATAAAGAAAACTGCAAGAACGTCTGGCAAAACTGGCTGGCGGCGTAGCTGTTATTAAAGTAGGTGCTGCTACTGAAGTAGAACTGAAAGATAAAAAACTGCGTATCGAAGATGCTTTGAATGCAACTCGTGCTGCTGTTGCTGAAGGTATTGTTGCAGGTGGCGGTACTGCTCTCTTACAAGTACAAGCTGCTCTGAATAAACTTAAAGTTTCCGGTGACGAAAAAACAGGCGTTGAAATCGTTAAACGTGCTATTGAAGAGCCTGTTCGTCAAATCGCTTACAATGCAGGTCTTGAAGGTGCTGTAATCGTTGATACTATTAAACGTAGCCGTAAAGGTGTTGGCTTCAACGCTCTGACTGAAAAATATGTTGATATGATTGCTGAAGGTATTGTTGACCCGACTAAAGTAACTAGGAGTGCACTGCAAAACGCAGCAAGCATCGCATCCATGGTTCTGACTACTGAATCCATCGTAGCAGATAAACCTGCTAAAGAAGGTGCTGTTCCGGCAATGCCTCCGATGGGCGGCGGTATGCCTGGCATGATGTAATCTGCTGAGTAAAAATGCTAAATCAGCTTGGTAGGCTGTAGGACATCCTCTGTTTCCTTAGGGAAATGGAGGATGTCTTTTTTGCATTCTGCAACAGAAAAAAGAATGTGTTATAATGTAGGTATCGTTTTTAAAGGAGTTGTTAGTGTGGAAAAATCACCTTCCTTAGAAGGGTTTCTTTTGAAACTTTTCAAGTCTACTTTTATCATCAGTGCCTTTACCATTGGCGGCGGATTTGTCATCATCCCCCTGTTAAAAGCTAAATATGTTGATGAATATAAGTGGATGGATGATAAAGAGGCTTTAAACCTTGTGGCAATTGCTCAATCGGCTCCCGGTGTTGTTGCAGCTAATGCAGCAATCAGCATGGGTTATAGATTAGCAGGTCTGCGTGGTACTTTAGTTGCTTTGGCGGCGACTGTATTACCGCCATTGATTACTTTAAGTATTATTTCTTATGCGTATGATGCCTTTGCCCATAATACCTATATTCAAATGATTCTCAAAGGAATGCAGTGCGGTGCGACAGCAATTATTATTAATGTAGCTATTGATTTATTGAAAAAGGAGTTCAAAAAGAAGCTTGCTTTGCCATTGCTTATCATTGTAGGAACCTTTGTGGCTAATTATTTCTTTAATGTGAACTTGATATATGCAGTTTTAATCGATGCTATAATCGGTTTTTTCCTGTTGCGTGATAAAAAATATGCCTGAGGAGTGGGAAGATGATTTATTGGGACCTTTTTGGAGTTTTGTTAAAGTAGGCGCATTTTGTGTCGGTGGCGGTTATGCGTCCATGCCATTGATTCAGGCTGAGGTTATCGACAACCATGCCTGGATGACTATGCCGCAGTTTATTGATATTTTTACGATATCGCAAATGACTCCTGGGCCTATTGGCATTAATGCTGCTACATTTGTCGGAACAAAGGTTGCCGGTTTGCCCGGGGCTTTAGCAGCTACTATCGGCTTTGTTTTTCCGTCAGTTTTTATTGTACTTTTATTAGCAAAATTGTTTTTCAAATATGGTGATATCGGACCTGTGCGTGGTATTTTAAATGGCTTACGTCCTGCTGTTGTAGCCCTTATCTGTTCTGCAGGTATGAGCTTTATTCTGTTAGCGTTATGGAATACGGAAACATTGCCGACAGATTTTTCTAAAGTAGATTTAATAGGTTGTATAGTTTTTGCCATTATCCTTATGGTGTATTAGACATAAGATGAGTGTTATTCATTTGTTATGCATGAGTGGTGCCTTGGGCTTATTTTTAGGCTTAGTCGGTATTCGTTAATTTATTAGTTAACTTATTTAAAATTATAGTTGACGTTACTACTTTTCTGCTATATAATAATATACAGTTAACCGATGGGTATTCGAGGTTAACTATATTTTTTAGGGATGTGGAAAAATGCAGAAGATTATTGCTTTGGCCGAAAAAGTATTAGACGGTCAAGATATTACTAGAGAAGAAGCTAATTTTTTGATTAACGTCAGTGATGATGATACAATGCTGCTTTTAGCAATGGCTGATAAAATCCGCCAAAAGTTTGCTGGTGACGCAGTTGATTGCTGTGCTATTATTAATGGCCGTAGTGGTAAATGCAGTGAGAATTGTAAATTCTGTGCTCAATCCGCACATTATCACACAGGTGTAAAAGAATATGGCCTACTTAGTGAAGATGAAATCTTCAATGCAGCAGCTAAAGCCAAAGCTGCTGGTGCTGTACGTTTCTCTATCGTAACTAGCGGACGTGGTCAAAGCAAAGAAGATGACTTTGAAAATATTTGCCGTACCTTGGCAAGAATAAAAAAGAATTACATATCGAGGTTTGTGCTTCTCTTGGTATTTTAACTTTAGAACAAGCTAAAAAGCTGAAAGAAGTAGGTGTAACTCGTTATCATTCTAATTTGGAAACTGCGGGAAGTCATTTTCCTGATGTTTGCACAACTCATACTTATAAAGATAAATTTGTTACTATCAGAAATGCACAAGCAGCTGGTCTGCGTGTGTGCAGTGGTGGTATTTTTGGTTTAGGTGAAACACGTGAGCAACGTGTTGAGATGGCATTTACATTGAAAGAATTAGGGATCGATTCTGTACCTCTGAATCTGCTGACACCTATTCCTGGTACTCCTTATGAAAATAATAAACCTTTAGCTCCGTTGGAAATTCTTCGTGCTTATGCGGTTTTCCGTTTTATTTTACCAAAAGCACAGATTCGTACTGCCGGCGGACGTGAGGTAAATCTGCGAGATCTGCAGGCACTGGCATTGAACGGTGGTGCGAGCGGGATCATGATTGGTGGTTATTTAACAACTGCCGGACGTGGTACTGACCGTGATATGCAAATGTTGAAAGATCTTGGCAGACCTCGTTCTACTCCGAATTTAGATTAACCAAGTAACTTTAGTGGACAAATCGTACATCTTACAACTCCTTACAAATCTCTAAACTCCAAATTAATCTTCGAAAAAAAATGCAGGCTTAAAGGCCTGCATTTTTTCTTTGGCTAATATTATTTTTCTCATAATATGTCTTATTAGTGAAAAACAGTCTTTTTCCGTGAAAACAAGCACTTTTACCTATTAATGCGTCCTTGAAATATGCTATAATATATAATACTAATTGAATTAAAGGGGTGAAGCGTATGCAGTCACACTTTCTTATTATTACAGGAATGTCCGGTGCAGGAAAAACACAGGTTGTACGTACGTTAGAGGATTTACGTTTCTTTTTTGTATAGATAATCTGCCGGCAACATTGATTCCTAAATTTGCTGAATTGTGCCGGCAGACTTCCGAGGATAAGGTTGCTTTAGTAGTAGATATCCGCGGTGGTAAGTTTTTTGATAAATTATTACAAGTATTAGATGAAATGGAAGCTAGTGGTCAAAAGTATGAATTACTGTTCTTAGATGCTTCTGATGCTGCTTTAGTAAGGCGTTATAAAGAAACACGCAGACGTCATCCGTTAGATGAAGGAAAGACTTTACTGGAGAATATTGCTTCAGAACGCTTGTTGTTAGATACTTTACGGGAAAAAGCAACTTATATAATTGATACTAGCAATTTTACTACTACACAGTTGAAGATGCGTGTCACAGAACTGTTTGGCGAAGGCTCTGCCAAAGAACGTATGGAAATAGTAGTGCGTTCTTTTGGCTTTAAGCATGGTTTGCCCTTGGATAGTGATTTGGTTTTGGATGTACGTTTCTTACCAAATCCGTTTTATGTTGAGGAATTGCGCAATATGACAGGAAATGATCGGGCTGTCGGAGATTTTATTTGTCGTTATCCGCAGACTTTTCAATATTTACAATTAGAAAAACAATTACTAGATTTTCTGATTCCACAATATATTAACGAAGGTAAATCTCAGCTAGTTATTAGTGTTGGCTGCACAGGCGGACAGCATCGTAGTGTTTTTATTGCTAATAAGATTTATGAATTTTTGCGTGAGCGCGGCTATAATGTAGATGTGACTCATCGTGATGTTCCCAAAAAATAAAACGGGAGGTCATTATGGGATGGATTAGTTGGCTGTGTCCCGGTATTAATTTGAAGCGTTGGTTGTTGCTTTTTGCAGTCGGCGTTTTATTATGTGCGTTGGGATTGGCTTTGGTTTTTAATTATCAAATAATGGGTAAACTGGAAGAATTATTCTTTCAGATGACTTATTTGACTACAGGACGTTACTCAATGCTTTAATAATGGTTTTAGGAAGCATTTTGCTAGTTTTAGGCTTTGGTATCATGTTTTATGGTACGCGTAGATTGATAAGCTCTGTTGTTTCTGTAGTCCTACCAGAAAAAAACGGTTCATTAATGGAAACGATTTTTTATGCAGCGTAAGCTGACAAGAGGGCCGTCTATTACTGTTGTCGGTGGCGGTACAGGCCTTTCTACATTATTGCGTGGTATGAAATACATTACAAATAATTGTACGGCAGTAGTAACTTCTGCTGATGATGGCGGTTCTAGTGGGCGTTTACGTAAAGAAATGGGTATTATACCGCCAGGAGATTTACGTAACTGCTTAATTGCCTTAGCAGATAGAGAGCCTATGATGGAGCGTTTAATGCAATATCGTTTCCAAGGTGACTCTCCTTTAGCAGGTCATTGCTTCGGTAATTTGTTTATTGCAGCTATGGCGCAGGCCGAGGGAGGTATGGAAGCAGGCTTAAATGCTACCAGTCAAATTCTTAAAGTACGTGGACGAGTAGTGCCATCTACTTTAAGTAATATTCAGTTACGTGCGGAAATGTCTGATGGTAGTATCGTTGATGGGGAATCAGAGATTCCTAAGGCACATAAGCGTATCAGAAAAATGATGATGTGTCCTACAGAGGCTCCTGCTACTAATGCAGCTGTAGAAGCTATTTTACATGCTGATGTGCTTATTTTCGGTCCAGGTAGCTTATACACTAGTGTTATACCAAATCTTTTGGTACAAAGGAATTCGTGATGCTGTAATACAATCAAAGGCAGTAAAGATTTATATTTGCAATGTAATGACTCAGCCTGGTGAAACTGATAATTATGGTGCTTATGAGCATGTAAAGGCTTTATTAGATCATGTGGGTGAACAATTTCTTGATTATGTGATTGTTAATGATCAGGATGTAGCAGGTCAGCAGTTGGATAAATATTTGGCAGAAGGTGCCATGCCTATTACTCCGGATATTGATAAAATCCGGCAATTAGGTATTACGGTTGTACCTGCAAGATTAATTAGCAAAAAAAGATTTTGTACGCCATGACCCGCGTAAGCTGGCTCGAGTACTAATTGCCTTGATTTATCGCTTGCGTTTGTTCGGGCGTGGTTTTCAGTTCTTTGATTATTTCTTTATGCGTCAAGGTATGCGTAAATTACAGAAACAACAGGCTGAAGATTGATGAAGGGAAGGTGGAAGCTGATTGTCTTTTTCTAATGATGTAAAAAATGAATTATCGCGTATTGAAACTAATGATGCAGAAGGCGATAAAGCAGAGCTTTTAGGCTTACTGCGTATGAGCGGTGCTATTATTATCCGTGGCTTAAATGTCGGCATCCACTTTTCAACAGAAAATGCTGCTTTGGCACGCCGTGTACTGCATATGCTAAAAAATAATTATCAGGTGCAAACAGAGGTTGTTATTACACGTTCGCGTAGACTTAAGAAAAATAATCGTTATCAGGTTCATGTTATTCCAGCACCGAATGTAAGTGTAGCATTACATGAATTGCAATTACTCAGCGTCGAAAGTGATTTGAATAACCCGCTTTTAAGCAATCATAATTGTAAAAGAACTTTTTACGAGGTGCTTTTTAGGTGGTGGTAGTATAAGCCGACCTGCTAGCGATTATCATTTGGAAATGGTTACAGGTAATGAGGATTTTGCACATACTATTATTAAAGTTATGCATGCGTTTTCCTTAAAAGCAAAATTAACTGACCGTAAAAATGAATACATTGTTTATTTAAAAGATGGGGAAAGCATTATTAATTTTTTAAGTGTTATTGGAGCTCATAATGCGATGATGGAGTTGGAAAACGTTCGCATCGTTAAAGAAATGCGCAATAATGTTAATCGTGCTGTTAACTGTGAAACAGCTAATTTAAATAAGGTTGTTAAAGCAGCAGTACGTCAGGTAAGCTGTATTAAGTATATTGATGAACATGGTGGTTTAGCACAATTGCCTCCTAATTTACAGGAGGTTGCTAAGTTGCGCATGGAACACCGTGACGTATCCTTAAATGATTTAGTAGAATATTCCGGTGGCTTGGGAAAATCGGGGATTAACCATCGTTTAAAAAAAAAATTACAGGACTATGCTGTTAGTCTTGGTATGAAATTGGAGAATGCCGATAAATGATAAAAAAAATAATAACCAGAATACTGATTGTATGTGTTGTGCTTTGTGCTGGTGCTGCTTTAATATGGCATCTTAATGGTGCACGTTGGCAAAATGAATATGCTGCATTTCGTAAGACAGGTGCACCTATTCTGATGTATCATGCTATTAGCGATGAGGAAGGTGACCAATGGCCGAAAAGCTTGATTATTAAACCGGCTGTTTTTGAAGAACAACTGAAATATTTGAAAAGTCAAGGTTATACCATTGTAACTGTAGCAGAATTGGCACAGCGTTTAGAAAATGGAGAAAGCGTAGACCGTTATATAGCTTTAAGTTTTGATGATGGTTATAAGAATAATTATAGTGTCGCTTTTACCTTTATTACAAAAATATGATGCCAAGGCTTCCTTTTTTGTTATTAATAGGGATATCGGTGATGAGCTGCATATGAATGAGCAGGAAATCAAGGGCTTGATTGCAGCGGGTATGGAGCTTGGTTCACATTCCTACAGTCATAATCCATTAGCTAAAATTGATGAAAAATATCTAGTATGGGAAACAGATACTTCTCGTTATTGGTTAAAGAAAAAATTTGATGGCTATATTGTTCGTACTTTGGCTTATCCTAACGGCAGCTATGATGAAAAAGTTATGGCTGCAGCTAAAAAATATGGCTTTTATCGTGCTTTAACAGGCCATGTGGGTGTAAATACCGCTGTTAGTTATCAAAATGCACCAATGGAAATGTATCGAGTCAATATTATTGATGAGGATATTGAAGGTTTTGTTAAAAGACTTGACCATGCTTATTTATTTGGCTTTTTACAGACTAAAGGCTTTGATATTAATATTATCCGTGATTTATTTGTTAAATAAAAAATGGCAGTACAGTTTACAAGCTGTACTGCCTTAATTTTTTCTAATGGATAATCACGAAGCTTCTATTTCTATAAGCAATGAGTATTTTACTGGGCTTGTTTTAAGAAATCAGCTAAAGCTGTTTCGTTCATTGCACCAACTACTTGGGCTTTAATGTGTCCGTCAGCGTCAATGAGATAGGAAGCTGGAATAGCTTCTAGATTATATTTTTATTGATGTCGTCAACATTGCCATAGCCAACCGGTAAGGTATAACCTTTATCTTTGATGAATTTAACCGGTTCTTCCTTGTTGTCGTCAACGCTGATGGCGATAAAATGCATTTTATTTTTATTGGCTTCATAGGCGGCTTGGATATGAGGCATTTCGCCTACACATGGTGGGCACCAGGTAGCCCAGAAATTCAGAAATACAGGTTTGCCGCGAAGATCAGATAATTTAACTTGTTTACCGGTGTTTAAATCAGTATAGGTAAAATCAGGAGCAGCTTGTTTTATAGCTTTAGTATTGTCTGTTGCGGTGCTGCTGACCTGAGGTGCAGAGGATGCAGCTTTATTATTGTCACTGCAGCCACTGATAATAAATAATGCAGAAACAAGGGCTAAGCTCAATAAGATTTTATTCATAGTAAACTCCTTTCGAGATAATATAATTTTATTTTACTATAGATTGGTGTAAAATACAGCAATAAAGTATTGTTTTCAATGTAGTATTTTTGTGACATGAATAAAGAAAAATTCATAGTTCCTATTGTTTTTTATAAAAGTATTATAAGTGTATTAGCAATATTATTTATGTTAAATAAATGTTAAACATAAAAATCAATGGGGTTTTAGCTTTACATAGGTATTGATCGATGTTACAATAATCTTAAAATTAGCACAATTACATTAGGAGGTTTTTGTTATGTCCATCAGAGAAATTGCTTTTCCTTCTGCTAACGGCAGAGATACCATTAAAGCTTGGTCTTATAGCCCTTTAGGTGAACCTAAAGGTGTTGTGCAAATTATTCATGGTTATGGTGAACATTCCCGTCGTTATTTACATATGATTAATAAGTTTAATCAAGCAGGATATGTTGTTTTTTGCTGATGATCATTTAGGTCATGGTAAAACCGGCTATGACGGTCACACTTTAGGTGATCCACATTCCGGTGGCTTTATGACTTATGTTAAAGATGAAAAACAATTGCATGATATTGCTAGAGAAACATATCCGAATTTACCGTATTTTATTTTCGGTCATAGTTGGGGTTCTATGTTGTCACGTGCTTATGGTGCGTATTTCGGCGAAGATATTGCGGGCATTATGTTGTGCGGTGTTTGCTCTCAATGGACTGCTTGTGAAGAGGCTTATAACAATCCTGCCTTCAATGCCGCTTATAAAGAAAAATCCTTATCAACCATGCGGTGATTGGTTCATGAAATTATTTGGTGGTTTGACTGCTCGTATCGAAAATCCGAATGGTCCTGCTGATTGGATTGCTAATGATCCACGTATTGTAACTGATCATGCTGGTGATATGTTCAATACTTTTGAAACTACCTTTGAATTGGCGTATGATTTTGTACAACTACATCATTTCATCGAAAGTGCAGAATGGGCACCGATGGTTCCTAAGAATATTCCGCATTATCTTATTGCCGGCGACCAAGATCCTTGCGGTAATTATGGTGAAGGTCTGTATCATGTAGCTAATCTCTTAGCTAATACAGGTCATAAGGTTTCTGTAAAAGCTTACAGTGGCTATCGTCATGAAATCCATAACGAACTTGATTTACGTGATGAAGTTGAAGAAGGCCTGATTAAATTTATGGATGGTGTTTTGGCCTAATTGCATAATTGCTTAACTAAGCCTGCTGCTTTTGTGGCAGGCTTTTTGTATATTACTGAACAAACTAGGACAAAGCAGGTGATTTGTGGTATTATTTTTATAATGCTAAAATTGGGGAGGATGAAAGAAATGTTATTTCGTAGAGCAACAATAGATGATATAGATTTAGTTACAGCAGTAGAAGCAGAATGTTTTCCTGCTGCCGAAGCAGCACCAAGAGAACAATTTCATGATAGATTAAGCGTATATCCTACTCATTTTTTGGTTGTGTTATGAAGGTGATAAAATTATAGGTTTTATTGATGGCTTCGTATCTGATGAGGAGATTTTGACTGATGAAATGTTTGCTGATGCTAAACTGCACAATGAAGCAGGTGCGTGGCAGATGATTTTCGGGTTAAATACTTTACCGCAATATCGCCGCCAAGGTTATGCCGGAGCTATGATTGAAAAGCTGGTAGAGGATGCTAGGCAACAAGGTCGAAAGGGCGTTATTCTGACTTGTAAAGAACGTTTGATTCACTATTATGCAAAATTTGGCTTTGTAGATGAGGGACTTTCTTGCTCTAATCATGGTGGTGCTGTTTGGCATCAAATGCGTATTCGTTTTTAAATAAGGAGTGAAAAATGGAATTTAAATTTGACGGTCAAAGCTATCTGTATCCGTCACGTCGACGTGTAGTTTATGCTAGACGCGGTATGGTTTGCACTTCGCAGCCTTTAGCTTCACAAGCTGGTCTGCAAATGTTGCAGCAAGGAGGTAATGCTGTTGATGCTGCTATTGCCACAGCCATCTGCCAGACTATTGTAGAGCCTACTAATAATGGGTTGGGCAGTGATTGCTTTGCTCTTGTTTGGGTCAAGGATAAACTTTATGGCCTAAACGGTAGTGGTTATGCACCGCAAAAATTAACTGCTGAAGCAGTCAAGGAGCAAGGGTTTACGGAGAAAATTCCTTATAAAGGCTGGTGTGCTGTGACTATTCCCGGAGCACCGTCTGCTTGGAGTGAATTGCATAAACGTTTTGGTAAATTACCATTTGCTAAACTATTTGAGCCTGCTATTTACTATGCAGAAAATGGTTATCCGATTTCGCCGATAGTAGCACATTTCTGGCAGAAGGCAGTAGACTTATTAAATGATTATCGTGATAATCCAGCTATTGCACCTTGGTTTAAGGCATTTACTATTAATGGTCGTGCACCACATACAGGTGAAATGATGCATCTAGACGAGCATGCAAAAACATTACGCTTATTAGCTGCAACAGGTTGTGAAGCTTTATATCGTGGCGAATTAGCAGAGAAATTAACCGATTTTAGTGACGCAACCGGAGGTTATTTAAGTGTAGAGGATTTTCATGATTTCCGTGCTGAATGGGTTGAGCCTGTAGCTGTAGATTACCGTGGCTATAAAGTTTGGGAGATGCCGCCTAATGGTCATGGTATTACAGCATTAATGGCATTGAATATTTTAAAAGGTTTTGATTTTCCTAAAAAGGATTGTGCTGATACACTTCACAAACAAATTGAAGCTATGAAATTGGCATTTGCTGACGGTATGCATTATATTGCTGATCCGCGTTATATGCAAACTAAGGTTAGTGATTTATTATCCGATGCTTATGCCGCACAGCGTCGTTCTTTGATTGGAGAACAAGCCTTGCAACCCACTCATGGAAAACCATTCTGTGGTGGAACTGTTTATTTGTGTACTGCGGATACTGAAGGAAACATGGTATCCTTTATTCAAAGTAATTATAAAGATTTTGGCAGCGGTATTGTTTTACCAGGTTATGGCTTAAATCTAAATTGTCGTGCAGCTGGCTTCAGCTTAGACTCTGCATCTGACGACTATCTGCTGCCGCGTAAAAAACCTTATCATACAATCATTCCGGGATTTTTAACAAAAAGATAATCAAGCAGTTGGTCCTTTTGGTGTAATGGGAGAATATATGCAGCCACAAGGTCATGTGCAGGTTATCATGAATACTGTTGATTTTCTGCTAAATCCCCAAAGCTGCATTAGATGCACCACGTTGGCAATGGATTGAAGATAAAAAAATCTGGATTGAGGATAATGTTGCTCCTGAAATTATTACCGAGCTACGCCGACGTGGACATGAAATAACTGTGATGAGTGATTATACTACTTTCGGTAGAGGAGAAATCATCTGGTGTAATAATGATGGTATTTTGGCCGGGGGCAACTGAACCTCGTGCAGATGGTACAGTTGCAGCCTGGTAAACAATAACTTGCATCATTATAAAACTATTTGACTATGTATTTCGGAGGTTTTTTCTATGATTCAATCTATCGTTCACGATGAAAAATTTTTGGCACAAAAATCTTTGCCTGCTACTTTTATGGATATTCCTATTGCACAAAATCTATTAGATACATTGGCTTTTCATCATGAAACATGTGTAGGCTTAGCGGCAAATATGATAGGTGTACAAAAATGTATCATTGCTATTAACTTCGGACCTACTAATATTGCTATGTTGAACCCTGTAATTATCAAACAGTCCGGTAAATATATTGCAGAAGAAGGGTGTCTTTCTCTTAGTGGTGTACGCAGTACTGTTCGTTATAAAAAATTGTTGTTGAATATCAAGATATGCAGTTTAAAAAGCAACGTCAGACTTTTACTGACTGGCCGGCACAAATTGTGCAACATGAAATAGATCATTGCAATGGTATTTTTAATTTAATGGAATGATAAAAGCATCTGTTTAGATATAAATGTCTAAGCAGATGCTTTTTTTTTAATTATTATTTGAAATTTGCACATTAATAGTTGAGCTAATATTTAGCTTTAATAATAAAAAACGCTAAAACCTTTGAAAATAAAGGCTTTAGCGTTAAATTTTTTTTGGTGCGCCTGAGAGGAATCGAACCTCCGCACACGGTTCCGGAGACCATTGCTCTATCCACTGAGCTACAGGCGCAATTTTACTAAATTATTATAGCATAGATGTGAAACTTATGTAAAGCTAGGCTTGCACTTTTGTCAATTGGTGTCTAATATGTTAAAATAAAAGATATTTATAGTCTAAAATGAAAGTTGATTTTTGTGGGTGCGGATTATGAAATATAAAAATATTTATGGTGTTATTACTTTCGCCATTGTACTGTGTTGGGCATTGTGGAATTATAAAGAAAGCTTATGGCTGTTAGGTAAGCTTTATGCTGTGATTAAGCCGTTTGTTATCGGTTTAAGTTTAGCCTTTATTGTTAATGTTATGATGGTACAGCTAGAGCATGGTTATACTAAACTGCTGCCTATGAATAAAGCATCTAGATTTTGCCGTCCGGTATGTTTGGTGCTGAGCCTAGCTATTATTACTGCCTTTTTAGCATTTACGGTAATGATGGTTATTCCACAGCTTCATGATAGTGTGCGTACGCTGATAAAAACATTGCCAAGTGCTGTTGATAGTCTTAATGTTTTTTGAAGCAGAAAACTAAAGAGCTATATATTTATTCTGATTTAATTCAATGGGTACAGCAGCATGCTAATGAATGGTATAAAACGATTATTGATTATTTTCAAAGTAATAAGAGTGTACTGTTAAACAGAACAATGAATGCTACGGCTTCAATTGTAGATTTAGTAGCGGATTTTGTTATTGGCATTGTAGCATCTATTTATCTGCTTTTGGAAAAAGAGAAAACTGTCGTAGCTTAAAACGGATGGTTTATGCTTTTTGCAGTAAAGAACGTGCTGATTATTTATTATATGTAGGTAATGTTGCGGACCGTATTTTTTACAGGCTTTGTTTCCGGACAGGTAGTAGAGGTGTTGATTTTAGGTTACTATATTTTATCGGTATGCTGCTTTGCGGTTTCCCTTATGCGTTTACTATTTCTGTGTTAGTTGCGGTTTTAGGCTTAATACCATTGATTGGTACTTTTATCAGCTTTATTATTGGTTGTTTCCTGATTCTTGTTGCTGCTCCGGCTAAAATTTGGCTTTTCTGTCTGTTCTTTTCGTACTCCAACGTATTGAAGGAGATTTGCTATATCCGAAAATTGTCGGCAAGGCGGTTGGCTTATCTGAGTTATGGGTATTGATTGCTGTAACAATCGGTGCAAGTTTAGGTGGTATTTTGGGCATAATTATTAGCGTGCCTTTATGCTCTGTGGTTTATACTCTTTTGGCACAAAAGGTAAAGGGTAAGCTAGAGGAGAAAAATTTACAAGATTTATAGTAATAATTATGCTATTTTGTTTAAAAGTGATATAATAATAAATTGATTACAAAATAAGGAGTTAAGATGATTACTGTTCGTGATAAAGTACGTTTTGTAGAAACTGATATGATGGGTGTTGTGCATCATGCTAATTATCTGCGTTGGTTTGAGATGGGACGTGTAGCTTATCTGCGTGCTTGCGGGATTTCTTTAGGCGAGCTAATGGATGCAGGTGTTATTTTCCCGATTACCGAGGTTAATGCAAAATATAAAAATTCCTGTACTTTTGATGATGATTTTGAAGTACAGGTTAAGATGAGTGCTTTTAATAAGGCAAAAATGGAATTTCAATATAAAGTAATCCGTTTGCGTGACGGTGCTGTGGCTGTAGAAGGTCATACACGTAACGTATTTACTGATAAGAATGGTCATATCGTGCGTTTAGATCCAATCTGGTTTGAAAAGATTCAGAAGGTATATATGGCAGAAAAATCTGCAGAGGAGTGAAATTATGGAAAAGTATGAAATTATTCCGGTTCCGACAAGAATTTTGACTCATCACGATAATATTTGTGATGCTATTCTGGAGTTTGGTAAAGACAAAATCGGTCCTAATGATGTTGTTTGTACAGCTGAGAGTGTAGTTGCTATTACTCAAGGTCGTGCACTGCGTTGTGAAGAGTTCCATCCAGGTGCTTTAGCAAAAATTTTATCTCATTTATTTCCGTCTAAAGGTAGCATTAGCAGTTGGTACAGTATGCAGGCATTACTTGATGCGGAAGGCGGTCCGAGAGTAGTATGGGCTGTTATCTGCGGTTTTGCTGCTAAATGTGTCGGTGTTTCCGGTACTTTTTATCGCATGGCAGGTAAACAGGCACGTCTGATAGATGACGTTACCGGTACTATGCCTCCTTATGATAAGCATATTGTTTATGGTCCTTCTGAACCGGAAAAAGTCGCAGAGGATATTACTAAAGCTTGTGGCTGCTATGGTGCTGCTGTTGCCGACGTTAACGATTTGAAACGTTCTGCAGTATTGGGGGTTTCTAAAGGAGTGGATGCAGATAAGGTAGCAGAAATTTTGATTGATAATCCTTTTGGTAACGGCAGTGAAAAACACCGATCTGCATTATCAAAAATTATCATAAGGCGTAAGGGGGAAGTAAGATATGTTGCTTTATATTGTAGGTATACTTGTCGCCTTATTTGTTTTAGGCTGTATTGTGGTTGGCTTATATATTTCTCTGCAAGGCGATGCAGAAATGCGTTTGTTGACTAAAAAACGTACTACTGCTGTAAAAACTGCAGAAAGTGCGGAGCGTGTTGATTTTGCTTTAGAGGTTCCGTTCGATAATATCGGTAAAGAAGAAGGCACTGTGTTGGATGCGTATATGCGTATTTATCTTCCGCAGGAGCAATATGCTGATGTTTTGCTGCGTGGTAAAGTAAATCTGAAAAACGTACTGCGTGACGATGATTATTTTGAAGCATTGTTGGTTCCGGCGGGTACCGGTAACAATTTCGTATTGCGTTTCGAAGCTTATGCTAAAAACGGCAAGTCTATTAAAGAAGCATTAGGTAATATTCCTGACGTTGATGTAGCTTTATTTGCGGATTGCCGTGGCCGTAGAGAGTTATATACACTCAAGGAATATTTTACTTTGACTGCTGATGAAATGCGTAAGTTAGTAAAATAATAAAAATAAGTTGTTGCAATTTTTAAAGGGCTTGATTTGTTAGATTGTATTTTATACTGAATAACAAACGGGCCTTTTTATTTCATTTGTAAATTTTTAGTTTTGTTAAAAACTTTGCTAGATTGCGAAATAGAATTTTATTTCTACAATAGTTTCGATAAAATAAAAAGCGGACTAGTTATTATAGCTAGTTCCGCTTTTTTGCATTGATATTTATTTTGTTTATTAAAAGGGAATATACTGATTTATGCATTAAAAACAAAAAACGACTTCCATAAGAAGTCGTTACTTTTAAAATGGTGACCTCAGCAGGACTCGAACCTGCGACCTTTTTGATTCGTAGTCAAACGCTCTATCCAGCTGAGCTATGAGGCCAACAACATGTTATATTTTAACATATTTTATGTAATTGTCAATACTTTTTTAGAAAAATATTGACGAGTTTTCTGAGATGCCGTATAATTTATATAATATCTTTTCCTTGGCATAGGAAGGGTATCAATAGGCGCATATGAGGCTTACATAAGAGATGTTTGTCGGTATGGGCGATACCTGTATGTTAGAAAGAGATAAATTGTTCATATATGCTGCAGAAAGCGGCACGATTAGACGTATATGAGAGTGGTGTAGGGATGCCAATCAGTGTACGTGTTGCAGTGCTTTCGTGGACATGTATTAGGAGGATTTTTTTGTGTCTACATCCCTGGTAATTTTAATATTGTATATTGTTGCTCTGTTTGCTATCTCTTGGTATGCAAAAACACGTAGTGAAGGCGATAACGAGAATTTCGCTTTGGCAGGACGCAGACTTTCTGCACCGTTAATTTGTGTTACGATTATCGGCTTGGCTGTCGGTGGTGCATCTACAATCGGCGTTTCTGAGCATGCTTTCCGTGTAGGACTTAGTGCAGGTTGGTACACTATTGCATGGGCTTTAGGTGCGATTGTAATGGGCTTGTTTATGGCGAAAAAATATCGCGAGCAGAATATTACTACTATTACCGAGCTTATTGAACGTCATCATACTAAGGGTGCGGTAATGCTTGGTGTGTTCTGTCAGATCGTTATCCAATTGGTCATCATTTCTTTGCAATATATTGCTGGCGGTAGTATATTGCATGCGATTCTGCCGGAGATTTTTGATTTCGAGGCAGGTATGATGGTCAGTGCGGCAACCTTCATCGGCATTACCTTTATTGGTGGCATGTGGTCTGCATCCTTGTCCAATGTTTGAACATTGTGCTGATTTATGTAGGTATTTTTGCAGCTACTATTTTAGAATTCCGTAAAATCGGCAGTATTGATAATCTAGTAACTGCTTTGCCCGCTGATGTACCTTGGTTCAGCTTTGTTGATGGTGTTGGCATGATGACTATTACTAGCTGGTTGGTAACTTTGGTAACAGTTAATCTGTCTTTGCAAAGTATTTTACAGATTTCTTTGGGTGCAAAGGATGCGGCAACCGCTAAAAAAGGCTTTGTCTGGGGCGGTATTCTGATGCTGCCTGTAGGTGTAATGGCTGCTTTCTTAGGTGTTGTAGCTAAGGCTGTATATCCTGATGCACAAGCAGCGTTGGCATTGCCTCAGGTTATTGTGGGTTTACAGCCTGTACTTGCCGGTGTGACTTTGGCTGCTTTATGGGCAGCTGATGTTTCTACTGCTTGCAGTTTGCTTCTGAGTGCCGGTACGTTGTTTTCCAGTGATATTTACAAACGCTTCATTAATCCTGAGTGTAGCAGTTCCCGTCAGCTGCTTGTAACACGTCTGTGTGTGTTATTGTGTGGCGTAGGAACTTTGGGCTTGGCGATGTGTGTGTCAAGTATTTTGGGTACAATTATGATAGGTCTGTCTTTAACCGCAGCCTTCAGTGTCATCGTTATTATAGCCCTGTTCTTCCCGCGTTACGCTTCTAAAGAGGCTGGCTTCTGGACTTTACTGGCAGGATTGGTAGTATTAGTGCTGTGGCAGTTAGTGCCTGAAGTACGTATCGTTCCAAATGTTATTTATTTGAATGGATGGTGTGCGTAGCTGCTTATGCTGTAGCTGCTATGCTTTGCCCTGAGAAAAAGGCAGTGGCTGCCATGGAGATGGAGTAATAATAAGCGTATTATAATTACGACCGTTTATTTGGGTACTGATTTATCTCAGTACCCATTTTTGTTTTTACTGAAATATATTGTATC
>VOFG01000011.1_pt1 | contig 32000 bp, 51 predicted proteins | sample 5384171 | NCBI WGS metagenome assembly VOFG01 (sample SAMN12384726, study PRJNA508395) | human gut metagenome | isolation source: healthy gut F | host: Homo sapiens
ACGGCGATGATGGCGACGACGATCAGCATCTCCATCAGGGTGAAGCCTTTTTCATTCTTTTTGAGCAGCTTAGAAATCATGTTTTCTCCTTTTTTGGGTATTGATCTATGTAACCGCCCGGAAGTCAGGGTTGTTGGGCGGGATACAACAATTTAAGGGGTGGGGGGCGGATTGATGCCACGGCGCTGCCGTTCGATGTGGGCATCGCCCCCTACGGAGGAACAAGGAGTGCGGTTGCGTATCGAGCGGCGGGGTGCGGGAAGCCGTGATACGTGGGGTCAGGCGATGCCGCCGTACATGGTGAACATGGGAGGTAGACCGCCAGCAGGAGGATGACCGTGATGACGGCCAGGGCGATGGTGATGACCGGCTCGAGGAGGGACAGCAGGCGCTGGGTGGTGACGCTGACCTCGTTGTCGAAGTAGTCGCCGATGACGGTGAGGGTCTGCTCCAGGTTGCCGGAGCGCTCGCCTACGCCGGTCATCTCCGTCAGCAGACGGGGAAAGGTGGGGTCGGCAAGCATACAGTCGGCCAGGGCACGGCCCTGCTCCACGCCCTGACGGACGCGGCGGACGGCATCGGCAAACAGGTAGTTGCTGACCACGCCGGAGGTGACCTCCAGCGCCCGGGTGACGGGCAGGCCCGCCGTGAGCATGGTGGCCATGGTGGAGGCGAACTGGGACGCGGCGTTCATCTGGTGCAGGCGGCGGAGGGGCGAGCGCCTGAGCTTGCCGGCGGCAAGGAACAGGCGGCCCTGCTCGCTGCGGCGCAGCAGCAGACGGGCGATGAGGATCACCAGCACGATGAGGAGGAGTGCCCACCAGTAGTGCTGGAAGAACCCGGACACGGCCATGAGGCCGCGGGTGACGGCGGGCAGCTCGCTGCCCATCTCCGCGAAGGCGGAGGTGAACATGGGGACGGCCACCACCATGATGATGAGAAAGACGATGGCCGCCACGATGAGCACCAGCGCAGGGTAGGTGGGGTGCTGACCAGCTTGCGCGGGTCTTGGAGGATTTGTCGTAGTAGGTATGGAGGCGCTGGAAGCACAGCCCAGTGTGCCGGACTGTTCGCCGGCGCGGATGGTCTCGATGAACGTGACGGGCAGGAGCGTGCCGGCGTTGGAAAAGCTCTGGGCCAGGCTGTAGCCGCCGGAGACATCCTCGGCCACCTGCTGGAGCAGGCTGGCGCACCTCGCGGGTGCGGGACTGGGCGGCAACCATCTCCACGCAGCGGACGATGGGCAGGCCGGAGGTGAGGATGATGGCGAACTGGGAGCAGAGGATGGCCAGCTCCTTGTCCTTGATGCGCTTTTTGCCGATGGTGATCGGGCCGGTGCGCTGCTCGGGGACGGGTCGATCCGCGTGACCACGGAGCAGGTCTCGCGGAGCTGGGGAGACGGCCTCGTATTCGTCGTAGCCTTGATGACGCCGGAGACCTTCGCGCCGTCGGGGAGAGGCCCTTGTATTTGAATGTGGTCATGGGGATCACCTCGGTTCGGAGTGGGGGGGGGGACGGGGTGAACGGATTCCGCCAGTGACATCGGTCACTGGCTCGGAATGACAACACAAGAGGCCTGTGCAAACAATCCCTCCGTCACGGCTTCGCCGTGGCATCCTCAGCTACGCTTCGCCGCACAACCCAGTGCACCCCAAGGGTCTTGCTTCGCGGCGAGCGCGGGCCGCCTCGCAGAGGGAGGCAGGGGACAGGGGTTACGGATTCCCGCCAGTGACATCGGTCACGGCGGGGCGATGACAACACAAGAAGCCTGTGCAACGATCCCTCCGTCACGGAGACTTGGCCGTGGCATTAGGTTGGGCGGCGGAGCGGAAGCGCTTCGCGGTCGCGGGCGTAGGAGAGGGCGGTGTCGAAGGAGACATGACCCGGTCCTGCACCAGGCGGCGGAGGGACTGATCCATGGTGACGCTGCCGCTGCGGCTGTCCATGGTGATGAAGCTGTCGATCTGAGGGGTCTTGGCCTCGCGGATCAGGTTGCGGATGGCATCCGTGACCACCATGATCTCACAGGCGGCGATGCGCCCGGCGCTGGCCCGTTTGGGCAGCAGCTGCTGGGACAAAAACGGCCCGGAGGGTGGTGGCAGCTGAAGCCGTATCTGCGATTGCTGCCCGTCAGGGGAATACGTTGACCATACGGTCAACGGCATCGGCGGCGGAGTTGGTGTGGAGCGTGGCAAAGACCAGGTGGCCTGTCTCGGCGGCGGTGAGAGCCGTCTCGATGGTGTTCAGGTCCCGCATCTCGCCGATGAGGATCACGTCCGGTCTTCCCGGAGAATGGCACGGAGGCCGTCGGCATAGGAACGGGTGTCCGTGCCGATCTCGCGCTGGTTGATGACACAGCGGTCGGGGGTGTAGATATATTCGATGGGGTCTTCCAACGTGATAATGTGGCCGGGGCGGGTGTGGTTGATGCGGTCCAGCAGCGCGGCCAGGGTGGTGGATTTGCCAGAGCCCGTTTCGCCGGTGACGAGGACGATGCCGCTGCGGTAGGCGGCGAAATCGGCCACCACCGGGGGCAGGGACAGCGCCTCCAAAGAGGGGATATGGTCGGCCAGCAGACGGATGGCGGCGGAGACGCAGCCCTGCTGACGGAACAGGTTGACACGGGTGCGGGCGATGCCGGGGAACGTGCGGGCCACGTCCAGCTCACCGATGGAGGCCATGGCCTGTACGCCGTCACCGGCCAGTTCGCGGGCGAACAGCTCACAGTCGGCGGCGGTGAGGGCGTCCTCCGTCAGGTTCGGTGACAGCACCGTCGATGCGGCACTTGGCCGGCAGGCCGCAGACGAGATGGACGTCGGAGGCACGGAGGGTATGGGCTTTTTCCAAAAAGCTGGGTCAGGGTGAGCATAGGGCGGGCCTCCTCAGTCGATGGTGGAATGGATGGCGCGGGCGGCCTCGGCGGCGGTGGTCTCGCCGGCCAGCACCAGCTGGCGGCAGTTGTCCCGCATGGAGGTGAAGTCGGTGGACTGGGCGGCGCGAAGCAGCGCGTCGTAGTCGGTGCCCCGGCTGATGAGGCGGCGCAGGCCGTTGTTCACCGTGAGGATCTCGAACACGGCCCGGCGGCCGTGGTAGCCGGTGTGGCGGCATTCGGGGCAGCCCCTCGCCGCGGTAGAACGTCACGTCGGCGTCGTCGGGCAGCTTCAGCAGGACAGCTCGTCGCCGCCGGGGCGGTAGGGCGTTTTTGCAGTGGGGGCAGATGCGGCGCACCAGCCGCTGGGAAATGACGCCCCGGAGGGCGTTGGCGATGAGAGGGCTCCTACACCGATGTCCACCAGACGGGGGATGGCGGACACGGCATCGTTGGTATGGGTGGAGAGCACTAGGTGGCCGGTGATGGCTGCCCGGATGGCGATGGAGGCCGTCTCACCGTCGCGTATCTCGCCCACGGCGATGATGTCCGGGTCCTGACGGAGGATCGCCCGCAGGCCGCTGGCGAAGGTCATGCCGGTCTTTTCGTTGATCTGGCACTGGCTGACGCCGGGGATGTGGTACTCCACCGGGTCTTCCAGCGTGACGATGTTGGTCTCCTCACGGGAGAGCTCCGGAGCATGGCGCACATGGTGGTGGACTTACCGGAGCCTGTGGGGCCCACCAGCAGCACCACGCCGCTGGTGTTTTTCAGCAGGGCGTTGTATTTCAGGTCCTCGCCGGTGAGGACGGATTCTCCAGCTGATGTGGCGGCGGGATTTGTCCAGCAGACGAAGCACCATCTTCTCGCCATACACCGTGGGCATGGAGGAGATACGCAGGTCCAGCTCGTGCTGGCGGAGGCGGATCATAGCCCGGCCGTCCTGGGATCTTGCGCTCCGGAGATATTCATACCGCCCATGATTTTCAGGCGGGAGATAACGGTGCTTTGCAGGTTGGCGGGGACGGTGAGCATCCTGTGGAGCAGGCCGTCAATACGCATACGCACCAGCATTTCACCCTCCTGGGGCTCCAGATGGATGTCGCTGGCGCGCTCGGTGAAGGCGCGCTCGATCAGGGAGTTGACAAAGCGGATGGTGGGCGCGGCATCGGCATCCTCCGGGCCGGAGACCAGCTGAGCGGGAACGATGTCCGCACCGGTGTCGCCGGCCTGACGCTTCATCTCCTCGATGACCCGTGCTGTACCCTCGTTGCCGTACAGGCGGCTGATGGCCTGCTCCACGGCCTTGCGGGTGGCGATCATGGGGATGATGCGTTTGCGGGAGGCGGTCTTGACCTCGTCCTGGGCCACAAAGTCCAGCGGGTCGCTCATGGCCACGTACAGCTCGTCCTTCACCAGCTTGACGGGGACGACGCAGTATTTTTTGGCGATGGACCGGGGGACGTATTTGGCCAGCTCCACGGGGATGGAGACGCGGGTCAGGTCGATGTAGTCCACGCCCAGCTGCATTTGCAGCGCGTCGATGAGCTGACGCTGTGTGATGACGCCGCTGTCGATAGAGCACGTCGCCCAGCCGCTGGCCGCTGGTTTTTTGGGCTTGCAGCGCGGCCTGAAGCTGCTCGCCGGTGATCGCACCGGCGGCGATCAGCAGATCGCCCAAACGCATATAGGCCATAAAGCGTCTCCTTTCTCGATGGTGGGAGGGGTCATTCAAAGAGGTTGTATTCGCGGGAGAGAAGGTGGTGCTCCAGCTCCTCCGGCTGCATGGGGCGGGCGAACCAGTAGCCCTGCATCCGGCGGCAGCCCAGGCGGCGCAGGCCCAGGGCCTGCTGCTCCGTCTCCACGCCCTCGGCGATGACCTCGGTGTTCAGGCTGTGAGCCATCCAGATCACGGAGGAGAGGATGGTGCGGGTGCGGTCGTCGTCACGGTAGCCGGCGAGGAACTTCATGTCCAGCTTCAGCACGTCCACGGGATGTCCTTCAGGGTGTTGAGGCTGGAGTAGCCCGCGCCGAAGTCGTCCAGCTCCACGGTGAAGCCGGCCTGACGGAGGTGGGCGATCTGGAAGGGACATGAGCTCGGCGTTGTCCGCGCAGATGCTCTCGGTGATCTCCAGGTGGAGCTGGGAGGGGGAGGCCGTGCCGGAGGGCAGGTCGGTGAGGCCGCTGCACAGGTCGGGAATTGCAGGTCGTTGCGGGAGACGTTGACGGACACGGGGAAGTGAAGGCCCATGTCGCTCCAGCGCTTGAGCCAGCGGCAGGCCTTCTCCCACACGATGAAATCCAACCGGGAGATGAGGTTGCTGTGCTCCAGCAGGGGGATGAACTCGCCGGGGAGATCAGGCCGCGGGTGGGATGCTGCCAGCGCACCAGGGCCTCCGCGCCGATGAGGGCGCTGTTGGTGTAGTTGAACTGGGGCTGAAACCAAACCTGGAACTGATCCTCGTCCAGCGCGGTGCGTACATCGCTGAGGAGCACGTGGTCGCGGTGGGAGCGCTCACCCATGTCGGCGGTGTAGTAGGCGATGCGCCGGGTCTGGTCGCCGCGGATGGTCTGCTGGGCCAGCAGGGCCTTGTAGATCATGGTATAGGCATCGCAGCCCGGCTCACACAGGTCGTAGACACCTACGTGGATCTGAATGGGGTAGTCCAGCTTGTAGTGGCGGTAGCGCTTGAGGAACAGGGCGTAGCTCTCCTCAGGGGGTGAGGCCGTCGTCCATGGCGCAGAAGCGGACGAACTGGTCCGAGCTCAGGTGTCCGGAGAAGGAGTTCGGGCCGTCGTGCTCGTGGAGGTAGAGACCGTTGTCCTGGAGCAGGTCCATGCTGGCCTGGTAGCCGAAGGTGGCGTTGATATAGCGGAAATCGTCGAAGTCGAAGAAGATCAGACAATAGGGGCGGCCCGGGTTGTCGTGAAGCCAGGCGTCTACGCGCTGGACGAAGCCGTGGGAGTTGTAGATGCCGGTGACGGGGTCGATGGTGGTGGCCACCAGGGCGGAGATGTCCACGGAGGTGAGGACGATGCTCTCCCGCAGGTCGTTCAGGTAGCGGTAGCGCAGCTTCAGGTAGCGCATGGGGCGCTCCGCCGTGGGGGCTGTGCGGAAGGTCAGATCGTAGAAGGGCTGGTGCTCCAGGGCGGCGATGACGCAGTCCAGCGAGAGGGCAGGGACGGAGGTCCTTGTACTCCGTGGGGTACATCAGGCTCTCGACGTCATGGAGCATATCGCCCTCGTAGCTGCGGAAGGCGGCATCGTCCTCCACCGTGCCGGAGAGCTCGTGGCCGGTGCGGAAGGGAGATACCAGCCGGAGTGAGCGTCCAGCAGGCCCATGCGGGTGTACTCGGTGGTGATGAGCTTTTCGCCGATCTCCTCCAAGCGCTTGAGGCGGTTGATGTCCAGGCCGTAGGGGCGATGATGTGGCCGGTCTTGGGGTCACGGTTCAGCTCGGCGTAGACGCGAAGCCAGGCGTAGCCCTTGCCCTCCAGCAGGAACAGGTAGGGCTTACGGACAGAGTATATGCCGCTGTCGTAGAGAAGAGCAGGTTCTGGCGGCGGAATTGGTTGAAGAAATCGTCCTGCATGGAGGGGTGTACCAGCTGGCGCATACGGTCGACCAGCTCGTCCAGCGGGCCTCGTAGCGGTCGGAGGGAAGCCGAAAACGGGCTTGCAGCCGCCGGAGACGGTGTCGTCCGTCAGGTCGATGCGGAATGAGCCTACCAGGTTATCCCCGGCGGAGAAAGCGGCTGGTGTCGCCCAGCAGGTCATCGGCAGGGACGCTGTCGTTCTGACTGCAGCGCAGAGCGCAGATCTGACGGTTCAGGTAGACCACCACAATGGCGGCGGCGAAGCAGCGCCAGCAGAACGTATATGACGGCATCGGAATGGGGATTGGAGGGGGCGGCCAGCGCCGCGCAGGTGAAGATCACGGGGATACGGCAGAGGTACATGACAATTCTCACATCCTCGTCAGAAAAATGGAAGCAGCGCACGCGGACGGCAGTCCGTGCTATTTTATTGGTATAGTATACCATTTCAGAGCGGCGGTTTGCAATTCCTGCCAGGGGCTAATCGCGCATATTTTTGCGTATATTTGCGCGAGTTTCGCGCAGGAGGCGGATAGTGGAAGATATTGGGGAGAGAATTGGTTTTTGCATAAAGCTGGCGCGGGAGGGGAGGTTGCGCGGCGGGGGAGATGTGGTAGAATGATAAAGTCGTTCCGCGCCCCGGACTTCACTTGGCCACAGCCCCAAAAAAGTGACCAAAAGGTCTGCTTGAAACCAAAGGTTTCAAGACTTCCTGCGCGCTATGGTCTGTGGTTGTCGATAGTTTGTACCGCACGGTCACGGGGATTTTTCTTTATCGTGCGGTCAAAGGATCGTCTCTGCGTCTGCGCCGCTGCCGCTGATCTCGCCACGGTAGAAGCTGGTGCGTCTATGGAGCGTAGGGGCGGGGTTCTAATTTAGGGCTTTTCGTCCCCTTTCCCTTTCTTTGCCTCCGGCGGGTTACTTTCTTTCCTTGTCGAAAGAAAAGTAAACCAAAGGCCATTTAAGGAAAGGGGGATTTCGATTTCCCCTTTTCCTTAAAAATCCTTTCCCCTTGAAACGACCAAAGGGAGACCCCTCCCCTTTTCACCCTGGGGGGTGGCGATTATATCGCGCCTTTGCAAGGTAGATTTGCCGCCGGAGGCGGGGACGGATTCCCACGGGCGCGATGCGCCCTCGGAATGACAGAAAATAGCATACACGCCTTCCAGCAGGTGCGTAGGGGGCGATGCCTACATCGCCCCGCACAGATGGTGCACAGCCTTCGGTAGGCGGAGCGTAGGGGCGGGGTTCTGCCCTGCCGTCAAAAAATGCAGAGATTCCGCGCCTGCGGGCGTGGGGAGGTCCCACGCCAGTGACGTCGGTCACTGGCTCGGAAATGACAGGGCAAGGATAAGGCGCAGGTACGGTAGGCGGTGGTAGGGGGCGGACGGCCTCACGTCGCCGCGGTATGCGCCTATATAACGGGGCACAGATCCTTGGCTCCCTTTGGGAGAGCTGTCACCGCAGGTGACGAGGGCCGGTATGGTCATCTCCGTCCTCGCTGCGCTCGGCCACCTCTCCCAGAGGGAGAGGCAAGGGACGCTCACACGGCACATCAGAACGTGAGGGGCGGATGGGACATATATTTACATATTTACGCAGAGGTGTGGAAGACATGATCGTTTTGGATTTGGAGTGGAGTCAGCCCTACGGCGGCGGGATGGAGGAGATCCTGCAGATCGGCGCGGTGCGGCTGGACCACTTGGGCGCGCCGCTGTCGGGGTGCTTTAATGTTTACATAAAACCGGCCAAGCAGAAACGGCTGTCGCCTATCGCACGGAAGCTGCCGGACGCCAAGCTGTCCATGACGGAGGGCGTGCCCTTCGCGGAGGGGATATACGGCGTTTTTGGCCTGGTGCGGCGGGGAGACGGTGTTCGCCGGATGGGGCGGCAGGACAACGGCGTGCTGACGAAAACGCCCGGCTGTGGGGCTTGCCGGTGCTGGAGATGCCGGAATATGTGGACTTGCAGGCGTCGTTCAACCGCACACTGGGCATCGGCACGGGGCGGCGGCTGGCGCTGGAGAACGCGGTGGGGTACTGTGGGATACCCCGGAGGTGTTCGAGTACCACAACGCGCTGTATGACGCGCTGTATGCGGCGCTGGTCAGCGGCTGGACAAGCCGGAGGCGGTGGAAGAGCCGAAGCAGGAGAACACGCGGCGGGTGCGGGGCAGGGGCTGACGGCCCTGGACGTACCCGAAGCAGGCCGCGGCAGCGGACGGAGTGCTGTCAAGGCCCGGGAGGACGTGCTGAACAGCCGGACGGCGCGGCTGGTGGCGTGTCCCATCTGCCAGCGCCGGGGCGCGGTGAGCTGCTGGTATCCCCAGGGGAAGGAGCTGTATTACGGCACGTTCTGCTGCGGGGATCACGGGCGGTTTCCCCGTGCGGATGGCGGTGGTGCAGCGGAAGGATGGCCAGTGGCAGGGCCGGCGGACCGTGCCCCAGGTGACGGAGCAGGAGAAGCGCGGCGCTGCGGAGTGCGGCGGAACGAGCCGGTGCGATGCCGGAGAAAACGGAAAAATGAGAAAGCGCCCGTCCGGCGAGGCCGGACGAAGCCTGCCGCCCCAAAAGGGGCGGCAGGCTTTGTGTTGTTGCGTGTTCAACGGAAGGAAGAACACTTAGGGGAGGAAAACGATCAAGAGGAGGTAATGATGATCGAAGTTAATCAAACAGAGTGCACACCGGCTCCAAAAAGCGTCAGCAGTATGACGACGACCGTGGCGGTGATGCAGAAGGGAATGACTTCCCGGAAGAGCTTCTCTACCTTGATGGACTTGTCTAGGCTGTTGGCCACGAACAGACACGCGCCAAAGGGGGGCGTGATGTTGCCTACGGCGATGCCGATACAGAACACAACGCCCAGGTGGATCATGCTGATGCCCAGGGCAGCGGCGGCGGGGCAGACCAGCGGCCCAACGATCAGATGATCGTGCCGCCATCCACAAACATACCGGCGATAAGGACGATCAGGTCGATGATCAGGAACAGGGCCAGCTTTGCTGCTGATGGTCTCTGTCAGGAAGTTGATGATCTGGTTGGTCGTGCCCAGGTAGGTCAGCAGCCAGCCGAAGAAGCGTGGCGCAGGTGCATAGGAACATGACGGCTACGCTGCCCTTCATGGCGTTGAACAAGGCGTTGTAGATTTTCTTCAGCGTCAGCTCCTTATAGATGCACGTACCAACGATCAGCGCGTAAACACAGGCCACTGCCGCGGACTCGGTGGGGGAGAAAATGCCGGAATAGATGCCGCCCAAAATGATAACAGGGGTGAGCAGTGCCCAAATGGCGTCCAAAACACGTTTTTCTCGCCGGGCTTGCGTTCGGGCCGCACGTAGTGGCGCGTGCCCATGTTCCGCTTTTTCAGGATCGCGTAGCCGCATAAGCAGTAGGCGAGGCATACGATCAGGCCGGGGACGATAGTGGCGGCGAAAAGTGAACCAACAGAGCAGCTGGCCACCATGCCGAACAGGATCAGTGGAATGGACGGAGGGATCATAGCCGAGCGTGCCGCCAACGGCCTGCACGGTCAAGGAGAAGCTGTCGTCATACGTACCGTCCTCCTGCATCTCGGGGTACATGATGCCGCCGATAGCCGCGGTGGTGGCCAAAGGCAGAGCCTGACAGTGCGCCGAAGAAGCCGCAGGCGGCAAAGGAGATGATAGCCAGGCTGCCGCGCACACGGGCCAGGAACAGCTTACATCACATTGATCAGCCGCTTGGAGATGCCGCCTTGCAGCATCAATTCACCGGCGATCATAAAGAAGATGACGGCCATCAGCGGAAAGCTGTCCGCACCGGCAAACAGCTTTTGCGGGAAGATTACGACATGATATTGACGTCCAGGCAGAACACCATGACCGCCACAGTGGACATACAAAGGCTGACAGCGATGGGAATGCCCAGGAACATCAGAACGCAGAGCAGGACAAATAGCAACAGCGCAGGATTCATATTTCTTCCTCCTCCTTTGCGGCGATGGCGGTATTCCCGCGGGGATTCTGAATCAGCTTCAGTATGCTGATGACGGTGGCCAGGCCAGCGCCCACAGGGATAGGTGCGTAGATGATGCTGAAGGGGATGCGGGTCACGGCGGCCACACGGTTGCCCGCGGACAGAGCCAGCTTCAAACCGAACCAAAACATCAGGCCGAAGCACAGGATCTGGATCAGGCTCTGTACCCAATATAGGATCACGCCGCCCACGCGGCTGTGTCGGTTGATGATGTCGGGAAGAACCGTGATGGTGGTGAATGCTTCAGCGCGGGTGACTGTGGCCAGGCCCAGCATGATGATGCCCACGTAGATGTACCTCATGCTCTCCTCTGTCCAGCTTGTGGGGAGGTGCAGGAACACGAAAAACCGGCCAATGACTTGATAGATGCCGATGATCACGATGAGTGCGGTCAATATAACAAGTATGATCCGATAGATCGTCTCCAGAATGTGCAGTGTTTTCTTCATAAAACGACCTCTTTATCTTTCTGCACAGGCGTCCGCCGAAGCGGACGCCTGTATCATTGTGCTTGGACCGCGCCTGGTCCGGCTGTTTAATTGGCCAGGGCGCGCACTCTGTCAAAATATGCGCCGTACTTGTCGTTATACTTCTCGTACAGAGGTGCCATAGCGGCGGCAGCGGCCTCGTGGTCAAACTCATCGTAGGTAACATTGGCGATGTTGCCCTCTTTGATGCTGGTGGCCAGGTCAGTGTTCAGAGCGTCCACAGCGGTATCACGATGCCAGGCCAGCGCCTTGGTAACGGCATCCTGGATCAGCTTTTGATCCTCGGCGGGGAGGGAGTTCCAATACTCCAGATTCATAACGATGGAGATGGGGGGTCATGAAGATGTTGGCGGCGGTGTGGTACTTGCTGACCTCGTGGATCTTGCCGCTGAGGAAGCCGGAGCCGGTGGTGATGACACCGTCAATGGTGTTCTGCTGGCAGGCGGTGTATGTTTCACCCCAGTTGACCACCGCACCCTGAGCGCCCAAGCACTCGCAAGCGCCGACCTGCATGGGGGAATCGATGACGCGCAGCTTCAGACCCTTGAAATCTTCAACGGTACGGATCTCATGCTTGTTGTTCATGACGGAAAGAATGCCGTTCATGCCGTTGCCCAGCCAGTGCAGGTTATACTGTTCCAGCTCGGCGCCGATCTCGGCAGCGATGTCGCTTTCCATAGTGTCAAAGAAATGGTCGGCAGAGGAGAACAGGTAGGGAAATTCAAAGACATTGAAATTGTCCACGTATGCGCCGCAGAAGCGTGCCGGGCACAACGGTCATCTGATACGTACCCATGACAGTGCGCTTCTGATGGTATCGCGGTCACTGCCCAGCTGAGAGCTGTGATACGGCTCGATTTGATAGCGGCTGTCAGTAGCGGCCTCTACTTCTTCCTTTACCTTGAGGATCAGGTCATAAATCACGTGCTTGCCATTCACCAGGCCGGCGGAAGTGCCGACCTTCCAAACGTGGGGATTTTTCCTTGGTAGCACCGACGGCTTCGGTGTTTGTGTCCTTATCATCGGGGCTGGGCGTGTTATTGCTGCAGCTCACCAACAGTGTCAGCGTCATGGCCATCGCCAAGAACAGAGCGATATACTTTTTTCATAGCGAACTCCTTATGTACATTTAGTCGTTATCTCTAGGGGTGTTACAGCCGGTAGGAGGGCGTCAGGACCGCTTCTTGATGCCCAGGGCCTCACGCAGCTCCAGCGGTGTGTAGACCTCGCGGCCCAGCAGATGTGCGATGGTGCGGAAGGATTCGAAGCACTCCACGTTGGCCTCGATCAGGTCATCCTTGTGCGGCCACTTCCAAATGGTGTCCTCCATACCCACACGAATGTCCAGACCCAGGATCAGCGCCAGGGTGACCATGTAGCTGCTGCCGCGTCCGCCGGAGCAGATCATGATGCGCTGGTCAGAGATCTCGCGGATGCGGTGGACGATATGCATGACGCTCTCGATCATCACATCGGGGCTGCTGGTGGGGCTGCATCCAGGCAGACCGGGGACGACGCACCAGGTGTAGGGCTTCTCCAGCAGGCCGGGAGCGATCAGGTAGCGGTAGGCGTTGTCCACGTCGCCATCGGTGAACACGGCCAACTGCGGATGAACGCCGTACTTCTGCACGAGCTCACACTTTTCGATGATGTGGTGGGGATAGGGGCGAACAGGCGGTCACTGGCGTAGTTGGCGGTGGTGTTGATGGGCGTAGTGTCCAGCATACCAGCGGCCAGCACACGCTCCATCTCCTCCCAGTAGCCTTCTTGTAGGAAACAACGCAGCCGTCCACGACTACATCGGGAAATTCCTCGCGCAGAGGATCGAGCACCTCGTGATACAGCTTCATGTCCAAACCGTTGAAGCCGTTGGCATCGCGAACGTGGACATGGATCATGGGTGCCCGCCTTACAGCTCGCCCGCAGAGAGTCGTAGATCTCCTCGTGGTGATGGGGTGATTGGGATTCCAATGCTTGTTGAAAAGCCGCCGGTGACGGTGGTGTTGATCATGACCTTATCAGGAATGTCCCATTTGGGAGTCATGTCCACGCCAGGGGCAAAGTTGGAGCCGTTAGGCACCACATTGAACTCACCGAAGCGCATATTGGGGGACGATGTGCCCATACTGCGCGCTCATTTCACGGACAAGTTCCCAGTTGATCGTGTTGACCTCGTTTGACATTGTTGCTCCTCCTTAATAATAGTGTCGTAGTGGGATCGTGGTGCGCGGCACGTCAGCAAGCGGTACGGATGGCATACCGCTTCGCGTGCCAAGCGATTACGCAGGTAGGTATAGGTTTGACCCCTCTCCCACAAGTTGCCTTTTGGTATACCTTTCAACTGCAATATATCCTAAACGAGCGGTTTTGTAAAGAGTAAATTGGCTGGTTTTTATAAAAAGCATCAAAATTTGACATTATTGATGATTTTGCAATTAAAAATTTGGGCATAATAACCAACTGCGATGCCGGCGTATCGTATACCAATTGCCGGAAATTGCGAAAGCAGGACCTTTCTGCGCTTGGATTTTCACAGAAAAAAGCGAGATAAAAAACAAAACGGGAGAAAAGTGTTTCGGTCTTTTCATGGAATAAGATTTGCACTGTGCGTTTTTCGGAGCTTTCTGACGGGAATATATGAAAAGAGAGTTAAAATTGCGAAAAGTTCTTTTCTTTTTTGAGAGGATGTGTTACACTCCAAATAGGTATACGAGTTCACGCGGCGCGATGCGCTTTGGGGGGACTCCCATAAACGTAAAATAGAGAGAAGGAGCGTTTTTTATGGCAGTGAATAATTCTGGACCGCGTCATTACGAAGTGGTGATCGATGACATCAAGGCAATGATCCTGCGAGGGGGAACTGAAACAGGGGAGAAAATCCTCTGAACGGGAGTTGGCTGAGAGATTTAATGTGAGCCGTGTCCCGATCCGGGAGGCCCTGAAGATCCTGGGTATATGGGGATACTGGACAGTACCCAAGGCGACGGCACGTATGTGAAAAACTACACGCTGGAAGATCTGATACGAAAACTGGATTTCGCGGTTACGACCACCACTGATACGCTGCGGGATCTGTTGGAGCTGCGTATAGATCTAGAGTGCTTTGCCGCCTATAATGCGGCCCTGCGGCGCACCGATGAGGACATCGCCCGGATAGAGACGGCGCTGACCAATATGCGGGAAGCCCGGGCTAATGCCGATATGGATGAGCAGACGCTGACAAAGCTGCGCAGTCTATCCCATGAGTTTCATAGGATGGTGGTGTCCGCCGCCCATAACTCTGTGCTGACCAGTGTTTACGATAATCTATATGAGCTGTTGGACATCTCACGGCAGTTTACCATTGGAACCAGCGGCATTTCTGCGGACTCCACTTTGGCCCATGAGGCGATCTTTTCACGCATAATTCTGAAGGATGCCAACGGCGCCCGAAGCTATATGGCTGAACACCTGTCTGATGTGCGCGTTAAGCTCCAGGATCTGCTCCGTGAAACGGAAAGCAAGACCGATGACCCCTCCGCGGGGAAGTGACCCTGCGCCCCTCTCCTACAAGCTGCCTCCACTATGAAAAAGGAGGCAATCATGCAACGAAGATACTTGCGGAGTTTGCACTGGCGCTGACCTATCAGGACTTGCCTGCCCGTGCTGTGACCATGGCAAAGCAGTGCGTGGAGGATCTGATAGGAGTCGCGCTGGCCGGCTCTGCCACAGAACAGGGCCGCATTTGGCACACCTATTTTTCCCGGCGCACAGACGGCTTACAGGCTGCGGCCTGGATGCCCGGCTTTCCCGGCTTGGCCTGGCGCGAGGCTGCCGCGCTGAATGCCGCCTGCGGACATCTGCTGGATATGGACGATGTTCACAGCGGCTCGATCACACACTTGGGCGTTATTACGATCCCGGCGGCTTTGGCTGCGGGCAGTGCGTTCCACCGTTCCGGGAGGGAGGTGATCGCGGCCATAGCGGCGGGGTATGAGGTGGGGAACCGCGTGGGCGAGGCAGTCAACCCTGGGGCATATCATTACTGGCATACCACAGGCGTGGTGGGCGCGCTGGCCACCGCCGCCGCGGTGGGAAAATTGTTGGGTTTGGATGATGACCAATATCTAAGCGCCTTTGGCTCGGCGAGGGGACACAGGCCGCCGGCCTGTGGGAGTTCTTGCCGGACGGGGCGATGAGCAAGCCGCTGCACACAGCCAATGCGACACTGTGCGGCATCCGTGCGGCAGAACTGGCACAGCTTGGACTGACTGGCGCTGGGCGTATATTGGAAGGGCCTCGCGGATTGGTGAAGGCACTGTCGCCGACGCCGGATCTGTCCGTGTTGACTGCGGATCTAGATACCCAGCGTCTCCGTATTTTGGAGAACGCATTTAAGCCCTATGCCTGCTGTCGTCATCTTCACGCCGCCTGCCAGGCACTGGAGGAGTTGGCGGCGGGAGGGTGTTTGCGCCCGGAGGATATATGTGCCATCCGTGACAATACCTATGCGGTGGCAAAGGATACCATTGATTGTCCCTCGCCGGAGACGCCTTACGCCGGTAAATTCAGTGCACAGTATACACTTCCCGCGCTGCTATGTACCGGTGAGCTGACGGAGTCCTCCTTTTCCGAAGAGACGCTCGCTAACCCAGCACTGCGCCGGCTGATGAGCCGCGTTACCGTAACAGTAGACCCGGAGCTGGAGATGGTATTCCAAAAGACCCTACCTGCTGGCCGCATCGGCTGGAGATCGTCATGAAAGATGGGCGGGTCTTGGAAAAAGACTGTCTACTTTCCGCCAGGCGATCCTGAGAAACCCTTTTTTCCCAGAAAGAATGTGATGAAAATTCCAAAAGATGACGGTACTACCTCCCACAGAGGCAAGAGAACGGTTGCTGTGTAAGCTCCATGCCTTGAGCAGCTAGAGGATGTTTCTTCGTTGTTTACGGCGGTGTGACAGAACCCTGTGGAAAAAAAGGCCCTGCATCACGAACGATGCAGGGCCTTTTCCTATGCTTGGTGCGCTGTAAGTGGGCGTAGTAGGCAGACAAAATACAAATTTACAAAGAAAATGAAAATAGGGCTTCCATTTACGAGGAAAGTATGATAGGCTTAGTTTGCAAATGGTATACCAATAGTCGGCGGCGTGCCACATTTCACTTCCTCTCCCAACCCAATTACATTTAAAATCATGTTTGCCATCCATAGCAAAAAAGAAAGGTGATAAGAGCGCTATGACGAAGCAAGAGGCGATTTTTTTTTGAACAAAGCGTTCATGATGCGGTAATACGCGCAGTAACGGAGATCTCAGGCGATGTGGAAGCGCCTTGCTGGAGGATGCGCTTTCCCGCGAAAGCAACGACACGGCAAGGAGCATGCTGCGATCCATGCTGGACAATGTAGACATTGCCAAGGCGGCGGATAAAGGCGTGTGCCAGTCGCCGGGATACCCCTGTACCTGGATAACCTTCGGTGATGGGAATTTCCGGCGCGTGCAAAGGAGATCATCAGCAGCGCGGTGGCGGAGGCAACGAAAAAGGGATACCTCCGTCCCAGCATGGTAGACCCGCTGACCCGAGAGAACTCGGGCAACAACACGGGAAAAGGCGTGCCAAACATCGAATATGAGTATGTGCCCGGACAGGAATACGTGGATTTTATTATCAGCTTTAAAGGCTGCGGCGCTGGAGTTGGGCAACGCGCTTCAGATCATGACCCCGGCCAAGCTGGGAAAAAAAACCTGACGGGGATGAAGCGCTTTATCCTTGAAACAGCTATCAAAGCCGGAGGAAAGCCGTGTCCGCCCTTCGGTATCGGCATTGGCATTTGGTGGGCAGATGGATATTTGCAGCAAGTTGAGTCGAAAGGCTATCAGCACCCGCCGCTGGGACGATGTGAACCAAGACCCGGAGCTGGCGGCCCTGGAGCGTGAGCTGAAGGATGCCATCAACTCGCTGGGACTGGGGGCTGCCGGTACAGGCGGCGATACGGTTTGCTTGGCGTTAAGATCGAGCGGGCACATACCCATACGGCCATCGCCCCCGTGGCGATCAATTTCCATTGTTGGGTGGCCCGCCGTGCCGGGATCAGGATCTACGACGATGGGCGCGTGGAAAAACTCTTGTAAGGAAAAGGGATCTGACAGTGAAAGAGTATGTTTGACAACACCGCTGCAGGGACGAGGATGTCCGTCAGATGCGGATCGGAGATGTGGTATATCTTACCGGGCATATTTTTACCTCCGGGATATGGCCCACCTGAAATATAAGGAGCTGCTTGCTTTGGGGCAGCCGCCTGCCCAAGGATTTCCGGGGGGCTGCCGTGTTCCACGCCGGGCCGGTATGCCTGAAGCAAGCGGATGGCACATGGAAGCTGCAGCTCATTGGCCCAACGACCTCTATTCGTATGGAACCCTATGCAGACATGGTGGGGAAAAATGGGCGTAAGGCGGTGCTGGGCAAAGGGCGGCATGGGAGCGATGATACACAGCGAGCCTGCCGGGAGTACAGGTATGTGTATCTTCAGGCCGCACCTGGCTGCGCGGCGAAGTTGAGCCAGGGCGTAAAAAGTGCAGCGGACGTTCATTATCTTGAAATGGGTATGCCTGAGGCGCTGTGGGATCTAGAGGTGGAACGCTTCGGCCCGCTGGTGGTGGGTATGGATACCTGCGGAAGCAGTATTTATCATGATCTGCGGAGCAGGCCTACGCGGTGCTGGATAAAACCTATAAGGAGGGATGAACATGGACTACCGTATCGAGCATGACTCCATGGGTGAGGTGCAAGTACCGGCGGACTGGTATTGGGGCGCACAGACGCAGCGTTCACGGATGAATTTCCCCATTGGAGTGGGCATTGAGACCATGCCGCGGGAAATCACCAGGGCTTTCGGTGTGCTGAAGAAGGCGGCGGCCATAGCCAATCATCAGATGTGCCCGGAGAGAATGACGGCGGAGAAGTGTGATGCGATCTGCCGCGTTTGCGATGAGGTCATGGCGGGGGCGTTGGACGAGCATTTTCCCTGGTTGTGTGGCAGACAGGGTCCGGCACGCAGTCCAACATGAATGCCAACGAGGTCATCGCCAACCGGGGTAATGAGCTGTTCGGCAAGAAACTCCTTCATCCAAATGATGATGTGAATATGTCTCAATCCTCCAACGATACGTTTCCAACGGCTATGCACATCGCTGCCGTGTTGGCTTTAGAGGATCGGGTACTCCCGGCCATCGACAAGCTGGCGGATACATTCCGGCGTTTGGAGGAGGAAAATTCGGATGTGGTGAAATCGGGCCGCACTCATTTGCAGGATGCCACCCCATCACCTTTGCCCAGGAGATCTCCGGCTGGCGTATGAGCCTGGAGCGTGATAAACAGCAGCTTTGTTGGCGCTGACCCATCTAAGGGAGCTGGCCCTGGGCGGCACGGCGGTGGGTAGGGACTGAACGCCCCCAAGGGCTTTGATACGCAGGTGGCTGCGGCGGTCTCGAAAATCACGGGCAAAGAATTTATCACAGCGGGAAACAAATTCCACGCGCTGACCAGCAAGCGACGAACTGGTATTCGCCCACGGAGCGCTGGAAGGCGCTGGCCTGTGATCTGATGAAGATCGCCAACGATGTGCGGTGGCTGGCCTCCGGCCCGCGCTGCGGCCTGGGTGAGATCAAGATCCCGGAGAATGAGCCGGGCTCGTCCATTATGCCCGGAAAGGTAAATCCCACCCAGTGCGAGGCGGTGACCATGGTGGCCGTTCAGGTCATGGCCAACGATGTGGCCGTGGGAATGGCGGCTTCTCAGGGGAATTTTGAGCTGAATGTGTTCATGCCGGTGTGTATCTACAATTTCCTACAGCCGGCGCGGCTGTTGACAGAGGCGATGCTCTCCTTTAATGACCACTGCGCTGTGGGCATTACCGCTGACCGAGGAAAATGGACGAGAACCTGCGTCGATCCTTAATGCTGGTAACAGCGCTGAACCCTTACATTGGCTATGAAAATGCCGCCAAGGTGGCGAAAAAGGCGTATCACGACGGCTGCTCCTTGCGGAAGCCTGCTTGAGTTGGGCTTTTTGAGTGCGGAACGGTTTGATGAGGTATTCCATCCCGAAAAGATGGTCTGATAGGAGGACGTTATTATGGATTATGCAAAGGAATCGCTGCGGCTGCATGAGCAGTGGCAGGGAAAGATCGAGGTCGTGGCTACCGTGCCGGTGAAGGACAGGAAGGATCTGTCCCTGGCGTATACACCTGGTGTGGCCCAGCCCTGCCTGGAGATCCAAAAAGGATATTAACAAGAGCTATACTTTGACCCGCCGTCACAACCTGTGCGCGGTGATCACAGATGGCACGGCAGTGCTGGGGTTAGCGACATCGGCCCGGAGGCCGGTATGCCGGTAATGGAGGGAAGCGTGTGCTGTTCAAGGCCTTTGGTGGTGTGGATGCGTTCCCCTTGTGTGTTAAGACCAAGGATGTGGATGAATTTGTCAATGCGGTCTACCTGGTCTCCGGCAGCTTTGGCGGCATCAACTTGGAGGATATATCCGCCCCTCGGTGCTTCGAGATCGAGCGGAAGCTAAAGGAGAAGTGCGACATCCCCGTGTTTCACGATGACCAGCACGGCACTGCTGTGATCACCTTGGCGGGCCTGACCAACGCCCTGAAGGTGGTGGGGAAACGAAAAGGAGGACGTGAAGATCGTTACCTCCGGCGCAGGCGCTGCCGCCGTCTCCATCGTGAAGCTCCTATTGGCAGCGGGATTTCGCAGCGTGACCATGTGCGACCGTCATGGCGCGATCTATCAAGGGCGTGAGGGCTGAACTGGATCAAGGAGGAGATGGCCCAGGTGACGAATCTGGAGCGCCGTGCCGGCTCTTTGGCAGAGATGCTGGTGGGTGCAGATGTGTTCATCGGGGTTAGTGCGCCCGGCATGGTCACAAAAGAGATGGTTCAAACCATGGCACGAGATGCTGTCATATTTGCCTGCGCCAACCCCACGCCGGAGATTTTCCCGGACGAGGCCAAGGCCGGCGGTGCCGCGGTGGTCTCCACGGGCCGCAGCGACTATCCCAACCAGATCAACAACGTCCTGGCCTTTCCCGGGATTTTCCGCGGTGCGTTTGATGTGCGGGCCCAGTACCATCAACGAAGAGATGAAGATGGCGGCGGCTCAGGCCCTGGCAGGACTGATCAGCCCGGAGGAACTGAATGCGGACTACATTATCCCGGCGGCTTTTGATCCTCGCGTAGGCCCGGTTGTAGCGAAGGCCGTGGCCGAAGCGGCACGGAAGAGCGGCGTGGCCCGCATCTGAGGTATCCGGCCATCCTGAGCGGACAAATGCGCTGTATGCGGGAAAGGAAAAAACTATGACACTGGAAGCGATCAAAAAGTCGGCGTGATCGGGTGCGGTACAATGGGTGCGGGTATTGCGGTGTGCTGCCTCCGGGCGGGGTATCGGGTGACGGCCCTTGAAATTAACGAGGAGCTGCTGCAAAAGAACCTGAAGGTGATCCGCGGCATAGCTCAAACTGCCGAGATATCCGAAAAGACCGTCGTGCCGCCTATGGCGGAGAACGCTGTGACGGCACAACTGACGGGGACAACGGACTATGCGGATTTGGCTGACTGTGATGTGGTCATTGAGGTCGCCCCGGAGAAGCTGGAGCTGAAGCGGAATATTATGCGCCAGGTCGAGGCCGTTGTGCGGCGCGACACCCTGGTGTGCACGAATACCTCCAGCCTGCCTATTATTGATATTGCCGGGGCGCTGGCCTACCCGGACAGATTGGTGGGGCTGCATTTCTGCTATCCCGCCCAAACTATGATGCTGGTGGAGCTGATCACCAGCATCCGAACATCGGATGACGCGGCGGAGTTGGCGTATGCATTCGGCAGTTCCTAGGCAAAACGCTGATCCGAGCCAAGGATTATCCCGGTTTCATTATCAATTATCTGCAATATCCGCCGGTGTCGGGCAGCAGGACCACGATGGTCTTGCCCGCTGTTCCATTCTCCGGCGCTTGGCCAGCTCAATGGCGGCCCACAGTGCCGCGCCGGAGGAGATACCCACCAGCACGCCCTCGCGTCGGCCCACTTCCTTGCCTACGGCAAAGGCGTCGTCGTTGTCCACAGGGATGATCTCGTCGTAGATCTTAGTGTCCAGCACGTCAGGGACGAAGCCCGCGCCGATGCCCTGGATCTTGTAGAGGGCTTCGGCCACGCCGGTGGACAGCACGGCGGAGGTCTTGGGCTCGACCGCCACCACCTTCACATCGGGCTTGTGCTCCTTCAGGAACTTGCCCGTGCCGGTGATGGTGCCGCCTGTGCCCACGCCGGCCACGAAGAAGTCCACCTGACCGTCGGTATCGGCCCAGATCTCCGGGCCGGTGGTCTCATAGTGGGCCTTGGGGTTGGCGGGATTCACGAACTGGCCTGCCACGAAGCTGCCCGGAATCTCCTTGGCCAGCTCGTCGGCCTTGGCAATGGCGCCCTTCATGCCCTTGGCGCCCTCGGTGAGCACCAGCTCCGCGCCGTAGGCCTTCATCAGCTGGCGGCGCTCCACGGACATGGTCTCGGGCATGACGATGATGATGCGGTAGCCCCGGGCGGCGGCCACGGAAGCGAGGCCGATACCGGTGTTGCCGGAGGTGGGTTCAATGATGACGCTGCCGGCCTTCAGCAGGCCCTTGGCCTCGGCATCGTCCACCATGGCCTTGGCAATGCGGTCCTTGACGCTGCCGGCGGGGTTGAAGTATTCCAGCTTGGCCAGGATCTTGGCCTTGAGGCCATGGGCCTTTTCGATGTGGGTCAGCTCCAGCAGGGGTCTTGCCGATCAGCTGGTCAGCGGAAGTGTAAATGTTGGACATGGTGATTTCTCCTTTATACATATATTGTCAGATGTTGTTGGATGGAATGGAAGTCGGGGGATAGGGTCAACATCGACCGGTCAGGAGAATGAGGGTGTGCTTTTCATGCGCTCGCCTCGTTTCTGATAATCAACTACCAACTCGGTAGGTTGGTACAGTTATAACACGGCGGCGCGGATTTGTCAACCCTGTTTTTGAAAAAAATTTTCCGGTAAGCGAATGTGACAATATTGAAAGGTAAGAGGGCTTGCGGGACAGAGGCGGGGAGGGTATAATGGAGCGTAAAGGATGTGAGCGTATGTACCGTATATTTATTGTGGAGGACGACAGGACCATCGCCCAGGCGGTGGCGCATCTGGCGGAGAAGCTGGGGACTGGAGGTCCGGTGCGTCCGGGACTTTCGGGCGGTGACAGAGGAGGCGGCGGAGTTTCAGCCGCACCTCATTATATATGGATATCGCCCTGCCATGCTTTGACGGCTATCACTGGTGCCGGGAGCTGCGGAAGCAGACCAGTGCGCCCATCCTGTTTTTGTCCTCGGCCGGTGATAACATGAACGTCATCATGGCCATGAACTTCGGCGCGGACGATTTTATCGCCAAGCCCTTTGACGGCGGTGTTCTGATGGCCAAGGTACAGGCCATGCTGCGGCGCAGCTACGACCTGTCGGCGCCGGCGGTGCTGCGGGAGCGGCGGGGCGCGCAGCTGTCCGCCGATGACCAGAAGCTGACCTATCAGGGGCAGACGGTGGAGCTGACCAAGAACGAGTACCGTATTTTGTCCTGCCTGATGGAGAGCGCCGGGAAGGTGGTCAGCCGGGAGAAGCTGATGCAGCGGCTATGGGAGACGGACAGCTTTGTGGACGAGAACACGCTGACCGTCAATGTGAACCGCCTGCGGCGGAAGCTGGCAGGCGTGGGGCTTGTGGACTTTATCGCCACCCGGCACGGGGTGGGGTACATCGTGGAGTGAGCGTATGAAGCTATGGAGAGCCTATCTCAGGCAGCACCGCCTGACGGTTTTGATGCTTGTGCTGTTTACCGGGCTGTTTGCCGTGTCCTTCGCACTGTATGGCCTGCCGCTGGCGGCGGTGGCGTACCGGCGGGGCTGTGTGCGCTGGCGGGCGCTGGTATGGCGGTATGGGACTTCCGGCGGGCGGGGCGGCGGCATAAGGAGATGGAGCAGCTGCGGCAGACCGGGGGAGACGGTGCTGGCGCCCCTGCCGGAGATGAAGACTGTGGAGGGGCAGGACTGCGCCGCACTGGTGGAGCAGCTGCGGCAGGAGCTGCGGCAGCAGTTGGGTGCGGCGGAGACGCGCCGGGGCGAGACGGTGGCCTATTACACCGCATGGGTGCACCAGATCAAGACGCCAATCGCCGCCATGCGCCTGACCCTGCAGGGTGAGGACACGCCGGCCGCCCGACGGCTGATGACGGAGCTGGGCCGGGTGGAGCAGTATGTGGACATGGTGCTGACGTACCTGCGGCTGGAGGAGGGCGGCAGCGACTACGTGATACGAACGTGCAGCGTGGACGAGGTGGTGCGCGCCGCTGTGCGGCGGTTCGCCGGGGAGTTCATTGACCGGCGCATCGCGCTGGATTACACGCCGGTGGAATGGGAGACGGTGACGGACGGCAAGTGGCTGACCTTTGTGGTGGAGCAGCTGCTGAGCAATGCCCTGAAGTACACCGGGCAGGAGGGCGCTATCCGCATATACCGGCAGGGGGGACGAGCTGTGCATCGCGGATACGGGCATAGGCATCGCGCCGGAGGACCTGCCCCGGGTGTTTGACATGGGCTATACCGGGCAGAACGGGCGGCTGGACCGCCGGTCCAGCGGCATCGGGCTGTACCTGTGCCGGCGGATATGCCGCAATCTGCGGCACGAGATACGGATCGAGTCCGTGCCCGGCGAGGGCACCACGGTGTATCTGACACTGGGACGCGGCGATTTCCTGCCGGGTGAAAGGTGACAGAGTTGTTCGTTTTTGGTAAGGCAAACCGATGGATTGGCGGGGCGCGGCGCACTATAATGGCCTTGTTGATAAGGAGGTCGAGTGACTATGAGTATTCTGGAAGTAAGCGGGCTGCGGAAGGTATACACCTCGCGGCTGGGCGGCAGCCGCGTAGAGGCGCTGCGGAACGTCAGCTTTACCGTGGAGCAGGGCGAGTATGTGGCCATTATGGGCGAGTCCGGCAGCGGCAAGACCACGCTTTTGAACATTCTGGCGGCGCTGGATGAGCCTACGGCGGGCACGGTACGGCTGGAGGGCCGGGAGCTGCACAAGATCCGGGAGAAGGACGCGGCGCTGTTCCGCCGGGATCATCTGGGCTTCGTGTTTCAGGAGTTCAACCTGCTGGACACCTTTACGCTGGAGGACAACATCTATCTGCCGCTGGTGCTGGCGGGGATGGGCTATGAGGAGATGCGGGAGCGGCTGATGCCCATCGCAAGGCTGCTGGGGCTGACGGAGCTGCTGAAGAAGTACCCCTATGAGGTGTCCGGCGGCCAGAAGCAGCGGGCGGCGGTGGCGCGCGCCATCATCACGGAGCCGAAGCTGCTGCTGGCGGATGAGCCTACCGGCGCGCTGGACAGCGGCTCCACCGACGAGCTGCTGCGGCTGTTTGCTGCCATCAACCGGGCAGGACAGACCATATTGATGGTGACACACTCCGTGAAGGCCGCCAGCCGGGCGGGCCGGGTGCTGTTCATCAAGGACGGCCAGGTGTTCCACCAGCTCTATCGGGGCGAGGACAGCGACACCCGGTTCTATCAGCGTATCTCCGATACGCTGACCATGCTGCAGTCAGGCGGTGAGCCGGCATGAAGAAAAGGGATTGTACGCCCGCCTGGCGTGGACGGGCATGGTGAAAAACAGGCGCCTGTATCTGCCCTACGGCCTCAGCGCCGCGGGCATGGTGCTGATGTTCTACATCCTGATGGGGCTGTCCGGCTCGGAGGTGCTGGAGCACATGTCCGGCGGCAGAAGCAGCACCATCATACTGCGGCTGGGCACGGTGGTCATCGCCGTGTTTGCGCTGATCTTTTTGTTCTACACCCATTCGTTCCTCATTCGCCGCCGGGAGCAGGGAGTTCGGCCTGTACAATGTGCTGGGCATGGGGAAGGGCAGCATCGCTCGCATCCTTCTGCTGTGGGAGACGGTCATCACCTATGGCCTGACCACGGGGACGGGACTGCTTCTGGGCATGGTACTGTATAAGCTGGCGGAGTTGGGTATGGTGCGGCTTTTGCAGGTGCCCGTGACCTATACCCTGACGGTGTCCGTATCGTCTCTGCTGGCTGCAGCGGCGTTGTTTGCGGCCATCCACACGCTGATCCTGCTGAACAGCCTGCGGCAGCTGCACGGCGTCAGCGCGGTGGGGCTGCTGCGCAGCGAGAGCGTGGGCGAGAAGCCGCCCAAGGCGCAGTGGGTGCTGACGGCGGCGGGGGCGGTGCTGCTGGGTGCCGCTTACGCGCTGGCGGTGTCCATCAGGGAGCCGCTGGCGGCGCTGACGTGGTTCTTCGCGGCGGTGCTCATGGTGATCGCGGCCACGTATCTGCTGTTTATCAGCGGGTCGGTGACGCTGTGCCGCGGCTTGCAAAGGAACAAAAAAATACTACTACCGGCCCCAGCACTTCGTGTCCGTGGCGTCCATGGCCTACCGCATGAAGCGCAACGGCGCGGGACTGGCGTCGGTGTGCATTCTGGCCACCATGGTGCTGGTGATGATCTCGTCCACCACCTGCCTGTATGTGGGGCAGGAGGACGCGGTGAATGCCCGGTATCCCCGCGACATGGACGTGGCGGTATACGGCAGAAGCGATCATCCGCTGGACGAGGCGGAGGCGGAGCAGCTGCGTCAGGGTGTGGAGAGCACCGTTTTCAACTTCGGCGGCCATACGTCCAACACGGCGGGTACCGGGAGTTGTCCGTCAGCGGTCTGCCGGACGGCGGGGATCTGCGGTTGGGCAACGCCGGTGCGTCCGCAGCGGACAGCACCCGTGTGACGCAGCTGCATTTCCTGCCGCTGGAGGAGTACAACGCCGCCACGGGGCAGAGCCTGACGCTGAAGGACGGGCAGGTGTATGTGGCCACGCTGCGGATGGACTTTGACGCGGACACGCTGTCCATTGACGGCGGCATGACCCGCCACGTGATGAAGCGGGAGATCACCCCGCTGGACGGCGCGGCGGTGGCGAACATCACGCCGTCCGTTGACGGTGGTGGTGCGGGACTTTGAGCAGTTCGTGCCGGAGCTGCAGGACTATCTGGAGGGCAAATACGGCTGGTATCCCATCGCGTACTGGAACTATGGCTTTGACACCGATCTGCCGGAAAACCAGCAGGCGGACATGGACGGCGTGACGCCCAACCTGAAGGATGCGCTGAACGGCTATCTGGCGGGCGTCAGCAGTGACTGGGGCGTGGGCGTCAGCGTGGAGTCCAAGGCCGCCAACCGGGCAGACTTCTACGGCATGTACGGCGGATTGTTCTTCCTCGGCATCATGCTGAGTATCGTGTTTATCTTCGCGGCGGTGGCTATCCTGTATTACATAAGCAGCTCTCCGAGGGCTATGAGGATCAGAGTCGCTTCGACATCATGCAGAAGGTGGGCATGACCAAGGTGGACATCCGCCGCAGCATCAACAGCCAGCTGCTGACGGTGTTCTATCTGCCGCTGGTGCTGGCGGGCGTGCACCTGTGCTTCGCGTTCCCTTTATCCACAAGCTGCTGATCCTGTTCAACCTGGACAACAGGGGGCTGCTGATCGGCACAACGGCGGTGAGCTTTGCGGTGTTCGCGGTGCTGTATGCCATCGTGTACAAGCTGACGGGGAAATGCGTACTATCACATTGTGGCGGATAATAAGGAATAAAGCAGGAAAAGAGACGGGTCTCCCGTCTCTTTTTGCGCAGCAAAAAATGCGGTTTTGTGTAGACAAATTCCTCCGGGATTCTGTATAATGTAAACTGATACTCTGTTTGCGTTGACAATATCTTTACGAGCGGCGCGGCTTCCCGCGCACAAGGAGGATGTATGCGTAATATCTGGACGGTATTCAAAACCGATATACGGACGCTGAGCAAGTGCTTTTTCGCCTGCGTGGTGGTGGTCGCCATCGCCCTGCTGCCCAGCCTGTACGCCTGGCTGAATATCTACTCAACTGGGACCCCTACGGCAACACCGGGGGGATATCCATCGCGGTGGCGTCGCTGGACGAGGGCTATACCGACGCGGACGGCGTATATGAAAACAAAAGGGGCAGGATGTGGTGGCCGACCTGCGGGAGGCTACCAGCATCAACTGGGTCATCGTGGACACCGAGGAGGAGGCCAAGGGCGGCGTGGAGTCCGGCGACTACTACGCGGCGGTGGTCATCGACAAGCAGTTCAGCCGGAATATGTACCGGATGCTGACGGACTGGACGGGCTAAGCCGGCCATCACCTACTATGAGAACGCCAAGAAGAACGCCGTGGCCACCAAGATCACCGACACGGCGGTGGAGACGCTGAAGCGCTCCATCAGTGAAAACTATCTGGAGGTGGTCATCGGCGGCATCATGGAGCAGGGGAATCTGCTGGCGGAGGATCTGACGGCGGACGACCGAGGCCGCCGTGAAGGGCGTGCTGTACCAGGCCCAGGATCTGCTGAACGCCTGCGGGAACATGATGGATGCCTTCGAAAAGCGCCGGCAGCAGCGGCGGCGTGTCGGGAAAAGGATGCGGCGGCGCTGGAGGAGGCCGTGGCCAATATCAACAAGAACCTGCCGGACGGCTCCAAGCTCCACGAGACGGCGGCGGAGATACAGACGCAGGTGAACGCGGCGCTGGCGCGGGTGGAGCGCGTGCTGGAGGGGCTGGAGAACGCCATCGCCAACGCGCCGGAGTTGCCGTCGGCACAGCAGCAGCTGCGTGATGCGGCGGCGCAGCTGGAAAAGGCGGCGGCCACGTTGGATCGGTGGGCGGAGGATATCGAGATGGAGGCGCCGGCCGCGGCGGAGCAGGCGCGAGCCATTTCCGCCGAGTGTACGCGTCTGGCGGCGAAGCTGCAGGCGCTGGCTGACAAAGCCCACCGCCAGCGACCTGCTGGCGGACTGCGACGCGTTGGTGAAGTCCATCCGCACCATGGTGGACAAGATCCCCGTGACGGCCAAGGCGCTGCGCCAGGAACTGGAACGGTGACCGGTCAGGTGGCCGACGCCATGGAGGGCGTGGCCTCCCTCAGCAGCGATGCCAAGGCTATGAAAGCGGCTATGGCCGACACGTCGCACGCGCTGGGCACCACCATGGCGCTGCTGCGGCCGGCCACGGACAGGATGACGGCGTCCCTGTCGGACACCATTGACGGCATGCAGGATCTCAGCGCCGACGAATACATGGATACGCTGGTGAATATCCTGGGCGGCGACCCGGCGGTGTACGGCCAGTATTTTCCCGGAAATGGTGCAGACCAGCGTGAATGCGGTGTATCCCATCGCCAACTACGGCTCGGCCATGACGCCGTTCTACACGGTGCTGGCCATCTGGGTGGGCGGCGTGATATTGTCGTCCCTCATCAAGATACACGCCCGGACGGAGGGCCTGATCGATCCCGAGGCCGGCGGAGCTGTATTTCGGGCGGTATCTGTTCTTCTTCCTGATGAGCCAGATACAGGCGGCGGTCATCGTCACCGGCGACCTGTACATATTAAAGGTACAGTGCCTGCATCCGGGGATGATGTATCTCACCGGGGCGCTGACGGCCTTTACCTTCAGCCTGCTGATCTATTCGCTCGCCATCTCCTTCGGCGATGTCGGCAAGGCCGTCGTGGTCGTCGTGATGGTCCTGCAGATTGCGGGCTCGTCGGGTACGTTCCCCATCGAGCTGCTGCCGGCCATCTACCAGAAAATCTACCGTTTCTTCCCATTCCCCTATGCCATCGACGCCATGCGTGAGTGCATCTGTGGGCTGTACGGGAATTACTACTGGCAGCAGATCGGCTTCCTGCTGCTGTTCGCCGCGGCGGCGCTGCTGATCGGCCTGCTGGGTGCGCAAGCCGTTCATGGGGCTGAACCGCTTCATGGAGGAGAAGCTGGAAGAGACGGAATTGCTGTAAGGGGAGGTGCTGAACGTATGTCGAAGGAACGGGAATATCAGGAATTGTATGACCGCCTGCTGGAGGAGGTCAGCACCCTGCACCGGAACAACCGGCGGCGGATACGCGTCGGTATGCGGATGCTGCTGGCGGTGACGCTGGGACTGATGCTGCTGATGTTTCTGGCGGGGGGGAACAAGGTGTTCACCCTGATGCTGTGGATACTGTCCATGTTCGCGGTGGCGGCATATCTCATCGCCGTGGAGTACGCGGACTATGAGCTGCAAAAAAGCTGGAGAACATCACGCAGAGGAGCAGGAGAGCATGGGCGCACTGCTGGAGCTGCCGGAGCTGCCCCGTATGCCCCGGCTGGCCGGCGCTGCGGCACCGCGGCCAGCGGGAGGAAGCGCCTGCGTGGGAGCGGGAGGAGCCGGAGACGGCGGCGGCGGAGACGGAAAGCGTGCCGGAGGAGCCGGTGGTGTACACCGTGGACGATATTTTGCAGGAGATGCACAGCCAGTCCGGCAGAGACGGCGTATGTGCCCAAGCGGATGCAGGAGCCGGAGCGCGTGAGTGCGCCGGAGCCGGAGAAGCAGGTCGCGCCCGTGTCCGGCAGCGGCGCTGCCGTGTGGCAGAAAATGCTGGATGATCCGGAAAAGCTGGCGGGCGATCTGGAAAAGCTGACGCAGGCCTTGCAGGGGCTGTCCGCCGACCTGCGGCGCAGCGCGGAGGAGAGCCGGAAGGAGGATGACAGATGAAAATATCTGGAATATCTTCCGCGCCGACTGGCGGCGGCTCACCGCCAGCGTGGTGGCGGTGGTGGTACTGCTGGGCTTGTGCCTGGTGCCGTGCCTGTATGCGTGGTTCAACATCCTTTCCAACTGGGATCCCTACGGCGTGGCGTCCACCAGCCGCATCAAGGTGGCGGTGGCCAGCGAGGATCAGGGGGTACCAGGTCATGGGGCTGGAGCTGAATATCGGAGAGCTGGTATTGCAGGGACTGGAGAGCAACGACCAGATGGGCTGGGTGTTCGTGGACGACGCGGACACGGCGCTCAGCGGCGTGGAGTCGGGGAGTGCCATGCGGCGCTGGTGGTGCCGGAGGAGTTCACCGGTGATTTTGTCAGTATCCTGACCGGCGACCTGCGCCATCCGCAGATACAGTATTACGAGAACGAGAGAAAAAGAACGCCATCGCGCCCAAGATCACCAGCAAAGGCCAAGACCGCCGTGCAGGAGCAGATCAATACCACCGTCGTGGGCAAGGCGGCGGAGGCGCTGACCACCGTGGGCACGGTGTGCAAGGCCATGGGGCTGGACAGCCAGGATCTGGCGGACGGCATCATGGACAAGCTGACCTCCGCCCGGCAGGAGACGGCGCAGATACAGAAGGTGCTGGTATCCCTGAAGGGCGTGATGGACGGGCGGACAGCCTGCTGGCCGCCGCGTCCGTGACCATCGGGATGCGCAGAGCGCCATTGACGACGCCGGCGGCGCCGTGGGCGGAACGGTGCAGGTCATCGGCACCGGCATGACATCGGCCAACGGACGAACAGCGATCTGCTGACGGTGCTGGACAGCGCCGACAAGCTGCTGGCCGATCTGGACGCCATGCTGCGGGAGACGGGCGTGGCCGGTATCGAGGAGACGATACAGGCCAACATGATCGCCCGGGTGGACGAGGTGATCGTGCGGCTGACGGCGGCGCGGGACGAGGCGGAGGCCTCCGGCGACGCAAATACGGCGCAGCAGCTGCAGGCGGTCATCGACGGACTGGTGGATCTGAAGGAGGCCATCGGTACAGTGAGCACCGGCGGCGCGCGCTGGAGCCGGTGCTGGATACGCTGGCGCAGGTGCGGCAGCAGCTGCGCGCTGCGGCTGTCAACACCAACCAGCAGGTGAACGATTATTTGCAGGCCGTAAGCGCACAGGCGCAGGCATCACTGCGGGCGATCCAGCAGCTGCTGGATGCCGTGTCCGCCGGCAGTCTGGGCGGTGTGTCCGGCACGCTGGACAGCTATGCCGATGCCATGACCACCGTACAGCCTACGCTGGACGCGGGCATCACCCTGGCCAACACGGTGGAGACGTATCTGGCGGACATCGAGGACGATGTGCGCCGGGTAACGGAGAGCGAAGCCTTCAAGCGCTTTACGGAGCTGATGGAGAGCAGCGATGCCGAAAGCATGGCCGACTACCTCAGCTCGCCGGTGCAGCTGAACACGGAGATCATCTATGAGATCAAGGACTACGGCGCGGCCATGTCGCCCTACTATGTGATGCTGGCGCTGTTTGTGGGCAGCCTGCTGACAGCGGTGATGCTGAAGGTGCCCGTGACCCAGCCGGGTTTGCCGGGTGCCGGGCGGTGCAGCGGTATTTCGGACGGTTCATCACCTTCTTCCTGATGGCTATGGCGCAGGCGCTGGTGACGGCCTTCGGGTGCCTGTACTTCGTGGGGATGGGTAAGCCGGCGGCGCTGTTCGTGCTGGCCTGCTGCCTGTGCTCGCTGAACTTCGCCTGCATGAACTATGCGCTGGTGTATGCGCTGGACAATGTGGGCATGGCGCTGTCGGTGATCATCATGGTCATTCAGGTGGCCGGCTCCGCCGGCTCGTATCCCATCCACGTGCTGCCGCAGATATTCCAGACGCTGTATCCCTTCATGCCGTTCCACTACGGCATGGACATGATCCGGGAGACGGTGGGTGGTATGTACGGCGATACATACCGCGACTGCGCGCTGGTGCTGCTGGGCATGTGCGCGCTGTTCACGGTGTTCGGCCTGCTGGTATATTACCCGGCCCGAAGACTGAACGCGGCTATCGCTGCCAGCAAGGAAAAGTCCGGTATCATGTAAGTGAAAACGGGGCGGCCGGAAGGCCGCCCGCTTTGCACGCTCCGAAAAAATATCATGCCGCCCTGCCTTTTGCTCATTAGAGCAAAAAAATGGGGCGGCGATTTTGTGCAGGATGGAGAAAAAATTTTCACGGTGACGATTTTTTCTCTTTTTCTCGTTGCAAGGCGGGCGGGCCTATGGTACAGTACGGGTGAGTGTTAGAAAATTAACGAAAAACAGACCGAGAGGACAACACTTACATTAGGAGGAATCGGCATGAG
>VOFG01000190.1_pt1 | contig 32000 bp, 35 predicted proteins | sample 5384171 | NCBI WGS metagenome assembly VOFG01 (sample SAMN12384726, study PRJNA508395) | human gut metagenome | isolation source: healthy gut F | host: Homo sapiens
CCCTGTCCGCCTTTCACCGTTGTAAGTGAGATTCGCACGGAACAGGCCGTTCAGACCTTTGAGAACGTCCTTTATCGGCTTGGTGTCACCTGAATACGGCTATCGCCTTTTCGCTGTATTCCACTATTTCAAGATTGAGTGCAGAAAGGTCTGCGGATGCTGTCGGCTGTTCGTGCGTGTCTGTCGGAGGCTGCGTTGCTTTCAGACAAATGTTTGCTTCATCCCCTGCCGTGTGTGCAAACCGTTCAAGGAATTTTTCAAGGCTGTAAATCGGCTCTTTACTAATCGTCCAACCGCTGTACTTGTTCCTGCCCAAATACATGCCGTCCCCCATGCTGTAATTCTCACGGTGTTCGTAGTCTGCGTTGTATTCCGCTAAATGGGCTGTCCCCTCAAAATTGGCGGCACATTTGCGTATCTCTGAAAAGAGGTTGCGTGTATGTTTGGAAAAGCCTAAAATGACCGTCCGTTCTATCCGATAATCGTAATAGTCCGTATAACTGTCGCATTCGCTTACCCGTAGTTCACCGATAATGACGGCTTTTGCATCCGATGGAACAAGGGTGCGCAACCGTGCCGCACCGATTTGGGCGGTGCGCCCGTGTTCCTCCCGTGCTTCCTTTGCTTTCCGTTCTTCTTCGGCTTTCTTCTCCTTCGCCTTGGTGAGTAAAGCAGCCGTTTCCAACGGGTCTAAAAATGTCGGGGTCTCACTGTCGTAGTAGATGCCTATTCCGAATTTTTCGGATAATGGGCGGATAAGGTCGGAAGTGCTGAAGTCATACGTTCTTGTATGTACAAGATGATAGGTAAATCCGTATCGGTCACGGGTGATGTCATACACCACATAACTGCCGCCTGCATACCCTTCCAACACGACAATCTGATTGATAGAAACGGTCTGCACGTCTCTATCGTAGCTTCTGTTAGCTCCCAATAAATGTACTTTAGTCATAACGATTTAATTTTAAATTGATTTATATTCAGTTAGAGTATCACGCAAATAAGAATGAGCAAAAGCGCAAACACGCAAAGGGAGAGGAAAGCGGAAAGGATGCGCCACACGGCACGGATGAGGAGAACCACCACCGCCAAAACTCCCAACACGGGCAACAGACCGCCTAAACCCGTCACCACACCACCGACAAAGGCACACACGAAACGCACCGCCACGTACACCACGAAGCCGACAGCCAGCCACTTCATCCATTTTTTAATGCCGGTTGGAGCGGAGCCGAAGCCTCGTTTCAAATCTTGTTGTATTTCAGTTCTCTTTTTCATAACATTGACTTTTTTTTTATGCCTTGTCGGTGGCCTCACCTTGCTCGTTTCAGGGGGCAGATACGGACGGGGAGAAAATATGCAAGGCTTTTGGTGAAAATTTTTCAACCGCCCCGCTGGACGGATTGAAAAATTTTCGCCAAAACCCGTAGGGCGCGAAGCGGGCTTGCAGATTTTTAGGGGACCCGCCCGTAGCTTCGCACCCTGAACTACGGCAAGGTGAAGTTACTGACAGGGTTATAAAAATGGGGAAATGGCTATATGGGAAAAAGAGAACTGAAATACGGCAAGATTCAAGAGGTATTGCTTGATGGCATTTAGATTATTATGTTACATCTATTAAAATCAAAAACAGTTAGGATTTTTTGTAGGAATACATATTGGATACTGAATTTATTACATCCTCTTTTGGCTTATAATATTTTCAAAAGCACGTTTTTTGTTTGTATAAAATATAATATTAAAAAAATGACAGTTTTATCACAGAATACAAAAGCGTTTTTGGAAAAAGAAGAAAAGAGTTATTTTAAATAAAGAATTATACTGTAATATTTGGGTAAAAAAAAAAAGAGTCATATCATTCTTCAATTACTAAGTTTGATATGGCTATTTTTATTAATTAGTTGCAACTTATAATTCTTTAGAATTGGTGCCTTAATTTTGGTATATTCATTGATTTATAGATTTATTCAAACTGTTGATGAAAATTTAATCCGTCTTTGAATGCTTTACCGACAATCTCTCCAAGTACACGATATGAACGCGATACTGAATCGAATGAAATCGGTTGCAATTTCCCAAAATCCACCTTGCCTTGTGTATCCAATATGGAATCGTCAGCTTGTACGTTGACGACCTCACCTACAACGTGCATTTCTCCCAATGCTTCCTGCATTTCAACAACTTTACATTCAAGCGTCAGAGGATATTCGTCGATGATAGGCGCATTGACAAATTCGCTACGGATAATGTGAACTCCGGCTTTCTCAATTTTATTCACCTTGCACCCCGATACAAGACCAAAGTAGTCAGACAACACCAATGTATCAACGGTGGCGATACTCAACGTGAATGCCTTTGTGTGCTTCAGGTTTTCGGTGGTTTTATGATTCAGCGAGAGGTTCAATGCAACATGATGATAACCGCATTGACCGCCCCATGCTACATTCATGGCATTGGGCGTACCTTGTTCGTCATAAGTTGCCACAATCAGTACGGGCAACGGAGCGACTACGGGTGTATTTCCTAAATTCTTTTTCATCGCATTACCTCCATCCCATAAACATACGAGCTGTTTCCGCATCGTGATGATCGAAGAAAAGACTTTTGCCCGTATCGAGCGTGGCGATGGCAGTCATGTCCTCGTCGGAGAGCGAAAAGTCGAATATGTCGATATTCTGCTGCATCCGTTCGATATGTGTCGATTTGGGGATGATGATTACACCACGCTGAATAAGCCAACGTAAGGCTACTTGTGCCACACTCTTACCGTACTTGTGTCCTATTCCGGTAAGTAACGGATTCGTGAAAAACTGTTCCGCCCTTCGGCAAACGGAGCCCATGACATGGTATGTGTACCGAACTCCTCCATGATTTTTTGCGCTTCAATCTGCTGGTCGAAGACATGTGTCTCGACTTGATTGACTGCCGGAACAATCTCCATATTGCTGGCAATGTCAATGAAGTGATCGGGATAGAAATTGCTTACCCCGATAGCACGGAGTTTACCTTCCTTATATGCTTCCTCCAACGCCCGGTATGCACCGTAACGGTCGCAGAAGGGCTGGTGCAGAAGCATCAGGTCGATGTAATCCGTCTGTAACTTGTGCAGGCTCTCGTTTATGGAATCCTTCGCTTTTTCGTAGCCATAGTTGGAAATCCACACTTTCGAGACAAGAAAAATCTCTTTGCGGTCGATACCGCTTTTTTGCACGGCATTTCCTACACCCTCTTCGTTGTGATAGGCTTGTGCCGTGTCGATCATCCGATAGCCGACTTTCAGGGCATCGCTTACGCAGCGTTCGCACTCGGCAGGCGAAACCTGATAGACGCCGTAGCCCATCTGGGGCATTTCGACGCCGTTGTTTAATGTTACTTTATTCATTGAAATATCCATTTTTAATTTCTTCTGATTTAGCAGGCAGACGAAGCCCCTTTCTGATTTTCAAAGCAGGATAACCTTTCTTTAGCGTGGCATCGGCTTCCGACATAGGGCTTTCGTAAGATGTGCAGAAAGGAAATATCACCTTGCCTTTCAGTTGTTCACCGTAATTATCGAGAAAAGTACGGATCACAGCCGGTTCTTCGTGCCACCAAATGGGGAAACCGACCAATACCGTATCAACCTTTGCGAAGTCGATGTCGATCGGTTTAATAGCCGGTCGAAGCGACTGATTGAGGTGTTCCTGTGTGCAACGGGATTGCTCGTTTACCCAATTGACATCTTCCGACGAATAGGGCTGTTCCGGTAAAAGCCTTATCATTCCGGCTCCCGTCACTACAGCAATTTTCTTGGCTGCAAGTTCGGTGTTGCCGGAATGTGTGAAATATACGATTACCGATTTCATGTTATTATCAGTTTTTGTTTGAGCTTGTACTGTACTGCTGCATGACATAGTTATAATTGCTGCCATTGCAATGATATATTTAAGTATGTGCATAACTTTACGATTATATATTACTTAATTACTCCAATCTCTTTAAGCCATGATGAAATGTTCTGTTCATTGATTCTTCCGCTTGTCAATCCTTCGCCTGTCAGGTGGTCGGCATCGGGAGTGAGTTCTACGATACGTGCCAGCGTTTCGTCACGGTAGGTCGAAGCATAGGTACAGAATGGAACGACGGTCTTTCCTCGAAATCATAGCTTTCGGCAAAGGTACAAATAATCATCGGAGTCGTCCACCACCATACGGGGCAACCGATGAACACGGTATCATATTGTTCCCAGTTCTCCACTTCATCGGCGATGGCGGGACGGGCGTTATTATTCTTTTCTTCCTGAGCCACCTCCGTGCATTCGGTGTAGTCGGTAGGATAAGGTACTACCGGCTCAATACGGAAGATGTTTGCTCCTGTCTGACGGACGATTTCCTGTGCCATGCGTTGGGTTGTACCACCCCAACTGAAATAGGCAACCAGAATCTTGCTGTCACCGCTCGGAGTATCGGGATCATCACCCGGTTCTTCAGGATTTTCCGGTTCATCGGGATTTTCGGGAGTGCCGTCCTCCCCATCATCGGGCGTTTCAGGAGTTTCGATTCCGGGCGTTTCGGGTTCAAGGTCTTCATCGGGTGAACAAGCACCGAATGTCACGACAGCCGCAGCCATCATCAGATAAATCAAATACTTTTTCATACTTACATTATTTAATTATTGATCGTTTATGTCTTAATCCGGATGCAAAGTTAGATACGCCTATTCATTCCATTGGAACAAAAAATACGGCTCGAATTACCATTTTTTCGGAAAATAATCTTGAGCCTTAGTAGCTTCGGTATCTGATAAATGCAAAAACCGAAATAAGTGTAGTTCCAACCGATTTTTTTGTAAAGCCTGCCCGAAAAGTTACCTCTAACTTTGCATTGTAGAACAATTTAAGAATAGAATTCAATCAACAAATAAATATATGGATCAACAAAACTATGTAGTAGGAATCGGAGAGGTATTATGGGACATACTTCCCGACGGTAAGAAAATCGGAGGTGCTCCGGCAAATTTTGCCTATCATGTTTCACAATTCGGTTTGCATTCGCAAGTGGTGAGTGCCATCGGTAAAGACAAACTGGGGTCTGAAATTATGGATAATTTCAAGAACAAGGGATTGGAAACATTGATAGATCAGGTCGAGTATCCGACAGGAACCGTGCAGGTTCAGGTGGATGCAAACGGAGTTCCCTGTTATGACATTAAGGAAAATGTCGCATGGGATAATCTTCCTTTCACTGACCGGTTACGGCAACTTGCAGAATCTACATGCGCCGTATGTTTCGGCTCATTGGCACAACGCAATGTCGTATCGCGTACAACAATCAATAGCTTTCTTGACATGATGCCTGACGGCGATTGCCAATATAAGATTTTCGATGTCAATCTGAGGCAGGGATTTTATACCAAAGAGATATTATGCAATTCATTAGAGCGATGCAATATATTGAAAATAAATGATGAAGAACTTGTGACAGTAAGCCGTCTGTTCGGGTATCCGGGAATTGATTTGCAAGACAAATGCTGGATTCTGCTTGCCAAATACAAACTGAAAATGCTGATCCTTACCTGTGGCGTCAATGGCAGCTATGTCTTTACTCCGGGAAATATCTCTTTTGTTGAGACTCCCAAAGTGGAAATAGCCGATACGGTAGGTGCTGGCGATTCCTTTACTGCAACCTTCATTGCGGCAATCCTAAAAGGGAAAAGCATAAACGAGGCACACAGGTTAGCAGTAGATGTTTCCGCATACGTTTGTACAAAGGCAGGAGCTATGCCGGAAATTTCCACAGAACTATTAAACCGACTATAAACAAAGGGATTGACTAACTGACAATATAAACTTTATAAAAATAACCATTATGGACGTATTATCTTATAATTATGACCGGAAGCAGATTAAATCGGGCATCCTGCACATCGGAGTGGGTAATTTCCACCGCGCACATGAAGAGTTTTTCACGAACAAGTTGCTTGAATATCCTGACCAGCAGCATTGGGGTATTCACGGAGCTATGCTGTTGCCAACCGATGAGCACTTGTACAAGTCTCTTAGTAAGCAAGACAACGAATACACGCTGACTGTCTGCGGACGCAACGGACAAGACGAGGCATACCGTATCGGATCTCTGGTGGCTTTGGACTGGAGCATTGAAAATCCGGAAGCCGTCCTTGCTGCCATTGCGGACAAAGCCATCCGGATCATTACACTGACTATAACTGAAGGCGGTTACAACATTGAAAAAGCGACCGGCGAATTTATCTTGAATGATGAAGGTATCCGGCACGACCTGCAATCCCCCCACACTCCCAAGACGACATTCGGTTATGTCGCAGAAGGATTGAGAAGAAGAAAAAGTGCAGGAAATGGAGCTGTAACCATCCTCTCCTGCGACAACTTGCAGCACAACGGCGATACTGCTCGAAAGTCATTCATGTCCTTTGTAAAAGCGCAAGATGCTGAACTGGCTGTATGGATGGAAAAAATGTCACATTCCCCAACAGCATGGTCGATAGGATTACGCCTGCCACCCGCCCGGATGATGTAGCCCGGTTGAATGTCAAGAACGGGACAAATGACGACGCTCCGGTATATTGCGAAGACTTCATCCAATGGGTTATCGAAGACAAATTCATTGCCGGCCGCCCTGCTTGGGAACGGGTCGGGGTTGAATTTACCGATGATGTGACAGCCTATGAGAATATGAAACTCAGTCTGCTCAATGCTTCCCATACGTTGCTTTCCTATCCCTCTTTTCTGGCAGGATACCGCAAGGTGGATGATGCCATGCACGATGAACGGATTGTCCGCTTCGTCCGCACGTTTATGGATACGGACATCACCCCGTATGTGCCGGCTCCGAACAATACGGACTTGGACTTGTATAAACAAACCTTGATAGAGCGTTTCGGCAACCGTTCCGTGAGCGACCAGATAGCCCGTCTCTGTTTCGACGGCATATCCAAGTTCCCGGTTTATATCATGCCGAATCTCGTCAAGATGATACAGGACGCCGCCGACCTGACAAGAGTGGCTTACCTGATTGCTGCCTACCGACACTATCTGAAATACAAGACTGACGACAAGGGAAGCTCGTTTGAAATCGCAGAGCCTTGGATGACACAGGAAGACATGAAATTGATAGAGAGCAATGAGCCGACGGATTTTCTGTCGCTTTCAGCTTTCCGCAGTACGGACTTGAAGGTGGCGGACGCTTTCGTGGATTTGTATCTGACGATGGTCGATGCAATCAAGCATAATGGTGCGATGGCTGTACTTGAAAGTATCTTATAAATCCTTGCACTATGGACACACAAAAGAACTACAGCCTCGGGCCGTTCGTGATTCTGACTTTCATCTATTTCATTGTCGGCTTTCTGACAACAGTGAACGGACAATTCCAAGCTCCTTTGAAAGTTGCGTTTCTTTCCGATGCAGACTCTTTGAGAAATACACTGACCACCCTCATATCGTTCTTTTTCTTCCTCGGCTATCTGTTCAACAGCTCATTGGGAGGAAAGTGGATCAATACTGTCGGATATCAGAAAACGCTGTTGCGGGCACTATCGGTCATGGTCGCAGGACTGCTGATGTATGCCTTGTCTTCATGGATAGCTATCCATTATGGAGAGGTCGCCTTACGGATTTCAGGCGATGTCGTGCCTATGGGGTATTTCATATTTCTGCTCGGTTCTTATCTGATGGGTACTTCGGCGGCATTGCTGCAAGTGGTCATAAACCCCTATGTGGCGGCTTATGATTTGCCGGGCACGCAATCGGTGCAGCGAATGAACATTGTTTGTGCCGTCAATTCGTTCGGTACGACTGTCGCTCCTTTTTTTGTCACGGGAGTGATCTTTTCCGGCATGGCGCTTGAAAACGTAACGGTAAGCCAACTGATGATACCCTTCCTGCTGATTGCAGCGTGCATCATCACAACCACATTGGTTACTTCCCGTCTGAATCTTCCTGACATAAAGGGGACGAGAGTAGAGAAAGGGCAGGAACTGAAACGCAGCATATGGTCTTTCCGCCATCTGACATTGGGAGTGATTGCCATCTTCTTCTATTGTGGAACAGAAGTAGCCGTCGGTGTCAATGTAAACCTTCATGCAATGGAACTGATCGAATCCGGTCATGGACTTTCTTTCTTCGGGCAAAAACATTTGATGCTATGGGGAATGGACTTGGGTATACCGGCTTTGCTGGCTACCATTTATTGGGGAGGTCTGATGGTCGGACGGCTTGTCTTCAGCTTCTTCAATCAGGTTTCACCACGTGTTCTGCTTGCTGCGACGACCGTTATTGCAACCATACTCATATTGGCAGCCATCCTTACCGGCAACTTGTGGGTACTAGTATCTGTGGGATTGTGCCACTCTGTCATGTGGAGTTGCATATTCACATTGGCCGTCAAAGGACTGGGGCAATACACTTCCAAAGCATCGGGCGTGTTCATGATGGGCGTGTTTGGCGGTGCTGTGTTTCCGGTCTTGCAAGGAGTTCTTGCAGACTTATGGGGAAGTTGGCAATGGACGTGGGTAATTGCCATAGTATGCGAACTGGTTATGCTTTATTATGCCTTGATAGGGTCAAATGTCAGGGATGAGGAGTGTATCACAGCATAAGGTCTTTTGCCATGCTATGCAGAAACCGAAATAAGTGTACTTCCAACCGAATTTCTTGTAAAGCCCGACCGGAAGGTTCTCTCTACCTTTGCAAAGTCGGACAAAGACAGTGTAATTATTAAACAGATAAAAAATGAAAAAGACAATCATTACCGGACTCATGGTGTTGGCTTCGATGATAGGCAACACCTCTTTTGCGCAGGACATTTACAAGACTGCCGCAGGCGTACCGATGGTACAGTTGAACAATGGAATCCTGATGCCGCAATTCGGACTGGGCACATTCCTCCAGCCTTCCGATTCGGTGTGCGAGCAATCGTGCCTCACGGCATTGAAGGCCGGCTACCGCCATATCGACACGGCTCATGCCTATAATGACGAGAGAGGTGTTGGAGAAGCTGTGAAAGAAAGCGGTATTCCGCGCAATGAAATATGGATAACGAGCAAGTTGTGGCCCTCTGAATACGGCGAAGGCAAGACGATGGAGGCTATTGACAAGATGCTGGCACGCCTGCAAACCGATTATATCGACCTTCTGTATGTCCACCAGCCTGTCGGCGATTTCGTGGGTGCATGGAAAGATATGGAGAAAGCCGTGGCAATGGGTAAGGTGCGTGCGTTGGGCATCAGCAACTTCGATGCGAACGATGAAGTGTTCAACAAAATCATGAGCGAATCCACTGTAAAACCCGCCGTGCTTCAGATGGAATGTCATCCGTATGCGCAACGTCTGGCGATGCGTGAGAAAGTGAAAACCTACGGCATACAGGTGGAGTGCTGGTTTCCGCTGGGCGGTGCGATGAGCAACGGCGCATTGTTGAAAGACCCGACAATCATGAAAATAGCAGAATCACATGGTAAGACACCCGCACAGGTAATTCTTCGCTGGCACATTCAAGAGGGGTTCTCGGCCATTCCAGGTGCAACGAATCCTGATTATATCAAAGAGAACATTCAGATTTTTGACTTCGCACTCTCCGAAGAGGATATGGCTGCAATACGTTCGCTCAATAAGGAAAAACGCTTCTTCAATGCCACGTATGAGCAAGTAGAGGAAATGGGGAAGATGCCAATGCGAGATTAAATATATATGAAACTTAATATGTGATAATTGTATTCGGAATAATATGAATGATTTTATTTATCAATATCCGGTCAAACAATATTTCGGCAAAGGATGCGCTGAAGATGCAATTAAGACAGAACTGAAAAATGTCGGTGACAACGTGTTACTGGCGTATGGCGGCGGCTCGTTGAAACGCACGGGACTTTACGATACACTGCGTAGGTGGTTGGAAGAAGCAGGCAAGAACGTGACGGATTTCGATGGAATCATGCCCAATCCGACCTATGCCAAAGTGCAGGAAGGCGCACAGCTCGTCCGGGAAAACAACATTGATTTTATCCTCGCTGTCGGAGGCGGTTCGGTCATCGACTGCTGCAAAATTGTTTCCGCCAAGCCAAGCTCGATGAAGATATTTGGGATATGTGGTATGTCGGGCATCGCCTTCCGACGGAATTTATTCCGATGGGTGCTGTCGTAACTGCATCCGGTACAGGAGCGGAACAGAACAACGGAGCTGTGATTACCCACGAGGAGAAAAAGTTGAAACAGCCGCTTTTCGGCGCATTCCACTCATTCGCCGTGCTGGACAGCGACCTGACGAGAACCGTGCCCATGAAGCAGGTAATCAGCGGTGCTTTCGACACACTTTCGCATTGTATGGAGACCTATATGGGCAAGCCGCAGGCAACGAATCTCTCGGATGAAATCAACGAAGCAGTGATGCGGAACGTGATAAAGAATTTGCGCCGTCTCATCCGGAATCCCGATAACGACTTTGCGCGCGGAGAATTGGTGTGGGCTTCGGCAATGGCCGAAAACGGGATGCTGAAACTCGGCAAACAGACTGATTTCCAATGTCACATGATAGAACATGCCGTAGGAGCTTATACCGACTGCAATCATGGTCAGGGGCTGGCGGTGATTCACCCTGCGCTCTATCGTCGCCTGTTGGATGCCGGAAAAGAAAAACTGGCACGTATGGCGGAAACCGTATGGGGCGTGAAAGGCACGACAATCGAAGAGACCGCCATGCGTGGTATCGAAACGCTGGAGGCATTCATCCGTGAAATCGGACTTCCCACGCATTGGAGCGAGATGGGCATCACGGACGAAAATATGCTCCGTGCTGCTGCCGACACGTGTTTCATCACTCCTGGGTGCTGTCGTCAGCTCACCAGAGATGAAATCTTCGAGCTGTTGATGGAACGGATGTAATATTATGAACTGTTTCCCGCACGGGGGCAAAGTTCTCGTGTTTTATTTTTCCGTGCCCTTCCGAGAGAACGGCTTTTGTACATCAGGGAAAAGAAAACTACCGTAAAAATCGCATTACGTCCCGTAATTTCTGTAAGACTGCTCTTGGGGGTATCATCTACCTTTGCAACAGACAATAGATTACAATAACATTTAAGAATCAGAGATATGAATGAGGATAATAAAATTACCCGCCGGGATGCTTTGAAGCGCATGGGAGCTGCCGTGATTAGCGGTGCGGTGGCTTCTTCGGGCTTGCTCTCACTGGCATCCTGCGAGGGAAAAAAAAGAACAAACGCATTATCTTTTTTATTTCACCGGAACGGGCAACAGCCTCCATATCGCCCGCCAACTGGCCGACGAGCATACGGAACTGCCGAGCATTCCACAGATGGTGAAATGTGGAAAGTATGACTTCGAGGCAGACGAAATCGGCATCGTCTATCCCATCTACGGGCACATGCCGCCTTATATGGTCCGGCAGTTCATCCAGAAAGCGAAGCTGAAGGCCGGATACAAGTTTGCCGTACTTACCTACGGTGCGAGAAAATGCGATGCGGTGGAGATTTGGGACGGCATATCCCGAAAAGCGGGAAATGCGTTCGATTACATCAATACCATCGTCATGGTGGACAACTGGCTGCCCAATTTCGACATGAACGAGCAAATCAAGATGGACAAGCATATCCCGGAGAATTTGCAGAAAATAACGGCTGACATCAATGGGCATCGGCGTTGGTCCGAACCGGTGACGGAAGAGGAGCGCCAGATGCACCGGGGATTCATGCAGTGGACGAAGCTCGACCCGGAGGTGGGCTTTTTGATGAAAAGCGAGAAGTGTTTTACCGTGACCGACGCCTGCATCGACTGTGGTATCTGTACTTACGTGTGTCTGCGTGGCAACTACGAACTGACATCGAGGGGCGTGAAGATGTCCGGCGACTGCGAGTTCTGCTTCGCCTGCATACAGAACTGCCCGCAAAAAGCGATACAGTTCCGCAAGTCGGAAGACGGCTCTTTCCCCGATGGAACGGAGGTGAACCCGAATGCCCGTTACCGCAACGAGCACATCTCGCTGATGGATTTGAAGCTGGCAAACAATCAGAAGTTGTAACCCATCCGATAAAGCGAAGACGATATGTTGAGAAAAATAAGATTGACGCTTGCCGTGCTGTTCTTTGTGGCAGTCACGGCTTTGTTCCTTGATTTTACGGGAACGATACATGCGTGGTTGGGCTGGACGGCAAAGGTGCAGTTCCTTCCTGCATTGCTTGCAGTAAATGTTGGCGTTGTCGCCCTGCTGGTGCTGCTGACACTGCTTATGGGCCGTGTCTATTGCTCGGTCATCTGTCCGTTGGGCGTATTTCAGGACATCGTGTCATGGATAAGCGGACGGCGCAAAAAAGAAGAAGTACCGTTTTTCCTATTCTCAGGAAGTCAAGTGGTTGCGTTATGGGGTATTAGGACTGTTCGTCATTGCACTGATAGCCGGTGTCGGTTCATTCGTGGCATTGCTGGCTCCTTACAGCTCCTACGGACGTATCGCCACCAACCTGTTTGCTCCGGTGTACCAGTGGGGAAACAATCTGCTTGCCTACTTTGCCGAGCGTGCGGACAGCTATGCCTTTTATGAAACGGAGGTCTGGCTGAAAAGTCTGCCTACATTCCTTATTGCCGCCGTTACGTTCGTCGTGTTGATTATTCTTGCATGGCGGAACGGGCGTACTTACTGCAACACGATTTGTCCGGTGGGAACAGTGTTGGGATTTTTCTCCCGTTTTTCGCTATTCCGTCCGGTGATCGATACGGAAAAATGCAAGAATTGCAGTTTGTGTTCCCGTGGATGCAAGGCTGCCTGCATCGACTACAAGAACCATCGCATCGATTACAGCCGTTGCGTGGCGTGTATGGACTGTATAGACACCTGCAAGCACGATGCGCTTCGGTTGGAATACCGCTGGAAAAGACCAAATAAGACGGCAACCGACAAACCGGCACAAACTGTAACTTCCGAACAGATAGACACCGCCCGCCGCAGTTTCCTTTCGGCAACAGCCGTGCTTGCCGCCACATCGGTGGTGAAAGCGCAGGAAAAGAAAGTGGACGGCGGATTGGCAGTCATCGAGGACAAGAAGATTCCTGTACGCGCCACACCGATTGTACCGCCGGGCGCATGGAGCGCACGTCATTTTGCACAGCATTGTACTGCCTGCCAGCTTTGCGTGTCGGCCTGTCCCAACAATGTGCTCCGACCTTCAACTGAACTGGCGAAGCTGATGCAGCCCGAAGTGTCCTATGAACGGGGATATTGCCGTCCGGAGTGTACGCGCTGTTCCGATGTGTGTCCGGCTGGGGCAATCCGTCCGATTACCATCGAGGAGAAATCATCCACCCGTATCGGTCATGCCGTATGGATTAGAAAGAATTGCATTCCGCTGACTGACGGGGTGGAATGCGGCAACTGCGCCCGCCATTGTCCTTCGGGAGCGATACTGATGGTTCCGTCCGACAATGATGATCCGAACTCTGTCAGAATCCCCGTTGTGAATGCCGAGAGGTGTATCGGGTGCGGCGCGTGCGAGAACCTTTGTCCGGCACGTCCGTTCAGTGCCATCTATGTGGAGGGACACACGATGCACAGTGTGATGTAAAACCGTATAAGTAAAGAATATGAGCAATCAAGATAAAAATAAGAGAGTTCTGTCGCGCCGGGACTTTCTGAAAACGATAGGAACCGCCGGAGTTGCCGTGACCGGTCTGACGGCGTGCACGGGTGGAGGAAAAGGCGGGACATCGACGGCTGCGTCCGGAGAAATCCCTACCGACCGGATGACTTACCGGACGAATCCGACATCGGGCGACAAAGTGTCGCTGTTGGGATTCGGCATGATGCGCCTGCCCTCCGTAGGCGGTCGCAGTGCCCGCGAAGGTAACGAAGAGATAGACTAGGAGATGGTAAACGACTTGGTGGACTATGCCATCGCCCACGGGGTGAACTATTTCGATACGTCGCCCGCCTATTGCCGGGGCAAGTCGGAACATGCCACCGGCATCGCCCTGAGCCGTCATCCGCGCGACAAGTATTTCATCGCTACCAAACTCTCCAATTTCTCACCGGCCACATGGAGCCGCGAGGCCTCCATCGCCATGTACCGCAATTCGCTCAAGGAGTTGCAGGTGGATTATATCGACTATCTGCTTCTGCACGGCGTAGGGATGGGTGGCGGTATGGAGGAGTTCGAGAACCGCTATATGAAGAACGGTATCCTCGACTTTCTGCTGGATGAGCGCAAGGCGGGCCGTATCCGCAACCTCGGATTCTCCTATCACGGCGATATCCGGGTGTTCGATTATCTGCTCTCCCGGCACGATGAATACAAATGGGACTTCGTGCAGATTCAGTTGAACTATCTGGACTGGAAATACGCCAAGCGGATCAATCCGAGGAATACCGATGCCGAATACCTATACGGTGAATTGGAAAAGCGCGGCATTCCGGCGGTCATCATGGAACCGCTGCTGGGCGGTCGCCTCTCCAACGTACCGAGTACGATTGTCGCCCGTCTCAAGCAGCGCGAGCCGGAGATGAGCGTGGCTTCGTGGGCGTTCCGTTTTGCCGGCAGCCTGCCCGGCGTGCATACCGTGTTGAGCGGTATGACACGCATGGAGCATTTGCAGGACAATCTGCGCACTTACGCCCGTTGAAGCCCTTGACAGAGGATGATTTCGCTTTCCTGCAAGAGACGGCTACACGGATGATGCAGTTCGATACGATTCCCTGCAACGACTGCAAATACTGTATGCCCTGCCCGTATGGTCTCGACATTCCGGCTATCCTGCTCCATTACAACAAATGCCTGAACGAAGGCAATATTCCGGAAAACACACAAGATGAGAACTACCGCAAGGCGCGGCGAGCCTATCTTGTGGGCTACGACCGGAGTGTTCCGAAATTGCGTCAGGCGAGCCATTGTATCGGCTGTAACCAGTGTAGCGTACATTGTCCGCAGCGTATCGACATTCCGAAGGAACTGCACCGGATCGACGCATACGCGGAACGGCTGAAACAAGAAATATGAACTTAAAGACGACAGACAGATGAAAGATTTTATTTTCAGAAACGATACGAAACTTTTGTTTCGTAATGATATACGGACGACCCTTGTCGAAATCGCCAAAGGGCACAAGGTCATGTTCGTTTACGGCGGCGGCTCTGTAAAACGAAACGGCTGTTATGATGACATTGTACAATCCCTAAATGAAGCCGATATCCCTTTTGTGGAATACGGGGGGTCCTCACGCGAGTTCGCCAAAATACAGGAAGGCATCCGGGTTGCCAAAACAAACGGCATCACGATGATTATAGGAGTCGGCGGAGCGAGCGTGATGGACAGTGCCAAATTGATGGCTTTCGGTTTTTATCACGAGTCCGACCTTTGGGATTACGTGAAAGGAAAAACATCCTACGGATTGGAACGGCTTCCGCTTGTGTTGATTCCGACCTATCCGTCCAGCGGTTCCGAGAACGGGTTGGGTGCGGTAGCGGTCGATTCGAGAACCGGGGATTTCGGAACAGCCTACGGCATACCTGCCGACTATGCCGTTCTTTGTCCCAAATATTCCCTGACCTTGAATAAGGAGATGACGACCTATACCGGATTGGTCACGGTGGTACAGCTCTCTGCCTGTGTGCTTGGCGACAAAAAACAAAATGTCTTACGATGCCGGAATATCTTATATCAAAAATGTTCTCGAAGCAACCAAAATATTACAACAGCATCCGGACGACCTTGATGCAAGAGGAATCATCATGATGGGAGCCTCTCTTTCCACTTCTTCCAGAATCGGCATAGGCAAAGAGGAAACTTTCGCTTACGACATTTACGAGTTGGAATTTCTGCCGGAAAAATTATTCGGCAGTTCGTATCGCAGAAGCCTGACGTCCATTTTCCCGAAATTCCTCTGTGCTATGGGAAAACATCATCCGGAGGAGATCGGAAAATATTACCTCGACGCATTCGGTTTAGACTCGTCTATCGAAGATTCTTCCCAAAAACTGATAGAATTGTTTTCAGGTCTTGGAGTGGAGATGTCTTACAACGGTCAAATTACCCGTGAGCAAGTCGATACCATTCCATGTCATACGGAATTTAGCAAAGAGGAAGTTTTTGATATCATAAACTCGTTAATCCGATAATTAAAATAGAAAGTAAAAAAGGAGGAAAGAAAATATGTATTATAGAACATTAGGATTGAGCGGATTAAGAGTTTCGGCTCTCGGTTTGGGTTGCATGGGCATGAGCCATGCCTACGGTGTACCTGCTGACAAGCGGGAAATGACGGAACTTCTCGCCGATGCCGTGGATATGGGTTATACTTTCTTCGATACCGCAGAAATCTATGGTACTGCCGACCGTCCGCACGATAACGAGGAACTCTTGGGTGAAGCCCTCCGCCCTTATCGTGACCATATTGTCATTGCCACAAAATTCGGCTTGACCTTCGACACACCCGAAGCGGCAGGGCCTCACGCCCTGATACCCGATGCACGCCCCGAAACCATCCGTCATTCGGTGGAAGAATCACTCCGCCGTCTGCGAACCGACCGCATCGACCTTTATTATCAGCACCGTATCGATCCGAATATCGAACCGGAAGCGGTAGCGGAGGTCATGGCAGATCTTATCCGTGAGGGTAAAATCCTGCATTGGGGTATCTCGGAGACAACGGAAGAATACCTGCGCCGTGCCCACCGTGTCTGCCCGGTAACGGCCATACAAAACCGTTTCTCGATGATGGCACGCTGGCACGAGCCGCTACTGTCCGTTGTCGAAGAACTCGGCATCGGTTTCGTGGCACATTCGCCGCTTGCCAACGGCCTGCTGACCAACCGTTATACAGCCGACACGTCTTTTGACCCTGAGACCGACTACCGTGCGTCGATGCCGCAGTACCGGCCGGAGAGTTTCGAGAAGAACCGTGCGCTTTTTTCCCTCCTTGAACAACTGGCGGACGAATACCGTGCTACCGCCTCGCAAATCTCACTGGCGTGGATGATGAACAAGCGTCCTGCCATCATTCCCATTCCCGGAACACGTCATCTGTACCGGCTGAAAGAGAACATCGGTGCGGCGGACATCCACCTGACAGACGAGGAGGTAAAGGCAATTGACACGGCTCTCGATGCAATGGAAATGAGCGAAGTATTCGGAGGATCACCTATAAAGAAGTAGCGTATGAAACCGAAAGTAATCCGCCATATCATGAGTTCTGTCGATGGACGACTGATCGACGGACGCTGGACAGCTCCCTATGAAGCGGAGCGCGGCGAACTTTGGAAGTCTATGCCGCCATCGGTCGTGAACTGAATACGGATGCGTGGATGTTCGGAAAGAATACCGTTCGTGCGATATTTCCCGACAAATTCGAGACTGTTGGGCATACCATCATGTCCGACACGCCTACGGTATTCGTCGGTGAATGCCATTCGGGACGTATGTTCATTGTAGCTGATCCGGAAGGTGACATTATGTTTTCCTCTGCGACTTTGCGTGGAGATAATATCCTCATTATTTTAGGACGTAATGTTACAGAGGAGTATCTCACTCATCTGCGTGAAATGAGGATTTCCTATGTCATCGTCAGCGATGCCACCAACCTTCGGGAAGGACTTGAAACTATCGGTCAGAAGTTCGGTATCCGCTGCGTATCGGTACAAGGAGGAGGTATTCTGAACGGTGCGCTGCTTGCCGAGAGACTGATAGACGAATTGAGTCTGGTTGTCTATCCCGGTATCGACGGGCTTTCGGGTGTTCCCTCCATCTTCGAGTATATGGGTGGCGCAACTGAATATCCGGCCCAAGGACAACGCTTGCAACTGCTTTCCGCTTCGCACCGGGAACACGGCGTGATGTGGATGCGATATGAATTTCATAAGGATTGACACAATGAAAGAGATGATGTTACAAACCATACTGCTTTGCTGTCTGTGTTTGGTTTCCTGCTCGGACAGTGAAGAAAACCGACCGGTCTTACCACCGGATCAGGAGCAGGAAGAGCCGGAAACTCCCGACCGGCCACACGACTATACGGGACTGATGAACAAGACCAATTCCGTTCCTGCCAATTACGAGCAGGAGGCGGAACAACGGGGAGAAGTGGTGCGCGTTGACTACGACACGCACGATTATGCCGAAGGCACGGGCGTAGCACGTACCAATACGGCATACGTCTATTTGCCTTACGGCTACGATGAGCATAGCGATCGACGCTACAACGTGCTTTACTTCGTACACGGACATTATGGCACGGCGGCAACCACGTTTGAAGCGGAGAACGGTCTGGTGCGTAAGCTGCTCGACCATATGACGGAAAACGGAGATATGTCTCCCACCATCGTCGTGTCGCCCAGTTACAACTACGGTAATCCGACACCGAACTATGTCGATGCCGATCCGTATTGCGAAGCTCTGCCGCAAGAACTTGTAAACGGCCTTATCCCCATAGTGGAAAGCCGTTACCGCACATACGCCGAAAGTACGGACGCCGCAGGTTTAGAGTCCTCGCGCGAGCATCGTGCCATAGGCGGCTTCTCGATGGGGGCTGTAACGACGTGGTACGCGTTAGAGCATACGCTGGACTATTTCAAATTCTTCATGCCCGTCAGTGCCGATTGCTGGTCGTTGGGAGCATTTGCAGGTATGAATCGCCCGACGGAAACAGCAGAGTACCTTGCAGGCATCATTCGTCAATCTCCACATGCGGGTACGGGCTTTTATATCTGGGCGGCAAGCGGAACGGACGATTCAGCCTATCGTGAAACATTGGTACAGGTCGAGGCAATGGCACAACTTACAGATGTATTTCCACTCTCCAACCTCACCTTCCACGAAAAAGACGACGCACGGCATGAGTTTCGACCTATGGCGGAATACCTCTATAATGCACTGCCGTTCTTTTTCCCGAACGGACAGAATACTTACAAGCATCTGACTACTGCCAGCACCGTAAAAGATGTGATAGAACATGAAGCATTCGCCGGATTCGGACAGTTCATTCTGCCTGCCGAACGCAGGTATGACGACAATATGCCGCTTGCGAATGTGGCGAGCCTGCTACCATACCACAACTATGTGACGGGAGAGCGTGCCGTGGAAACCATCAACACGATGATCGATTATATTCAGGATGGGAACCGCCTCTTTTACGACATCTATTCCGATGAAGACAAGCGGACGGATGCACGCAAGAATAATACGGGATTGTTTTTCTTTCGTGGAAAGCCGGGCAAACCGTTTGCCATCGTTTGCCCCGGCGGTGGTTTTTCCTATGTCGGTGCTATCCACGAGGGATTTCCGCTTGCCATCGCATTGAGCAAGATGGGTTATAACGCCTTTTCCATCCAGTATCGGACGGGCGGTGCGCAAGTAGCGTGCGAAGACCTCGCGCAAGCCATCGACTTCATTATGCGGCATGTAGAGGAGTTGCAGGTATCGACCGATGATTACTCCCTGTGGGGAGGTTCAGCGGGTGCGCGTATGGTGGCTTACCTCGGTTCTTACTCTACACAAGGGTTCATCGAAGCAACACACGAGCGTCCGGCGACGGTCATAATGGGATATACGGGACATTCGGAATATACTCCGGACGATCCGCCTACCTATGTGATAATCGGTGAGGACGATGCCATCGCCAGCCCTTCAACCATGCGCCGACGGGTGAAAAACCTTCAGGCATTGGGCATAGATACCGAATTTCATCTGCTTCCCGACCTGCGTCACGGGTTCGGATTGGGCAGGGGTACGACTGCCGACGGCTGGCACGAGGATGCCGTCCGTTTCTGGGAGAAATACATTTCCCGTAAAAATGGTACTTCTTACCGTAAATAACATAAGAACAGTATCTTGCCTTCACCGTATTTTTGCAATAAAATATTAAGGAACAATGAAAAAGACAATTACGACCGTATTGTGTGCGACAATGGCTGTATGCAATACATTAAATGCACAGGAGAATATGGAAATAAAAGAGAAAATGCCGTTCGCTTATGTGGACGCTAAAACAATCAAAAGTCACAATGACAATCCGTTCGGATTGGTCTATGCTGACGCTATCGCGGAAAACAAAGAGGGAGCGGTAAACATTCATCCCATTGTTTACGACTTGAACGGGCTTAAGATTGCCGCCAATGTTTATACTCCGGCAGGATATGATACGGCGAAAAACTATCCGGCTCTTGTTGTCGCCCACCCAAACGGAGGGGTAAAGGAGCAGGTTGCCGGGCTGTATAGCCAGCGTATGGCCGAGGCAGGCTATATCTGCCTCGCCTTCGATGCAGCCTATCAAGGAGCCAGCGAGGGAGAGCCGCGCAACACGGACAAACCCGCTTATCGTGTAGAGGACATTCGCCGTGCCGCCGATATTTTGGCGCAGTATCCGGGTGTGGATGCAAATCGCATCGGTATTCTCGGCATCTGTGGCGGAGGTGGTTATACGCTGAAAGCAGCACAGACCGACAAACGCTTCAAGGCGGTGGCTACATTGAGCATGTTCAACACGGGACTTGTGCGCCGCAACGGTTTCCTCGATTCGCAAATCAACGAAGTGCAGGAGCGTCTTGCCGATGCCTGTGCAGCCCGTCAGAAAGAAGCTGAGGGCGGAGAACCGGAATATATAGGCGACATGAGCGGCGTGACACCTGAGCAGGCGGCAAAACTGCCGTTCGACCTCTATCGTGACGGTTACGGATACTATCTCCAGAGCCATGCACATCCCAACTCCACCTTCCGTTACACCAAGAGCAGCCTTGTGGAACTTATGGCTTTGATGCGAGCGAGGGTATGTATCTTATCAATCAACCGTTGCTGATGATTGCAGGAAGCATTGCCGACACGTTCTATATGACCGAACAATGTTACAGCAAAGCGACCGGAACGCATAACAAGGAACTGTTCCTTATTCCCGGTGCGACACACATCAAAACTTGCTATGTACCGGAATACGTGGAACAAGCGACAAGCAAGCTGACGGAATTTTTCAGGAAGAACTTATAACCCAAAACGAAAATGGCTTTGCACAAGTAGGATGAAACTTTTAAAGTATCGAAAGAATGTAAATGATATAATCTTGGGATTTATCAAATAATAAAAGAATCAAAATGAAAGCTATCGATTTATCAAAGCTCATAGCAGTATCCACCTTGCTGTTTGCCATGACTTTCCTGTCTTCATGTAAAGATTCGGAAAACAGCATAGAAGAACCGGGTACAGAAATCGACGGTGGAGAGAACGAGAACCCTGCCGGTAATTTCGACCATCAAGTGACCCAGCCTGCACCTGGCGGAAACACTTCCGATGGAGGACCGCAGGCGGTATCTAATATAACGCCGGTTTCCGGTGTTCCGCTTGTAAGGCTCAACAATGGTGTCATGATGCCTCGTTTCGGACTGGGTACCCAAGTGCAGAATATGGAAGGCGCGAACCAACGGCAGCAGCTTAACGAGACAGTTCGTGGCATGGTCATCTCGGCACTCCAGTCAGGTTATCGTCATTTGGACGATGCCATGTTCTATTATAATGAACGTGGAGCAGGCTGGGGAATAAAGGAAAGCGGCATTCCTCGGGAAGAAATATGGGTGACAAGCAAAATATCCGGAGACTTGGCAGATGCGCAAGATGCGTTTGAAGGAATGCTTGAGCGGTTACAAGTCGATTACATAGACCTTGTATATATTCATCACCCCGCCGGCACTTTGGAAGATATACTCGCATGTTGGCGTGTGATGGAAAATGAGTATAAGGCAGGCAGAATACGTGCACTCGGTATCAGTAATTTTGACAACCGCATGGAGGCGTTCAATTATATCATGCAAAATGCGGAAATCAAACCGCAAGTGGCACAGATAGAGTGTCATCCGCTTGCCCAAAGAAAGGAAGCCAGACAACTCTATGCTGACAACTATGACATTCAGGTGGAGTGTTGGTATCCGCTAAACCACAACAGAGGTGACGTTAATAATGCTACACTCCGACAGATTGCCACTGCGCACGAAAAATCGGTCTATCAGATTATTCTCCGCTGGCACATGCAGGAAGGGCTTTGTCCTGTTCCCGGCTCAACCAACCCGGACCACATTCTCGAAAACATCAGCATTTTCGACTTTGAGCTGTCCGATGAGGAAATGTCGGTTATCCGTGCCATTGACCTTGGCGATGCGGGAAGGTCGTTCAATATATCCTACGGTAACGGGAATTTCGGAAATTTTCAGGATTATACCTATGACCATACCTACACGCCTATAGCCATCGAATCTGTCCAAATATGAAAAAGACAATTATCTATATGGTTTTAAGTCTCCTCGTGGGGGCTTTGACCGCTTGCACAGGCAAGCAGAGTGATAAGAGTGCGGAACGATACCACATCAATTTCTCTGAAACATCGCCCGTGCAGAAAGCGAACAAAAGTGTGCTGATTATCTCTGGCAGCCCCGCAAGGGCGGCAATACGGATTTGCTTTGCGACGCCTTCGCCCGTGGTGCGGAAGAGGTTGGCGGACGGGTGGAGAAAATCTTTCTCGCCGACTACCGTATCGACTATTTCTCCGAAGCGGACGAGCAGCGCGTGGGCAATCGCGCCAATGAAGCAGAAGACGATGTACCGATGCTGGTCGATAAGATGGTACGGGCAGATGTTATCGTGCTGGCAAGCCCGGTCTATTACATGAATATCACGGGACAACTCAAAACTTTTATCGACCGGACTTTCGGGCGTTACCGTGAATGAAGGACAAGGAGTTTTTCTATCTCACCGCTTGCGCCGACCCGGAAGAAAGCACGGCGGATTGGGCGGTCAACGGCTTTCGCGGTTTTGTTATGTGCCTGCCCAATCCTACGGAACGCGGCATGGTAAAAGCCATCGGTATGGGACGCAAAGGTGCTGTCAAGGGTAGCCGATATGAAGATGAAGCCTATAATCTCGGTAAACACATTTGATTATGAAACGGAATATATTTCTCTATGCAGTCTTGTCGCTGTTTACAGTTACCACAGCAACAGGATGTGACGAACGTTCGGACAACCCCATGCCCGATAATGCTATTCGCGTCGAAACAGCCGAAGTGACGGCAATAACCTCTGACAATGCAATTTCAGGAGGTCGTATTATCGGCGAAACGCAAGCGGTAAAGGAGTTCGGCATCTGTTGGGCGACAACCGACAATCCGACCGTTTCCGATAACCACAATTTAGGAGCCGGGGATGCAAGCTCATTTGACTGCGATGCAACAAGGCTTTCGGCAAATACGACCTATTTTGTCCGGGCTTATGCCACGACTTCCGCCGGAACGGTTTACGGTCAGTCCCGCCAATTTACAACGCTTGCCGGTTCGGATGACGATACGCCTCCTGCCGGTGGGGATGACGAGCAGAATCCGTTGGCTTCGACCATCTATCTGTGGCCGGAAGGCAATATGGCGAAGATTACGAACTACACAGGCTGTCAAGGCTCTTATCAAGACCCGCCATCGTTCCGCCCTTATATGAATTATTTCCCGGTTGCGGAAGGCACGACGGTAAAGGGTGCTGTTCTCGTATGCGCAGGCGGTGCGTTTCAGTTCCGCAGCGACCAGATGGAAGGTACTCCGGTCGCACAATGGTTTTCCCGTCACGGTTATCAGGCTTTTGTCGTAAACTATCGTGTACGCCCCTATACGATGGAGGAAGGAAGCCTCGACTTGGCTCGTGCTATCCGTTTTGTCCGCCGGCACGCTGCCGATTACGGGATAAATCCGAACGACATAGCCTCCGTGGGGTTCTCTGCCGGAGGTATTCTTTGTGGCGATGAAGCTCTCAATTTCGACGAATTGGTAAACGGTACGGCACTCACTTCCGACTATCGCCCCGATGCGCTTGACGAGGTATCTGCCAATGTCTGTACCATCGGCATGGTCTACGCCTTTTATGGCCGGTTGAGTGTTGCATCGACCGATGTAGAGAAGTTTCGTGCATCCAAGATTCCGCCTACGTTCTTTGCCTACGGTACACGCGACCCGTTCTATCGCCAATTCCAAGCATGTGCCAACGCCGTGCGTGAAGCGGGTGTCGAAGTAGAAGAACACGAATACGAAGGTATGCCGCACGGATTCGGATACACCCACGAAGAATGGATGATCAGTTTCGACCGCTGGATGACCGAAATAATGTCCAACAATTAAACAACAGAAGATATGAAAACAAAACTTATAGCCTTGCTTGCCGTCCTGCTATCCAGCGCGGGCGCAAATGCACAAAACGCTCCGGCAAATGAACAACCGGCAAAAAAAATTCTTATTGCCTACTTCAGTTGGGGAGGTAATACGCAACATGTCGCGGAACATATAGCCGCACTCACGGGTGGTACGCTTTTCCGTATCGAGCCGGAGAAGCCTTATCCCACCGAGTACACACCTTGCACCGAGGTTGCAAAGGCCGAAAAAGAAGCCGATGCCCGCCCCGCCATCAAAAAGAAAGTCGAAGATTGGGAGCAATATGATACGATATTCATTGGCTGTCCCGTATGGTGGTGGACAGCTCCGATGATTATCAACACCTTTACGGAGGGCTATGATTTCAAAGGTAAAACGGTAATACCGTTCTGTACTTACGCTTCGACTTATCGGGACGAAACCTTGGCACGGATTGTAGAGCTGACACCGGCTGCCGAACATCTGAAAGGATTCGGTGCAGTAAGCAAGAACACGAAAGGCATCGAGGGATGGTTGAAAGAAATTAAGATATTGAAATAATTGAAGACAGCAGAGTATGAAAAAGATATTTTATGCAATGGTCTTATTGTCTGTTACAGTCTGCTTTGTAGCTGCCTGTTCGAATGATGAGCCGAATAATGATGGCGGCAATACGGACATTGAGGAGGTTGTGCCGGGAACGAATCATAAGATTCTTGTCGCCTATTTTTCCGAGCCGCTTCCGGACGGGGTTGATGCCGTAACCTCGGCAAGCCGTGTCATTGTGGACGGTGATCTCTACGGCAGCGTTCAGTATGTGGCTACCGTAATTCGAGAAGCAACGGGTAGTGATATGGTACGCATACAGACGGCACAGCCTTATCCCGGCAACTTCGATGATTTGGCGGATCAGGCGGATAATGAACGCCAAAATGATATTCACCCTGCACTTGCTACGGAGATAGACAATTTCGATGATTATGATGTGGTCTTCGTGGGTTATCCGATCTGGTGGTATCAGATGCCGATGGCAATGTATTCTTTCTTCGACAAATTCGACTGCAACGGGAAAACGGTCATCCCTTTCTCCACGCATGGCGGAAGCGGATGGTCGGGAACTTTGGAGGACACCAGAGGATTAGTACCGAACGCCACGATGGTTGGCGGTTATAGTATTTCACGCAACAACACGGCGACTTCAAGAAGCGGTATATTGAACTGGTTGCGGGAAATCGGTATGACAGAATAATAATGTATAATAATAAATAGAAACATATGAAACATAGACTGTTGTTCTTATCCTGTCTGTCGGTGATATTGGTTGCACTGACTGGCTGCTCGAAAGATGAAGGCTCCGATACTCCATTATATCAGAATGATACAATCGAGTACGATGCAAATCGCAAAATCCTTATTACCTATTTCAGTTGGGGTGGCAATACGCAACATTTGGCAGAGGAGATTGCGAATATGACCGGCGGTACGCTGTTCCGTATCGAAACCGTCAATCCCTATCCTACGGATTACAACGAGTGTACGGAGGTAGCCCGTGAGGAACTGGATAACGGTGTTCGTCCTGAATTGAGCAGTACGGTGGATAATCTCGACGACTACGATGTGGTATTCGTAGGTTGCCCCGTCTGGTGGCATACTGCACCGATGGCCGTGTGGTCGTTTCTCGAAAGTTCGGAATATGATTTTTCGGACAAGATTATCGTCCCGTTCTGTACTTACGCATCGACTTATAGGGAGGAAACGCTTGCCAAAATCGTGGAGCTTACCCCCGGTTCCAGACATTTGCAGGGATTCGGAACGACCGGAAGAAATACAGGCGGAGTGGAGAGTTGGTTGCGAACGATTCATATCATACGATAACTCGTTGGCAATACTGTTAAAAACGGTAAAACTTGCAGTCGTTGTCGGTGTGATTGCAAGTTTATTTCGTATTTATGATTATTTTTGCATTTAAGGAACTAAAAGATATGGCATGGAATATCAGAAAGATATAATCGTTGCCGACAGGCTCGGCATTGTGAGTACAGATTCCGAAGAGGAGTATCTGGCTCATTTACTTTGTTTGAAAGGAACATGCCGTTACCGTTTCAACGAACGGGATTTCGAGTTACATGCCGGGGACTTGTCTATCGTCCGCAAGAGAAAAATGATAGAAAAAATACAACCATCGGATGACTTTCAGTGTAAAATAATCTATGCGAAGCCCGGTTTTATAGAACTGTGTACGCCACAAAGCAATTACGGGATGAAAGGCTCTTTGGCACTTTTTCTCAATCCCATCATGCACCTGACACCCGAACAACAAATTGTATGTCGACGCGATTTCGAGATATTAGAATTGAGAACCCGAGATACGGAACATCGCTTTTACCGTGAGGTGCTGATAAATGCCATGCAGACAGCCATTCTTGATTTTTTTCGATTTCCATGCACGTATTTATGGTGAGAGCGAAATCTCAACACAGAACGCTTCCATCATGAACCGTTTTCTGAAAATGTTGGAGGAGGGTGCATACCGAGAACATCGGGAAGTAACCTATTATGCCGATTGCTTGTGTGTCACATCGAAATATTTGTCGGAGGTTTCTAAAAAGTAAGCGGATATGCCGCCAACTACTGGATCAACCGTTATACGATACTCGACATTACCCGCTTGCTCCGCGATAAGTCCTTGACTTTCGTCCAGATTTCCGATATGTTCGGTTTTTCGTCGCCTGCCTATTTCAGCCGCTATGTGCAGCAAAATTTAGGTGTCAAACCATCGGATTATAGAGAATAGCTATTTTTCAATTCTTGCATAATCGGTAAAAACCGCAGTTTTTACCGATTTTTTTATCGTCGCTTTTCTGCATCCCCTCTACCTTTGCATATGTAACAACTAAAAATCAGAGCGATATGAAATCATTGATCATTTCAGGACTATTGCTTCTGACAATGACAGGAGCAAGGGCGCAAGAGCCTCGATACACAACCGAGAATCAGACTGTTGTCAATCTTACAGGTGGCAAAGCGCAAGGAGAAATACAGAAGGGAATATACATTTATAAAGGTATTCCTTATGCACACGCGACCCGATTCATGCCTCCCGAAGCTCCCGAATCGTGGGACGGCATACGGACTTTCACGGAGTATGGGCACGTCTGCCCACAAGCTCCCATGCCGGTCGAGAATGATTTTATCTCGAACCAGCGAATCGCTGTTGAGGGAGAGGATTGCCAAAATTTGAATGTATGGACTCCGGGAATAAATGACGGTAAAAAACGCCCGGTAATGGTTTGGTTGCACGGTGGAGGGTTTCAGACCGGTTCGGCAATCGAACAACGGGTATATGATGGAACAAATTTGAGCAGAAAAGGCGATGTGGTGGTCGTTTCCATCAATCATAGACTGAACGTACTTGGTTTCTTGGATTTATCTGCGTATGGAAACGAGTACAGATATTCCGGTAATGCAGGGACAATGGATATGGTCGCTGCATTGAAATGGATTCAGTCTAACATTGAGGCCTTCGGTGGAGATCCCGACAATATCACCTTGTTCGGGCAGTCGGGAGGCGGTGCGAAAATTATCGTCTTGATGACAACACCGGTTGCCAAAGGATTGTTTCACAAGGGAATTATCCAAAGCGGTGCAGTCGAAGCCTGCGGAATGACCAATGTTACAACGAAAATTGGAAGACGTGTTGCAGAATTGACCTTGAATAATCTTGGTATAAAGAACGATGAAATCAAGAAACTACAAACCGTACCTTACCGAGAATTGGAAACCGCAAGCAACAAGGCAATGGCACAGGCAGCGAAGGAGTACGGTAGCACGGATAGTTGGGGAATCCCGGACTATTATGGACGCCGATAGTGGATGGAGACTACCTGCCGTTCCAACCCGTAGTGGATTCCATTGCATCGCAGTCAAATGATATTCCGATTATGATTGGTACAGCCATGACGGAATGGACTACAATGGGAATGTTGGGACAGGCAAGTAAATACAAAAATGACAACAAGAATACTTGGTCGCAGGAAGAGGTAAATAGAAAGCTGAAGGAGCGATTCGGGAATCATTCGGAAACTATCGTGGACGCTTTCAAACAGGCATATCCGAAGCGTCCGGTTGCAGATGTACTCTATGTCGAAACAATGTTGCGTGCCCCGGCTCTTAAAACCGCACGTTTGAAAGCCGACCAACACGGCGCATCCGTCTATAATTATATGTTTGCGTGGGATACACCGCTCGAAGGAGGCTTTGCCATGTCCTATCATTGCTCCGAACTGCCGTTTGTATTTAACAATGTTGCCATGTCCAAGGCCTCTGCTGTTGGTGGGGAACAGGCGGAAATCCTTGCAGACCGCATGAGCCGTGCATGGATAAATTTCGCAAGATACGGCAATCAAACCATCGGGATATTCCTGATTGGCCGGTCTTCACACGCGAAAACGGTTATACGATGATTTTCGGAAACGAATGTCTGGTAAAAGAAGAACTATGACTATAAGTTGATGAAGCTTCTTGTACCTGAGTATGTCTTTTAGAATCTCACTTTGTAAAGAGAGTTATTGGGCTATAAGGAAGAATCGGTAAAATCGCAGTTTTTACCGATTTTTTGTATCGCCACTTTTTTACATCTCCTCTACCTTTGCATATGTAACAATTAAAAATCAGAGTGATATGAAATCATTGATCATTACGGTATTGATGTTCCTGACCTTGTCTGTCGGAACGAAAGCACAAGAGAATCAGAAAGTATTCACTGCCGAAGAACAGACGATAGTCGATTTATCCAACAATAAGTGGAATTGGATGGCAGAGAAGAATGTAGAGAAGCTGGCGGAGTTGTTTCATGAAAACTCGCAGTTTGTTCATATGGGCGGCTATTGGGGCAAGCAGGAGGAACTGAATACCATCCGTACAGGCGGCATCTGGTATAAGAAAGCCGAAATACATGATGTGCAGGTGAAGTTTGCGGCAGGAACGGCAACGGTTTACAGCCGGATTCATTTGAACTCTGTAGTCGGAGGCAATGCTGTACGTTTCCCTTTTATAGTAACGGAAGTCTATGTAATGGAAAACGGCAAATGGCAACTCTCCACACTTGCCTTTACAAGAACTTTAGGTGAATAATCAAATAAGAAAATAGACATGAAAATCAGTAATTTATTTTTTTTATGGCCATGTTGTGTGTTTCATCTGCAACGGTCTATGCGCAGACCGCTGAAACCTTCCGCCAACCTTATCCGCTTGGCGAGAAACTCTCTCGAATCCGAATTTTACAGGCGAGGTATGGCTTGCTCCATTGAGCGAACAGAAAGAGTTGAATGTTCCGATGGCAAATGTAACTTTCGAGCCGGGATGCCGCAACAGTTGGCACTCGCATAAAGCCGGTCAGTTGTTGATTGCCACCGCAGGCATCGGTTACTATCAGGAGAAAGGACAACCTGCCCGCCGGTTATATCCGGGCGACATTGTAGAGATCGCTCCCGACATAGTACATTGGCACGGAGCTGCACCGGACAGTTGGTTTGCCCACATAGCCATTACTACCAATCCGAAGACTAATGCGGCGGTATGGCTCGATCCGGTGAGTGATGAACAATATAGTAAAGCGACAAGCGAATCGGAAAACCATTATGCTGAAACGAACAAGGTGCTGACTGACCGTGAACAGGCTATCGTCGCAATTGCATCCTATACGGGAAAAGGAGATTTGGAACATCTGAAACCGGCACTCGCCGAGGCGTTGGAAGCCGGTATGACCATCAATGAAATAAACGAAGTATTGATTCACGCTTACGCCTATTGCGGATTCCCCCGTAGCTTACGGGCAATCCAGACTTTTATGCAGGTAGTGGATGAACGCAAAGCGAACGGAATGAACGATCCCGTTGGTCGGGAAGCATCTGCAATCAAGGATAGCAACAGTCGTTACGAACGTGGACGCGATGTGCTTGCCGAAATATCGGGTGTGCCGACTGATGCACCGAAAGCGGGATATGCAGTATTCGCTCCGACCATTGAACGATTCCTTAAAGAACATCTTTTCGCCGACCTTTTCGAGCGCGACCTGCTGACCTATCGGGAGCGTGAACTCGCTACGGTGTCCATTCTTGCCGGTGTGGGCGGCGTAGAACCTATGGCTGTCGGACACATGTCTATCTGCCTGCATCTCGGTATCACTGCTGAACAGCTCTCGGCATTGTTGAACATCGTGGAGATGAATCTCGGTAAAACTTATTCGGGACCGCTTCGCGGAGTGTTGAACCAACTAACAAAAAAACAATGAAAAAAACAATTTTATCGGTATTGTTGCTGTCTGTTACAGCAATAGCCGGAGCACAGACTATAACGATTGCCAAACAAGGGCATTTTTTCGGTAGGCGGACAAACTATCCAGCGACCGGGAGCATACGACAACAGTAAATTCGTCGGCTGGGCGGAGCAGGAAGAAACCGGTCAAAGCTATCGTGTCGACCATGCCTTCGTGGATTTTCAAATACCAGTCGATAGTAAGAAACTTCCTCTCGTATATGTGCATGGTTACGGAGGTTCTGGTCTGTGCTGGCAGATGACGCCCGACGGTAGGGATGGGTTTGCCACGCTGATGTTGCGTCATGGCTGGAGCAGCTATGTGGTGGATCTTCCGGGCAGAGGACGCGCCGGACGCACGTCCGCAACGACTACGGTAAAGCCCGTGGCCGACGAGATGTTTTGGTTCGATATATGGCGCATCGGTATTTGGCCGAACTACAACGAGGGCGTGCAATTCCCGAAAGATTCCGTATCGCTTTCGCAATTCTTCCGTGAAATGACTCCTGACATCAGCGACCACAAACAGGATGTTCCTGCACTTGGTGCACTGGCAAAGCGTATCGGTAATCATGTACTTGTCACCCATTCGGCAGGCGGCTTCCCCGGTTGGATGTCTGCCATTCAAAATTCAGAGGTCAAGGGTGTCGTATCCTATGAGCCAGGCGGGTTTGTATTCCCCGAAGGAGAAGTGCCTGATCGTATCGACGGCTTGACAGGAGGCGTAGTCGGAATACCTGTTCCGATGGAACAATTCAAACGGCTCACGGAAATCCCTATTATTCTTTATTTCGGAGATTATATACCGGAAACGCCTTCCAAAAATCTGGGAGACGAGAATTGGCGTGTACGTCTTCAGATGGCTCGAAAATTTGTAGAGTCAATAAATCGGCATGGAGGTAATGCTACATTGGTAGAACTACCTAAAATTGGCATCTATGGTAATACACACTTTCTGATGCAGGATTTGAATAATATCGAATTAGTGGAATTGCTAAATCAGTGGTTAATCAAACAATATCTTTAAACAAAATAGCACGGATAATAGACAGGATAGTAGCAACTATTGATCAAATAGTTGCCTACAGACACAAGGTATAAGTGCAAAGATTATCTTTGTTATCATGTTATAACTGATGAAAATAAAACTAATACGAACAAATGATTCGTTTTCGTTACTCCGGATGAAAATTATTGCAGGATATGGTTTGTTGCTCGCCATATTGGGTATTGTTGTTTTTTCTGTATGGCTGGGACATCGGAAAATGGAGACACTGAACAGTTGCGAACGACTTATCAAGCAGAGAAGGAAGGTGATGAACCAGACTTTTGAAAAATTGCTCGACTTTTCTTTCTCTGATGATATTCTGCTGCTGAGGGACAATGACAAACTTGATGAATACCGAATGAAGCGTGAAGTGGCAACCGATGCCTTGAACGAACTGAAACAGTATTACCGGACTGACGGCGTGCAACATACACGGATGGACAGAGTTTCTTCACTGCTGCTGGAAAAGGAAAAACTGTTGAACCT
>VOFG01000204.1_pt1 | contig 32000 bp, 33 predicted proteins | sample 5384171 | NCBI WGS metagenome assembly VOFG01 (sample SAMN12384726, study PRJNA508395) | human gut metagenome | isolation source: healthy gut F | host: Homo sapiens
CAGTACCGGCAAGCAGCTCGGTGACGATTATTGCTTTGCCGAGGAACTGGCGAACGCGCCTGGCGTTGAGGTCAAAGCGCCGGATGATATCCTGCTTATTACCCCAAGCGGAAGGATGTCGGTTGGCCTTTTGGGCAAAGGCGGCATGGTTTCATACATACCAAATCAAAGGGGGAGAAGGAAATGAATAAGCGTCTCTTCGGCTTTTTTAAGGGACTGCCCTATGAAGGGTATTGCACCGAAAATTTCGATGATTATCGAAAACTGAAAAACAGCATTCCCAAGTCGGCGGTTATCTCCACATTGAATCTCTAGAAGAAGGTCTTACGACGCTTCCGTCATATGATCTCTTTACAGGTGAGAAACTCCATGCCGGTGTTTTTTGGGATGGCGATTTTGTTTTCCCTTACGAATTCCTGCACTACTACAAGAACTATGACATCGGCATCCCTTATGAATACGAGGAGTATTTAAAGGGCATCGGCGTAGGGCAATAGAAAACAAAAGAAAAGCACTGTGCAAAAGCTACGGGCTGATAACGAAGTATAAAAGAGCTTAGTTATCGGGCGTAGCAATGGCAGAGGAAAATCACCGAGATTAGTCTATCACAGACTTTTCTCGGTGATTTTCTTATATCCGTACATTCGATTTACGCTAAGGAACCTCTGAATAAATCGGCTGCGGCGGTCAGTGGCTCTTTGCCCCGACTGATCGGTTTGAAAATCTTGAAATACGTAAAGGATTCCTGCGATTTCCAAACCTCAACTTGGAACAAAATCCCTCGCTGACTACTCTTGCGATTTATTCAGAGGTTCCCTAAAATTTTTCGGCGCTGACGCAAGAGATGACTTGAAATCCATCGTAAAAATGCGTACAATAAAGCTGGGCAACGGCTTTGCTTGCTTCCCCGGATGGCGATGTCTTGGGCGAATATGTGTGAAGGTGAGGCCGCTGAAAACATATTTCGATGTGGCAATGCACGGCGCACAGGATTCTGTCGACTTTGGCACGGCGGAGACGAATATGTCACCGCGCTTGCTTGCTTCCGTTATCCGGCACAGCGACGGCTGGAACGGGCAGAAAATCCGGCTGCTATCGTGCAGCACCGGGAAGCAATCCGGCGATGCTTATTGCTTTGCGGAGGAGCTGGCAAACGCGCTCGGCGTTGAGGCCAAAGCGCCGAATGACTTGCTCTATATAAGCCCAAACGGATATATAAAGGTTGGGGAAAAAGGGGCAAGGTGCTATGTTGCAGTTTTGCCCGAATCAACGCGGGAGGAGGAAATAACCAATGGAATTTGGATTTTTTAAAGGGTTGCCGCACACGGATAGCAATGAAGATTTCGCAAAGTACAGAGAATATAAGAACTCCATCCCCAAAGCGGATGTTATTGCTCACATTGAATCTCTCGACGCTTGGCTGACTTCTGAACCGTCAATCGAGATCTTCACAAAGGAGAAAATCCGCGCAGGCTTTTTATGAAGATGCTGATTTCATTTTCCCTTACGAATTTCTGCACTACTACAAGAACTACGATATCGGCATCCCTTATGAATACGAGGCGTATTTAAAGGGCATCGGCGTAGGGCAATAGAAAACAAGAAAAAGCACTGTGCAAAACGCATAGTGCTTTTTCTATGTGCAAAACGAGGTGCAATGATGAGCTTTGAGATAATCGACCACAGCGCGGAGGTTTCCGCCGAAATCAAGGCGGCGCTGCTGCGTGGGCTGGAAAAGGTCGGGCTGGTGGCCTTGTTAACGCGTTCAAGCTCCTTACTGCGGGAAATTGGAGCGGTGTCGGAATGCGCCGACCTATGCGGCCTTGGCCGTGGTCCTCATCAAGGCCGGGCGCGAGCAGCGCACCGCAGAAAAAACAGAAATCCTCCGTTGCGATTTCACGTCCTATGCGGTATAATAAAGCAAGGGAACCTCTGAATCAATCGGCTGCAGCGGTCAGCGGGCCTTTTGCCTTGAAATACGCAAAATATTCCTGCAATTTTCAAATCTCAACTTGGAGCAAAATCGACCGCTCTTGCAATGGAATCAGAGCTTCCCAAGAAGGGCAAAAGCCCTCTGAAAACCGAGAGGAGAATGAGACCATGTGGACGAGAGCGCGCTTGAAGGAAAGCGCAAAGGATGCGTTCTATCGCAATTACTGGAAAAGTGTTTTGGTCGGATTGCTGATGCTGCTGTTTGGAGGCGGTACCTATCTGAACGTCGGGCTCAGGATCGATTGGGACGAGATCAACCTGTTCGGCTATAACTTTGCCGCTGCAACGATCCTCTATATGCTGCTCCATGTGCTGCTGATCGGCAGTCTGCTCTCGCTGGCTTATACCGCCTTTCTGCGCTACCCGCTGACGGTCGGCTTCAGCCGCTTTTTCTTCCGCAACTCCGAGCAGCCTGCTTCGTTCGGCGAGATCGGCTATTCCTTCGACGGCGGCCGCTATATGAAGACCGTGGGCGCGATGATGCTCCGGGGCGTTGTTCGTCTGGCTGTTCTCGCTCCTGTTTGTGATCCCCGGCATCATTAAGATGTACGATTATTATTTAGTAGAGTACATTCTCGCCGACGACCCCACGATGAGCCCCATGGACGCCCTGCGCAAGAGCAAGGAGATGATGCGCGGCTACCGCTGGGACACCTTCGTGCTGAATCTGTCCTTCCTGCCGTGGTATCTGCTCGGCGGACTGACGCGGCGTTCTGAATGTCTTCTACATCACGCCCTATGTTGCGCAGACCAATGCGGAGCTTTACCGCGCGCTCAAGGGCAGACGCTATACCTGCGAAATGCTCTGATCTTAAACGAAAGCCCCTGCTTCCGTTCGGAAGCGGGGGCTTTTCGATGCGATCAGACGTCCCCTGACAAAGCAGCCGTTCTGCTCGGTGAAGCCCATGGAGCGCAGGTAAGCGCACATGTGCCTCACATTCGCTGTTTGTGGTCGCGACGAGATGGTGGAAGCCCATCTGCGCGAGCTTGGGGTAGAGAAAGCGGCCGAGGCGACAGTCGCGGTATTCGGCGGTGGCGTAATCCAGATCGATGCGGAGCGTGCCGCCGCCCAGATCCTTGCCGAGGAGCAGCCCGGCGGCGGTCATGTTGCAGTAGGTCAGGATGGCCAGATCGGCGTCTTTATGATCCGCATTGTAGCCGCCGAAGCATTTTTGAATGTCACGGCCGTTGAAGAGCAGAAAATCCTGCAAAAAATCGTTGCGGATGTCGATGGTGTGCGCGGTGAAGAGATCCTTCTGGCGCTTCATCCGCACGAGGTAGTAAATGTTGGCGCAGACGACGCCGAAATTCAGAACGCCCGTCGGGATCGAGCCGATCATGAAGCCGTAGAGCGAGAACAGCGCCGAGCCGACGGTACTCGTGATGCGCAGCTTCACGACCGAGGGCATGACCAAGGACAAAAAGACGATGACGGACGCGGCATAGCCAATGTAGTTCCAGATATCAATGCCGCCGAAGCGCTCGGCGAGGATTGCAAGAGGCATGGGACGGTTCTCCTTTGTGTTCGGTTTTTACGGGATCAGTCCGTAAACACCACGGGCAGCTCGTTGCGGTGCAGCGGGTTGAGCTGCATCACGACGGGGTCGCCGGGCGCGCAGGGCAGGCCGGTCACGTCGGCCGCGCAGTGCAGCATTCCGATTGCGCCGACGATGGGGCAGGGGGCGCCGTTGATCTCGACCGTGAGGCGGCGCGGACGCAGCATGTCCTTCAGACCGGAGAGGGCGGCGCGCAGGCCGTCGCAACGGCGGGAACGGTCCGGCTGACAGCTCACGTTGAAGCCATGAAACCAGCCGACGGGAGGATGGCAAGCGTCGTCTGACGCTTGGCCGTCCAGAGAGCGCTGTAGCCGGTGGAATGTCCGGCCGGGACGGTGTGCAGCGCGTCGACGCGCGTCTGCACATAGCCAACCGGCTGAAGCTCCGTCGGGAAGGGCATCCGTCCGAGCAGCGCCGAGCCGAGGCGGACGCCGTCGAGCTTCATGCGGTCGAAGCGCAGGAAAGCGGCGGAGTTGCAGCAGTGCACCGTCCCGACATCCTTCCCGGCTGCGCGCAGCCGCGCGACCGCCGCACAGAAGGCGTCGAATTCGCGGTTCGTGAGCGCTGCGTCGCCGAAAGCACAGTTAAAATGTGTATAAATTCCGCAAATATGAAGAGCATCGCGCGCGAACAGCGGCAGGATCGCCTCCGTCTCGTCCGGGAAGAAGCCATAGCGCCCCATGCCCGTGTCGATCTTGAGATGCACGCGCGCCGGATGACCGCACGCCCGCGCGGCCGCCTCTGCGGCGTCTGCGGCGGCAGAACTGCCGCCCGTCAGAAGCACACCGTGCTCGAGCAGCGCGCGCAGCTCGTCCGGATCGACCGTTTCGCGCAGCATCAGAATTTCGCGCGCCGCGCCCGGAAGCGCCGCGAGCTTTGCCGCGTCGGCCGGCTCGGTCACGCAGAAGCGCGTGATCCCCTCGGCCAGTAAAAACTCTGCCAGCGCCTGCGTCCCGAGACCGTAGCCGTTGCCCTTGACCACGGCTTCCAGATCGGCGTTCCGTCCGCGCGCTGCCGCAGGAACCTGCAAATTGTGCCGCAGTCGGCTGCGGCTGACCATGTAGCCCGTCATGCCGCGCGCCTCACTTGCCGCGATTCTTCAGCATGTAGAGCTTCGCCGCGAGGGTCTTATAGGCCAGGCTGCCCTTCTCGGCGATGAGATAGGCCAGCTTGCTCTGCACATAGTCGAACTCGCCGACGAACTCGGTGAACTCGCCGCCGAAGCCCTGCTTGAAGCGGAAGAGACCGTAGTGCGGGTTGTCCTCGGAGACGTCGCCGGAGACGCCGCGGAAGTCGTAGACGCGGCTGTTCGTCTCGATCGCCCACTGGATCATGCGCCATTGCAGCAGATAGTTCGGCATCAGGTTGCGGTGCTCGTTGGAGCTTGCGCCGTAGAGATACCAGACCTTGTCGCCGTAATGCACGGCCAGCGTCCCGGCGATCGGTTTGCCCTCGTAAAAGGCCATATACAGACGCGCGTGCTCGCCGAGGTTATCCAACATGGCCGAGAAATATTCGGGCGGGCGCGTGGCGAAATTGTCGCGGACGCCGGTCTCGACCATGATGCGCGCAAAATCGGGCACCATTTCCTTGCCGCAGATGCGCACCTCGACGCCCTTGCGCGTGGCAAGGCGGATGTTATAACGCCATTTCTGATGGAAGGATGCCAGCATGGCCTCCTCGTCGCGGCCGTTCAGATAGAGCCGGAAGACGTAGCGCGGCTGGATGGCCTCAAAATTCTTGCCGGTGTTGCGGCAGACAAAGCCCTCCTGCTCGAGCATCGAGACGAACTCCGTGTTGGAGGAGGGGACGTCCGGGTCGATCTTGATGACATAGGCGCGCTCTGCCTGCGCGATGCGCTTGGCGGCCTCCATCAGCTCGTGAAAGGTCTTGCGGTCGTCAAGGTCGCAGACCGGGCCGCGGCAGGCATAGAGCATGTTGCGCCGGACGATCGGCATCCTGCGGATCAAAAACGCGATGCTGCCGCAGATCGCGCCCTGCCCGTCGCGGCAGATTACGGCCTTCCAGCGCCACGCGGGCTTTTGCTTTGCCCAGAGGCTGCTCTGCGAGAAGTGCCCCTTCGGGTGGCTCTGCACAAAGGCCTCATAAGCGTCGAGATTGGTGTGGTTTACGAATTCTGTCATGTCGTTTCTTCTTCCTCATTGGATTCTTCAGAATTGGGCTGCCCGGCAACGGGCTGCGGCTCGGCGGGCGCGCTCGCGTCCGGGAAGAGCAGCATCACGGCGTTCGTCAGCAGGATCAGCAGCAGGGAGACCGTGACAAGGGGCGTGGCCGCCTCGCCGCCGTTCAGTGCGTCGGCAAGGCTGAAGCCGTTGAACACAATGCCGCAGAGCGCCCAGAACAGCGTGATGCGGCGGCGTCCCTTGTCGAAGCAGAAGCCGCCGAGCTGCAAAAATGTCAGCATCGTGCAGATCGCCGCCAGCAGCTGATAGCAATAATCGTGGATCGAGGGGTCGGTGTTCCAGGCCTGAAAGCAGGAGACCAGCCGCACGATGGGATAGAGACAGGCAAGCATATAGAGCGCCGGAGAGGGCTTTTTTCTGCGAGAGGCAGAAGAACCCGGCCACGGCGAAGCAGACGCCGCTCAGAATGCCCAGCGGCGCGACGAGCGCCGAGAGCGTGTTTGCCAGCGCGGGCGACTGCGTGAAGGCCTCAACAGGCTCCGCGCGCTGCTGCAAAAGCATGACGTTCCCGACGGCCAGCAGCACCGCCGCGATCATCAGCGGGAGCTGAAGAGCCGGACTGCTGCGGAAAAAGCTGCGCCAGCAGCGGCGCTTTTCCAGCGGGAAGAGCAGCGCGGCGGCTGCTAAGGCAAAGACGGCCGCGACGATCGTCAGAACGATGTGCAGACGGCTGCCGGCTGCGAGACTGCCGTCGGCCAGAAGCTCCGTCGCGAGCTGCGCACGGCGCACGAAAAATCCGCCGACTGCGGCGGCCAGAGACAGCGCCAGAAGCACGGCAGACGGGATCGAGGATTTTCTCATGTCGATCACTCCAAAAATACAGAATGAAATTAAGGGAAGCTCTGATTCAATCGCAAGAGTGGTCAGCGAGGGATTCTGTTCCAAACCGATCAGTTGGGGCAGAAGACCCGCTGAGCGCCGCAGCCGATTGATTCAGAGATTCCTAAGGTGCAGCAGCCATTATATCATAGTATCCGGCAAAATAACAGAGGGGAGCGGCGGTTTTTTCAAAAAATTGAAAAGATTTTTTCGGAAAGGCTGAAAACGGCGAGAAAAGCCGCAAAAAATGCTTGCATTTCCGGAATTTGAATGCTATAATATAGACAATCTGAAAGTAGTACTACTAAAGAGACGGGTTCCCCCGTCTCTTTCTTCTTGAACAAACGGCTTCGCCCGAGGCCGCAGAAGGAGGAAGCAATTTGAAGATCACGGAACAGGTTTGGCAGTTTGCCGAGCCGCTGGTGAAGGAGCAGGGCTGCGAGCTTTGGGACGTCGAATACGTCCGCGAGGGCGGCGAATGGTTCCTGCGCCTGTACATCGACAAGGACGGCGGCGTGGACATCGACGACTGCGAGGCGGTCTCGCGCGCGGTCGATCCGGTGCTCGACGAAAAGGATCCCATCCCGGAGAGCTACCGCTTTGAGGTCTGCTCGGCGGGGCTGGAGCGCCCGCTCAAGCGGCCGTCCGATTTTGAGCGCTATATGGGCGCGGCGGTGCTGGTGAAGCTCTATAAGCCGCGCGACGGGCGCAAGGAATTCTCCGGCACGCTGACCGGCTATGCAGACGGCAAGGTGACCGTCACGGTCGACGGCAGAGAGCTGACATTTGAAAAATCCGAGGTCGCGCTTGTGCGGCTTCGCGTAGGAGTTTTAGGAGGACAACATGAACACAGAGATTTTGCGGCGCTGCGCCAGCTCGAAAAGGAGCGCGGCATTCCCGTGGATTATATGGTCGAGCGCATCACGCAGGCGCTCGTCGCCGCCTATAAAAAGGACAAGGACGGCTACACCGACAATGTTTTCGTCGAGCTGAACGAGGATCACCTGACCATGTTTGCGCAGAAGGAGGTCGTCGACGACGTCATCAGCCCCGCGACGGAGATCACGCTCGACGCCGCGCGCAGGATCGACAGCAAGGCGCAGCTCGGCGATCTGGTCAACGTTGAGATCCAGACCAAGGCCTTCGGCCGCATCGCGGCGCAGACGGCCAAGCAGGTCATCATTCAGGGCATCCGCGAGGCCGAGCGCGGCATGGTGTTCGACAGCTTCTCCTCCAAGGAGCACGAGATCCTCACCGGTACGGTGCTGCGCATCGACAATTCCGGCGACATGACCGTCCGTATCGGGCAGGGCAGCGACCGCACCGACGCGCTGCTGGCCGTCGGCGAGCAGGTTCGCACGGAGCACTTCACCGAGGGCGACCTGATCCGCGTCTATGTCGTGGAGGTGCGCCGCAGCAGCCGCGGCCCGCAGGTGCTCGTCTCGCGCACGCATCCGGCGCTGGTCAAGCGTCTGTTCGAGCGCGAGGTGCCCGAGATCGAATCCGGCGCGGTCGAGATCCGCTCCATTTCGCGTGAGCCCGGCTCACGCACGAAGCTGGCCGTCTGTGCCACCGAGCCGAACATCGACCCGGTCGGCGCGTGTGTCGGCCCGCGCGGCGCGCGTGTCAACGCCATCGTCGAGGAGCTGCAGGGCGAAAAGATCGACATCGTCGTCTGGTCGGACGACATCGCCCGGTTCGTCGCCTCCGCGCTGTCCCCGGCGGACGTGATCTCCGTCACGCCGCTGCCCGGCCAGAAGGCATGCCGCGTGATCGTTCCGGACGATCAGCTCTCGCTTGCCATCGGTAAGGAAGGGCAGAACGCCCGCCTCGCGGCGCGTCTGACCGGCTGCAAGATCGACATCAAGCCTGCCTCTCAGGCCGAGAGCGCCGGGGAAGCGGAGCAGCCGGCCGAGGAGGAGACCTGCTCCGAGACGGTCGAGGAAGCCCCGGAGGCTTGAACATAACAGCTTGAGCTCATCGCGCTCATAGGAAACGGAGGAATCGTCGTGACAAAAAAGATCCCTGTGCGCCAGTGTCTCGGCTGCCGGGAGCATAAGCCGAAAAAAGAGCTCCTGCGCGTCGTGCGCAGCCCGGAAGGAGCGGTCGCGCTCGATCTGCGCGGCAAGGCCAACGGCCGCGGCGCGTATATCTGCCGCAGCGCCGACTGCCTGAAGCGGGCGGTGAAATCCAACGCGCTTGCGCGCGCATTGGAGACCGAGATTCCGCCGGAGGTTCTGGAGAGCCTGCTGAAGGAAATGGAGGAAGCCGATGGAACGGAATAAGAGCCTTGGCCTGCTGGCCATTTCCCGCAAGGGGCGCAATCTGGTCTGCGGGGAGGAGCCGGTCGGCTCGGCCGCACGGGCGAACCGCGCGCGTCTGGTGCTGCTGGCCTCCGATGCCGGTGGGCACACCGTGCGGCGCGCGCAGAGCTTCGTCGCCGGGACGGCGCAGCCCATTCTGACCCTGCCCTACGGCAAGGACGAGCTGGGCGAGGCGCTGGGCGTCAGCTCCTGCGCAATCGCGGCCATCGTGGACGTCCGTCTGGCGCAGGCCTTCGTCAAAACGCTCGGTGAGCCGGAAAAATATGCGTCGCTTCTGCAGGAGCTGGACGTCCGCGTCCAACGCGTTGAAAAACGCCGTGCGGAGGAAAAGGCGCATCGCAATAACGTTCGACATGGCAGAAAGTAAGAGGAGGTGGCTTTATGAGTTTTGTGAAATATCGAGTGAAAGAGGTCGCCGCGGATTTCGGTATGGCGCCGAAGGACATCGCGGAGATCGTTGGAATTTATTTTGAAAAGCCGAAAAGCAATTCGCAGGTGCTGACCGACGAGCAGCTCAATGCGGTTTTTGACCACATTACGCAGCATCACCAGATCGGTTCGATCGCGGAGGTCTTTGCCGTCGCGCCCGCGCCCAAGAAGGCCGAGCCGAAGCCTGCGGAAAAGGCCGAGAAGGCGCCCGCCCCGGCGGCGGAAAAGCCTGCGAAGCCCGAGAAGCCGAAGGAGCCGGAGCGCAAGCGCGAGCGCCGCGTGGTCGACACGAAGGCCGTGACGGTCAACGCCGACCGCTTTGACGACCGTGTGGACAGCCTGGTCTCTGAGCGTGTGCAGAACTATTCTGGCGGCAAGCAAAAGATCGGCAGCAAGAACCGCAAGAAGGACAACAAGCGCGGTCAGACCGGCAACAAGCGCCGCAACGAGGAACAGGAGAAGATGCGCCGCCTCCAGCTTGAGATCATCAAGAAAACGCCGCTGACGGTCAAGATCCCGGATGAGATCACGGTCGGCGAGCTTGCCTCGCGCATGAAGAAGACCGCAACCGAGCTGATCAAGGTGCTCATCAAGAACGGCGTGATGGCCAGCATCAACCAGACCATCGATTTTGATACCGCCGAGTTCGTTGCCACCGAGCTGGGCTGCAAGGTCGAAAAGGAGGTCGTCGTGACGATCGAGGATCGTCTGATCGACGATCACGAGGACTCTGCCGACGAGCTTCAGCCGCGCAGCCCGGTCGTGGTCGTGATGGGTCACGTTGACCACGGCAAGACGAGCCTGCTCGATGCCGTCAGAAAGACGAACGTCGTCTCCGGCGAGGCAGGCGGCATCACGCAGCACATCGGCGCTTACACCGTTGAGATCAACGGCAGCCCGATCACCTTCCTGGATACGCCGGGACACGCCGCGTTCACCTCGATGCGCGCGCGCGGCGCAATGTGCACGGATATTGCGATTCTGGTTGTCGCCGCCGACGACGGCATCATGCCGCAGACCGTCGAGGCGATCAACCACGCCAAGGCCGCGAACATCCCAATCATCGTCGCGGTCAATAAAATGGATAAGCCGGGCGCAAATCCCGACCGCGTCCTGACGCAGCTCACCGAGCATGACCTTGTCCCGGCCGAATGGGGGGGCGGCGACACCGAGGTCGTGCGCATCTCCGCCAAGACCGGCGCGGGCATCGACGAGCTGCTCGAAACGGTCATCATGACGGCGGAGCTGGCCGAGCTGAAGGCCAATCCGAACCGCGCCGGCAAGGGCATTGTCATCGAGGCACGGCTGGACAAGAACCGCGGCCCGATCGCGACCCTGCTGGTTCAGAACGGCACGCTGCATAAGGGCGACCTCATCATCGCCGGTACGTCTGTCGGCCGCGTCCGCGTTATGACGGACGACAAGGGCCGCACGATCACGAGTGCCGGCCCGTCCGTCCCGGTGGAGATCACGGGTCTTGCCGAGACGCCCGCCCCCGGCGACGAGTTCAACGCCGTCAGCGACGAGCGCATGGCGCGTCAGCTCGTCGAGCAGCGCAAGCAGGCCGAGAAGGACGCTGCCGCGAAGCTCACAAGCAAGGTCACGCTCGACAACCTCTTTGCCAAGATGCAGGAGGGCGAGATGAAGGAGCTGAACCTGATCGTCAAGGCCGACGTGCAGGGCTCTGCCGAGGCCGTCAAGGCCAGCCTGGAGAAGCTCTCGAACGACGAGGTGCGCGTCCGCGTGATCCACGCCGGTGTCGGCGCGATCAACGAATCCGACATTCTGCTTGCCTCCACGTCCAACGCGATTGTCGTCGGCTTCAACGTCCGTCCGGACGCCGCAGCCGCCGCTTCTGCGCAGCGCTCGAACGTTGATTTGCGGATGTACCGCGTGATCTATGACGCCATCGACGAGATCGAGGCGGCCATGAAGGGTATGCTTGCGCCGAAGTTCCGCGAGGTCGTGATCGGCCACGCCGAGGTGCGCCAGACCTATAAGGTCTCGGCGATCGGCACGATCGCCGGCTGCTATGTCAAGGATGGCAAGATCACCCGCGACGGTCAGGTGCGTGTCCTGCGCGACAACATCGTCATCTACGAGGGCAACATCGGCTCGCTGCAGCGCTTCAAGGACTCCGTCAAGGAGGTCGCACAGAATTACGAATGCGGCATGTCCATCGAGAAGTTCAACGACATCAAAGAGGGCGACATCTTTGAATGCTTCGTCATGGAGGAGATTCCCGCTGATTTTCCGGCAGGACGCGGCAAATGTCGCGTCCTGCCTGCTTTTATGACAGAAGGACGCCCGGCTGAGGCCGGACGTCCGCCCACGGTTTATCGAAATAGGAGGAAACATTATGGCATCCAACCGAATCGGCCGGATCAACGAAGAGATCCAGCGCGAGCTTGCGGAGCTTCTGCGTGAGCTGAAGGATCCGCGCGTGCATAAGACGATGCTGTCGATCACGCATGTGGAGACGACCCCGGATCTGCGCTATGCAAAGGTCTATGTGTCGCTGCTCGACAAGGAATATACCAAGGAGACGCTGGCCGGGCTGAAGTCCTCGGCGGGCTATCTGCGCCGCGAGCTGGGGCGCACGCTTCAGCTGCGCTATACGCCGGAGCTGCAATGGCAGGCCGACGATTCCATCGTGCAGGGCGCGCACATTCTTGACATCCTGTCCAAGCTGGACATCCCGGAGGACGAGCATGAAGACGCTGAGCATTCCTGAGGTCGCGGCGTTTCTGCTGCAAGGGGATCGGTATGTGATCCTGACGCACCGCCGCCCCGACGGCGACACGATCGGCTGCGCGGCAGCGCTGTGCGGCGGTCTGCGCCAGCTCGGCAAGCAGGCGGCAATTTTGGAAAACCCGCAGTTTACCGACAAATTCCGTCCCTATCTGGACGGCCTGACCGTCGCGGAGCTGCCCGAGAACGCCTGCCTCATCGCGGTGGACATCGCCTCGAGCCAGCTCCTGCCGTATAACGCCGTGAATGACGCCGACCGCATCGAGATGCTGATCGACCACCACGGCCGCAACGACGGTTACGCCAAGCGCGGCTTTGTTGACCCCGAGACCGCCGCCTGCGGCGAGCTGATCCTCAAAGCTCCTGCTGGAGCTGAAGGTTACGGTCACGCCGCGTATTGCCGAGGCGCTCTATGTCGCGATTTCGACGGACACCGGCTGCTTCCGCTAGCAGCAACACGACCGCCGACACCCCGCGCGGCGGCCTATTGCCGCGACTGCGGCGCGGATACCTTTGCGGTCAATCAGGTCATGTTCCTGACGCGGCGCATGGCGCGTCTGCGCCTGGACGCTTATCTGACCGAGACGACGCAGCTTTATGCCGGCGGCCTCGTCGCGATCAGCGCCATTCCGAATGACGTCCGGGAGCGCTTGCAGCTCACCGAGGACGATATCGACGATATTTCCGGCTTCGGCCGCGAGATCGAGGGCGTCGGCATTGCCGCGATGCTCAAGCAGGAGGGTGACATCGGTAAGATCTCCGTGCGCACCTCACCGGACTATGACGCCTCGGCGATCTGCGCCCTGCTCGGCGGCGGCGGCCACCGCGCGGCGGCCGGAGCGACCGTTCCGGGCGGCATTGAGGGCGCGCGCAGGGCGGTTATGGACGCCATTGCCCGGATCGGAGTTGCGCTCTGATGGCAAGCGGCATCCTGATCGTCGACAAGCCCGCGGGTTGGACGTCGCAGGACGTGGTCAGCAAGCTGCGCGGCGTCTTTCATGAGCGCCGCGTCGGCCACGGCGGCACGCTCGATCCGATGGCGACCGGCGTTCTGCCGGTATTCCTCGGCCGCGCGACCCGTGCGGTCGAATTTTTTGAGCACGCGGAAAAAACCTACCGCGCGACCCTGCGCCTCGGCATGACCACCGACACGCAGGACACGACCGGAACGGTGCTGCAAACCGCGCCCGTCACGGCCGGCCGCGCGGAGCTGGAGGCTGTTATTCAGCGCTTCACGGGAGAGCTTGAGCAGCTCCCGCCGATGTATTCGGCGATCAAGATCAACGGGAAAAAGCTCTACGAGATCGCCCGGAAGGGCGGAGAGGTGGAGCGAAAGCCACGAAAAATCACCGTTTTTGAGCTGAGCTTGGAACGATTCGACGGCGATACCGCCGAGCTGCTCGTCCATTGCTCCAAGGGCACCTATGTCCGCACGCTCTGCCACGATATCGGCGCGGCGCTCGGCTGCGGCGGCTGCATGGCCGCGCTGCGGCGCGTGCAGGCCGGGGCGTTCTCGCTGGAGCAGGCGGTCACGCTCGAGCAGATTCTCTCTGCGCCCGATCCGGCCGCGCTGCTGCTCCCGACGGACACGCTGTTTGCGGCGCTTCCGGCAAAAACGCTCAACGCCGCGCAGGCGCGCAAATGCCGCAACGGCGCGGATTTTCGGGCCGAATGGCCGGACGGGCGCTGCCGCCTGTACGGCGCAGACGGCGAATTTTTGGCGCTGGCGTCGTGCGAACAGGGTGTCGTGCGGACGGTCAAAGCTTTTTCGCCGTATGACCGGCTTCAGGAAAGGAAGATCAAGATGAAACGCGTGATCGCGCTTGGCTTTTTTGACGGTGTCCACCTCGGCCACGGGGCGCTGCTGCGCCGCACGCGCGAGCTGGCTGACCGCCTCGGCTGCCCGGCCGCTGCGCTGACGTTGGACACACACCCGGACAACCTGCTGCGCGGGACGCCGACGCGCCTGCTCAACACGCCCGTTGAGCGACGGGAGCTGATGCAGACGCTCTATGGCATCGATGAGGTGCTTGCACTGCACTTTGACGCGGCGACGATGCGCCAGCCGTGGCAGGAATTTGTTGAACGGACGCTGATCGGGGCATATTCCGCCGTCCATCTCGTCTGCGGGGCGGATTACCGCTGCGGAAGCGGCGGCGCGGGAACGGCGGAGCTGCTGCAAGCGTTTTGCGCCGCGCGCGGCGTCGGCTGCGACGTGATCCCACAGCTCTCTATGGACGGAGCGGCCGTCTCGTCTTCGCGCATTCGCGGCCTGATCGCCTCCGGGGAAATGGCCGAGGCGGTGCGTCTGCTGGGGCATCCGCATTTGCTCAGCGGTACCGTTGTCACCGGCCATCAGCTTGGCCGCACGATCGGCATTCCGACCGCAAACCTCGATGTTTCGCCGCAGATCCTGCTCCCGATGGACGGCGTATATGCCGCTGAAACGGAGGTCGACGGCAGACGCTATCCGGCAGTCACGAACATCGGAATGCGTCCGACCGTCCACGGCGACTGCCGCACGGTCGAGCCGTGGCTGCTCGATTTCAGCGGCGACCTCTATGGGCGACGTCTGTCCCTGCGTCTGCTGACCTTTTTGCGCGGAGAGCGGCGTTTTTCCGTCACTCGAGGCGCTTCAGGCCGAGATCCGGCGCAACGCCGAGCAGACCCGCGCGCTGCTGAGCGACGCAAAACGATAATAGCTGCGCAATGTCAATCGCTGCGGGAAAGCAGGGGAAGTTCTGATTCAATCGCAGCACAGCGGCTCGTGCCGGAGGGGGAGTGTCTCCGGCACGATTTTTATGCAGCGCGAGCCAGTGAGCCGGTTTCATACCGATTCTTGATTCAATATTATAATTAAGAATCAGTATGAAACAGCAGCAGAGCCATCTTTACAGTGGCGTTTTCAGAAAGAATATGGTATACTCAAGGAGAGCGGTCAGAATTGATCGTCTCCGACTGAGCGGTGAAGTTCTTTTCTCGACCCAAGCGGGTTCAAAAGAGGGAATCTACCCGAAATTCTCTCTGCGCATGAAGGAAGGCATCTTATTGTTCCGTTCTCTTGCCGACGAAATTTGACCTTCTGTGGCTCAACAAATCGATGTGGAGGATCCACAATGAAAAAAACAAAAAAGAGAGCGTTGCTCGTGATTGCGGTGGTTCTTGTGTTGGCGCTCCTGCTGACTCCGATCCCTCTTGGACTGAAAGACGGCGGGAGCGTTCGATTCAAGGCCTTGGTTTATGAGGTCACAAAATTCATCAGCTTCCCTCGGAGATCGATGCTGACTACGAGTATATTGAGGGCATTGAGGTCAAAATCCTCGGCGTAACCGTCTATAGAAAAACGAACCATTAAGCGCTTTTGGCAGGGAAGGAGAGCGTCCATTCTTTCAAAACGCGTGTTGTTTCTTGCACCGACGTATGCTGCCAAGGGAGCCATTTGCGCGCCTCGATCCGAAATGCGAGGAAGCAATAGACGATCGTTCAAGCAGGGTCGTTTTGTGTAGCTCGAGGCTTCGCCGCGTAAAGAAACGGAAACCTCGAAGAAAATGCATGAAAAACCGCAACGTAAACGTTTGCTGCGAGAATGTAAACCGAGGTTGGCTGCGCCGAACAGGGAATTTTGTTCGGAATGACAAATCGCATCGTTAAGGAACCTCTGAATCAATCGGCTGCGGCGCTCAGCGGGTCTTTTGCCCCAGCTTATCGGTTTGAAAATCTTGAAATACACAAAGTATTCCTGCGATTTCCAAACCTCAATCTGGAACAAAATCCCTCGTTGACCGCTCTTGCGATTTAATCAGAGCTTCCTTAAAGATTGCCGCGTCGGGCGCACGCGTCCTCCTCGCAACGACAGAATCGGTAGGCTCGATCGAAAATACGGAACGCATAATCCACTCTTCGGATTCCGTAAAGCGTTTCTTATTTGCTGCCTGATTTTGACGGTTCCGGGCTTTTTTGACAGTATGGAAACGACACGCCCTCTTGAGCCAAGAGGGCGTGTCGTTTGTCGATTGTTTATCCGTTGACCTGCGGGAGCTTTGCCAGACTTGCGGCAATCTCCTCGTCGGTGGGGATGCGGTCGGTCATTTCGCCGTCGTTGAACCTCTGATAGGCGACGAGGTCGAAATAGCCCGTTCCGGTCAGGCCGAAGACGATGTTCTTTTTCCTCGCCGGTCTCCTTGCACTTGATGGCGCTTCGTCGATCGCGACGCGGATGGCGTGGCTGCTCTCCGGCGCGGGCAGGATGCCCTCGACGCGCGCAAACTGCTCTGCGGCCTCGAAGACCTTCGTCTGCTCAACGGCTTGTGGCCTCCAAGATAGCCGTCGTCATAGAGCTGGGAGACGATGCTGCTCATGCCGTGATAGCGCAGGCCGCCCGCGTGGTTGGCCGACGGAATGAAGGAGCTGCCGAGGGTATACATCTTCGCGAGCGGGCAGACGCAGCCGGTGTCGCAGAAGTCATAGGCATATTTGCCGCGCGTCAGGCTCGGGCAGGAGGCCGGCTCGACCGCGATGATGCGCACGTCGGATTCGCCGCGCAGCTTTTCGCCGACGAACGGGGCGATCAGGCCGCCGAGGTTGCTGCCGCCGCCCGCGCAGCCGATGATGACGTCGGGCTTGATGCCGTATTTATCCAGCGCGGTCTTGGTCTCCAGACCGATCACGTCTGATGCAGCAGCACCTGCGATTGAGCACCGAGCCGAGCACATAGCGATAGCCCTCGTGGAAACGGCCGTTTCGACCGCCTCGGAGATGGCGCAGCCGAGCGAGCCGGTCGTGCCGGGGAATTCGGCGGATCCTGCGGCCGACCTCCGTCTCCATCGACGGCGACGGGGTCACGCTCGCGCCGTAGGTGCGCATGACCTCGCGGCGGAAGGGCTTCTGCTCGTAGGACACCTTGACCATGAAGACCTTGCAGTCCAGATCAAAATAGCTGCACGCCATGGAAAGCGCCGTGCCCCACTGGCCTGCGCCCGTCTCGGTCGTCACGCCCTTGAGACCCTGCTTCTTTGCATAATAGGCCTGCGCAATGGCGGAGTTGAGCTTGTGACTGCCGGAGGTGTTGTTGCCCTCGAACTTATAATAGATGTGCGCCGGCGTGCCGAGCTTCTTTTCCAGACAATAGGCGCGCACCAGCGGCGACGGGCGGAACATTTTATAAAAATTACGGATCTCGTCGGGAATGGGGATGAACGGCGTCGTGTTGTTCAGCTCCTGCTCGGCCAGCTCGCGGCAGAACACGCCGCTGAGCTCTTCAAGCGTCATGGGCTTGCCGGTTCCGGGATTGAGCAGGGGAGCGGGCTTGTTTTTCATATCCGCGCGGACGTTGTACCATGCCTTCGGCATCTCCGATTCTTCCAGATAGATCTTGTACGGGATTTCCATGTTGTTGTTCTCCTTTCAAATTCTTTGGGAGAGGATATAAAAAACTCCTGTCCCAGTTCCTTTGCTGGGACAGGAGTGAAAGTCATTCCTGCGGTGCCACCCGGCTTGCTGCATTGCAGCCACTTAGCGCGCACTGATATGCGCTGACACTTGCTAACGGAGTGTCGACTCCGGCTTGCCTACTGGATTTCGGCTCGCCCTCCGATGCCCATTCCAAACGATCGTCCATACCGCACTCGCACCAACGGCGGCTCTCTGAGATTTCGAAATCGAATGTACTTCCACATCATCAACGGTTTTCTATATTTAAGCACAGAAGGCGGAATTTGTCAATCCCTGTTTTGCAGATTTTTTATTTTTTTGCGCCCGCAATGATCTTGGCGGTGGCGGAGGCACCGATGCGGCTTTTGCGCCGGCCTCGATCATGGCGATCGCGTCCTCATAGGTGCGCACACCGCCGGAGGCCTTGACGCCCAGCTCGGGGCCGACCGTTGCGCGCATGAGGCGGATGTCCTCGACGGTCGCGCCGCCGGTGGAATAGCCCGTGGAGGTCTTGACGAAGGCGGCGCCGGCCAGCTTCGCGCCGGTGCAGGCCTTGACCTTCTCTTCGTCGGTCAGGAGGCAGGCCTCGATGATGACCTTGACGCCCGCGCGGCCGCGCACGGCGTTCACGACGCCCTCAATGTCGCGCTTGACGAGCTTCCAGTCGCCGGACTTGATCGCGCCGACGTTGATGACCATGTCGATCTCGCGCGCGCCCTTGCTGGCGGCGTCGGCTGCCTCAAAGGCCTTGGCCTCGGGCGTGCAGGTGCCGAACGGGAAGGCGATGACGCAGCAGGGCGTCACGTCCGTTCCGGCCAGCTCGCGCGCGACCAGCTCGATGTAGGACGGTTGACGCAGACGCTGGCGGTGTGCAGCGCCTTGGCCTCGTCGCAGATGCGCAGAATGTCGGAGACGCTGGCCTCCGGCTTGAGGTAGGTGTGGTCGATGTATTTTGCGATGTCCGTGGGTTTGCCTCGGAAGTGTGCGCCGGAGCGGCTTCGGTGACCTCTTCGGTGACCTGACGGATGATTTCTTTGATGTCCATTTCTTTGATTCCTTTCGTTTCAAATCTGGATGGAGTTTTGCTCAAGGCTAGCATAACACAGTTTTGAGAGTGTGTCAAGCTCGATCAGGAAATGTCTGCCAGCTCGAGATACTGACTGCCGTTTTCTGCGATATAATCCTTTCGGCCGCTGAGGTTGTCGCCGAGCAGCAGGTCGAAATAGTAGGCCGTCTTCTCTGCGTCCTCAGGCATGACCTTGATGAGCCGCCGCGTCGCGGGGTTCATCGTCGTCAGCCACATCATTTCTGGGTCGTTCTCGCCGAGACCCTTGGAGCGCGAGACGGTGCATTTCTGCCCGTCGAGGCCGGAGAGAATGCTCGCTTTTTCTGCCTCGTTATAGGCAAACCACGTCTTGCCCCTTTGCGTTGATCTCGAACAGCGGCGTCTCGGCGATGTAGACAAAAGGCCCTCGCGGATGAGCGTCGGAACGAGCCGATAGAGCATCGTCAGCACCAGCGTGCGGATCTGGAAGCCGTCGTAGTCGGCATCGGTGCAGATGATGATTTTGTTCCAGCGCAGGCTGGCAAGGTCAAAGGCGGCCAGATCCTTGACGTGCTTATCGCGCACCTCCACGCCGCAGCCCATCACGCGCAGCAGGTCGGTGATGATCTCGCTCTTGAAGATGCGGTTATAATCGGCCTTGAGGCAGTTAAGAATCTTGCCGCGCACGGGCATAATGCCCTGAAACTCCGCGTCGCGCGAGAGCTTGACCGAGCCCATGGCGCTGTCGCCCTCGACGATGTAAAGCTCGCGCTTCTCGGCGTCGCGGCTGCGGCAGTCGACAAATTTCTGCACGCGGTTGGAAATATCGAGGCTGCCGGAGAGCTTCTTCTTGATCGTCGTGCGGGCGCGCTCGGCCGTCTCGCGGCTGCGCTTGTTCACGAGCACCTGATCGGCGATGCGGTCGGCCTCCTGCTTGTTCTCGATGAAATAGATTTGCAGACGGCTGCGGAAGAACTCCGTCATGGCCTCCTGAATGAATTTGTTGTTGATCGACTTCTTCGTCTGGTTTTCATAGGACGTCTGCGTCGAGAAGCAGTTTGTCACGAGCACGAGGCAGTCCGCGACGTCCTGAAACGTGATCTTCGATTCGTTCTTTGTGTATTTTCCGGCCTGCTTGATATAGGCGTCGATCGCATAGACGAAGCCGTTGCGCGCGGCCTTGTCCGGCGAGCCGCCGTGCTCGAGCCATGAGGAGTTGTGGTAGTATTCCAGTCGGCTCAGATTGCGCGAGAAGCAGAGCGCCGCCGTGATCTTGACCTTGTATTCCGGCTTGTCCGGGCGGTCGCGGCCGACGCGCTCGGTCTCCCAATACTGCGGCATCGTCAGCGCGTCGCCCTCGGTCAGCTCGTTGACGTAGTCGAGAATACCGTGCTCATAGCGGAATTCCGTTGTCTCGAATTTGCTGCCGACCTGATTGCGGAAGCGGAAGGTGATCCCGGCGTTCACGACGGCCTGCCGCTTCATAATGTCAAGGTAGTATTCCACGGGGATGTTGATGTCCGTGAAAACCTCAAGGTCGGGCTTCCAGCGGAACAGCGAGCCGGTCTTCTTGCGGTCGGCCGGCTCCTTTTTCATCTTGCCGACGATCTCGCCGCGCTCAAAATGCAGGGTATATTTGAAGCCGTCGCGATAGATGCGCGCGTCGAAATATTCCGAGGCGTACTGCGTCGCGCAGCTTCCCAGACCGTTCAGGCCGAGGCTGTATTCATAGTTGGTTCCGGCGTTGTTGTTATATTTGCCGCCGGCGTACATCTCGCAGAAGACCAGCTCCCAGTTGTAGCGCTGCTCCTTCTCGTTCCAGTCGACCGGACAGCCGCGGCCGAAGTCCTCGACCTCGATGCTGCGGTCGGCATAGCGCGTGACGATGATGAGATCGCCGTAGCCCTCGCGCGCCTCGTCGATCGCGTTGGACATGATCTCAAAGACGGCGTGCTCGCAGCCGACCAGATCGTCCGAGCCGAAGATGACCGCCGGGCGCTTGCGCACGCGGTCGGCTCCCTTGAGCATCGCGATGCTTTCGTTTCCGTAATTTTGCTTTTTTGCCATAGCTGCGTCCTGTACTTCAAAATTCCATAACTCACAATTATATAATATACCCAATTTCGCCGCAAAAGTCAAGCAAGCGGCGCGGCACTTGATCGGAAACAAAGAAATCCGGGAATTTTGCCATTCGGGCTTGTATTTTCCGTGCTTATCCGTTAAAATATCATAGAGAATGTGCGCCGTACGTCGGCGCAAGGAGGGAACATATGAGCGAAAAGAACCAAAACGCTCAGAATCGGCCGAAGCCGAGCCAAAAGAAGACTTCCTCGGCGACGGTCGTGCTGAACCGGTTTCTCGGCGTGCTGCTGGCCATGGTGATCGTGGCCGTGACCGGCGTGGTGGTCTATGCCCTGCGCATCGGGGTCGACGTGCCGAGCCACACGAGCGGAACGGTCGTGACCGACCCGAACGCGCCGCCCACGGAGGTCTTCGTCCCCACGACCACGACGGAGGAGGAGACCGAGCCGGAGGAGGCCCGGTCGAACGTCTCGCGCTGGATCATCTTGCGGAAATGACGCTCGACGAAGCTGGCGCAGCTGATTCTGACCTCGCCGGACAGCCTGACGGATTCCTATTACCGCACCTATGCCGGCGACCGCGCGGCGGAGCGGCTGGAGCAGTATCCCGTGGCGGGTCTGATTTTTGAGAGCGGCAACGTCAGCGATGCCGAGCAGGTCAAGCAGACGGTGAGCGAATGGCAGAGCTATTCCAAGCTGCCGCTGTTCATCGGCGCGGCCGAGGAGGGCGGAGCGGAATCACTGCTCAGCGGCGTCGGCCTCACGACGCCGACCGAGTCGATGCTGACCTACGGCACGGCCGGGGATACCGACGCCGTCCGTGCGCTGGGCAAGACCATGGGCGAAGAGCTTTACGCCGCCGGGTTCAATCTGAATCTCGCGCCGGTCGCCGACGTGACCTCGGAGGCAAACGCCGGAACGGCGCTGGCCGAGCGCAGCTTTGGCGCCTCGCCGCTGACGGTCTCGAAGATGGCGGCGGCCATGGTGCGCGGCCTGCAGGAGGGCGGCGAGATCGCCTGCCTGAAGCATTTTCCGGGCGTCGGCAGTATGCAGGAGGGCTATTACAGCGACACGCTCTCGCGCACGCTGGACGAGCTGCGGGAGAACGATTGGCTGCCCTTCAAGAACGGCATTGCCGCCGGTGCAGGGATGGTGATGGTGTCGCATGTCTCCATGCCGGAGCTGCTGGGCAGCGAAGTGCCCTGCGACCTGTCTGAGACGGTCGTGACGGAGTACCTGCGCGGCGAGCTGGGCTATGACGGCGTGGTCGTGACGGAGGATCTTGACTCGATCCCCAATGCCTATTCCGCGAACGCGTCGGTTCAGGCGCTGCTGGCCGGGTGTGACCTGATCTACACGACCGACAGCGTCGGCAATACGCTGGCCGCTCTGCAGCAGGCCGTCGCCGACGGCACGCTCACAGAGGAGCGCGTCAACGAGAGCGTCTATCGCATTTTGCTTCTGAAATGCCGCTTTGGCATCGTGACGAAATAAAGTCCCCGCCCCGGCGTGACCGTTCGTCATACCGGGGCGGGGACTTTTGCGTTTTTTACGGCTCGTCGGATGCGGTGGGTTCCGAAGCAGACTCGTCCGTATTTTCCGAATGCTCGGTGTTCTCGGCGTCCTCCGTGTTCTCGCCGTTTGCGTCATCGTCGCTGAACGGCAGGAGCGAAACGCTCAGCAGCACCGGGTTATGGTCGCTGTAAACAAAGCCCTCGTCGAGCGTCTGCGTCATTCAGACGGACATTCGGAGAGAGAATATAGCCGTCAATGACGTAATACTGCGTCTTGCTGCTTCCCGCGTGGAACGGCTGATTCAGCAGACGGCAGGTCGGCGTGACCGGGTCATAGGCATAAGCTCCAGCCCGTCGGCAGCCCGCCCAGCGAGCCGGGCACCCACTCGGTCGTGGACTTGATGGGATAGACGTCGCGCGTGTCGGCAAAGGTCTGGTTGAAATCGCCGCCGGCGATCACATAGTTGCCCTTGGCGTATTCCTCCTGCATTAGCTTGAGCAGCTGCTCGGTCTGCTCGGCCTTGCCCTCGCCGTCGTCATAGGCCTCAAGGTGGAAATTGATGAGCACCAGCTCGTGCTCCTCGTCGTTTTCCAGCGGGATGCGTGTGACCAGCAGGCAGCGCTTGAGGTTCGCGGTGCGTGTCGGCCAGGAGAAGGGGCAGGGGAGCTGTAGCGCGTGGCGACGGAGATGTCGTATTTGCTGTAGGTTGCGATGCCGGAATGCACCTTGCCGATCGGCTCGGTGAGCGGATAGGGGACGTAGTCACAGGAATAGTTCAGCGCGAAGCGCGTCTCATACTGCTCCAGATCGTGCTCGTACTGCCGCCACTGGTTCATGCCGAAGCTGCGGGCGGAATCGTCGTCGACCTCCTGCAGCATGACAAAATCCGCGTCGGCCTCGCGCAGAATGCCCTCGATGCCGATCATGTTGTCCGTCACGACGCTCTTGGACTGCGGGTTCACGGACGAGCCGCCGTCCATGAAGAAATCGGCGTCCTCGCCCAGCCCGCCGTAGCCGGTGTTGAAGGTGAGCAGCTTGATGTCGGTTGTGGCGAGCTTCTGCGTCGCGCTGACCGTGCCCGGCTCGGCGACCTCGGCATAGGCGGGGTTATACTCCGTGACGGTCAGATAGCCCAGCAGACCGCCGACCAGAATCGCAAGCGCCAGCGCGACGGCAACGATGATCTTTCCGGCGATCGCAAAGCCGCGCCCGACCTTGCGCCCGGTGCTGCGCCGCTTGGCGGGCATCCGGCCAATGTCTGCGGCGTTCGTATAAAAAACGTGCTGCCCGTCGTCCGGTTCTGCGTCGGGCGCGCCTCCTGCGGCTCGTCGGCATCGGCGCGCACCTGATAGCCGTCGCTGTCAAGCCAGAAGCTCCCGCGTCGCTCCGGATCGTCGTAGGCCGGAAGGTCTGCCTGCTCCAAGCCGCCGTCGGCCGGGAAGGAATTGCCGTCCGACGGCGTCAGATCGTCGGGAGCGGAAAATCTGTTGTCCATTCCGTGATACCTCCATAAAAGATGGGTTCTTCTTATGATACCATGTTTCCCTGCCAAACGCAAGCACTTTTACCGAAAACCGCCGCCCCGAGCCTGTCGGGACGGCGGTTTCGATTACGCGGCCTCCGCCGTGCGAATTGCCGGTGGAGCTGGTGCGCGAGCCGCTGTTGTCGTTGTCCTTCGGACGTTCCGTGCGCGTGACCGTATGATAAAGGAAAATATCACGCTGCTGGGTCAGCTTGAAGCTGTCCTTGCGGATATAGTCCCCGGCGGCCGCCTGCGAGCGGACGGTCTTGAGCTGAGAACGGTAATGATTCAGCGGGATTGCGAACGCCAGGATCGCGCCGAGCGCGATCGCAATGAAATAGAAGTAGACCGGGATGAAATGATAGTCCTTGACCAGCTCCTTGGCCGTGTCGGCAAAGGCGAGGCTGGCGCTGTAGGCGTCAAAATCGTTGAGGGCAGGGCGGATGGCTGCGCTGAATTTCGAGCCGACCTCCTCGTCGTTGGCAGGGTAGATCTTGCCAGCCTTGCCGCTCGTCGAGATGAACGTGCCGGGCGCGCCGTCGGTCGGATAGATCAGCAGGAGCATTCCGTCGTTGCCGTTCATGCCATAGCCGTTCTGATCGAAATACTCGTCGGCATACGAGTCGTCGCCGTCGCCGAGGTCATAATCCGTCGTCACGACCACAAGGTCGAAATCCAGCTCCTCGCTGAGCGCGTCGAGCTTCGCGGTCAGGTCGTCAAATTCGGTCTGCGTGAACCAGCCGCCGTCGTCGACCACGCGCGGCGGATGTGCGTCGGCTGCCGCAGCAGGCAGGACGAGCGCGAGGCAGAGAAGCAGGAGCATCAAAACGGAAAAACATCTTTTTTTCATCGTGCTTCGCCTCCTTCTTTACAGAATGCCCAGCAGGCGCAGCAGAAGCAGCACCGCGAAGCTGCCGACGCCCAGAATGGCCGTCCAGATGCCGAACCAGCGCCAGTAGGCGCTCTTATCCATCGGCAGGTCGCCGACAAATTTGCCGGTCTGCCCGTTCATGGCAAAGGTATACTGCTTGCCCTCCCATGTTGTGCTGAGCAGCCAGACGGGATAGAGCGCGTATTTTGCCTTGCCGTTGGTCAGGCGGATGTTGGAGCTTTCGGGAACCACCGTGGCGTAGCCCGTGGCCGTCTCCGCCAAAAGCGCCTCGGTGGACTTTTTCACGCGCTCGTTGGCGCGCTCGATGCTCTGCTCGGCATTTACGTCGTAGCGGTCGGCAAGATAGCCGGAGAGATAGGCCGTCTGAAAGTCCACCGCGTCGGAAAAGGAGAACGGCTCGATGGACTCCATCAGATCGTCCGGCATTTTCGTCGAGCCGTCGACCGGGACATGGTCGAAGCCGACCGTTCCGGCGCGCAGAAGCGCGAAGTGGCTCGTCTCGGTATAGTTATACTTCGAGTCGCTCCACGTGCGGATGCGCGTGGCGTGATAGCGCACGTGGGCGTCGGCGTCGGCGTCGAAAAGCCAATAGGGAACATAGACGCCCTTGATCTCGTCGAGGTGGTTCTCGCTGCTGAAGAATTTCGGAAGGAGCTTTTTGCCGCTCATGTGCTTTTTCAGCGCGGCCTTGGCGTCCTCCTTGCTGAGCTTGAAGGGAATGACATAGTCCGGCTTGAGGTCGCCGGAGAGACGGCCGGTCAGCATGATCGGGTTGCCGCAGAAGGGGCAGGAGGTCGCGGCGGTGTTCGCGTCGGCGACGATCTGCCCGCCGCAGGAATTGCAGACGAAGACGCCCATGGCGTCCGCCTCGTCGGCGCTCCACTCGGAGCCTGCGCCGACGTCCCACTTCATTTCCTCCTGCGGCTGATCCTCCTTGAGCACCTCGTCGAAGCTCTTGAGCGTCTCCAGATCAAAGGTCGTGTCGCAATAGGGGCATTTCATCTGCTGCGTGCCGCTGTCGAATTCGATCACGCCGCCGCAGCAGGGACATTTGTATTCAATCATGGTCGGCATGTGGTTCCCCCTTTCGGTCAGACAGGCCGGATCAGAGCGGGCTGCCGCATTCCGGGCAGAAACGCGGATGCTGCGACGGGTCGGACGCCGTCCAGCCGCACTTGGCGCATTTTGCCGGACCGGCCGCCGGACGCGGCTTGCCGCATTCCATGCAGAACTTGCCTGTGTTCTTCGCGCCGCAGGAGCAGACCCAGCCCGCCGGGCGGCAGGCCTCGGGCTGCCGCATTCCATGGCAGAATTTGCCTGTGTTCGTTGCGCCGCAGGAGCACTTCCAGCTGTCAGCGGCAGGAGCGACGGGCTGTTGCTGCTGTTGCTGCTGCTGCTGTTGTCCCATGGCAAACAGATTCTGCACGCTTGCGCCGCCGGCCTGATTGGCCATGCCCATGCCCATAAAGCCCATCATCGCGCCGTTCGGGTTTGCGGCCGCACTCTTCATGGCCTCAGCCTCCGCGCCGACCAGACGGGAGGCCGCCGTGGTAGCGTTGGTGCTCATTGCGGTCTCCTCCCACTCGGTGATCTTCTTGCGCTGATCCTCCGGGACGGAGATGGAGTTGACACTGAAGCTGAAGACCTCGATGCCGCGCTTTTCGCGCCACTGCGTCGAGAGGACGTCGTTCAGAGCGTCGGAGATCTCAAAGGTGTGCGCAGGGATCTCGTAATATTGCACACGGTTGGCAGAGAGCTTTGCCAGCGCGGGCTGGAGTGCATTCATCAGCTCACCCCTTGAGGCGGGTGTCGATCTGCTCACGGCGGAACTCGTCGCTGACGTTGGCGCAGACGTTCGTATAGAACAGCAGCGGGTCGACGATGCGATAGGAATACACACCGTTGCAGCGCAGGTCGACCGAGAGCTTATAGCCCAGCTCCTCGTTGACGATCACGCGGAAGGGAATCGGCGTAGCCGTGCCGAATTTGTTGTCGGCAATTTCCTTGGTGTTGAAGTAATAGACACGCTGATCCTTGCCGGTGTCGCCGCCGTAGGTGAAGCGGCGGCCGACGGTCTTGAAGGTGTCGAGAATGCCGCGCCCGAGCGAGCCGGAGAAAATGCTCGGCTCCGTGGAGGTGTCGTATGTAAATTCGCCCGGCTCCGCGCAGACCTCGACGATCTTGCCCTGCTCGACGATAATCATGCACTGCCCGTCGGCCACGGCGATGCCGGAGCCGTTGGAGATGATGTTGTCGTGCCCCCTTGGTGTTGGAGCTGCGGCCGGAGACGCGCTTCTGCCCCTTGACCATCAGCACGTTGTTGTCAAGTGCGTCGCAGTAGAAAAATTCCTTCCATTGGTCGGCAAGCGTTCCGCCGAGCGCGCCGATACCGGCTTTGATAAGGCCCATTGAGAAAACCCCTTTCTGTAATGCTGCGGCTTGGCAGCTTTTCGTTACTTCATTATACCATATGCGCATCGTGTTGCATAGATTGTGGAAATGCACAAATTTTTTGAGCAAAATTTAGGCATTCTTCGCCAAAAAAGCGTCCGAAAAATGGAATTTGCCGATTGCGCTCCCTGTCACGATATGATATACTTTAATATAGTATTTTATAACCCGAGGGCGAATTGACGATGAATGATTACACCTCCGCGCTTTGCCGTTGGCTCGACGGCGGCGTCTCGCCCTACCACACCGTGCAGATGGCGGCCGAGCTTCTGCGCGCGCAGGGCTTTTCCGAACGTCAGGCGGCGGATACGCTTACCGCCGCCGCACCCGGCGACCGCTGGTTTGTGGAGACCGGGACGTTTCTGGCGGCCTTTTCGGTCGGCAGACGGCCGGATTCCTTCCGCATTGCTGCCGCGCACACGGATTGGCCGTGCCTGCGCGTCAAGCCGCACCCGGAGCTGCTCGGAGGCGGCTGCTGCCGCCTGAGCGTTGAGCCATATGGCGGCGCAATCCTGAACACGTGGCTCGACCGCCCGCTTTCGCTGGCCGGCATCGCCATGGTGCGCGGCGCGGATGCCCTGCATCCCGTGCGCCGGCTCGTGCGCTGGGAGGAGCCTGTGGCCACGATCCCGAATTTGGCGATCCATCTGAACCGCGAGGTCAACAAGGGCGTGCCGACGCGGCCGAACGTCGATCTGCTCCCGCTCTGCGCCGTCGTGCGCGAGCAGTTCGAGCGCGAGGGCTATCTGCTGCGGCAGCTGGCCGGAAAAGCTCGCGGTCGAGCCGAGAGATATTTTGTCATTTGAGCTGTATGTCTACTGCGCCGAGCGGGCGCAGACGGTCGGCTTTGACGGCGGCCTGCTGTCCTCGCCGCGTCTGGACAATCTGACGAGCGTCCATGCCTGCATCGACGGCCTGTGCCGTGCGGACGGCGAAGCGATCAACGTCGCGGTGCTCTATGATAACGAGGAGATCGGCAGCAATACCCGCCGGGGCGCGGACAGCGCGACGCTGACCGTGCTGCTGGAGAAGCTGGCGCTGGCGCTCGGCATGGATCGGCAGGGCTTCCTGAACGCCTGCCTGAACGGGATGCTGCTCTCCTGCGACGCGGCGCACGCGCTGCACCCGAACCACCCGGAGTTCGCCGACCCGGCACATGCGCCCAAGCTCGGCGGCGGTGTCGCGCTCAAGCGGTCGCCGCGCTATTCCTCCGAGGCGGAGACCTGCGCCGTGATCGGGGCGCTCTGCGCCGATCGGGGGATCCCGGTGCAGTATTACATGAACCGCGCCGACCTGCCCGGCGGCAGCACCGTCGGCTCGATGGCCTCGGCGCTTCTGGCCATGCCTGCGGCGGACGTCGGCGTGCCGCTGCTGGCGATGCATTCGGCGCGTGAGCTGATGGGAACGGTCGATCAGGCGGCGCTCTGCCGCCTCTGCGAGGCGTTTTTCTCCTGCTGAATCTGTTTTTGAAAAGAGGGAGTGTACATGAAAAAGAAGAAATCTGCGGCTGACGGCGCTGCTTCTGGTCTGCGCGGTGCTGCTCGGCAGCGTCGCGATGGCGGCGCCCGAGGACTGGGAATATGAATTCCCGACGAACTGGAGCCATGACGCGATGGTATTTGCCGTGGAGAACGGCATCCTGCGCGGCGATCAGAATCACAACCTGAACGCCGAGCAGCCGATCACCCGCGCGGAGCTTGCGGCGGTGCTGACGCGCCTGCTGGCGGCAACGGAGCGGGCGGACATTGCCGCGTATGCCGATGTCGCCGAGACGGCGTGGTATCACGACGAGCTTGCGGCGGCGGTCGGCGCGGGTCTGCTCAACGGCATTTCGCCGACAAAGATGGATCCTGATGCGCAGATCACGCGTGAGCAGACGGTCACGGTGCTCTGCCGCGCGTTCGGCATTGTGACGGAGCAGGCCAATGCCTGCGACGCCTTCTCCGACGGCGCGAGCATCTCAAATTATGCGCGTCCGTATGTCAGCGCCATGCTCGAAAACGACCTGGTACACGGCTATCGCGACGGCAGCTTCTGCCCGCAGCAGAGCATCACCCGCGCCGAGGTCGCGCAGCTGCTCTATAATTACATCGACGCGATCGTGGACGACCCCGCGCAGCTCCCTGAGCAGGGGAACGTCGTCTATCGCGGCACGGAGGCGCTCCCGGCGGCTCTGACGCTGGACGGCTCGCTTGTGATCGGGCAGGCCGCCCCGCTTGAGACGAAGCCCGGAGACTGGAGACTGACCGGCAACCTCACGGTCTGCACCGGCCGCGGCAGCGCGATCGACGTCCGTGCCGTGCAGGCGGCGCATGTCACCTGCGCCCCGTTCAGCGGAACGGTCACGGCCGATCAGCCGGTCTGGCTGGGCGGCGGCGGTGCCGCGCTCTCCGGCGCGACGGATACGGCTACGGTTCTCGTCGGCAGTCACAGCGCCTCCGTGGCGCTGGGAAGTCCGTCACGATGCTGGGCGGCAGCCTGAGCGTCGCGGGCGGCGTGGATCAGGTGCGCTTTGACGCGTCGGCCGTGATGGACATCACCGGCAACGTCAGGGACGCCGTGCTCGCCGTCGGCGGCACGATCACGATCAACGGCTCGGTCGAGAAGCTCTCGCTGGGCAAGAACGCGAAGGCCGTGGTCAACGGCGAGGCCGTGCAGGTCGAGCTGGACGCCAACGCCTCGCTCGAGATGAACGGCTATGCCAAGCTGATCGTCCTCAACGGGCAGTACGGCAAGGTTGTCGGGTCGGGCTATGCCGAGGAGATCCGCATTCTGGCAGGCGACACCTTTGTCACGCTTGCGACCTCGAAGCTCGACAACCAATGGTGGACGAGCTGCTACGAGAATGCGCCCAATGTCGTGCAGACGCAGAAGGCAGCCTGTGTCATTGACCGCGACACGAAGCTCTACGCAGACCGCAACATGAACAAGGTCGTTCGCGAGCTGAAGCAGGGCGAGATCGTCTATAACGAATATAACAACGGCGGCCGCCTGAGCGTGACGCTCCCGGACGGCACGACGGGCTGCATCTATCGCTCGACCTGCACGATCCTCGACGAGCCGTCCACCGACGGAACGGTAGACTATCCCACGCCCACGAAGGAGGGCTTTATGGATTATCTGGGCTATGACAGCGAGACGGACTACCTGATCTGGGTCAGCCGCTACACGCAGAAGGTCATGGTGTTCCAGGGCAGCGCGAGGAATGGACGCTGATCCGCACCTTCCCCTGCGGCAGCGGCTCGAACACCACGCCCACGCCTCCGGGCGCCTTCCGCACGGAATATCGCAACACGCGCTGGGATTACGGCGGCTACTACGTCGGAATGCCGACGATCTTCAACGGCGGCCACGCCTTCCACACGGTTCTTCTGAACTACGACGGCTCGTATTATAACGGGACGGTAGGCCGTCCGCTCTCGCACGGCTGCGTGCGTATGCTGCCGGACGATTGCCGCTTCATCTATGAGCTTCCGCTCCACACCCGCGTGGTCGTTTATTGATCCTTGAGCAAACGGGCGCGCGGCGATCCTGCCGCGCGCTCCGTTTCAAAGGTGCCTATATAAAACATGTTATATGGAAAAAAACTCCGGCCGGTCGAAAGGACTTGCCGTCTGCACTGTGCAGACGGCAAGTCTTTTCTTTTTGCGTGGACGAATAAGCTTAAGACGTCCATCGACGGAGAACGTATTTATACTGAGGTTGGCTGAAGCCATGATATGCCTTCATAGCCGCCGCTGCGGCGCAGATTTCGTATGAGACGATTTTGAAGCATCAACCGCACTTTGCGCAGCTCGTGGACGCCTGATTAAAATCATGGATCTTAATCAGCCTCGCCCGAATCTATGTGTGCCGCACAGTGTTTTCTGTTATGAAGCCGGAATGCTTTAATATTCTGCGTAATCGATGCTGCGTGCGTACAACACAGTATGACCACCGATGCCGCGCCGATGATTCCTGCGGCTGCCATGATGATTTTTGATACTCTTTTCATAGGTCGACTCCCTTCACACAATATTTCTTTTTGCCAGCTTTTGCGTTACGCGGTTTAAATTCGTGACCAGCATATCCCCGGTTATGCGGGGTGTACCACATCCCGACCGGTTATTGAGGTAGTCTATAGAACGATATATGGAGTCCAGATTTTTCGATCCGTCGCAGAGAACCGTCTGAAGGATATGCTTGGCTCTGTCATAGCCGTCGCGGAGCATCTGCTCAATGTTTTCCTGTCTAAAAATAAGAGACTGCTTTACGATGCTTTTGCAGGGAAAAGAAATTTTGACGATTTTATTATCAAAATAGGTGTTTTCAAACTTGTAGCAAATATCATCGAAGTATATGCATATCATATAATCCAGATTGTGTTTTAGAAGCGGGTAGACCGGTATATTGTCGATCATAGCCCCGTCGTAGTAAGCGGTGCTCTCGATTTGGACGGCGTGATTATAGACGGGCATTGCTACACTTGCACGAAGATACATTGGAATTTGCTCGGCGCTCACAGAGGAGAGATTTTTATAAATGATGCTTTTGTGACTCCAGTCAAACAAGGAGCAGTAGAATACGGGTATGGGAACGATTGGCGGCGTGCAGATATCCAGAATGCCTTGCTGCAGCATACTGCTTCTGAACATTTGCGTGATAACGATCCTCGTTTCTTGGCTGCAAATCGTTTTCCACATTTCAGCGGCGTTTTCGAGCCTGTCGGTTGCATATGCATACCCGTTAAGTACTCCGACTGAGGAACAGCTTATATATTTAATATCTTCAAAGGGGATCAATTCGTTCAGCGCTTTTAACGCTCCGATTTGATACGCGCCCTTCGCCATCCCGCCGGACAGCACCAACCCGATATCCAACTCATCATCCCCCGAATTACATGCAGATAGAGCCAAAAATGTTGGCAATAAATTGGGGTGCAGAAGCTTTCTGTTCTGCACCCGTTCGAAATTTTGCAGATTATCTTAGATATGCGCCGTTTTTATCTGT